>Ga0210410_10000962_pt1 | contig 28096 bp, 23 predicted proteins | sample IncBWC4MmetaG_FD_161058 | JGI IMG/M metagenome (GOLD analysis project Ga0210410, IMG submission 161058) | Forest soil microbial communities from Barre Woods Harvard Forest LTER site, Petersham, Massachusetts, United States - Inc-BW-C-4-M | ecosystem: Environmental > Terrestrial > Soil >... | reverse complement strand
TTTGCGGCTGGACTGGACTCTTTCAGCTTTTTGGGCCGCTTTCTTCGGGCGCTTGCTCCGGAGGAGAAACTGCACCAATGTTGTTTCCCTTCCAGTTTGCTTTCCATCGCCATGGGGGTGGGGGGATGCCTCCGTCCGAAAACCTAAACCATTACTTTAACTCTAGGTTGTCAGCCCCCATTTGCACTCAACCATCAAACGTTATCTCATCCTTTCTTTTCAATCACTTACGAATTGCCCATTTTCTATCCCCTTTGTTTTGATATTGATCCATCTGATGGGGGGGTGTTGCCCTGCGGATTTCGTCCCCACCTTCGGACGTTCAGACCTTCCGACTTTGGGACGCCCTTTCCTTTCCACCGCCAGTCCCATTGCGGCCCAACCCCCTTGGTGCCACAATGGCCATTGGCGCAACATTTCTTCGCCCTCCGGGGAAACAACTCCGCCCTCCCCGGTGTCTAACCATAAAGAGCGGACATCGGGGACAGCTCGACAACGATCCCCGTTGCAAGTCGTGCCTGAGTCTACCGTTCTAAAGGTAGACCGATCAGCAGGGTGGCCCGCCATTCAGCAGCGGGTCGGAAAGGCCGGCAGTGTCCGATTGGGCTAGTGCCCTTAGCTGGGGCCGCGATGAAGCCGAACTCGTCCACGAGCTGCAAGCCGGCTCGGAGACGGCCTTCGACTGGCTCGTCACGCACTATCATGCGCCGGTCTATAACCTCATTCTCGGCATGCTCGGCGATACCTCCGATGCCGCCGATGGCGCGCAGGAAGTTTTCTTGAAAGCCTTTCGCGGCATCCGCAGTTTCCGCCAGGGCAGCTCTTTGAAAACGTGGCTCTACCGCATCGCCATCCGCGAAGCGCTCAACCATAAGCGCTGGTTCAAGCGCCATCTGCAGAAAAATGTTTCGATTGACGCCGAACCGGAAGAAGGCCACGCCCGCATCGAGATCGAGGATCTTGGCGCCACGCCGTTCGAGCTGCTGGCTTCCCGGGAAATTCAAGTCGCTGTGCAGGGTGCGTTGCATCAGGTGCCGGACGTGTTTCGCAGCGCCGTGATTTTGCGCGATCTCGAAGGGCTGAGCTACGAAGAAGTCGCGGAAGTCTCGGAATGCAGCGTCGGCACGGTGAAGTCTCGCATCCTTCGCGGACGCCGCGCACTAAAGGAAATTCTCGAACCGCTGTTGTTGGAGGCGAATGCGCACCATCCACACGCGCAAACGTCTTCGCACGGTCCCGTTTCCGAGCCGCAACCGTCGCCGTTCACCGATGCATTCACCGCGGCGCGGCGTATCACAACGTCTGAACAAAGTACGTCCCCGCGGGCAAGCTCCCCGGGCGAGGGTCTCCCATGAAGTGCAACACGGTACGAACCAAACTGGCGGGTTATCTCGATGATGCTGTGACCGGCGCGGCGCGCGTCGAAGAACGCGTCGAGATTCGTGAGCATCTCGAAGGTTGCAACGTTTGCCGCGCGGAGCTCCAGAAATTCCGCAAGCTGGCCGTCCTATTGTCTCGCATGCCCAAGAGCCTTCCGCCTGCCGACCTGGCAGTACGCATTAAGGTGGCCGCCGCGCAGGCCCAGCATTCTCACGATTGGCCCAGCCGCTTGCGCCGCGTGAAGGACCGCGCGGAAATTCTACTCGATAACGTTTTTCGGCCGCTCACTCTTCCAGCCACCGGCGGTTTCTTCTCCGCCATTCTCGTTTTCGTTCTTGTGTTCCAGATGATTGTGCCCGGCATCACCGTCCGCGCCGTGCAGAATGACGTGGCTCTCAACTTGATGCGTCCTGCCGAGTTGCTCACGCTCTCCGACTATCCGCAATCCTGGTCGCAGGACCAGAGCGAAGTGGAGCTTTCGCTGCCGCATGGGCTTCTCATTGACGTCACCGTGGACGCGCATGGCCAGATGACCGATTACCAGATTCTTTCCGGCCCCAACAGCGTCGAACTGCGCCGCCAGCTCGATCAAATGCTGCTCTTTTCCCGCTTCAGCCCGATGCTGAGTTTTGGCCGTCCAACGGCCGGCGGCCACGTCGTGCTCAGTTTCAGCGCCGTGCACGTCCGCGGCTGATTCCGCGCGCCATGAAAAATTTCCGTTTTTTCATGGCCGCCGCGATAATCACGTTTCTCTTCGTTCTCGCCGCCATCCCAAAAAATCATCCGCCTGCCGCGGACGCGCCGATCACCGCGCAATCTTCGTCAGCCTCGCTGCACTCCACGCAACCTTCCACCGTGGAACACACTTCCGTGCGGCCTTCTCCGACGGAGCAAGCCCTCTTCGACGACGCCAATCGCGAGCGCGCCAAGGAAGATCTGCCACCGTTGAAGTGGAATACTCTCCTCGCTTCCGCCGCCCGTTACCACGCCGAACTCATGGCGCAACACAGCGCCATCTCCCACCAATTCCCGGGCGAGCCCGCCCTCGTCCAGCGCATCACCGCCGTGGGCGCGCGCTTCTCCACCGTGGCGGAGAATATCGCTGCCGGCCAGGACGCCGGCGACATTCATTATGGATGGATGCACTCCCCAGGCCACCGCGCCAACATTCTTGATCCAAAACTCACCGCACTGGGAGTTGCCGTCGTGGAAGCGCGGGGGAGATTATTTGCGGTGCAGGATTTTTCGCTTGCCGTGCCGGAACTGAATTTCGATGAGCAGGAAAAGCAAGTAAGCGCATTGCTCAAAACACGCGGACTTATCTCGGTGGGCCAAACGGAGAACGCGCGCAAAGAATGCGCCAACCAAGGCGTGCCGGTTGGAAATCGCGCCATGTCCATCGTGCGTTTTGAAGCGCCGGACCTTGGCAAACTGCCGGAAGGCCTGGAACGAAAAGTTCATAACCAGGAATTTCACCGCGCCGAAGTCGGCGCGTGCGCGCCGATGCAAGAAATGAATTTTCCGGTCTACCGCATTGCGGTTGTACTTTATTGAAGAAGCAGGGCGGAGATTCCGGTATCTTGTGCGCAAAATAAATTGTTGCATCAAGGAAAGTTACGAAATAGACTTCTGGCTTACGCCAATGAACAATGCCTACCGCACGTACTGGTTTCGATTTAGCAGTCCACCCAACTAGGTGGCGGGGGGGCGTTTCTGTAAGCGGATCCAGATAAAAGATTCGGCCCACTCGCAGCGAGTGGGCTTTTTTATTTTTCAGAGATTATTCTTGTAAAAAGTTTGAGGACATAGAAAGAAATGAAGATCAGAAAAGCAGTTGAGAGGACAGAGCCATGATCATATCGATGAAATTGCACGCGACACGCGAAGAAATTGACGAGGTGCGAAAACAAGTGGAACACTTCGGCTACAAGGTGCATTCGATCGAAGGCGAAGAGCGCGTGGTCATCGGCGTCGTTGGCGTCGGCGACGTGACGGCGTGTTTCGAATCGGTCGAGGCCATGCCGCAAGTGGAGAAAGTGGTGCGCATCTCCGCGCCGTACAAATTTGTGAGCAAGGAGTTTCGTGCCGGAAAAACGCGAATCAAAGTAAACGGCACAGCCATTGGCGGCGAAGAATTTGTGGTGATGGCCGGGCCGTGCTCAGTGGAATCGGAGAAGCAAATCATGCAAGCGGCGGAAGGCGTGGCGAAAGCCGGCGCGAAAATGCTGCGCGGCGGCGCGTTCAAGCCGCGGACATCGCCGTACGATTTTCAGGGGATGGAAGAAGAAGGATTGAAGCTGCTGCAGAAAGCGAAGAAGGCCACAGGATTGGCGATTATCACGGAAGTGATGAGCGACCGCGACGTGGATCTCGTTGCGAAATATGCGGATGTGATGCAAGTGGGCGCGCGGAACATGCAGAACTTCATGCTGCTCAAAGCCCTCGGAAAATGCGGCCGTCCGGTCTTGCTGAAGCGCGGACTGAGCAGCACGGTGAAAGAATTACTGATGTCGGCGGAATACATCACGGCGCACGGGAATCCCGACGTGATTTTGTGCGAGCGGGGAATTCGCACGTTCGAAACGGTCACGCGAAATACCTGCGACATCGCGGCAATTCCCGCGCTGAATGAACTGACGCATCTGCCGGTGATTCTCGACCCAAGCCACGCGACAGGAAAGCGCAGCCTGGTTCCCGCGCTTTCCCGCGCCGGCGTGGCCATCGGAGCCGACGGATTAATCGTAGAGGTACATCCGGCGCCGGAGAAAGCCATCAGTGACGGCGCGCAGTCTCTGGACCTCCCGCAATTCCAAAAAATGATGAAGGACCTGGAGCCATACATCCAGCTTTGGAATCTTTCCAGAAAAAAGGAAGTGGCTGCGGCGGCAAGTTGAAGATGAAATAGCGGCGTGCCGCGAGCGCAGTTTTTTCCTCTTGACTTCAAAACAGTGCCTCCATACTATTTTGCTCTAGGCCTAGACCAACACTAGCTACAGCCGGCTAGGCTTGGAGGCAACTTCCCAGCTATGAAAAACCGCGAGCAGCGAGACCTCTTTCCCGGCGCGTTGGAGATGATGATTCTCCGAACGTTGAAGCGACATCCTCTTCACGGGTATGCCCTCGCACAGCACATCAAGCGAACGTCGAACGATTTACTCCAGATCGAAGAAGGCTCGCTCTATCCCGCTCTCCAACGGCTTCTCAAGGAAGAGTTGGTGAAGGCGGAATGGGGCGTCTCGTCCACAAACCGGCGGGTGCGGATTTATAAGCTGACGGGAAAGGGAGCGAAGCACCTGGAGCATGAGGTGTCGCGATTTGAAACGATGCTTGACGGGATTACACGGGTTCTAGCGCGGGGTGAATCATGAATTGGCTGAAACGGCTGTTCTCGCGTCGCCGAATCTACGGCGAACTCTCGGAAGAGATTCGGGAGCACCTTGAGGAGAAGGTTGAGGAGTTGGTTGCCGGCGGAATGCCGAGGAAAGAGGCTGCCGCCGCCGCGCGGCGCGCGTTTGGGAATGTGACGCTGGCGGAAGAGGACGGGCGAGAAGTTTGGCGGTGGCCGCGGGTGGAGAACATGATCGAGGATGCTCGCTATGGACTCAGGGTGCTGCGCAAGAGTCCGGGGTTTACCGCAGTCGCGGTGATGACGCTGGCGCTGGGGATCGGTGCGAATACCGCAATCTTCAGCGTGGTGAATGCCGTGTTGTTCCGGCCGCTACCGTTTCGCGATCCGGGGCGGCTCATGGTGGTGTGGCACACGCCGCCGCAGAAGAGCTTTCCGGGAGTCACGAAGTTTGTTGTTTCGCCGGCAAATTATCTTGACTGGCGCGACCAAAATCACGTCTTCGAACAGATGAGCGCCGTGGGCTTCGGCAATTTTAACTTGACGGGCATGGGACAACCGGAGTCGGTGGAAGGGCGCGCGGTATCGGCTGATTTCTTTTCGGTGCTGGGCGTGCAGCCCGTCCTCGGGCGAGAATTTCTTGAAGAAGAAGATCAGCCGGGGCACGGCAACGTGGTGGTGATCAGCCACGAATTTTGGCAAACGCACTTTGGGGGCAGCAAGGATGTTCTTGGAAGCCAGATCAAACTAGACGACAAGAGCTATGAGGTGGTTGGCGTGGCCCCGGCCAAGTTTGATTTTCCATTTCAGGCGAAACTTTGGGTGCCGCTGGCCTGGACGGAGAAGGAACGGGCGGTGCGGGGAAACCACGGCTACACCGTCATCGCTCGACTGAAGCCTGAAATAGAAATGAAAAAGGCGCAGTCCGAGATGGACACGATTTCAGCCCGGCTGGCGCAGCAGTATCCCGCAGACGACGCCGGATGGGGCGCGGTCGTCCTGCGGCTGAATCTGCAAATGTTCCAGCAGGTGGGACCAGCTCTTTTGGTGTTATTTGGCGCGGTTGGGTTCGTCTTGCTGATCGCATGCGCAAACGTTGCGAATCTGACGCTGGCGAAAGCGCTGGGACGGCGAAAGGAGATTGCCGTTCGCAGGGCGCTGGGAGCAAGCCGGGGGCGTGTCATAAGCCTGGTGCTCACGGAGACGATTCTGATTTCGGTGATTGGCGGCGCGCTTGCGCTTCTGCTCGCCCACTTTGTCATCGAAGCCATTGCAGACTTTATAGGGCCGCAGCTACCGCTCGCTGTGCAGATCGGTTTGGACGGATGGGTTTTGGGCTTTACGCTGACGATTTCCATTTTGACGGGTTTTATCGCGGGATTGGCGCCATCCTGGCATTTGACGAAAACAAATCTGAATGAATCCTTGAAGCAAGGCTTAGGCAAGACGGACGCCGATTCAAGCGGCGGGCGAGCGCGGAGCGTATTTGTGGCGGCGGAGGTGGCGGTATCGCTAGTGCTTTTGATTGGAGCAGGGCTGATGATCCGGACGCTCTATTTGTTGAAAAACGCCAACTCCGGCATGGATGCGCGAAACGTCTTGACGGTGACCTTGGGCATTTCGAGCGAGAAGTATGCCACCGTTGCGCAGCAAAACGGGTTCTTCCATCATGTGCTGGAGCAGATCCGCGCGTTGCCCGGCGTGGAGTTTGCCAGCGCGGTCGATAGCTTGCCGCTACAAGGTGGCTCGACACAACCGGTAGCTGTGGAAGGGCAACCCGTCGTTCCGATGGCGGACCAGCCAGAGGTTGCGGTGCGCCTCATCGCTCCCGGATATCTGCGAGTGATGCGAATTCCGCTGAAGCAGGGCCGCGACATTACGGAGGCGGATAACGCGAATGCGAGGCCGGTGGTTCTGGTGAGTGAATCCTTTGCGAGACGGTTCTGGCCGAATGAAAATCCAATCGGCAAGCATGTGAAGCTAACGTTTTTGCCGGGAGAAGCTAGCGATGTGGTGGGGGTGGTCGGCGACGTAAGACTAAATGGATTGAGCGTCTCAGAACCGGTGCAGTCGGTTTATCACGTGATGGCGCAGAACCCGGGGACCACCTTCATGAGACTGGCCGTGCGCACCGGCGTGCCGCCGTCGAGCCTGACTTCCGCGGTGACGGAAGCGATCCATCGAGTCGATGCGGATGAGCCTGTTGTCGGCGTGCAAACGATGGAGGCGGTCGTAGACGAGTCTATCGCTCAGAACCGCTTGAACATGATTCTGCTGAGCGCGTTCGCCGGACTGGCGCTGCTGCTGGCAAGCATAGGAATTTACGGCGTTCAGGCGTATGCGGTGCGGCAGCGAACGCGTGAAGTTGGAATTAGAGTGGCGATGGGTGCGCAGGCAGCGGAGGTTTTCCGCCTGATCATCGGACAGGGACTGCGGCTGGCAATAATAGGAATTGTGATTGGGCTCGCTGCCTCCTTCGCCCTGACGCGCTTGATGGCAAGCCAGCTTTACGGCTTGAGCGCGACGGATCCGTGGACGTTCATCGGCGTGTCGATTGTGTTGCTGACGGTGGCGCTTGCGGCGTGTTTTATTCCTGCAAGACGAGCCACGCGGATTGATCCGGTGGTGGCGTTGCGGTACGAATGACGGATTTTGTGGAAGACTTGACGGGATCACACGGGTTTTAGGCACAGGTGAATCATGAATCGGTTGAAGCGACTGTTCTCGCGCGGCCGGATCTACGGCGAGCTCTCGGAGGAGATTCGGGAGCACCTGGAAGAAAAAATTGAGGAGTTGGTCGCGGAGGGGATGCCGAGGGAAGAGGCCGCCGCTGCTGCGCGGCGCGCGTTTGGGAATGTAACGCTGACGGAAGAGGACAGTCGAAACGCGTGGCGCTGGCCTCGTCTTGAAGATTTTCTAATGGATGTACGCCACGCACTGCGCGGGCTGGGTCACAATCCCGTGTTTACGATTGTGGCGTTGTTGACGATTGCGATTGGAATCGGTGCCAACACTGCGGTATTCAGCGTAATCAATAGCGTATTACTGAAGCCGCTGAACTACCCCAAAGCGGAGGAATTAGTAGCGCTCCATCAAGTCGCTCCCGGCGCTCCTGGACTGGCGGACTTCGAGAACGGACTTTTGCTCTCGCCGTCGATGTATTTCACGTATTCCGAGCACAACCAAACATTTCAATCACTGGGCGTGTGGGTGCCGTACACGGCGAACGTCACGGGCCTGGCCGAACCGGAACAAGTGCGCGCTGTGGAGGTGAGTGACGGCGTGCTGCAGACGCTGAGTGTCCCATCGGCCGTGGGGCGTTGGCTTTCGCAGGAAGACCAGGTGCCGGGCGGCCCCCAGCGCGTGATGCTGAGCTACGGGTATTGGCAGCGACGCTTCGGAGGAGATCGCGCGGTTGTTGGACGCAACATTTTGGTGGATTCTCGGTCTCGGGAAATCGTCGGCGTTATGCCGCAGGGATTCCGCGTGCTGGATACAGATTTTGACCTGATCGTGCCAAGCGCGTTCGATCGCGGAAAACTGATCCTAGCGGGATTCGGATATCACGGAATCGGGCGGCTGAAGCCAGGGATGACGATTGCGCAAGCCGACGCGGACATCACGCGCATGCTGACGATCTGGATGGATTCGTGGACGAACGGACCGGGCACAAATCCGCATTTTTACGAAACGTGGAAAATCACGCCGATGCTTCGTCCACTGAAGCAAGAGGTGATTGGCAACGCCAGCGAAGTGCTATGGGCAGTGATGGCCACCATCGGTTTAGTGATGCTGATTGCGTGCGCGAATGTGACCAATCTGTTCCTGGTGCGGGTGGAGGCGCGGCAGCAGGAATTAGCGGTGCGCGCGGCGCTTGGGGCGGGTTGGGCACGCATTGTCCGAGGGCTTCTTGTAGAAAGTGTGATGCTCGGACTGATGGCTGGCGCGCTGGGCGTTGGCATCGCCTATGGAGGAGTGCGTTTGCTTCAGGCCAACGGTCCGGCGAATCTGCCGCGACTGAACGAGATTTCGCTCGACGCGCGAACGCTGGCATTCACTGTGCTTCTCTCGTTGCTCTCGGGCTTGCTGTTTGGAGTGGTCCCCGCACTGAAATACGCCGGGCCGCGGGCGTCGTTAGCATTGCGCGGTGTAGGACGGACAGCGAGCGTGAGCCGGGAGCGCCATCGCGCGCGCAACCTGCTGGTGATCGGACAAGTGGCGATGGCAGTGGTTCTGTTGGTCAGCGCGGGCCTGATGATTCGCACGTTCCGGGCATTGCGAATGGTCGATCCTGGATTTGCGGATGCGGCCCATTTGCAACTCGCGCGTATTTCTATTCCCGACGCGATGGTGCCGGAACCCGAACGCGTGCTGCGCATTCAGGACGAAATTCTGCAAAAGCTGGCGGCGGTTCCCGGTGTGAAATCAACGGGGCTCGTGAGCGAAATGCCGACGGAAGGTTTCGATTCAGACTGGGACTGCATTTTTGCGCAAGACAAAGTCTATCCCGACAACGTTATGGCGCCGCTGCGGCTGTATAAACACATTTCTCCCGGCTTTTTGCAAACGGCAGGGACGCGATTGGTGGCCGGCCGGGAATTTACGTGGAGCGAGGTGTACGGACTGCGACCCGTGGTGATGATTTCGGAAAATTTTGCGCGAGACACGTGGGGCTCGCCGGAGGCGGCGCTCGGCAAGCAATTGCGCGAGTTCTCCGCGATGCCGTGGCATGAGGTCATCGGCGTGATACAGGATGTTCGAGAAAGAGGCGTGCAGGACAAGGCGCCTGAAATCGTCTATTGGCCGCCGATGATGGAGTACCTGTTCGGCGATAAGAGCGCGCAAACGCTGCGGACGGGGACGTTCGTGATACGAAGCGAGCGCGCGGGGACGGAAAGCTTTCTCAACGAAGTGCGTCAAGCGGTGTGGTCGGTCAACTCGAACTTGCCGCTGGCATCGGTGCGGACGATGCAGGAAGTCTATGACAAATCGGTCGCGCGAACTTCCTTCACGCTGGTGATGCTCGGGATCGCCGGGGCAATGGCGCTGGTGCTGGGGATCATCGGCATCTATGGCGTGATTTCCTACACCGTGTCACAACGGCAGCGCGAAATTGGAATTCGTTTGGCGCTCGGGGCACAGGGTGGAGACGTGCTGCAAATGGTCGTAGGGCAGGGAGCAAAATTGACGCTGGCGGGCGTGGCGATAGGAATCGGCGTCGCTATGGGATTGACGCCGTTGATGACGAGCCTGCTGTTTGGCGTGTCGGCCCACGATCCGCGGACGTTTGCCGCCGTTGCCGGGCTGCTTATCTTCGTCGCGCTGTTGGCATGTTACATCCCCGCGCGCCGTGCGACGCTCGTCGATCCGATGGTGGCGTTGCGATACGAGTGATAGTTGTAAAGGAATGCTCTAAGCGACCACACCTGGCTGGCACCAGGCGAATCACGATGCGGCTAAAGCAAATCCTCTCGCCCAGCCGCCCTTACAGTGTCTCTCCGACGAGGAACAAACGGGGGACGCGACAAGCAGAAACGTACAAGCCTTGTTCGCATCCCCCTTTTTTATCTAGGCGCTATTCGGACTCCTCATCGCCACCGGTGTGAACTCTTGTGCGAACTTCATTCGACGAGGCCGAAAGTGCGGTGCTGGAGCGGAGCAGGGCGGCGGCCCTGAGTTCAGAACCGGCTTCGGCGTTGAGCTGGGTCTGGAGGTGGACGACGGCGCTGGCGCCGGGATCGAGACGGCCGATGGTAACCACGACCTGGTTGCCAATTTGGGTCGCGCCGCCGTCGGGGGAAGCGACGAAGGTCACGCCGCTGGGAATCTCGAAGACGGCTTGCGTGCCATTGAGACCGTGCGAGGTGGCGTTGTGGGCGGTCAAGGTATAGGTGAGCTGCCCGCCCGGCACCACCGAATGTGGGGCCGAAAGAAGTACACGCAAGTCCTCGGAAAGATCGGGCTTGGTGACTGTGAACTTGTCTAGAAGCGCGGAAGCCCCGGTGGCGGGCGCGGAGACGACATTGCCCGTTGTTGGATCGACCAGCGTGTCTGGGATAGGGTCATTCAACGGTGTGCCGTTCACGTCCGTGCCGAACGGTGCTGGATTGGACGGGGTTGCTGAGGATGACGAAGTCAGCGGTTCAGTAATTTGATAGAGCGTCAGTTTGTTGTCCCTGACAACCACGTCAGCGAAAGAGAAGACCTTGGCCTTGAACTTCTCCGTGATTTTCGGCCCGCTTCCCGCGGCAGAAAACACCGGCGACATCGAGATACTCGTCAGGTTCGTGTCGAGCCACGATGCGGGTCCATTCGGGAACATAAAGGTTCCGAGTGTGCCCTGGCCAGTCGCCGAATCGTCTTGGTCGATACCCAAACCGGAACCGCGGGCGGGATTGAGGTCGCCGTCGAAATCACGATTTCCGCCAGCCCCTTCGACAATGTACAGAACGCCATCCGGCACCGTTTGCGCGACACCGTCGAACGAAGTGTCAATCGACACGGCCGCGGGCCCTGGCGTCGAAGGCCCAGCGGCGACGTTGGCGTTGGCACGGATGGGGAATGTGCGTTGGTAGTTGTGCTCGTGCCCATTGAAAACCATATTCACGCCATGGTCCTCGAGGAACTTTGCGGCCGCGCGCATTTGGTTATTCCGGACGGTAGCATTCCCGGAAGAAAACGCCGGCTGGTGAAACACCACGAATTTCCACGGCTGCGAACTGGAATCAAGATCATGAATCAGCCAATCGCGAAGCACCGACGGATACGGAGGAAAGGTGAGCTGCGGGGCCGCGGTTATGGCTGGCCCGTCGAGCACCCCATCGAACAGGTGCGGGTTGGCGTCCAGAAATACAAAGTGGGCGCTGCCGGAGTCGAAGGAATAGTTGTGCATGTGGTCGATTTGCTGCGCGGCGCCCTTGCCCGAGTCAACCGAGGTGGAAGCACGGTACGCGGCGATGGCCGCGGGCGAAGTGTACGACTTGCCTTTGAAACTGAAGATCATCCCATTGGGAGTAACGGCGTCAGCGTTCCAGGTGAACTGCGCATCCACTCCGGTGGGGCCGTTCAGCGGGAAATAGTAGTTGTTAAAATACGCCATGGCGTCGCCGCCGTCGGTATTGCCTAAGAAACGCCCTGCGCCGTCTCCGCCCAGCATGTTCACGTTGACGCCGGTCGCCCCTATGTCGTGATTGCCGACGACGATGTAAAACGGAATGCTACGGATGAAAGGAGCGCCCGTCTCGTTGGAATCCACGTCGCTATTCCAGACGGGGAACCAGAAGTCGCGATAGCTGCCTTCCGCGCCATTGTTATAAACGTTGTCGCCGGTGTTGAGCGCGAGGTCGGGCTTGGGCAGACGGGGCACGCCGGGAACTTCGAGGTGATGAACGTTGTACATCAGGTGGGTGATGCGGGCCTCGAAGTCGGCGATCCGCAGAGGACTTGAATTCGCTTCAACGGGAAAGAATCCCTCGTCTCCCTGCACCAGGAATGAAAAATCGTCGCCGCGCTTGCGGGTGCGAAAACTTGCGGTGAAGCCGCCGCTGGGCAGACCTGGACCAGTCACGCGATAAAAATAAGTGGTGTTGTACTCCAAGCCGCTCAAGACCGCTGCATAGTTTGAATGCGGGCCGGAAGCTGTGGGCGGTACGGGGAGGGAAGGGTCTGCGGACAAGTAGTTATCAACAACACGCCCTTGAGGCGTGACGCTGTGACCGTAGGAAGGGCTTTCGCCGAACTCCACGGTGAAAGCGCTGGGGTTGGGCGTGGCTTCATCCGTCTGCCAAGCGATTACAATCTGATCCGTAGGGCCGAAGGGGCCATTGTCACCTGGCTGAATGTACGGCTTGTAGGTGACGTTCTGTCCGGCAGCGAGAGAGGCCAGCGAGAGGCAAGCAACGACAAGGGCTAAGACCGCAGCCCGCACAACGTGTGACCTGGATTGCATGTGTGTGACTCCTTTTCTTTCCTGAGATTTCAAAGCGGATCTTGATGGACTGTGGTTGTCGAAGCGTAAGTGAACAAAGGGCAATTTAAGGGTCGCCGCCGGTAGCGCCGTTTCAACCGCAATCGTTGCCAGCGCCAGGGCGAACAGCCGTCACAATCCGACTATTCTTCATCAAGGGCCTCTCAAGGATCCGATTCGTGCAGCTCATCCGAGGAGCTGTTGCCCTCGACTAAGCAGATTGGAAGCCGGAGCGGGTTGATCTGTAAGTCATGCTTTTTCATTGCGTCGGTCTGTAATCGCATTCGCAGAGTGCCAGCCCGAGCCGACACCTCAAGTCCTCACACGCTACTTAGGTGCTGGCTTGTCCAAGCTCGCAGAGCTTCGTTACGGCTGTGTGGTGGGAATTTGAATATTCGATAGGACTTCGATGAATAGGGCTTCGACGGTTTGAGGCCCGGCGGAGGCCGCTGGGTTGCCGGTCAGGGGCCCAATGTGGCACTTTCGTCGTGCAGAAGAGTGGGCACGCGGGAGACGCGGAGGGTAGCAAGATGAGCGCTTTGGCAGGTCAGGCTAGTCTACAAATTGTTCCGAGTTTGGCGACGATTCGCGGGGCGCGAGAATTCCTGGCGAAATATATTGCGGCGACGCGGCTGGTGGCGGCGTCGTTTCTTGGGCGGATGTCGGGGAGGAATGTTTATTTGAAGCTGGAGACCGAGCTGCCGACGGGATCGTTCAAGCCGCGAGGGGCGCTTTACGCGCTGGCGCAAAGAATGAAGCGCGGGCCGGTGCAAGAAGTGGTGGCGTGCAGCACGGGGAATCATGGGGTGGCCGTGGCGTATGCGGCAAAACAGTTTGGGATTGCGGCGAGGATTGTTTTGCCGGCGAATTGCAATCCTGTGAAGCGGGCTCGGATTGCAGCTCTTGGCGCGGCGATTGTCGAGAGCAGGGACAGCGACCCAGTTTCTGCATTCTCGCTGGCCGCGGAGCACGCCAAGCAGCCGGGCGTGTATTTCCTAAACGATGCGGCCGACGAGGATTTGCCGGCCGGCCCTGCGACGATTGGCTGCGAAATCCTCGAACAACTTCCCAAGACGAGTGCGATTTTTGTGCCTATGGGAGACACGGCGCTAATTCGCGGAATTGCGGCGGCAACGAAGCAGATTGCGCCGCACGTGAAGATCGTTGGCGTACAGGCAGAGCGCGCCCCTTCCTATTACCTGTCGTGGAAGGAAGGAAAAGTGGTGGAGACGGACACGTGCGACACGATTGCCGATGGACTTGCCACGCGAACGCCCGAAGCGGCGAACGTACGCGACGTGAGAAACCTTGTTAATGACGTGGTCTTGGTAAGTGAAGAGCAGTTGTTGAGGGCGATTGAAGTTCTTCTTCTGGAAGAACATGCGTTGGCGGAGCCTGCAGGAGCTGCGAGCACGGCGGCGCTGCTAAAATCCAGCGTTGATTGTGGCGATCACGTCGTACTGGTCGTCAGTGGCGCGAACATATCGCGAGAGATCCTTCGCCGGGCCGTGGCTAACGCCTAGAGTTCGAAGCTATTCTCGGTCCAGCAGTTTCCTTCTGGAATCACACCTGAAAAATTTGATGGCTCTCCCTCAGCACCTGTAACTGGCCATTCGGCCAAGTACGTTCAGAGCAAGTTCCATTGCTACCCGCAGATCGGCTTGGAACCCTGAGAGAAGCGGCTTCTTCGAGCATTTGTGAGAAGTCGCTGGGCTATGCGGAAAAGCAAAACTAACTCTAGCTGGAAATGGACGCTCGGAATTTCGTGTGCGCTCTGCCTCGTTTGGCTTTGCTCTGTTGAAGGTATGGTTGCCCACGCGCAATCCACTACGGCGGCGACAGAATCCGGCGTGAATCTCCGGTTATTGAGCGCCCCGGAAGGAAAGGCCATTGTCAGCGCCGCTTTGGAGCAGGATCAGGGGTTAAGCGGAGCGCAGGACTGCTCTCATCTCGTCCAACAGATTTACGTCGACGCCGGATACGAGTATCCGTACGCCAGCTCGTTCGATCTATATGCAGGTAATGAAAATTTCGAGCGGGTGAGACATCCGCAGCCGGGAGATTTGATTGCGTGGCCGGGCCATGTCGGGATTGTCCTGGAACCGGCGGAGCACAGTTTTTACAGCCTGGTGAGCACGGGCCTGGAGGCCCAGAGTTATGAGGGACCGTACTGGAGATCGCGTGGCAAGCCGCGCTTCTATCGCTTCAAGGTAGAAGACGCAGTCATGGCGAACGCCGCGAAAGCCCCCGCATCTTCACGTGCTCGCAATTCCGCGAGGCCACAAGACGCTGAGACAAGGATCGAAGAGCGCTCCGCCGTGGATGCTCCAACTCCGCATCGCCCGATAAAAACTTCTTCGACTGTCGGGTATGATCCGCCCGCTCCGCGCGCACCGACTGTTGCGAGCCCTGCGCTTGCGGTGCAGCGGAGCATCGTCGTAACCGCAAAAAACAAACAGCCGACGAAGGCTGAAGTTGCACAAGGCATCTCTGAGTTGAGCAACGCCTCCGGGAACGTTTTGCGCGAGGATGACCCGGCGAAATTGGCGATGCCCGTGGTCGTTTTTGAACGGCTTCAGGTGGAGCGGCTGGAACTCAAGCGAGACCGCGGATGGGCGCATCTGCTTATGGATTCGCGCGCCACCATCGCGGACGGAGAAGCCGACTACACGCGAAAGCGCGAAAAGGTTCTCTGGGAGCTGCACCGCACACCATCGGGCTGGCAGGCGATCGCGCCAACGGATCGAACCTACGTGCCTCAGGATGTGGCGGTGAGGAATCTGGCGGCGCAACTCGCGCGGGTGACCGAAGGAGACGCCACCGCGGCACATCGAGAGACGGTTCTGCGGCGGGAATCGCAGCTCGCCAAACTGCTGAACGGGCTGCTGGAACAATAGCAGGCATTTTAAGGGGGCGAGTAGCGCCGATCCGTCCGCGAGCCCGAGCGGTCCTTGACAATAGTAACATATATGTTACCATAAGGCGAATGGTTGATATTCGCGAATATATCGACCGTGGCGGCCGCAGTCCTTTTCGCGACTGGCGGAATAAGTTGAATCCGGAAGCCCGCCGGAAAGTGACTGCGGCGCTATACCGCGTTGGACTCGGGAATTTTTCCAACGTTCAGGGTGTCGGAGCAGGCGTTTTTGAGTGCAGGATTCACTTCGGCCCCGGCTACCGCGTGTACTTTGGGAAAGACGGCGAGCAGATGGTGATCCTTCTTGGCGGAGGTACGAAACCACGGCAGCAGAACGATATTCGCGTGGCACTCGGCCGATGGGATGAGTACAAGCAGAGGAAGAGGCAGAACAGAGAAGGGACATGAGAATGGCTCTGACGCGAGATTTCCGAGAAACCGTGCAGGCGGATGTAAAACGCGATCCCGCTTTTCGAAGAGGGATTCTGAGCGATGCAATGGAGAGCCTGCTCTCCGGCGAGGTGGCACTGGGCAAAGAGCTTTTGCGGGATTATATCAATGCTGCGGTGGGCTTCCCGAAACTGGCCCTGCAAACCAAGATTCACGTCAAGACGCTTCATCAGATGTTTGGGCCAAATGGGAATCCGACGGCCCGCAACCTGTTTGAAATTGTTGCTTATCTGCAGCGCTTGGAGGGAGTGCGCTTTGAGGTGCGACCCGCACACGCAGCCCTGCGGAGGAAAAAGCGGCCAGCCGCGCGGGGAGCGAAGCAGGCAGTCCGCGGCCGCTGAGGTCCTAACGTTTGGTACTTCCCATTTGCCGTTCCTCGGCGTCAGGGCACCTCGTCTGTAAAACACTGAGAAAGACAACTTGGAATTCTGAGCGCATAATCTGGGGCATGGCTGCGCCCGACAAGCACGCAGATGTTCTCAAGCCGATTTCCTCGTTGAAGAGGACCGAACAGGATTGGCCGGCGTTGCCGCTGGGAGAGTGGGAAAGCACGTACCGCACGCTGCACATGTGGACGCAAATCGTCGGGAAAATCCGCCTGCGCCTCGCGCCGCTACAGAATCATTGGTGGAATGTGGCTCTTTATGTGAGCGCGCGAGGATTGACGACCTCCGCGATTCCTTACGAGGGACGCGCGTTCGAAATGGAGTTCGACTTTATTCACCATCGGCTGGAGATTCGAACGCCCGACGGCGGGGAACGTTTTCTCGCACTTGCGCCAAAATCGGTTGCCGCCTTTTATCGAGAACTGTTTTCGGCGCTGCACGACGCGGGCATCAACGTCCAAATCTACGCCAAGCCGCAGGAAATTCCGGACCCGATTCCATTTGAAGTTGATGAAACGCATGCTTCCTACGACCCGGAATATGCCAACCGCTTGTGGCGCATATTGCGATCCACGGATCTTGTGTTCCAGGAATTTCGCTCGCGCTTCCTGGGCAAACAAAGTCCCGTTCATTTTTTTTGGGGGAGCTTCGATCTCTGCTGCACGCGGTTTAGCGGCCGCAGTTGTCCGCCCCGAAAAGGCGCAATCACTTCCGAAGCGTACTCGCGTGAATGCATCAGCCTGGGCTGGTGGCCGGGCGGCGGAGAAGTTGCGGGACCTGCGTTCTACGCGTACACGGCGCCTGAACCGGCGGGCTATGATGGGCAGCTGGTTCTGCCAAAGGGCGCGTTTTATCAAAAGAAGCTGCACGAGTTCTTGCTGATGTACGACGATGCGCGCTTCGCATCTTCCCCGAGCGACGAAATCCTGAAGTTCGCCCAGAGCACGTATGAAGCCGGCGCCAATCTTGCAGGATGGGATCGCGCCTCTCTCGAACGGAAATCCTAATCTTGAATGCATCAACCCGGAATCGCTAAGAGCCTGCGATTGCTGCCCTGGCGCGCGGATGCGACCAGGTAGCTCAGTCCACGCCATCGAGCCCGCCCAGCAAGAAATTTGGATGTTGACAAAAAACTGAATGGTTACTAAATTCCGAGCATCTTTCTACCCACGTCTGATTTACCCGCTCCAAACATTGATTGGCCCGAGAGGTGAATATGGCCGCAAGAAAAAAGCCCAGCAAGAAACGCAAAATAGTGAAGGCCCTAACTTCTGCGCGAAAACGAATAGTGCTACAGTCACTTCGCGGTCTAAATGCCAAAATCCAGTTGATTGAAAAAACGCTTATTGAGTGTGACTTTGACGACCTTTGAACCACGCTGAGACATCTCGAATCGATATTTAGATTCTCCCTGGAGGCTCTCGGTGCGTCTGCGGCGAGCGAGAACAATCCTTGCCTACTGGAGCAAAGGACAACTCGTTTTTGAGAACTACCGCACAGGGCTTTTGATTGCTGCGGATCCAGTCGTCGCCCGGATCCTACATCTGTTCGACCAATGGCACCACGTGAAGCGAGTGCTCCCCGAGATGCCTGAGTATTCATCGCGCAGTCTCCGCTCTGCCGTGCTGCAACTGACGAAGCACACACTTCTGGTAAGAGAAGGAACCCGGGATGCAGAGCAGGATGCGCATCTCGCAAAAGTCTGGTTTCACTGGCTGCCACACGGCAGCTTCCACTTCGCGACCAAGGATGTAACATTCGCTTGGGGAAGCCGCCGAGAAAGAATGATGAAGGCGTACCTGGCAGAATCGCGTCAGCCAACATTCTACAAAAACTATCGCGAGGCACCCCGTTTGCGTCTCCCGCGCTGCCCACCAGCTAGCGGCGAGTTCCTGCGGGTGCTCTTAGGGCGCAAAACCCAACGAGAGTTTTCCGCCGGGCAGCTTCCCCTCAGTGCCGTTTCCCAACTGCTCTTTTACACCTGGGGCGTCATGGGCTACCTTTCGACCCCATTCGGACGATTAGCCCATAAGACCAGCCCTTCCGGCGGTGCGCGACATCCGGGCGAGGTTTACCTAGTCGCTCTAAAGGTGAAGGGATTGCCGTCTGGGTTATATCATTACGATCCCAGGGACCATTGCCTGGAAAGACTTCGCAAGGGTCGAATGCAAAGCAAAGTCATGGCGTATTGCGCCGGACGAGCCAGCGTGAAAGAAGCCGCCGCGCTTTTCCTCATGACCGCCGTGTTTCCTCGCACCATGTGGAAATACCGGTTCGCGCGCGCATATCGGGTCGTCACGCTTGATGCCGGCCACCTGTGCCAGACCTTTTGCCTCACCGCAACGTTCCTGGGATTAGCCCCTTTCTGCACAGCGGCATTGAAGGACAGTTTGATCGAGAAAGATCTTGGATTGGACGGAATCAGCGAATCTGTCGTTTACGCTGCTGGGGTTGGCCTTCCGCACGCCACGTCACAGACTCGAGGAGCAGAGTAGCTTCCTTTAGGTTCGGAGTTTCATTCGGCGTAACAGATCCTGGAAGCGTGGGTCAGACCGCAAAGGATCCCACCGGGGATCTACGTTCAGGAAAGGCAGTTGTGGGGAACGCTCGTCGTAGGCCTTACGCAGCCATTTCAACGCGTCTTCTTTCTCACCCAATGCGGTGTAGACTCTGGCGACCCAAAGAGCCGGCATATACGATTTGTGCGGTTGCGCCATAACTTGGTGGAGCAGGCCCAGACTGTCCTTGCGTCGGCCCGCTACCGCATAGCCATAGGCTAGATCGAGCGCGTCCGCCGCCGGGCTATCGGAAATCCTGCTATTCTTCTCCAGCGCGACAATGGCCTCTTGGGATTTCCCTTCTTGTAAGTAAGCCATTCCCAGATAAAGATACGGTGCGCCGCTGCTTGTATCCATCTGCAGAGTCTTCTGAAGCTCTTCAATGGCCGCATCATTTTGTCGAGCGAAGTAGAGGATGAATCCCACATTGGCATTAATTCGGGGGGAAAGCGGATCCAATTCGCGGGCCTTCTTGACCGCCGCAATCGCCTCGCTGTGACGCCCCATTCCCGACAAGTACCCCGAATACCAGTGATAAGCGGTTGCATAGCCCGGGTTGAGCTCAATCGCTCTTTTGTATTCCCGGTCGACGACATCCCAATCGAAGTCATAGTTCCAATGGGCAAAAGCTAAGGATGCGTGAGCCTCCGCAAGATCCTCATCCAGGGAGAGCGCTTTTTCCGCAGCCGCTTCGGCCTTGGGGAACGCTTCGTCGGGCGGGAGAAGCCGATTGTTTCCCATTGTGGCATAGGAGTCTGCTAGCCCAGCATAGGCCCGTGCATACGTTGGATCGATTGCAATGGCCCCATCGAACGACTTGATGGACGCATTCAGGTCTCCCGGAGTCCGTTTGTTCCAGAAATAGCGCCCCTGCAGGTAGGACTCGTAAGCCCGCGGGTTCACAGTCTGGCTCTTCGACATACTTGCCGATTCCTGCGGCGTCAACTGTGCTCGGACCTCCCCTGCAACCGCTCGCGCCACATTGCCTTGCAGGGTGAGAACATCGCCGAGATCGCTCTGGTAGCTCTCGGTCCATAGATTTCGATCATTTCTGGCATCAATTAACTGCGCGTCAATTCTTACACGGTCGCCCGAGTGTTGGACCGAGCCCTCGACGATCGCGTCAACGTTCAGTTCCCGGGCGATTTGCGACAACGGTTTCTTGGTTCCCTTATATCGCATCACGGAGGTGCGCGAAATCACTCGCAGCGTCCCGATCTTTGCTATGTCCGTGATCAAGGCTTCGGTCATGCCGTCGGCGAAGTACTCTTGTTCAGGGTCATGCGAGAGATTCTCCAGCGGCAGCACCGCTAAGGAGCCAATCTTCGGCGGAGATGTCCAGCTGACCAGGCGTGTGCGCCAACCGCCCACATTCAAGCCCAGGACGATGGCTGTGAGGCCGAGTAGCCCTGCTACGAAGTAAGCAGCAGACCGAGCGGCTTTCGTGCGACCCTTCGGAATCGATGCGGGCGGATTGGTCCGAGAGGATGCGGGTTCCGCCAGCCGGCGCAGATCCACCAAAAGCTCTTTTGCGGATTGATAGCGTTGCTCGGGGTCTTTGTCCAAACATTTCAGGATGATTCGTTCCAGACCCGCGGAAATCCTGCGGTTGAGGGCGCGTGGCGTAACTGGCGTTTCGTGGAGAATGGTATCAACAAGCCGGGAAGGGAGTCGTTCGCCGAAGGCGCGGCAGTTGGTGGCCATCTCGTAGAGAACCGCGCCGATGGTAAAGATGTCCGAGCGAGCGTCTACCGCCTCACCCTGGAGTTGTTCCGGGGACATATAGGGAAGCGTGCCGACGATGGCTTGAGTGTCCGTGATCGTATCCGTAGACGCAACGCTCGCTGGGCGCAGCAGCTTAGCAAGACCGAAATCCAGGACTTTTGCTTGGCCCTTTGCGGTAATGGCGATATTCCGCGGTTTTAAGTCGCGGTGCACGATGCCGCGTTCATGGGCTTCGCCCAGCGCAGCAGCAATCTGCATGCCCAGCGCCACCACTTCCTTCTCGGGCAGAACCCCGTTTAGCAGCTTATCTGCCAGAGTCTTCCCGGGGACAAACTCCATCACCAGGAAGTCCATACCATCTTGTGTCGCGAACTCATAAACCGTTTCAATGTTGGGATGGTTTAGCTTGGCCAGGGCCAGGGCCTCTTTGCGGAAGTTCCGGCGGGAGGCCTCATTGTCGAGGGTGCCTGACGGCAGGACCTTGAGCGCCACATCACGTTCAAGTTGTTCATCGCGGGCGCGATAGACCACGCCCATTCCGCCGGCGCCAACCTTTTCCAAGATGCGGTAGTGGCCGAGTGTTTGGCCAATCATGCGGGGGGAACCTGCCCTTCCGGGCATATTAGGTTGCGCGGGCCGCTAAGTCAACGCCGCGAATCCAGCGGGGATGTATCAGTGGATTCGCGCAAAGCGGCCGGCAGGGTGGAGCGCCTAGAAATTTTCGGCAGCCTCGACTGCGGTGGGATACGATTTCAAGAAGCGGTCGGCGTGCGTTAATTTCAGGACTCCATCCATCATACCCGTGACACCGGCGAGCCGCAGCGCTCCGCCGGCCGTTTTCAGCCGGGAAAAACAGTTCACAAGTTTTCCCAGGCCGCCACTGTCGAGCTTGGTCACCTGGGAGAGATCAACGATCACGCGGGTATGGTTTTCGCGAATCAATTGATCGAAGGCCAGTTCCAGTTGCTTGCACTCGACGCCCATCTGAAGCGGTCCGCTGAGCTCCAGGACAGTGATGCCGGGCTTCAATTCTTTCGTGAGGATTTTCACAAGCACCTTTCGAACGGCTGCAAGATTCTAGGGAGGATTGCGGGGATTTTTCAAGTGCGATGCGGAGAACGCTGGGGCGCGTCAGCCACCGGACGCCCCACTCGCTGTGGAAGTCTGCTCGCCTTCATAGGGGAATTCGCGAATCATGTGAATGCAGGCGTTTAGCGCATCAAGGACTGAATTCCCCCAGCCCGTCGGGAGAATCGGCGCGATCTTCTGGTTGACATGTTTGTCCGCTTGCGCGAAAAAGCGCGCGAACTGGCCTTTGGGAGGCGAGATATATTCCTTGACCGTGATGAGGAAGACGACGTCGCCAAGCTTTTGAGATTTCTTGAAGGAGAAATAAGAGAGCGAGGCGAGCTCTTCGGAGGCGTCCTTCTGTGCAAATTTCCAGTCGCTCACCCGGCCCTCCGCTCGAAAATCGACGACGGACAATGCAAATGCGATCCGGAGCAGGCATCTTAGGATGGCGAGGGAAGCAAGTCAACGCGACGCAGGCAAATCTTGCGTAGACAGTTGCGGAAGGAGGGCACAACACTTCAAGCGCGTGAAGAGGTTCAGCGGCGAATTCCCATGACGCGCATCAAGGTTTCCTGCACGTGGACCAACTCGCGCTGGCGCTCGTGTTCTTCCTTGGTGCGGTCCGTCAGAGCTTCTTTCAACAGAATTAAGTTGCGGCGGAATTCCATCTGGGCGAGAACCAGGCGGCTCAGCGCCTCGAGCGCTTCCCGCTGTTCGGGGGTCAATTCACGAGGGGCACGATCGACGACGCAGAGTGTGCCGAGGGCGTAGCCGTCCTCATTGATGAGCGGGGCGCCGGCGTAGAAGCGAATGTGCGGTTCGGAAACGACTAGGGGATTGTCGCGGAAGCGATCATCCTTGAGAGCATCGGAGACGACGAAAACATCGGATTGCAAAATCGCGGTGGAACAGAAAGCGATGTCCCGCGAAGTCTCGGTGGCGTTCAGGCCCACGCGAGATTTGAACCACTGGCGGTCCTCGTCAACGAGCGAGATCAGCGCGATGGGCGTTCTGCAGACAAACGACGCCAGAAGAGTCAGGTCGTCGAATGCCTGTTCGGGATCGGTATCGAGAATGGCGTACTTTTCCAGGGCGACGATGCGGGCTTCTTCGTTGTCTGGCTTGGCAAGGATCACGAGCCACCTCCTGTGCGAAAGTCGCTTACGACGTGCGGGCCCGGCCGGGCGGAATCATACTCCAAATTGGAGAAGACTGCGCGGCGGACACGTTTGCCAGGACGGTGGCAAGAGCCGAGCTTGAAGAGTGATAAAAAAAGGAACCACCTCCTCCGTTCAGGGCGGAGGAGGTGGGTTTTTACTGCGTGGTAGCGTCGCCCGGGGAGGCAACGTGGTGGGAACCGTAGAAACTCTGGCTGCTCCGGTTTATGTCCACCAGGACGGCTCTCTTGCGTCACCGGATTCGCCTGGGGACTTTGTATCGCCCCCATCCGTGGGTCACTTTCGCTCTGGTCGCGGTGAAAGACAATGCACGGTGGGTGAATTGGAGGTGAACTCCAGGTGAACTGCGCGTTTGAGGAATGTTCCTCAAGGGGCGAGAGTGATGCTATATTTTGCGGAAAATACGAGTGAATGAATGACTTCGGAAGCGCACGCATCCCGGCTAATCCACTTTGGCGACTTCGCCATCGATCCCCATGCGGGTGAACTGTTCAAAAAAGGGACCAAAATCAAGCTGCAGCAGCAGCCCTTTCAAGTGCTGGCCATCCTTCTGGAGAGACCGGGCGATCTGGTGACGCGGGAAGAGCTGCGCGAGCGGATTTGGCCCGCGGACACCTTCGTGGATTTTGACCACAGCCTGAACACCGCGGTGAAGAAACTGCGGCAGGCGCTGGGAGATGGGAGCCAAAAGCCGCGCTACGTGGAAACCCTGCCGCGCAAGGGCTACCGCTTTCTGGGAACGGTCAAAGGCGCGGAAAAGGGCGCGCCCCCTCCCGCCACGAAACGGAAAGTCACGAGCAAGAGCGTTGGGCGCGTGTTTGTGGTCCGTAGCGGCGGCGAAGAGAAGTACCTGCTGGCCGCGGTGGACGAACCCAGCCGGAAAGAGCGGGAGAGATTGGACGCTGCGAACGACGACGTGGGATTCTCCCTGTTGATTGCGCAACAAAAGGTCCTGCTCTTACCTGATGGGCTAAAGGTGAGAGTGATTGAAGCGCACGATCCCGGTCCGATGCTGGAAGTCCGCATCCTCGAAGGCGAACACTACGGACGGACGGCGCTTCTAACCCTGAGCCAGCTTGCGGATACGCCACCGGGTGAGCGGCGGACAGTGGCCTCCTTTTTCTCCGCTGGGTCGTAACTCCCCGCCGCAGATTTCTGTTCGCCGAGCAAATAGGCTCGGCGGCCCGATTGCGCCTTGACCCCCTGAGAGGGGCCATGTTCACCGCCACGTTTGGGTCACGGCACAGCGGAGGATTCGTCGAGTTTTAAGATAAGGACCTGCCCGTTTGAACTAAACGTACCTCCGGTAGCGGTCTTCGCTTCCTTGAGAGGCTGGTCGGGGAGGAAGTGAGTGACTTCGGCGACAAGCCCAGTGGAGGAGAGCGTTTTTTCAACGTACTCGCGCTCGAGGTCAATATTGGGATCGATCTTGTGGGTGATCCCGTTGTTCCGCTGGTCTATTTCAAACCCGATGTCGTGAGTTGCCGCACCCACCCAAACGGTCTGGCCGTGGACCTGGAACGGCGCTTTCCAGATGCGCAGATGATTGCGCGAACGAACGACGCTGATAGGTTCCGCGTGCGCCCAGCCATAATCTTGTGCGCGGCCAAAGAGGTACAGCTGACTCATGGGCATGGTCAAGTAAGACTCTTTCGAAAGGCTCTCGATGAGGCCATGTAGAACGGTGTCTTTGACGTCCGCGTCCACTTTGACCCATCCCGCCGTGGTGAAGACGCGTTGCATGGCATCTTCAGAACCGAGGATGAGAAAGTTCACCATATCGCCGGGATTGCCCTCTTTGTCGCTGACGCGGCGCGGAATTTTGGAGAAGAGCTTGTTGTCAATTCCCGGAAGCGAATCGACTGGTCTGGCGACGACGCGAGCCGTGCCACCCTCCGGTGCATAAACTTCGATGCGCACGGCGTACGTGCCATCACCGGTGTCACTGCTGGTCTGATTGATTCCGACGGACAGGCGGCCGGAGACAGGCGCCAGAACATCTCGCTTTACGCCGATGAGGAAAGCTTGTGCAATGTCCGCGTCGCCGATACGGCCGATCAGCGCGCCGCGGCCGGCGTCGTTGAAGGGAAGCACGCGAATCAAATCCTTGAAGCCACGGGCGAGCCCGTCGGGTGTGTTGCCGGCTTTCGCGTCGGCGTAGCGCAAGGTGCCAGTGGCGGTGATTAAGACGTGCTCGCCGGCGTTTACATCAACGCCGGTGTCCGTCCAGGTGGACTCGCCGGTGATTTGAATTTCCTGAGAAATGCGGCGCTGGCCCGAGGGTGCCTGCGCGGATTGTTTTGGCTGCAATGGCTGGGAGGACGCTGCGGGGTTTTCGCGCACCAGTTGTGCGGGGAGCGGAGAGCTTAGAACAGCCCCAACGAGAGCGAGTCTGAGTACAAACAGCACTTTGTTCATGGAGAGGTCTGAATCTGTCCGCATACGCGTCAGCCATCCCGTCCGAGGCATGGCGGCATCTTCTCTGTTAACAGATGCCAGCAAAAGAGACAAGCGTTGCACCGGAATGCGCCAGGAAATGGCGTGTGATTCCTTGACGGATGGGGTACGCGACGGTAGATTGGCAAGATGCCGCAGCATTGCGATAGGACATAGACCGCTCCAGGGATGCCCTTCCGTGCTGAATACTGCTACCGGTGGAAATGTAGACGGCGACCAGCTCGATTGAGAACTGCGGCGAGAGGCATGAAAAAACTAAAGCGACGGTTGGTATTGCTCGCATTGTGCGCCGTACTGGTGTCGCCGGCAGCCGGTCAAGCGCCGGCATCGCCTCCTGCAACAGGGCAAACGCCAGCGCAAGCTGCCGCTCAAGCGCCGCCGGCCCGCCGGCAAGTGCGCTCCGCGCCGCAAAGCCCGGTGACTGTGGATGGCAGCGAGGCCATGTTCACGACCATGTGCGCGCTGCTGGCGGCCGGATTCGAATCCGACGTGCGCGCCGATAACTGGACGCCGTTCCGGGCGCAGATGAGAGAAAAGCTGCGCAGTCAGCAGGGGCCTGCCGTGGAGGCCATGCGCGAGTTTTACAGGAAGCATGAACTACGGGATCACGGGGCCACCCTTTCAAGGTACTTGTGGTTCGGCTTGGTTTCGGGGCCCGCGCCGCAGTTCCAGTCCGTGCTGCGCCGCGACGATTTGCCGCCGGAAGTGATCGAGCTGGAAGGTTTCAGCGAAATCCTTGCGAACTATTACCAGGAACAAAAAATCGGCGTGATATGGCGGCAGGTGCAGCCGATCTACGAGCGTGAAGTCGAACGGCTCCATGACTCGGTCTCGCAGATCGTATTCGTCACAACCGGCTATCTTCGGCAAATCCTGGATCAAAGCGATCCGCGCACATTTACGATTGTTGTCGAGCCGCTGGTCGGAAGGATCACCAACGTCAGGAATTTCGGCGATCACTACGCGCTGGTGCTGAGCGGCGGGGAAGAAATTCCCACGGATATTGTGCGCCATGCCTTCCTGCATTATCTGCTGGACCCGCTTCCGCTGATGTACTCCCATGTGATCGCGGTGAAGAGGCCGTTGTTTGAAACCGCGGCGCCGGCGCCGCGTCTCGCGCCCGAACTCAAGGACGATTTCGCTTCCTACTTCGCGGAGTGCACGGTGCGGGCCGTGGAACTCAAACTCAAACGCATGTCCCCTGGCGAACGCGATGCCGCCATGAGCCGGGACGACGAGGATGGGTACGTACTGGTGAGGCCGCTCTTCGTGGCGCTCTCGAAGTTCGAGAACTCCGAACCCTCCATGAAATACTTTTTTCCTGATTTGGTGAGAAGCATCGACGTCGCGGCGGAGACGAAGCGGCTGTCGGCGGTGAAATTCGCGCAGGTGGAGTCGGCGCAGCCGGGAGACGAAGCGGCGAGCGAAAAGATCGCACGCTTGCGAAAGGCGGCGCCCACCACGGTGCCGAACGATGCCGACGTAATCGCGGCACTGACAGAAGGCGAACGCCAGATTGCGGCCAAAAATCCGCGCGCAGCGGAAGCCTCCTTTCAAAAAGTGCTGACGCGATATCCGGACCAGCCGCGCGCGTGGTTTGGAATTGGCGTGGTGGCCTCACTCGATCAAGATGCTGCGCGGGCCAAGCAGGTGTTCGGGCGGCTGACCACCGGCGAACACGCCGCGACGCAGGACCCCATGGTGATGGCATGGTCGCACGTTTACCTGGGGCGGATCTACGATTCGGAGGGAAACCCAAGCGTGGCGAAAGCGGAATTCGAATCCGCGCTGGCGGTGGAAGGCGCGCCGGAGCAGGCCAAGCAAGCGGCGCAAAGAGAACTCGCCGCGTTTGCCGGCGATAAACCAGTGGCGCGGCCGTGAGCGAACCATTGGTGTGGAAAGAAACGTCGCAGCAAGACGCTTGTTCATTCGCGCCCGGCAAGGTGAGAAACGCTTGAGAAGTGAAGCCGACATGAAGCGGAGTGGACGTATTTGGAGAGGGGCGAGCATAATCGCCGTAGGGATGTTCTGCCTGGCTGACGTAGCCGCCGGTCAAGGCGCGGCTGCGAGCCGCCCAGCGGCATCGACCAGCAGCAATAGCTCGACATCGATTGGCAGAGACACCTCCCCGCTGAACCCGGAAAACTCGCTGGAATTGATCAAGCCGGCAGACAAGAGCGAGCAGGTGGCGTTCGATAAGTTTAAATCGGTGTCGCCCGAAAATCCCAAGAAAAAGATCGAGCTTGGCGAAGCGTTCTTGCAGAAGCATCCGTCAAGCCGCTACCGGGCTTCTGTTTATTCCGATCTGACGAGCGCCTATCTTCAGACCAACCAAGTGCCGAAAATGCTGGATGCGGGCGAGAAAGCCCTGGCCCTGAATCCCAAGGATGTGCAGGTACTGGCGATGCTTGGGCAGACGATTCCGCGAGTCATAACTGCCAACACGCCGGACCCCGAGGCGCGGATGGCGAAGGCCGAACAATATTCGAAGCGCGCCATTGAAACCATGCCGACCATCCCGAAGCCGGACAACATGTCCGACGCGCAGTTTGTGCAGGCGAAGAACCAAACACTGGCCATTGCCCATAGCGGCCTTGGTTTGGCGGATTTCCACCGGGGGGACTTTGCGGGCGCCATCGCGGAGTTGGAGCAGTCCGTCAAA
>Ga0210410_10000961_pt1 | contig 28144 bp, 25 predicted proteins | sample IncBWC4MmetaG_FD_161058 | JGI IMG/M metagenome (GOLD analysis project Ga0210410, IMG submission 161058) | Forest soil microbial communities from Barre Woods Harvard Forest LTER site, Petersham, Massachusetts, United States - Inc-BW-C-4-M | ecosystem: Environmental > Terrestrial > Soil >... | reverse complement strand
AAGTCCGCGCCGTGCTTTCGTGGAACGTGCCGCCCTCCACAACGGACCCGTATGCGCCCGTGACCTGGGGCAACAGCGACGAAACTCTGGTCCTCATCAATCCGGGGCCGGTGATCGGACCGGGAGAACAGATTCCGTTCCTGTCGCGAGTCGGCGACATCGACGAATCGTTGATCGACGGCAGCGGCCTTATCACCGATGCCTACACCCTCGAGACGGGCGCTCACTACGTTAACGCTCCTTTCGGAGGAGTCATCAAGCTGGCCGGCTTCATCTCGAATCCTGCCCCTGGAATGAAATACCGCATCATGAAGAAGCCGCACGGAGCGCCGGATTCGGCGTACGCTCCGATCATCAACGAGCCTATCGGACTCACTCTGACCATCGACGAGTTCACTGGAGTATGGACGCAGACGCAGGTCACTCTGCACGATCTGGGCGGTGGATACTACTCGTATGAGAACTATTCCTCCGACCACACGGTCGAAGCGAACATCGTGGGAGTCTGGTACACCGGCGCCGCAGACACAGGCAACACGTACGATCTGCGGATTGATCTGAACACCGACGGCAATCCCGCCGACGATGTTCACAGCAACGTGGTCACGGTGCAAGTGAACAATGCAATTCCGGTTGCGTTGCTCGACATTGCCCTGGGCGGAGAATGTGGCGACTTCAATCCCGGAGATACATTCATCGGGAATTACACCGCTACCGCCTCCGACTTCGGATGGTTCTCATTCGTGATCCAACCGTCGGGACCGCCGTCGTTTCCGTCGCACGGTGTGCTGCCGGTTCCTCCCTCTGGAACGTCGTCGTTCTACGGAGGCGGCATTGCCGATCCCGGGGCGAGCGGCAGTTACACACTCAACACCACTGGAATGGATCCATGCGGCTATTCCCTGACCTTACAGGTTTGGGACCGGACCAACGTAAACAGCGGCGGAGGCTACAACTATAACCAGGCCTCAGTCGGGTTCTGCCTGAACGCGAAGTAGCAAGTTGCGACAAAGCGCGATGGACTGGAGAAACTGCCAGTCCATCGCGCTGTAGTTTCGCCGAGGACGATGGGCCAAGGATGACGAAGTGATCGATGAATCGACCTACGCGCTGCGCTGGTTCGTTGCGGCACTCGCCACATGGCGCATCACGCATTTAGTCGCGCACGAAGATGGCCCGGCGGACATCATCGTCAGATTCCGCATTCGTTTGGGCCAGAGTTTTCTTGGCACTCTTATGGACTGTTTTCACTGCCTGAGTTTCTGGATCGCCGCGCCGACGGCACTTTATATTTCGAGAAGTCCACTCGCATGGATCTTCAACTGGCTGGCGCTTTCTGGCGCAGCCTGCCTCTTACAATCTTTCACCCGCCAAGCCGAACTTGTCGCTCCGGCTTTGCCGCCAACGGAAGGAACAAACTTATGTGTTGCGGTCAAAAACGAAGAGCGCTAACCCTCGCACAGAATTCAGCTGGAAATTCATCCCCTGATCGAACGGCGCAGACGGAAGCCGGGCAGTCGTCGGCCAATCCGGTTCCGGAAGTGAGTCTATTTTATTTGCGGCAGTCTCCTATCCAGTTGCGTGGACTCTACTCCGGAAGAATGTATCAGTTCTCGCCCTCTCAGCCGATCCAACCTGTCGACCAGAGAGATGCGACCGCCTTCCTGCGCACGCCCCGTTTGTTTCGTCCCACGAAATAAGCCTTCTTCAGCAGCCTAGAAAGTCAATCTCTCGCCCAGGACGAAGGAATATCCTCGCACCTGACTACTACACCCTCCCCAACGCCTCCCTACGGTAAATCCCCGATGCTCGCGGATCAGGTTCAGATGTCATGCTTGACCATTGCCGACTTCACCGCACCGGCGACAAAGGTTCCTGAGCTTCTGTGTAAGCACTAGCCTTCACGGTGCGATAAAACTGAGCGTGTTTTCGTTCTGGCCACGAGGCGAATCCTGCCTCCAAGACATTCAGCGACTTTCCAAAGTCGCGGCGAGCAGGTCTCCATGCGATTATTCAGTGTTCGGCTGATCGTGTCGTTAATCGTAGGCATCACCCTTCTCTCGCTCGGATTCTCGTATTTCCAGGTCGTCGGAGAGAAAAGAAACTTGCGCGCCGAGTTGCAACGGCGCGCAGAGATTCTTGCGGAGAGTCTGGCGGGCAATGTGGAAAAATCTTGGGAGAGCGGATCCGATCGCGGAGTCCAGCGCCTGGTGCAGCGCTTCGCGAATCGAGAGCACCTGCTCGGAGTGGCGGTCTATGATCGGGCGGAAAAGACCGTAGCCATCAATCCGGATTTGCAGGCGTTGATCAAGGCGAATCCCGCGGAAGTCACCCAGGCCATCGCGCAGGATCGCGCCCAGAGTTCCTTCCTTCGGATCGGCAGTACTCCGGTACACATTTTCGCAATCCCCCTGCACCGTCAGGATCAGGTGGTTGGAAGCTTGTTAGTAGTTCACGACGCGAGTTACATCCGGGCTCAGAGCCTGCGGGTGTGGCGCGAAACTTTCGTAAGAGTGATGGCCCAGGTTTTTCTGATTGCGTTGATTACGCTGCTGATCGTGCGGTGGAGCATCGCCGGGCCCATCGCTCGCGCTGCCCAGTGGATGAAGGCTTTGCGCACGGGAAGAGTCTCTTCCCGGCAGGAGATGCCCGATCTCGATTTATTCCGGCCTCTGGCGAGGGAAGTTGTCACGTTGGCTGCAAGCCTCTCCGAAGCGCGCAGCGCCGCCGAGAATGAAGCGCGCCTGCGCTATGCGGGTGAAGCTCTGTGGACCCCCGAACGTCTCTCGCTGCAGGTAAAGGCGCGACTCGACGGCGGCCAGTTGTTTGTGCTCTCGAATCGCGAGCCCTACACCCATCATCGCGAAGGAAAGTCCGTGGAAGTCATAGTTCCCTCCAGCGGATTAGTCACCGCGCTCGAGCCCGTCTTGAATGCCTGCGACGGAACCTGGATCGCCCACGGTCATGGCAACGCGGACACCGAAACCGTCGACTCGCAGGACCGCCTCAGAGTTCCTCCCGACGACCCGCGCTATACCCTGCGCCGTGTTTGGCTGACGAAAGCCGAAGAAGAGGGCTACTACTATGGGTTCGCGAATGAAGGTCTCTGGCCGTTGTGCCACATCGCCCACACGCGTCCTACCTTTCGAGCTACCGACTGGCAGTACTATCGCGAGGTGAACAGCAAGTTCACCGAGGCAGTTCTGGAAGAAATTGAAGGCGTGCGCAAGCCCGTGGTTTTGGTGCAGGATTACCACTTCGCTCTCGCGCCGCGCATGATCAAGGATAAGCGACCTGACGCGCGGGTCGCCATCTTCTGGCACATTCCATGGCCCAATGCTGAGGCTTTCGGCATCTGCCCGTGGCAACGGCAATTAGTCGACGGACTTCTGGGCGCGGATCTGATCGGCTTTCACATTCAGTCGCACTGCAATAATTTTCTGCAGACGGTAGACCGAGTCGTGGAATCGCGCGTCGACTGGGAGCACTTCTCTGCCCTGCGTCAAGGGCACCGCACGGTTGTCCGCCCCTTCCCGATCAGCGTGGCTCTCACCGACGACGAATCGGGAGAGGTGAATACATCCCACAATTACTTCGAGCGCGCAGCGCTTCTACGCGCTCTGGGCGTCGAAGCGTCCTTCTTGGGAATCGGCGTAGATCGCGTCGATTACACCAAAGGCATTCGCGAGCGCCTTCTTGCCATCGAGCGGTTCCTGGAAAAATATCCCAGGTACATTGGGAAGTTTACTTTCGTCCAAATCGGATCTCCCAGCCGCACGCACATCAAGCGTTACCACGACCTTCTGGCAGAGGTTGAAGCGGAGACGGAGAGAATCAACTGGCGGTTTCAATCGGGTAAGTGGAAACCGATCGTCTTTCTAAAGCGGCAGCACAGCCATCAGGAGATCGAACCCTACTATCAGGCAGCCGATCTTTGCCTGGTCACGTCCCTGCACGATGGCATGAATCTGGTAGCCAAGGAATTTCTCGCTTCTCGCCGTGATGAGCGCGGCGTGTTGATCCTGAGCCAGTTCACGGGAGCGGCGCGCGAGTTGCGCGACGCCTTGCTGGTGAACCCGTACGACATCGACCAAACCGCGGAAGCGATTCGCGCCGCACTTGAAATGGAGCCGGAGGAGAAACAGCTCCGGATGCAGCAGATGAGGAAGGTTGTGAAGGAAAACAACATCTACCGTTGGGCCGCCAACTTGATCACGGAACTGTGCGATTTGCGACTGGACGCCACCGACCGTGTTCGAGAAGAGAAGTTGCGGCCTGCGGCAATCGCCTAACCGAAGAACAACACAAAGGAGGAAAACGGATGGCAGAAACAATGACAGCTTCCGTTCCGGAAACGCAGCGGACGGCAGCAAAAGCTTTTTACTTTAATACCGCAGCTCACTTGATGCGCATCACGCGGCAGAAGGCCAACACCCTCGCGGAGTTTCTGGCGGCCTTGAACGAGTGCCCCGAGGACTCGATTTTTCAGCATTCATTTAGGACTTTGCAGGAACATCACTTCATTCGTCAGGGCTTTTCCAACGACTTCGCCCAATGGGCGCTGTCCTCCTGCAAAGAGCCCCGATTAGGGGAGCAGCTCTCGGGAGTAGATGTTCGGGAGTTCACCTCCATCGCAGATCTACGCCAACGATTTATCAGCATCGTCAGCGACTTTCTTCAAACCAATCCCGATGCCGGCGCCAAAGCCGCCCAGGAAACATTTTACTTCTGCGCCTCGGATGTCGTTGTCATCCCCACGCATTTTGTTGCCAATACGATGCATGAGTTCGGGGAAGGTATCCGCAGCGTCAGCATTCACTCCATCCATCATCACTTCATAGAGGCCCGCCTGCGCCTGAAGCTCATGTCGAACGATTTTTCACAATGGCTGCACGAGGATATGGGACTGACCGCAACAGCTCGCGCGGTAAACCAAATCGACATTTATACCGGCACGCTCGAAGATGTGCGCAATCAAATCGTCCGCATCGTGGAACGGGCGCTAACGATGGGAGGCGACTAGACATGGCGACAGCAAAGGAGATGGTGAACGCTCCATTTCAAGAACCTGCGGTCAAGCCCGAGTCCGTGGCCGCGGCACCGCTACCGATCGCGCGGCCTGAACGGCGTAAAACACCTCGCACTTGGGAGACGCCTCCGGCACCGGTGCCGCCCGCGCCGCTCGATCACTATCGAAGCATAGTCGGCGATGCAGACATTGAAGAGTTGCGCTTTCTGGCTCGTGACGTTGCAGGCAAGACTGTGAAGATGGTCAACTCCACGGCCGTCGGCGGCGGAGTAGCGGAGATTCTGAATCGCCTGATCCCATTGCTGGGCGAACTCGAAGTGAAAACCCATTGGGACGTAATTACCGGAGGCAACGACTTCTTCGAAGTGACCAAGGCATTTCACAATGCGCTGCACGGTGCACCTTACGAACTGACGCGCGAAGCGCAAGAAGTGTTCCTGATGCATAACGAGCAGAACCGGCAGCGTATGGAGTTCAACGAAGATGTCGTAGTCATTCACGATCCGCAGCCGGCGGCGCTGATTAGGTCGAAGAGCGACAAGAATCGCTGGGTGTGGCGTTGCCACATCGATTTGTCGAATCCGAATCCGCAGGTGTGGGGATTTCTGCGTCCGTTCGTCGAACAATTCGACGCCGCGATCTTCTCGTCGCAATCGTTTGCGCGCCAGTTGCCGATCCCTCAGTACTTGTTCTATCCCTGCATTGATCCGCTGTCGGAGAAAAATAAGGATCTCGACGAGACCTTTGTGCAGAAAGTCTGCGACGAATTTGGAGTTGATCGCAAACGCCCGATCGTAACCCAGGTTTCTCGCTTCGACCGGCTCAAAGATCCGGTCGGCGTCGTGCAAGCCTTCAAGATGGCGAAGAAGTATGTGGACTGCCAACTGGTATTAGCCGGCGGTGGCGCCAGCGACGATCCCGAAGGCGCAATCGTACTGAAAGAAGTAAGGGAGGTTGCGGGCGACGACCCTGACATTATCATCCTCGACCTTCCCCCCTGGTGTGCGCTGGAGATCAACGCTCTGCAACGCGCGTCAACTTTGATCATTCAGAAATCGATCAAGGAAGGCTTCGGGCTCACCGTGACGGAAGCCTTGTGGAAAGGCAAGCCCACGATCGCGGGCGCAGTCGGCGGCATTCCAAATCAGGTCATCGATAAACTTACTGGCGCTCTGGTTCATTCGGTTGAAGGATGCGCTTACCAGATTCGTTATTTGCTGACGCATCCGGATTTCGCGGATCAACTCGGCCGCAATGGCCATGAGCACGTGAAAGAGAACTTCCTGATGACGACCAACATCCGCCGATGGCTGCTGTTGTTTAGAATCCTGCTTCACGGCTCCGGAAAAGCATAACCGCAACTGGTTCATCCCGACCGCGTTAGCTCAAAGCGCGGTCGAGGTGAACGTAGCCGCCGTCCACGAATACCTGCTGACCTGTAGTGTGCCCTGATACCGGGGAGATGAGAAATACTACCGTGGAAGCAATTTCCTCTGCCGTTGTCATTCTTTTGTCCAGTGGAATCCTGGCCAGGATCGATGCCAGCTTTTCCTCGGGATTAGGAAATGTGTCGAGCCATTGCCGGTACAAAGGCGTCATCACTTCCGCGGGAAGCACGGCGTTGACGCGAATGCCGTAGTCCAGCAATTCCACCGCCCATTCGCGAGTGAGCGCCAGGATCGCGCCTTTTGACGAAGCGTATCCTGAAGTGCCGCCCTGCCCGGTCACTGCAGTTTTCGAAGCGATGTTCACAATGGTTCCACGCGATTTCTTGAGATGCGGCAACGCGTAATGCGCCATGTTGTAATAGTGCAGCAAATTTCTCTTCAGAGAAGCAACATATTGTTCGGGGGTACCGCGCTCCAGGCCGACCTTGTCGTTGACCCCGGCATTGTTCACCAGCACATCGATTCGTCCGAGCTTTGCCGCGACTTGCTCGACCGCCTGCAAACAAATCTCGGCTTCAGAAATATCCGCCACAACCGTCTCACAGCCAGAGCCTGCATGATGTAGTTCCGATCGCAATTTGTCACAGGCTTCGCGATTGCGGTCGAGGATGACCGGGATCGCTCCTTCCCCAACGCAGGCTCTGACAATCGCGGCGCCAATCCCCTGCGCACCGCCAGTAACGATCACAACTTTGTCTTTCAGTTGAAGGTCCAACGTCAGTCTCAGCCTCTGAGGTTGAAAAAGCCGCCGTCGATGGGATAGTCAACGCCGGTTATGAACGACGCCTCATCCGAACACAAGAACAAAGCCAGGGCGGCGACCTCGTGCGGTTCGCCCATTCTTCCGATGGGCTGCGCCTGCGATAATTTCCCGAACATCTCCTGTTCGCGCCCGGGATAATTCTTTCGCAGGTATCCATCGACAAAGGGCGTGTGGACCCTCGCCGGAGAAATGCAGTTGCAGCGGACGTTGTGATGCAGATAGTCTCGCGCGACCGAGTATGTCATCGCGATGACCGCCCCCTTGCTGGTCGAGTATGCGAAGCGATCCGCCAGACCCGAGGAGCCGGCAATCGACGCCATATTCAAAACAACTCCACCTTTTTCTTTCATGTGGCCGATGCACGCCAATATGCAGTTGTAATAGCCTTTGACGTTCACGCGAAGAATGCGGTCGAAATCGGCTTCGGTTGTTTCCTCCACCGTGCCCACGTGAGAAACGCCGGCATTGTTCACCAGAATATCGAGCCGCTCGTGGTTGAATATCTCGCTGAATGCTTCCTTCACCTGCTCTTGATTCGTGACGTCGCAGACTCGGACCGAAGCGTCCCCGCCGGCGCTCGTGATCTGCGCGCAGGTCTCGGCGGCGTCTTCTTCCTTTAAATCCAGAATCCGTACACGGGCTCCGTGGGCGGCAAACTCCAAGGCAATCGCCCGTCCAATGCCGCTGCCCGCGCCTGTGATTGCAGCAACCTTTCCTTCCAGACTGAAAGTTGTGCCGGACTCATTCCGCGCGCTCAAAGGGAAACGCCTCGCTTCCATGGGATGAAATCCTCCTGCCGCTTGCCCTCGGCTTTGGTGTGAACTTCGCCGCTGGCGACTCGGATCACGAGGTCAAGAATTTCTTCGCCCATCTGCTCGATGGTTCGCTCGCCGGAGACGACCGGGCCAGTATCGATGTCGATGATGTCGCTCATGTGCGCGGCGAGCTTCGAATTAGTAGAGAGCTTGATGACGGGCGCGATTGGATTTCCGGTAGGCGTGCCCAATCCGGTTGTGAACAGCACGATGTTTGCGCCCGCGCCGGCTTGCGCGGTGACGCACTCTACATCGTTGCCGGGAGTGCACTGCAAATTGAGTCCGGGCGCAGTCGCGTATTCGGCGTAATCGAGAACTGCGGACACCGGCGATGTGCCCCCTTTTTTCGCGGCTCCCGCGGATTTCATGGCGTCGGTCAGCAGGCCGTCGCGTATGTTGCCCGGGCTGGGATTCATGTCGAATCCAGAGCCTACAGCTTTCGCTCGCGCGGCATAGTCGCGCATCAATTGAATGAATCGCTGTCCAACAGCGGGCGTGACGCTGCGATCGATCAGTTGCTGTTCCACTCCGCAAAGTTCCGGGAATTCGGAGAGAATCGATCTGCCGCCCAATGCGGCAAGAAGATCCGAAACGTGGCCGATCGCGGGATTGGCCGAAAGGCCGGAGAAACCGTCGGAACCTCCGCACTTCAGTCCCACGCACAAACTGGAGAGCGCCGCGGGCGCGCGCTTCGCTTTATTGGCTTCGACCAGTCCGGCGAAAGTTTGCCCGATCGCCGCCGAAAGCATGGCTACTTCCGATCCACTTTGTTGTTGCTCAAAGATGTAGAGGGGCTTGTTGAATTCCGGATTTTTCTGGCGAATCTTTTCCCGCAGAATCGGGATCTGAGCGTGCTGGCAGCCCAGGCTCAGGACGGTCGCTCCGGCTACGTTAGGATGATGAATGTAGCCTGCGATCAATGCGCAGAGATTATTCGAATCTTCGCGGGTGCCGCCGCAACCGCCCTCGTGCATCAGAAACTTAATGCCGTCAATGTTCTTGAAAAGACGCGGAACCGGATCTCCAGAACTTTCTTCGCTAACATCGGGTGCTGCGATAGCGCCAGAACCGCTTTCGCGATAATGCTGCGCCAGCTTCGCAACTTGCCGCCGATAAATTTGCGGAGCGGCAAAACCCAGCTCTTCTTCGAAGGCTTGCTTCAAAACAGAAATATTCTTGTTCTCGCAGAAAACCAGCGGCACGACCAACCAGTAGTTTCGTGTACCGACCTGGCCATCCGGCCGCGGATAGCCCAGGAAAGTGCGCCCTTTCCAGCGCGAAACATCGGGCGGCGTCCATTCATAACTTGCAAGCTGCTCTCGAAATGCGGCTGCCTGATGCACGACGTTCGCGGTAGTTAATGCCTCGCCTCGCTTCACGGGCTTGGTCGTCTTCCCCACGAGGACACCGTACATCGTGACCGCGGCGCCGACGGGAAGATCGGCCACGGCAAACTTGTGCTTCGCTGGCACACCGGAGACAAGCGTGTACTCGCTGCCGTCCCAAGTAACTTGCTCCGATGCCTGCAGATCACTCAGCGCCACCAGCACATTGTCGCGAATATCGAGCTTGAGAATTTTGCGAGTCATGTCACTCAGTTGAAATTTCTCAACGACGCCCATTGTAGATGACACGGCTTCGCTCAGACCTGGAGCCCCCAAAATCTTTGCGCATTCCCGCCCAAAATTGCCGTGCGCACCCCGGTGTCGTAAGGCTCTAGATAATCTTTCACCACGTCTAAGGTCCGTTCATAGGACCCGGCGACCAGGCACACCGGCCAATCGGAGCCAATCATCAACCGATCAGGCCCAAAGGCTTCAAAAACAACGTTCAAATATGGCGTAATTTCCGCGGGCTTCCAATTGGACCAGTCCGCTTCTGTAATCAATCCCGACAACTTGCAGCAGACATTCGAGAACGCGGCGAGTCCGCGAATTCCCCTTGACCACGAGTCGATCTCGCCGCTTCTGATGTGAGGCTTCGCCATATGATCCAACACGAAGCGCTGGCGTGGGAAGCGGCTGACAAATTCGGCGGCGACTGGTAAGTGCCGAGGATAAATCAGGAGATCATAGGCAAGGTCGAATTCTTCCAGCGCTGCAATCCCGCGAAGAAAGTCTGGCCGCAGCAAGAATTGGTCGTCCGCTTCCCCCTGCACAATGTGTCGAACACCTACAAACTTGGAATGGCCCGTAAACTCTGCGAGCTGTGAGTGGAGATTCGCCGAGGATAAGTCGACCCAACCCACCACGCCCAGAATTTTCTTCGATCGCTCGGCCAGTGTGAGAAGCCACCGGGTTTCCTCGAGCGACTGCCTCGCCTGCACCGCAACCGTTGCATCGACGCCACAGAGTTTCATCGCGGAGTCAAGATCGGCGGGCAGAAAATCCCGGTGCAGCGCGGCCATCGATTCATCGATCCACACGTATTGGGCGGGCTCGTAGATCCAGAAGTGCTGGTGAGCGTCGATCAACATTTCGCGCCTCGGCTTTGCGAAGTTACGGCAAGATGAATGTACCGCCAAAAACTCACACCAATGTTCTTATCGTCGTTCTTATCGTCGCGATAGGTATTTTCGATTGGACTTTGGCGATTCTCTTTGTCACAGTGATGTTGTAACACGCGGCGGAATATGGTTGTCGTGGACCTCGACGTCCTCCTCGCTTCGAGTCGGCATTTTTCACGCCTCTAGCCTGCACTAAAGCCGTCGGATGCAGCCGAATTAACGGTAGCCGTTGTTCTTCACGGCTCGCCGCGTACTTGGGCCTGACACTTCTTGCATTTCGAGGAGAGATCGCAATGAGCAATACGACGAACGACAGAAAGAAGCAATCCACCGTAACCCTAAAGTCAGTGGCGGAATATGTGGGGCTCACGGCGGGAACGGTTTCGCTGGTGCTCAATCGCGCGCCGCAGTCGAGTTCAATTCCGCAACGGACCAAAGACCGTATCTTTGCGGCCGCGAGCGAACTGAATTACCGGCCAAATCTTTTGGCCCGCGCTCTACGAACCAGCACAGCCCCGCCACTGACTGCGGTCATGTCCGATGTGAACCACTCTTCCGGCGCACTCATGTTCGCGGATGCGGAACATTTTGCGCGGGCCATTACTGCGATCCGCAAAGCCGGACTGAGCGTGCCCGGCGACGTCTCGATTGTGGGCGCGAGCCAGGTTACGGCGGCAATGCAGCACTTGATTCCTGCGCCCGAAACGGCCTAACTCAGACGGCTCAACTCTATTTCCGCGCAATGGCACGCCCTGATCACAGGGCGAATCTCACTCACAGATTCGCTCTCAGTTCGCTTGACGTTCCCCCTGCCGCAGGCACGTAGCACTTCGTGGTGTAATCCATCACCATCCGATCGGCGTTGAAACGCCAGCCCAGGGTTCGGATCGTGCGTTTCATGCGTTTGATCCAGCCGCGCGGCAGGCCATCGCGATCGCGCTGGTAATAGAGCGGAATGACTTCGTCGTGCAGCGTTCGCAATAAATCTTCGCCATCGCGCGCGTCGTGCAAGCTCATGTTCGAATGGGTTCTGCCGGTTCCGATGGCGAAACCGTTCATGCTGTCATAGGCCTCCGCCCACCAGCCATCGAGCACCGATAAGTTCAGGCCACCGTTGAGCACAACTTTTTGTCCGCTGGTTCCGGAGGCTTCAAGTGGGCGTCGCGGATTATTGAGCCATACGTCGGCCCCCTGGACAAAGTGCCGTCCGACGTTGATGTCGTAATCTTCCACAAATACGAATTTGTCGCCGAACTGGCGGTCGCGCATCAAGTCGGCAATCTGCTGCATCATTCGTTTGCCCGGTTCATCGAGCGGGTGAGCCTTCCCGGCGAAGACAAATTGCACCGGACGTTTAGGATCGTTCACCAGCGATGCCAGCTTTTCAATGTCTGCCAGGATCAAGCTGGCGCGCTTGTAGGTTGCGAACCGGCGCGCGAACCCGATGGTCAGCGCATCCGGGCTGAGAATGCGGCCCAGCCGTTGCAGCACCTCGCGAGACTCTCCACGGCGCTCAGCCTGCTCGACCGCGCGCCGCCGCACGAATTCAAGCAGGCGTGATTTCAGATTGAGGTGAGTTTCCCAAAGCTCGCCATCGTCGACGTTTTCAATCCCCTCCCAAATTTTGGCCTCGCTGCTGCGCAGGTGCCAGCCCGTCCCGAGATGGCGATCGTAGAGGCGAAACATTTGCGGCGCCAGCCACGAGGGAACATGCACGCCGTTGGTAATGTGGCCGATGGGAACATCATCTTCCTGTTTGCCGCGAAATAGTCCCGTCCACATGGCCCGCGAAACTTCGCCATGCAGAGCCGAAACCGCATTGGCGCGCCGCGAAAGCCGCAGCGCAAGAACGGTCATGCAGAATAGTTCGCCCGAGTTCGTGGGATCTTCCCGTCCCAGGCCCATCAGGCTATCTTGCGAAAGCCCCAGGGATTCGCGCAGAGGGCCAATATGCTCTTCGACCAACGCGGCATCGAAGCGATCGTGTCCGGCGGGGACCGGAGTGTGGGTGGTGAAGACCACTTCGCGGGAGACGCGCGGCACGGCGGCATCGAAGGCTATGCCTTCATCTTCCATGCGCATGCGAATGCCTTCCAGGACCGCGAAGGCGCTGTGGCCTTCGTTCAAATGAAGCACGCCGGGCGAGATTCCCAGGGCGCGCAGGGCGCGTAAGCCGCCTACGCCGAGCAGCAATTCCTGGCGGATGCGGATGCGGACGTCACCGCCATAAAGCCGCGAGGTCAATTCCCGATCTTCCGGAGCATTGCCTTCCACATCGGAATCCAGCAAGAGGAGATCGCGACGTCCAACTTTCACCCGCCAGACTTTTGCCCGCAGAGTTCCGCTGCGCGTCTCGATCTGCACCACCACCGGCCGCCCATCGGTGCCGATCGCAACCTGCATCGGCAGCTGATTGACGTCGGTTTCAAGGTACTCCTCCCGTTGCCAGCCGTTGAGGTCGAGCCTCTGGCGAAAATATCCCTGACCATAAAACAGACCCACGCCGATCAAGGGGATATCCAAATCGGAAGCGCTCTTGATGTGATCGCCGGCCAGCACTCCCAAACCGCCCGAATAAACTGGAAGCGATTCATGCAAGCCAAACTCGGCTGAAAAATAGGCCACTGGATGCGGGCGCAGAACTCCGGCATGCCGCGCACCCCAGGTGCGATCCGCATGCAGATATTCCAGCAGGCGGCGGTAAGCATAGTTCACGCGGCTGTGCAGCATGAGCTCGGCCGCACGCGCCTCCAATTTCGCCAGCGGGAATTCTCCCAGCAAAGAAACAGGATTGTGATTCAGTTCACTCCAGCGAGCCGGATCCAGGTCGAGAAATACACTGGCGGAATCATGATCCCAACTCCACCACATATTCCGCGCCAACGCCCACAGGCGCTCCTGCAACGGCGCGATGAAACGATCGAGAGTACGGGCTTCACTTACCACCGGTGCCACTTGCGTGGCCGCATCGGTCAACATCTGAATTTCATCTTCGTGGAAAACGCGGGCCTCGATCGTCTGCACGACTAGAACCCCTTGCAGCACTCCCTGGTCAACCAGCGGCACTCCCAGAAACGATTGATAGGGTTCTTCGCCAACTTCCTTGAAGTACTTGAATCGAGGATGATTCTTCGCTTCATCCACGGCCACCGGCCGAACTTGTTCCGCAACCAGGCCAGTCAACCCTTCATGAACTGTCATGCGCAGGCTGCCGATGCACTCCCGACGAAGCCCCACGGTCGCCGCCAGAACCAGATTGGCGCGATCCGGTTCGAGCAGATAGGCGGAACACACTTCGGTCCGAAACCTCTTGGCGATGAGGGCAACCACATTCATCAACGTTTCAGCCGGTTTTCCGCCATCCGCCGCCAGCTTGGCGATATCCTCCAACGTCAAGACTTGCAAGGCGTCGTCCGTGCGGGGTTCTTCCGCAGCCGCTACTTTTCCCGTTCCGTCCAAAATTTCTCCCGACCTCCGTAGTTGTCCGCCTACCGATCATTTCACAATCTTCAAATCATTGCGCGAACTTCAGGATCAGTCCAATAGTTTATTTTATGGGTTGCCATTAAGAAATTCCCCTTGCCAAGGGAGATTCATGCACGTACCAGGCCCTTGTACACAGCCATTCCCACGACGGCATCTATTCCCATGGCATCGAGCGCGTCAATCTCGCTTTGATCTTTGATTCCACCGGCGACGATGAGACGGCGGGAGGTTGCATTCCGCAGCATCTTCACCGTCTGCATCGGAATGCCACTCATCAGTCCTTCAGTATCGATGTTGGTGTAGAGAAAGGTGCCACAACATTGTTCCAGGGATTGAATCAAATCCAGCGCGCTGACACCGGTGTTCTCACGCCATCCTGCAACGGCGACTTTTCCCCGGCGGGAATCGGCCGCGAAAACCAGTTTTTCCTTCCCAACGGCATCGGCCAGACTTCGGGCGTGTTCCACGTCGATCCGGCCATCGCGCAATAAGCTGGAACCGATAATAACGCGCTGTGCCCCGGCCTTCACCCATGCTTCAGCCTGGGCTATACTGCGAATTCCTCCACCGACCTGACATTTCATTCGGTCCACAATCTGCAAGGCCACAAATTTGTTATTTCCGCCGCCGCGGGCGGCGTCGAGATCAATGAGTTGCACCAGCGGATATTTGGAGAAACGCTGAATCCAGTACTCGATGTCGTCAAATTCCAGAGCCTTTTTTTCACCTTGCACCAACTGGACGATTCTCCCGTCCATCAGATCGATCGACGGAATCAGCATGGCCACCTCACTGGAATGCCGGCTTGCTTCAGATCTTGCTTTAACGCTGCGAGGCCCTCCAGGCCAAAGTGGAAGATGGACGCGGCTAGAGCCGCATGAGCGCGACCGGACCGAAATACTTCGACAAAGTCAGCCGCAGATCCAGCTCCTCCCGAAGCGATCACAGGAATCGAAACCGCGTCGGCGACTTCCCGCGTGAGTTCGCAGTCGAAACCGCATTTTGTCCCATCGCGATCCATAGACGTCAGCAATATCTCTCCTGCTCCCCGGTCCGCAGCCTCGCGCGCCCACGCGATTGCGTCGCGCCCGGTGGCTACGCGGCCTCCGGCTACGAACACTTCAAATCCCTTTGCAGTTCTTTTTGCATCAATCGCCACTACCACCGCCTGCGAACCGAAACGGCCGGCGATCTCCGTAATCAGCTCAGGATTTTTGACAGCGGCGGAATTGATTGCGACTTTCTCCGCTCCCGCCTCAAATACGGCCGCGGCATCTGCGAGTTTTCGAATCCCTCCACCGACAGTGAATGGAATAAACAACGAGCGAGCCGTCCGCCTCACGACCTCGAGCATGATTTCGCGATCACCGCTGGTCGCCGATATGTCGAGCAGCACGATTTCATCCGCACCAGAGCTCGCATGGGACGCGGCGCACTCCGCAGGGTCGCCAGCATCCTGCAAATTCCTGAACCGCACACCTTTCACTACGCGGCCGGCGTCAACATCGAGGCAGGCGATGATGCGCTTGGTGAGCATCACCTCACCTCACAGAAGTTCTTGAGGATTTGCAATCCAACGTCGCCTGATTTTTCGGGATGAAATTGAACCCCGAAGACGTTGCTCTGCTCGACCGCGCCCGTGAAGGGCAATCCGTATTCACTTCGAGCAGCAGTAGGGCCTACAAGCGGTGCGTAGAACGAATGCGTGTAGTAAACGAACGGAGTTTCCGCAATGCCCTTCAACAAGCGGGAAGAGTTCCGGACATCTAAAGAATTCCAACCCACATGCGGAGATTGAACCGACGGCGGAAACTTTCTGCAGTCGCCCCTGAAGAACGATGCGCCCGCAACTTCAGGGCATTCTTCGCTGCCTTCAAATAACCATTGCATCCCCAGGCAAATTCCCAGGAACGGCTTTCCGGCGCGTATTGAACCGAGCAAGAGACTGCGCAAGCCTCCGAGTTCGAGGGCGCTTAGCGTCGAAAAATGGCCGACGCCGGGCAGAACGATTTTCTGTGCCGCCGCCAAAATGTCGGCTCTGTTCGTCGCAACCGTTTCCGCCCCAAGATGCCCAAACGCCTTCCTGACCGAAGCTAGATTGCCTGCGCCGTAATCGACAATGGCGATCACAGCAGCCCCTTTGTGCTCGGAAGCATCCGCGCCATGCGCTTGTCGCGCGAGCAGGCCACACGCAGAGCGCGCGCGAAAGCCTTAAACAGCGCTTCGATCTTGTGATGGCTCGAGCGGCCATAAAGCACGCGGATGTGAACATTGGCGCGGGCACCGCGGGCGAATCCTTCGAAAAAGTCGTGTACAAGTTCCGCCTGTAAGTCTCCGACGCGCGCCGCTCGAACCTTGGTCTCAACCACCGCCGCAGCGCGGCCACCGAAATCCACCGCCGCCAATCCAAGGGTTTCGTCCATGGGCATGAGAAAATATCCGGCGCGTAGAATGCCCCGTCGATTCCCCAGCGCGCGATCGAAGGCCTCGCCCAGGGCGATGCCGACATCCTCAACCGTGTGATGTTGATCGACATCCAGATCGCCGGTTGCATCGAGGGCCAGATCGAATCCGCCATGCTTGGCGAAGAGTTCAAGCATGTGATCAAGGAATCGAATTCCCGTAGACACCTTGTAGAGGCCCCGGCCTTCGACCGTGAGCGTGATCGCGATCGCGGTCTCAGCAGTTTTGCGATGGAGAGTAGCCCGTCTCACGCCCGCACCTCGCGGCGTAATTCCAGTTCGTCGACAACTTCGGGCAGGGTACGCAGCAGCGCGCGCGCATGAGCGTCGGAACCCACGGTCAGCCGAACGCAACCGTCGCAGCCGGGATCGGTGCTCCTGTCCCGCACGAGAATTCCACGCGTCCGAAGCGACTGCACGAATTCGGCGTGCAAAGGTCCTACGCGTACCAGCACAAAGTTCGCCCGGCTAGGCCAGTAATGCAGTCCGAGGCGGTCCAACTCTCGCTCCAACTTCAGCCGGTTGTGCTGCACGGTAGCGGCATACTGCGTGACATAACGTTGATCCCCTATGGCCTCGGGAAGAACCGCGAGTGCTGCGGCGTTCACGTTGTAGGGCGAAGCCACCCGGCGCACAACCTTCATCTGTTCGGACGCACCCGCGAGAATACCGGCGCGAAGACCCGCCAGCCCGTAAGCTTTGGAAAACGTTCGCGCTAGAAACAAATTCGCGGGCCTGTCCGGTAAATCGAGAACGGTTGCCCCGTGAAATTCGAAGTAAGCTTCGTCGATGAGGACTGCAGCATCCGGCGCGGCGCGAGCAATGCGGATCAGCGTTTCGCATGGAACTGCCGTTCCCGTGGGGTTGTTGGGATTCGCAATCATGATGAGCCGCGTGCGCGGATTGATTTTCGCGAGCAACTCGTCCTGGGGAAAGTCGAAGCTGTCATCCCCACGAACCTCGACAACTCGCGCGCCCATCGCCGCCGAGAAAAGCTCGTACATGGCGAATGTCGGCCCGGCGACGAGGGCTTCGTCGCCGTGCTCAATATAGGTCGAGCAGAGAAGATGAATTCCTTCGTCTACGCCGTTGGTGAGCAGGACTTGTGCGGGATCGAGTTTCAGAAAGCGCGCGACCTCGGCTTCAACCGGTTCGCGCTCCGGATAGCGAGCCAGGATTTCCGGATCTAGGGATTTCAGCCGCTCCAGAACTCGCGGCGAGCATCCGTCTGTGCTCTCGTTGAAGTCGAGCCTCAGCCCCTCGCGCCCTGCCAACGGAGGCCGGTAGGAATGTAAGTTTCTGACTGCCTCACGAGCCTTAAGCATGCACGAGCCTCGCTCGCAGCGATTCCGCATGACCGAGCAAGCCTTCGGCTTGCGCAAGCGCGATGGCTGCCGGGCCGATGTGGCGCATGCCTTCCTCCGAAATCTGCTGAACAGAAACGGTGCGAACAAAATCACGAACGCTCAATCCGCCCCCGACTCGCGCCATGCCTCCCGTGGGTAGAACATGGCTGGGGCCAGAGATGTAGTCTCCGGCGCTCTGTGGCGTGAACTCGTCGAGAAAAATTGACCCCGCATGTTCTACGAGCGACAGCAACTCTTTCGGCAATGTGAGATGTTCGGGGGCTATTCGGTTCGCCAATGCCACCGCGCCTTCGAGCGAGTCGACCAGGAGAACCGCTCCCCTTCGGGATAACGACCGGCGGGCGATCACATTCCCTTTTGTTCGCTCCAGCACCTGTTCGCCAACACTCTTCGCCAGGTGCATCGAAGGAGTAATAAGCACACAAAGCGCGTCGGGATCGTGCTCGGCCTGCGCAACCATGTCGGCGGCGATGTGGCTGGCGTTTCCGTTCTCGCTGATGAATACGGCCTCCGTAGGCCCGGCGAGAAATTCGATGGCACAGTCGAATGCCACCAACTTTTTCGCCGCCGTTACGTACCGATTGCCCGGACCCACAATCTTGTCCACGCGCGGAATGCTCTGGGTTCCGTAGGCGAGCGCCGCGATCGCCTGCGCGCCGCCCACTCGATAAAATTCTTGGACTCCTAGAAACTTAGCTGCTGCCAACGTTGCCTGCGCCGGATTAGGCGAGGCCACGCGAATTTGTTTCACTCCCGCCACCTGCGCGGGAATGACGGTCATCAGCAACGTCGAAGGGAGCGGGTATCGGCCCCCGGGAACATAGCATCCAACCGACTGCAAGGGGCGTACGATTTGGCCGACGCAGACTCCATCCTGAATTTCACTTCGCCATTCCGTGGGCTTCTGCCGTTCGCAATAGCGGCGGATGTTGCCCGCGGCTTCTCGAATCGCGTCTTGTAATCCGGAATCAGTATCCGCCCACGCCGCCTTCAGTTCGCCCTCACTTACACGAATCGTCTGGCCTTTCTCTAATCCATCCCAACGCAACGCATAACGGCACAGCGCACGGTCGCCGTCTTTGCGAACGCCCGAGATTGTGCGTTTCACCAGAGGCTCGACCCCGGCTAAATCGGTCGCACCGCGCTGCTCCAACCTCCGCACATATTTTTCCGCCGCTGCACTTTTCAGAATCCGCATTACATCACCACCTTGTTCAGCGGATACTCCACGATGCCCTGCGCACTCGCTTCCTTTAGTTTGGGGATGAGAGTCCACGCGGCGTTTTCTTCGATCACGGTATTTACGGCGACCCATTCGCCGTCGGCTAAAGGAGCTACGGTAGGATTCTGAAGCGCAGGCAGCAGAGCAAGCACCGCCGACAGATTCGTCTTTTTCACATTCAACATCAGCCCGACGCGCCCGTGTGCAGCCATTGCGCCAGCGAGCATCACCGCCAGATTTTCTATTTTTCTCCGCCGAAGTGGATCCTTCCAGACGGCGCGATTGGCGATCAGTCGCGTATCGGATTCCAACAAGGTCTCTATCACTCTCAAATGATTCGCCCGCAGCGAACTCCCGGTTTCAGTGACTTCGACAATCGCGTCCGCGAGCAGCGGGGGCTTCACTTCAGTCGCACCCCAGGAAAATTCCACACGCACTTCCACGCCGCGCTGCACAAAGTAATTCCTGGTGAAATTCACAAGTTCGGTCGCAACGATTTTGCCGCGAAGATCCTCGGGCTTCTGGAAGGTGGAGTCTTCCGGCACGGCGAGGACCCACTTCACTTTGCCCATGCTCTGTTTGGCATAGATCAGGTCGATCACGCTCACCACATCGAGTCCGCTCTCCAGAACCCAGTCAAGTCCGGTAAGGCCGGCGTCGAGCGCTCCGTGTTCGACGTAACGCGCCATCTCCTGCGCGCGAATGAGCATGCATTCGATTTCAGGATCATCGGTCGATGCGAAATAAGAACGGGCATTGGCATAGACTCGCAGTCCCGCCCGCGTGAACAGCTGCAAGGTCGCTTCCTGCAGACTTCCTTTCGGTATGCCAAGACGAAGCTTCATGCGACCTCCGCTTCCGCCGCCGCACCAGCGCCAAGCGACAGGACTTCCGTGAAACACGAACGCGACCCGGTGTGGCAAACCTTCCCCTCGCCCAGCACGCGAACACGAAACAATAAAGTGTCCCGATCGCAGTCACTCAAAGCTGTGACCACTTGCAGGCGATTGCCTGAAGTTTCTCCCTTGGTCCACAGCATTCGCCGGGTGCGGCTGTAAAAGGTCACGAACCCGGTGCGCAGGGTCGCGTCCAGTGCGTCCGGGCTCATGAAACCCACCATGAGGAGCTCTCCATTGGCGTCATCCTGAATCACCGCCGGAGCAAGTCCCTGCATCTTGTCAAAATCGATCTCCATGCTTCCTTCCTTTTCTCCCGCGACCGAAGTTCAATCCAGACGCAAAAAACCCGCTGACGATTTGCGTGTCAGCGGGCCTGGATTCCTATGAGTGCTTTAGGTTCTTATCCGTGCTCCTCCGCCGACACGTTCGCCGCGTGATGGTGATGGCGATGATGCAGCGAGGTGTGAGGCGACGAAGCCATGAAACCCGATCATAGATAAGCGTCCTCGCGCAGTCAATCGCGAATTACAAATCGCCAGCATCTGAATTTTGAATTTCCCCGCCACCTTTGCCCGCTGGCGGAAATCCTCGCATGATTTCCCGGGCCTTCCGCTGAACCGTTGCGTGCATTCGCAAAAGCAGAGTAAAATCGCTTCATTCCAGCCCACCGAACATGGAGATGCGTCCACCTCCTAAACGGTACTTGAGATTACTAGCAGACGCGGACAGATGATGTATCGACCGGAACTTAGAAGTCTGTCTTGCGCTGCAACTCAGCCACAGAAGTGTGCGGCAAATGCCGCCGCGGATTTCGCGGCCGTCGATCCGAAAAGTAGCGGCACGAGACATTCATGGATGATCGAGTCAACGAAGTCCACGCAATAAAATGCGAACTCGCGAGCGAAGTGCTGCTCTGGTCGGGGAAGCTGCGGCTGCGCGTGACGGGTTGGAGCATGCTGCCTTCGGTTTGGCCGGGCGATACGTTGCTCGTCGAACGGATTGGCGCCGAGGAAGCCCGCGAAGGTGATATCGTGCTTTTCGGGCGAGGCGACCATTGCCAGAGCTAATCGCCGAGATCGAGCGCATGAGCCTGTTGATTGAAATCGGCGGTATGCCGGTCCGCGTGAACACCGCTGATGCTGATTTCCTCGCGCTGTTGCAGAATCGGTATGCTGGATTCTTGCCGGATTCGCGGCAGTCTGAACCGGCGGAAATCGAGTTCGATGTCGATCTGACCACTGCGTCCTTCCCTGATCCCGATGCCGAGGTTCGCGTCACGCACCGCGCCGGGCGATGGTTGATGGAGCGCGGCGACTTTCGCGCCGAGTGGGAACCTCAGTCGCGCCGCGGACGCATTCGACAGTCGGCAAATCCTTACTCGATCGATGCGGTGCTGCGTATCGTTCACACCCTCGTGTTGGCACGGCAAGGCGGATTCCTGATGCACTCGGCCAGCGCTATCCGCAAAGGCAAAGCGTTTCTGTTTGCCGGTGTATCGGGCGCGGGCAAGACGACGATCTCGCGACTCGCTCCTTCCGACACCACTCTTTTGACCGACGAGATTTCCTACGTTCGCAAGCGAGACGACGGCTACTTCGCCTTCGGAACGCCTTTCACCGGAGAACTCGCAAAGCTGGGAGAAAATATGTCGGCGCCCATTGCCGAACTTTATCTGCTGGCGCAAGGATCTGAAAATCGTATCGATGCGATCGCGCCCGGCGAGGCCGCACGCTCGCTTCTTGCCAATCTTTTATTCTTCGCCGAGGATCGGGACCTGGTTCAGTCGGCGTTTCACTCCGCATTTGAGTTCGTCAGCCGCGTGCCGGTATCGCGGCTTACTTTTATGCCCGACGCACGGGTCTGGGAGTTGATAGGATGAGCAAGCTCTATTTAGCGCGCAACCCTCGGGTTGCGGCTCGCAGCCTCGACGGAGAAATGATGATCATGTCGGGGCGCGATTCCACCCTGTTCACTCTCAACAAGACCGCGACGATTCTGTGGCAGTCCGCCGACGGAACGACTCCGCTCGACCAAATCGTCGAGCAGCGCATTTGTGTCGAGTTCGAAGTCGACTCCGCTCAGGCCCTGCTTGATGCCGAAATTCTTGCCCGCGACCTCGCCGGCCACGAAATCCTGCAACTCTCCGAAGAGCCGATTCCAACTTCGCGCGGAGCGCGGCCATGAGCGGATTGATGGAAGAAATGGTGGCGAAGGCGATTGACGCGAATGTTCCCCTGAACGTTCAACTCGATCTGACCTACCGCTGCAACGAACGCTGCGTTCACTGCTATCTCGACCATCACGATCACGGCGAGATGACGACCGCGGAGATCAAGCATCTTCTCAATGAAATGGCCGATGCCGGCGTCTTCATTCTCACTCTCAGCGGCGGCGAGATCATGCTGCGCCGCGATTTCTTCGAAATCCTTGAACACGCCCGCCGGCTCATGTTCTGCGTCAAGTTGAAGACCAACGCGGTGCTCATTCGTGAGCGTGAAGCGCTGCGCATCCGCGACCTCGGCGTCGAGTCCATACAAGTCAGCATCTACTCTCATCGGCCTGAAGTTCACGACGCAATCACGCTCGTTCCAGGCTCGTTGAAGCGTTCCCTGGCTGCGATTCGTTTTCTGAAGTCGCAGGGGTTGAAAGTCGTCATCGCCAATGTTCTGATGACTGAGAACATGCGGGACTATCAAGGTGTACAAGCCTTGGCCGCTGAGTTGGGAGTCGAGTGCACTCTCGATCCTACCGTGACGCCGATGATGGACGGCAGTCGCTCGACGCTCGCGTTAAACGTAGAGGAGAACTCGTTGCGCCAGGTCTTCCGCGATCCATCGCTTGTCGGGGACGTAGAAGCATTCTGCGCGATCGCGGCCAAGGCCGGGGAAGACGATTTGGAAGCGCGGCCGTGCAGCGCCGGCCACACCGCCTGCTATGTTTCGCCCTACGGCGACGTTTTTCCTTGCGTGCAATTTCCGCTGCCGACCGGCAACGTGCGGAAACAGCGCTTCGCCGATATCTGGCGGCACTCTGAACAGATGAACGAGGTCCGCGGAATCCGGCTGAAAGACTTAAGCTGCTCGCAGTGCACTCACGCCACCAGTTGCAGCCGCTGTCCCGGCCTCGCCTACATGGAAGGAAATATGCGCGGACCCTCGACGCAGGATTGCGAGAAATCCTTTGCCCGAACCGGAGTGCCCTCACTGAATCTGTTGTCCAGGAAAAGTTCGTCAGCAAAGTCCACAGCCAGTTTAGTGCAGATTCGCTCCGTTCCAGCCTTAACCGGAGCACCGGCATAAGCAGGACCGCAATGAGTCCGGACGCCAAACTGCCCGTGACTCATTCCACACTCAGCGCCCGATGGGCGATTCTTCTGGCCGCCTGCTCGACACGGTCAGACTCAGACAAAGAGAAGCGCGCGATTTTGAGACCCCTGCTGCAACAGGAGGTCGAATGGGAAACTCTCGTCGATCTCGCCGATCGCCATGGCGTTGCGCCTCTTCTTTATCACACGCTTTCGTCGCTGCAGCTTCCGATTCCTTCCGATAAACTGCGAAACCTTCGCGATAACTATCATCGCAACCTTCACAAGTCTCTGTTTCTCTCCCGTGAGCTGATCCGGATCCTCGAGCATATCGAGGCTCTCGGCCTCGAAATCATGCCCTACAAAGGTTTGGCGCTTGCGGAATCGGTATATGGAGACATCGCTCTTCGCCAGACCGGCGACATCGACCTGCTGATTCGTCCGCAAGATGTATCGCGAGTCAGCGCGGCGGTTCGCGACCTGGGCTACACTCCGAATGCGACGCTCTCGCCGGCTGAACAGCATGCGTATCTGAAATCGGGATACGAACTCTCGTTCGATGGCGAGGCCGGACCAAACCTTCTGGAAGTTCAATGGGGCATTCAGCCGCGCTTCTACGCCGTCGATTACGATATGGCGGGCCTCTTCCAGCGCGCCGTAATGACTAACATCGCAGGGCATTCCGCGAAGACGCCGTCGACGGAGGATCTGATTCTCATCCTATCCCTGCATGCCGCCAAACATGTCTGGGGGCGGCTCATTTGGTTGCGTGACGTCGCCCAGATGATTGCTATGCCTGCTTTGAATTGGCAGTGGATCGAGGCGCAGGCTCGCGAACTGGGCGTCGCACGAATTCTCGCGGTCACTCTGTTGCTGGCTTGCGACCTGCTGAACGCTGAAATCCCGGCAGGCGCGCAGAATCTTATTCGAGATGCAGGCGCCTCGGCCTTGGTTTTTCAAGTCAGGGGTCAAATCATGAGCGAGGCTGTTTACGACGTCGAGTCTTCAGATTATTTCCGCCTGATGATTAGCCTGCGTGAACGCCAATCCGACCGCCTGAGATTTCTTCAGCGATTACTTCTCACGCCCGGTCCGAGCGAATGGAAAGCGGTGAAACTCCCAGCACCATTGTTCCCGCTCTATCGTGCCGTGCGACTCTGGCGCCTGGCGAAAAGAGTCGCGCAAATATAAGTTGCCAGCGGTCAGGAAGCAGAACAGGCTGGCCCTAGCGTGCTCGAAAGCTTTCCGGCGGTCCCAGGTAGCTGGGCTTCACTCCTCCGAAATCGATCACTAACTTTTGCAGAACGACACCGGGGTCGACCATACAAAACTTCAACACGTGCCCGCCTGCCTTTTTCAGATCATGCGTGGACTTCGCTTTGCGGACGCTGTCTTTCACCGAGGTCCCCCAATCGGCTGGCGAATTCTGCGCGAGTGCGTCGATGACCTGCGGCGCTTGATCGTCGAATGAAATCGCGTATCGCAATCCCCGGCCCGGAACAAAATTCAACGTCGGCGCAAGGATCGCCTCGACTGTAGCCGTACCTGAGTCGAACGTGTAGACCTCATAGTTCATGCAAGGCGTTGCCGCCGGCGGGACGACACTCTGCGCGGTCACCGGAAAAATCGTCATCGAGGAAAGCGTTCGTCCGTAGTCGTCGATCTTCTCCCAGCGAGCGGAATTCGCATCGGTTTTTGTCGAATAGTGCTCCGCCTCAATCGAAACATAACCGTCAGATTCCACGAATTCGCCCTTACGTATGGTTTCGGCCAATTGCGGATTGAACGCTTTTACTTCGATGGAGACCGGTTCGCTTCCGGGTCCACTTATTTGGATCCGGCCAACATTTGCTCCCGCAGGAATCTTCGTCCAATCGATTGTCACCCAGATTCGATCTTCCTTGACTACGGGCTGGTGCGCGACACTCAACTGCACCCACGGCGCTTGGGCGGTCGCCGTGAACTCGAAGGCTGTCTGGCCTCGGTTGAAGACATCGACGTAGTGGCGCTGACGATTGAAGCCATCGAATTGTGGAAGCTCAGCCGTCGCCCCCGTCCCAGGCCATGCTGAAGGTGAGCCTTCCACCGCGATTCCCATCTCCGCGTCTCTCGGAATTTCAAGCTCACGCACCTCCGGCATGGCATTCCGCGGCGGCTCGTTCCAGAATGTGTATCCGATGTGCGTCTGATCCATCATGTGATCCCACTTGCCGCCCGCGAGAGTGTGATTGTAATAGGACGACAGGTCCGCATCGGCTTGAAATAAACCGCGCGCCTGCGCAGCGAGATCATTCGCGCTGGCACGTCCCTGCGCCGCATAGAGACCATTCCTGGCTACCGTAATGTAAAGCTCTGCAACTTGCGCTGACGCTTTTGTGGGATAGAGCACGAGCTGGAAGAAAGCGTCTCGCATTTCCTGGGGCAGTTCTTGATATATTTTCTCGGCTTCGGCGCTAACCGATTTCCACTCTTCATAGACGCGATCGGCCTCGTTATAGTTGGTCAAACTGAAGGAGTCCGGTTCGAGCAACTCCGGCTTGCGGCGCCCGTTGAATTTCGTGTACCTGGAGATGACGTCGGCAATTTCATCAGCGTGATCAGGGCCGAACTCCCGGGTGGCCCACAGCTTCGCATACTCCGCGATACGTTCCTTCGGCCAACGTTGCGGACTCCACGCCAGATTTAGAAAGAATTCGATGGGAAATTCCATCGGCTTCAAATCGCCGACGTTCACAATCCAAATACGATCCGCGCCGTAGTTGTAGGCCAGATTCATCTGCTCCCACGCTTTGGTGATGGGAATTGTGTTCAGCCATTTGTACGAGCGCGGATCGCCGACATAGTCGAAGTGATAGTAAATTCCCGCACCGCCGCTGCGTTGGCGCTCCTGCGGCGTCGGCAGGCGGCGAATGTTCCCCCAGTTGTCGTCGCACCACAACAAAGTCACGTCGTCGGGAACGCGCATCCCTTTTTCGTAATATTCCTGAACTTCCTTGTAGAGCGCCCAGTCCTGGGAAGCTTGCGCAAGGTTCGCCTGGGCAAGAATCTTGCGCTGATCCGAAACAATCTTTTCCAGCAATTGCGTATTCGCTTCGGCCGACATCGGCAGATCGCCGTCGCCTCGCATGCCGAGCGTGATGACGCTCTCGTAATTCTGGTTGCGTGCGATGCCTTCCTTCCAAAACTCTTGCAGCACTTCCTGATTGGTCGAATAATCCCACGCACCGGTCCCATGACGCTTCCACTCCTGCTGGGCGCGAAGCATGGGTTCGTGGTGCGACGTTCCCATCACAATGCCATATTCGTCGGCGAGCTTCGGATTCAAAGGGTCGTCTTCATTGAACGCACTTCCCCACATTGCGGGCCAGAGGTAGTTCGCCTTCAGCCGCAGAAGCAACTCGAAGACTTTTTCGTAAAACTTGTGGTTGTAGCCACCGTATTTTTCGTGGACCCAACCCGTGAGGGAAGGCGCTTCGTCGTTGAGAAAAATGCCGCGATACTTCACTGCAGGCGGTCCAGACGGATACCTCCCGGGCTTCACGAACAATTCTTCATGATGCCGTACAGGAACATCCGCCCACCAATACCACGGTGAGACACCAATCTGTTCCGAAAGATCGTAAATGCCGTAAATCGTCCCTCGTTTGTCGCTTCCGGCGACAACCAGCGCACTTCCCACACCGGCCACCGGGTTCTTCACGACGACGGCTAAGAACGATTCCCACTTCCCTCGAATTTCCGAGACATCGATCTTCTTCTCTGCGATAAGTTCATCGACGATGGCGCTCTTGCCAACCGTCCCAACAATGATCGAGTCGGCGCCAAGCTCGCGCGAAGAGTTCAATATGCGTGGGGTTCGACCAGTTACGCGGGCAATGTCCTGTTGTAGATCGCCTACGGCGCGAATTACCCCAGCATGATCATCCGGATCAACGTAGATAGATGCGAGCGATTTTCTTTTCGCGATCGCAAAATCGCCGGCGTGGGGAGTAAAACTGACGTACTGCCTTTGTCCAATGGCAAGACTGGCGCTCGTGAAGGCAGCAAAGAGCGTTGCTCCAGCAAAAACTGCCTTCATCGCCTTGCGAAGAAGAAAAACCGATCTCATGGCTGCTAATGCGGAATCCATGACACTCAGGGCGCTTTAAAAGCTATTTCGACGACACATTCAGTTTGGTCTGCACCAATTCGTCTGAATTTCCGCCGACCATCACGTCGAATACTCCCGGCTCGACCACGCGGCGCATGTCACGATTCACGAACGACAACTCGTCAGGCCCCAGCCAGAATTCCACCGTCTTGGTTTCGCCCGGATCAAGCGTCACCCTGCGGAACCCGCGAAGTTCCTTCACCGGACGAGTCACCGAACTCACTTCGTCCCGGATGTAAAGTTGCACCACTTCGTCTGCCCGCACCGTACCCGTGTTCTTCACATCGACGGAAACCTTCGCTTTCCCCTCCGGCCCAATTTCTTCAGGCGACACATGCGGTGCGCCATATTGAAAGCTGGCATAGCTCAGCCCCCAACCGAACGGATAAAGCGGCTTCACCGTCGAGCCCAAATACTCCCGCTTGGCCGAAGGCTTCTGATAGTAGTAGTCCGGAAGCTGGCCGACGGAGCGCGGCACAGTGATCGGCAACTTCCCGCCCGGGTTGTAAGTACCGAACAGAACATCGGCCACTGCGGTTCCTCCCTCCTGTCCGAGGTACCATCCATCGACGATCGCTGGAACATGCTCAGCGATGTAGTTGATCGAATTTGGCCGGCCGTGTTGAAGGAAGACCACCACGGGCTTGCCGGTCGCCAGCATCGCCTTGACCAAGTCGTCCTGGCTGCCCAGCA
>Ga0210410_10000959_pt1 | contig 28198 bp, 26 predicted proteins | sample IncBWC4MmetaG_FD_161058 | JGI IMG/M metagenome (GOLD analysis project Ga0210410, IMG submission 161058) | Forest soil microbial communities from Barre Woods Harvard Forest LTER site, Petersham, Massachusetts, United States - Inc-BW-C-4-M | ecosystem: Environmental > Terrestrial > Soil >... | reverse complement strand
CAAATCTGACACGGCTCGAAAACAACGACTGATTTGCCCGACGGGCTGATTTTCCGAATTCCTGCCAAGCCCCGTTATTAAAAATATTTCGCTTTATCCGAATCGCGAATCGGATGTATGGTCCGCCCCGTCCCGCACCCGTCAGAGGGGCGTATCGCGATCGTCACGGACGTGGGGTGCGGGATGCGATGGACGCTTTGGCCGCAGCAGACGAGCGCGGCCCAAGGCGGACGGCGAAGCCGTGTGGTCTCGACACCCCGACGCTGGTGTCAAGTCTTGCAGGATTGGCGATGTCGGCCCTAGAGCGTGATGGGTTTAGGTTTGGTCATAGCCGGCGTTGGCGAAGTAATTGGCGCATTCGGCAGGTGAGACGGTGTCGAGGATCGGAGCGATCGCATCGTAGACGGCCTCGGTGGTTCGCTGTGCGGCTTTGCGCAGCCAGTGTTTGAACTTGGCGAAGAACTGCTCGATCGGGTTCAGATCGGGCGAGTATTTCGGCAGGTAGAAGAGCCGGGCGCCGGCGGCACGGATGGCGCGACGCACGGCGTTGGCCTTGTGCGAGCCGAGATTGTCCATGATGACGATGTCGCCGTGCCGCAGGGTCGGGACCAGAACCTTCTCGATGTAGAGAAGGAAGGCTTCGCCGTTGATTGGCCCTTCGATGAACCACGGAGCGGTGATGCGATCGTGGCGCAAAGCGGCCATGAAGGTCATGGTCTGCCAGCGGCCATGCGGCACTTTGGTTTTGATGCGTTGACCGCGCGGCGCCCAGCCCCGCAGCGGCGCCATATTGGTTTTGGTCCAGGTCTCATCGATGAACACCAGCCGAGTGGGATCGATCCGATCTCGATACTTGGTCCACTGTGCTCGCCGACGGGCGACATCCGGACGATCCTGCTCGGCGGCAATCAGCGTCTTTTTTTGTAGCTGAGCTTCTCAGCGTGGACGAACTCCCACATCGTGCGGTAATCGACCTTGAGGCCACGCTCAGCGAGTTCGGCCACCAGCCCGCGCACGGTAAAATCCTTCCGGCACCGTTGCATCAGCCATTCGCGGTGCGCTCCCGCAATCTTTTTCGGCCGATAGCCACCGATCTGGTCGGGCTTGACGCTGCCGGTCTCGTGGAAGCGCTGTACCCAGTTGATTGCCGTGCTGATGCCCACCCCAAATTGGGCCGCCGCCTGGTGCCGCGACAGGCCGCCTTTGATGACAGCCTTCACCACCCGCTCACGAAGGTCGTCCGAATAGGGTCGTCCCATCCATGCTGGCCTCCTTCCCAGCCAGCATGTTGAATCAGAAGCCTTCCGATTTGGGAATCCCCAATCGATTCAAACTAGACCCATCCCGCTCTAGATCACTACCGGCGCGTCCGGCAGCTCGTTGCGTGGATGGCCGTCGGGCGGGAAATGTTTTGCGAGCTCGCGCGAGACGGCTTCGATGCCCTTGATCACGCCGGCCTCGAAGCGGCCGCCGGTGAAATCGGCTTCCATGTCGCGGCAGATGTGCTGCCATCCCTCTGCGCCGACTTTGGCATCGATGCCGCGGTCGGCAATGATCTCCACCTTGCGATCGGCGAGCAGGAGATAGATCAGCACACCGTTGTTGTGCACGGTGTCCCAGATATGGAAATGCGAAAAGATGTCGAGCGCACGGGCGCGCGCCGGCTGGTTGTGCAGCAGCGGAGCGCCGTCAAGCGCGCCTTCCACGACGAAGCGCACCTGACCGGCATGCGTGGCCTCACCTGCCTTGATCGCGGCCTCGATATTCGCCAGCACCTTGGATGGAAACACCCGCCGCTCCCGCCAGCGGTGTTCGACCAGATGCCTTGCGATACGCCCAATCGCCATTGCCTCACCAGCTCCCCGAAGCGCCGCCCCCGCCAAAACTACCGCCCCCGCCGCCGCTATCGCTGTCGCTCGAACTCGAACCGCTGCTCCAGCCGCTGCTGCTGCCGCTGGACCAACTGCTCGACCAGTCATCGCTGCTGCGCCGGCCGCGGGGGCTGACCCCGAGCGACGCCGAGTCGCCGACGATCAATACCAGCAGGAACGCCACGCCTCCCATCACGGCGCCCGCGATCAGCGAACCCGCAATGAACCAGCCTAGCACAGCGAAAACGCCACCAGCCGCCGACGCACCCAGAAGCCGGCCGAACACCGCCCGCATGAAACTGCCGACCATGAGGGCGCCAACCAGAATGAAAGGCCAAAAATCCGACAGGCCGCGCATCAAGTCGATATCCGACCCGTGCGATGCCTCGGGCTTCGGCTTGGGCAGCGGCTCGCCGTCGATGACGCCGATCATGCGCGTGAGCCCCTCGCTGATGCCGCCGGCGAAGTCGCCCTCCTTGAAGCGCGGCGCGATCACTTCATCGATGATGCGCCGTGAAGTAATGTCGGTCAGCGCACCTTCAAGGCCATAGCCGACCTCGATGCGCAGCTTGTGGTCGTTCTTGGCGATGACGAGCAGCGCGCCGTCGTCGATCTTCTTGCGGCCGATCTTCCAGGCTTCCGCGGCACGGATCGAATATTGCTCGATGGTCTCGGGCTGCGTCGTCGGCACGATCAGGATCGCGATCTGGCTGCCCTTGCGCTGCTCGAAACTGTGGATCCGCTGGTTGAGCGTTTCGATATAGCTCGCGTTCAACGTATTGGTCAGGTCGACCACGCGGCCCTTCAGCTCTGGCACTTCGGTGTCGGCGAGCGCTGCCTGGGTCCAGCACAGGAACAGCGCAAGCAGAACGGCCTTGGCTCGCGAGATCGCCGACAAGAGGCTTGCTCCGGATTATTTCGCTGGCGCCGGCGCGGCCGGCGCTGGATTGAAATCGACCTTCGGTGCGGTCGAGATTTCCTTCTCGTTCTCGACCGTGAAATTCGGCTTTTCTTTGTAGCCGAATACCATGGCGGTCAGATTGTTCGGGAAGGTGCGGATGCCGACGTTATAGTCCTGCACCGATTTGATGTAGCGGTTGCGCGCCACCGTGATGCGGTTTTCGGTGCCTTCGAGCTGCGACATCAAATCGTGGAACAGCGCATCCGATTTGAGCTGCGGATAGTTCTCGGTGACGACCAGGAGCCTCGAGAGCGCGTTGGTGAGCTCGCCCTGCGCTTGCGTGAATTTCTGGAACGCGGCCGGATCATTCAGCACCTCGGGCGTGGCCTGGATGCTGCCGACCTTGGCGCGCGCATTGGTGACGCCGAGCAGCACGTCCTTTTCCTGCTGCGCAAACCCCTTCACCGAATTGACGAGGTTCGGCACCAGGTCGGAGCGGCGCTGATACTGGTTGACGACCTCGGACCAATCCGCCTTGACCTGCTCGTCATTGGTCTGAATGGCATTGTAGCCGCAATTGGTCAGGCTCAACGTCGCCAGCGTAGCCAGCACGGTCAAAAATCTGCGCATCAAAATCTCCCGTTGCGGTGACAGGCGGGAACCTATCAGAACGGTGCTGTCAGGAAAGCAAGGAAAGCTGTAGAATCAGCGGCAATATTTTCGATATGTCGCGGCTTTTGTCGCGCGGACGACGCGGGAGGTTCAATCTCCACCGTCATTCCGGGGGGCGTTAGCGCAAACTATGGTGCGCAATTGCGCACTTGAGAATCTCGAGGTCCCCCAATGCGCAATTGCACGTTGGGGTTCGATGCTACGCATCGCCCCGGGACGGCCGCTACGCGGCCGTCTTCCTCGCGTCCCGGATCGCCTGCCAGACCTTTTGCGGCGTCAGCGGTGTCGGCAGCTGGGCGATACCGAACTCGGCGAGGGCATCCATCACACCGTTGGTGATGCAGGGCGGGCCGCCGATCGCGCCCGACTCGCCGCAGCCCTTGGCGCCGAGCGGATTGGTCTTGCAGGGCGCGGAGCCATCGAGCGTCACCTCGATCGGCGGAATATCTTCCGCACGCGGAATGCAATAGTCCTGATAGGTTGCCGTGAGCAGCTGGCCTTCGGCATCGTAGGAAACGCCTTCATAGAGCGCCTGGCCGATGCCCTGCGCGACGCCGCCATGCACCTGTCCCGTCACCAGCATCGGATTGACGGCAACGCCGACGTCGTCGACCGTGGTGTAACGCACCACACGGGTAACGCCGGTCTCCGGATCGATCTCGACCTCGCAGATATGCGTGCCGTTCGGCCAGCTCGGACCATCGACCTCGCCCTCGCTGTTGACCGACAGTTTTGCGCCGTCCTCCTTCTTCGCAAGCTCGAACAGGCTGACGCGGCGGTCGGTGCCGGCCACGGTGAGGACACCATCGCGATATTCGATGTCCTCGACTGAAGTCTCGAGCAAGTTCGAGGCCTTCTCGCGCGCCTTGTTGACGAGATCGTTGCTGGAGACCGCGACCGCCGTGCCGCCGACGAACAGCGAGCGCGAGCCGACGCTGCCAAAGCCGGTGGCAAGATCCGTATCGCCCTGCACCACGTCGATCTTGTCCAGGGGAATGCCGAGGCTGTCGGAGACCATTTGCGTGTAGGTCGTCTGCAAGCCCTGCCCCATCGCCATGGTGCCGGAATGCAGGATTACGCGACCCTCCGCAGTCGCGTGCAGCGACACCTTCTCATTATGCGCGCGGCCGCCGGTCCATTCGATGTAGCTGGTCAGGCCGCGGCCATAGAGCAGGCCCTTCTTCTTGGCGGCGCGCTTACGCGCATTGAAGCCGTCCCAATCCGAAAGCTTCGAGGCGCGGTCGAGCATGTGCGCGAAGGCGCCGGAATCATAGACCTGGCCGACCGCATTCGTATAAGGCAGTTGCGCCGGCTTGATGTAGTTGGCCTTGCGGATTGCGCGCGGGTCCATGCCGATCTGGCGCGCGGCGGCATCCATCAGGCGCTCGACGATGAACACCGCCTCGGGCCGGCCCGCGCCGCGATAGGCGCCGACCGGCGCGGTGTTGGTCATCACCGACTTCACCTCGAAATGCACCAGCGGCAGATCGTAGACGCCGGTCTGCACGAAGGGCCCGAGCACCAGCGGAATGATGTTGCCGGTGCCGGAGGAATAGGCCCCTGTGCCACCGACCGAACGCACGCGATAGGCCAGCACGCGCCCCTTTTCGTCGAGCGCGAATTCGCCGGTCGAGGTGAGGTCGCGGCCATGCGTGCCGCCGACGAACTCGTCGGTGCGGTCGCCGCGCCAGCGGATCTTCTTGTTCAGCTTGGTCGCGGCGTAAGCGACGATGCCGTCTTCCGGATAAAGGCTGGTCTTCTGGCCAAAGCCGCCGCCGATATCGCCGACCAGCACACGCACACTGTCCTTCGGTCGCTTCAGGATGGACTCCGCGAGGAGATCGCGGGTTGAGCCAGGGGTCTGCGATTGAACGTGGAGAATGAGCCGCCCGGTCTTCTTCTCGATCTCGGCGATGGTCGAGCGCGGCTCCATGGCGGACGGAATGAGGCGCTGGCTGATCAGGTCGAGCTTGACCTTGTGCGCCGCCTTCGCGAAGGCGTCTTCGACCTTGGCAGCGTCGCCATAGCTCATGGCGGCAACGATGTTGTCGGGCGCCTCGGGCCAGACCACCGGCGCGCCAGGCTTGATGGCTTCGAGCGGATCGACCACCGAGGGCAGCACCTCGTAATCGATCTCGATCGCCTCGGCAGCGGTCTGCGCCAGCACGCGCGAGGTCGCGACCACAGCCGCAACCGCCTCGCCGGCAAAGCGCACGATCTCATGCGCCAGCAGACGACGCGGCGGCACCGTCATCGGCTTGCCGTCGGGCCGCTTGAAGATTGCGAGCGTCGGCAGCGTGCCGATGTCGTCCTTGACCAGATCGGCGCCGGTGAAGACGGCCTCGACACCCGGCATCTCGCCGGCTGCCTTGGTATCGATCGACTTGATCTTCGCATGGGCATGCGGTGAGCGCAGCACATGCAGCCATAGCGCGCCGTCTTCGGGCTTGTCGTCGATGAACTGCCCCTTCCCGGTGAGCAGTCTCTGATCTTCCAGCCGCTTGACAGGCTGTCCCGCGCCAAAACGCATGTTGCCGGGAAGAATGTTCATCAGTTTGTCCTTGGATTTTCTTGGAAAACGAATTAGGTGCGGGTTTTAGCGGGTTTTTCGATTGAGACAACCTCGCCTACGCGCGAATTTGATGCAGGCCGCGTGCCACTAGGCCACATCCGCCAGCACCGCCTCGACCACCTTGCGCTGCTCCATCGTCAGCGGGGCCTGCGGCGGGACGGGATCGCCGACGTCATAGCCCTGGATCGATAGCCCGGCCTTGATGCACGCGGCGAGATTGAAGCGGGCGAAGGCCTCGTTGACGCGCCACAGCTTGCGCTGAAGCACCATCGCCTCCTCGAAGCGCTGGCGCCGGCAGAGATTGTAGAGTTCGACGCTTTGCCTGGGGATGATACAGGCGGGGCCGGCCATCCACCCCACGCCACCGATCAGCATCACCGCGGCCGGGATATGGGCGGAGGCCGAGAACACTTTGATGCTCTCGCCGCAGCGGTTCATGATCGAGAGCAGCCGGCCGGTATTGGTGGAAGCATCCTTGATGTAGCCCATGCGCGGATGGCTCGCGAGCCGCGCTATCACGTCCAGCGTCAAATCCGAGCGCTGGAACTGCGGGTTGGTGTAGATCACGACGGGAATATCGACGGCGTCCGCAATGCTGCGGAAATAGGCTTCGACCTGTGCGTCCGACAGCGGAAAATAAGCTTCCAGGATCGCCAAGATCCCGTCGGCACCGAGCTTCTGATAGGCCCTCGCCTGCGTGACTGCGTCAGCCGTCGATGTCGAGACCACACCCGCAATCACGGGCACGCGCTTTTGCGCGACCTCGATCGTGGTGCGCACCACGGTGGTGCGCTGCTCGGCGTTGAGATAGGCGAACTCGCCGGTCGAGCCGAGCGGCGTCAGCCCGTGCACGCCGGATTTGACGAGATCATCGCAGAGCCGCGCCAGCACACTTTCGCGGATCTGGCCGGACGTATCGATGGGCGAAACGAGATAGGGAAAGACGCCGTGGAAATCGGACATGACGGCCACTGATATAGCTGTCAGAACCGGTCTCTCGCAAGCATCCAGCGCGCGAGAAGGCAGGCGGGAAGCAATGGCTCACAGCACCGGAAGCTGTGAGCCATTATCAGGATCAATAGTAGCCGTAGGCGGGCACGACGACGACCGGCGCACCATAGTAGTAAGGAGCATAGCCGTAGCCATAGGAGCTGGCGGCAACGGCAGCGGCAGTCGCAGCCACGGCAACAGCGGCGGCACCGGCGCCACGATGCAGGCGCAGGCCACGGGCTTCGGCAGGAGCGCTGGCGGTCGCGGCAATCGCAGCGACCGCTGCTACGGTCAGAACAAGCTTCTTCATTGAAATCATCCTTCCATCTGGGGTCAACGGATCTCATGGATCGCATCCGTGATGGAAAGGCTACGCGTCTCGGCCGGGCCGATATGTGCCCGACGTCACATTGGCAGCCGCGGGGTCTACCCCTGCCCGGCCGGCCAAAACCCTAGAATTTCAAGCCATCGAACTTGTAGGCCGCCTGCACGAAGGCGCCATAGCGCTCGGTGCGGACCGGCAGTGTCTGGCAGGGACAGCCCTCGCTGAAACCGTTGTTCTGGGCGGTGTTGGCCCACATTGCCCAGTAACGGCCGCCGGCACCGACGCTGAAGCCGTTAGCGAAGGCATAAGAGAGGATCGCCTCCAACTGCACACCCTGGCCGTTACCGGTTTCGGGCGACGTCTGGTTTTCGACGTTGAAGCGCTGCCAGTGAATGTCAGTGCCGCGGAAGGCCACAAACGGCAGGTAGGCGGCATCCGCGGTCAGCTTCAGACCATTCCAGATCGACACCAGGCCGTTGATGCCGACGCGCATCGAATACCAGTTGTCGTCCTCGGTGATGCTGAGAACGGAGTTAGGCACAGCGGGAACGCAGTCCGAAAAGGAATTGGAGATCTGGGTGCAGCCATAGGCCTGCTTGTTCTCGTGATAATAGTTGACGCCGACGAAGCCGCCGACATTCGCGCTCGGCCCGCGGAACACGGAATAGCCCACGTCGAAGGTGCCATAGGCGAGATCGCCCTTCGTGGTAGCCAGGGTGTTCGAATAGGGAATGTTGTTGTTGGTGCCAGCCGGGAAATATATTCCAAAATCCTCATCATGCATGTTGCCCGAGAGGATTGATCCACCGCCGGCAAAGCCCTTCAGGAAGATATTCGACGCGGTGTCGATGCGGCCGAACACTTCGCCGGTCGCCGCGGTCGTGTCATAGGTGAGACGCGAGATGAGCTGGTTCGAAGGCGACGGAGCCGCGCCGATGCCAAGATCTTTCTGGAAACTGCCTGACGAATACCAGACGCGGCCGCCGACCTCGATTTCTGCATCGGGAACATAGGCGCCGCGCAGCGACATCGAAGGCTCCCACTGCGCGAATATGTCCTCGCCGATCTTGTAATTGAGGCCGACTTTGACAGTCTGCACGTTCTGGCTGATGCTCGCGTTGCCGCCTGGCGTCGACACGTAGCTGAAGACAGACGGAGGGGATGTCTCAAGAACGCTTCCCGGCGGCGTCATCGCCAGGTCACCGAACTTCGCATAGTCATATTCCAGCCGCAGCGACCAGGCCGGCGTCAGCGCCCGATCGACACCGGCGCCGACGATCCATCCCCAGCGCAGGCCACTGAAGCTCGTAATTGAGGGCGTAACCGGCCCGTTGATCATCATGTCGATGCGGTCATCGATCCAGGCGAGGCCGCCCTTGACGTAGAACAGGTTGCGTCCATGCGGGCCCGTCGCGTAGCCCAGGCGCGCCGTCGCGGTGCCCATCGCGTCGGGCAGCACGCGGCAATTCGCAGGGATCAGGTAGGGCGATGATGCAAGGCAGGTCGCCGATCCGGCCTTGCCCAAGGCGCTCGCATCCGCTTCGGCGCCGACCACGAAAGCCGTATTCGGAATCTGCCAGTTGTAGCCGACCTGCACGCCGCCGAGCACACCGGTGGTTCGCACATTGTTGCCGTAGATCGCGGGCCCGGCGGAATCGGTGATTTTTGAATTGCCGAAAGCGGGGCCGAATTGGCCGCCGACATAAAGTCCGGTCCAGGACCACGCCACCATCTGCATCGGCGGGGCCATGGGCATGTCCGCCGCCCTTGCAACGCCGCAACCCGAACCGAGAGCGATGACCGCCGCCAAGAGCTTTTTCACGACACAACCCGAACTTGTTACCGGTGCGAACCGTTAGCCAAGATCGGCGGAAATGCTTAAGAAAGGCTGAGCTTTGAGATTTGGGTAACCATAAATTTTAAGCGGGCATTTGCCATACCGGCGCGCGAACTCGCTAACGATCGCTTAACAAGGTCCGTGCACGCGCGGCGAAAGCGCGAGCCGATCATTTCTCGGGAATGAAATAGAACGGGTTCGGTATCTTGAAAGTCATCTCTGCGTGGCCGCCGGCGAGATCGCTCTTCTGGTCACCGATGCTGGCGATGATCGTATAGCCGCGGTTCTCGATATCGATGCGCTTGGAGGTCTTGTAGTCGGACACGCCAGAGTCCGCCGTGATACCGCGCATGTAGAGATGATCCACGGCGACGTCCGTGTAGCCGGCAGCTTTCAAGTTACGCAGCGTCCATTCGCTCGGCTTCTCGTGATTATACTCATGCTCGAAGCGACCGGTGATGAAGAACACGTCGATCGGCGTGCAAGGCGCGGTGACGCCGATGCAGCGCGCGGCCTTGTAAAGCTTCAGCGTCGGCTCGATCGCATGCGCGAGCCCCTTCTGCTGCCAGTCGAGATCAGCGCAGAAATCATGCTCCGAAAAATCACAATCGGGCGCGGACGGAATAACGTTCTTCGTTTCGGGCATCACCATGTGCGTCAGGCTTCCGATGTAGCCGAAACCGTCCTCGAGGATGCGTGGCCAGTTCGATAGCGAGGTCTCGTCGATGTCGAGCACGACCGCTGGCCTCGATACCTGCGGCGCACGCGCCGCGACCCACTTCTCGGCCGCGGCCAGAACCTTGGCGACATCGCCTTCATAGGCTGTGCAGCGGTAGTAGATCAGCTGCTTCTTGAAGTTGTCGATGTTCTGCGGCTCGCCGAGATCGGGCGCCGGGAATTCCTTCACCGTGTCGCAGCCCCATCGCGGATCGACGGAAGTCGAGCTCGGCGTAGCCGTCTGCGCCTGCGCGGCGCTCGTCGCCAGAGCCAAACCAGTCAACGCAATAAAAATGGTTTTCATTATCGGATGCTCCGCAAAATCAAGGCGGACCTCATCGATACTATCCCCAGTTGAATGATTTGCGACAGGAAGTCGGCCGAGACGCGGCGCGCCCGTCGGCCGCATGCGCTGCATCGCCAACCATCGATGTTGGGCTCGCCAGTTGGACGTTGGCAGTCTCGGTTCAGCGCGATCGTGCACAAGCGCGATCCGCTCATCTTCCATTAACCTTAATTCTTAGAATTTCGTTCACGCCTTCCCTTCATGATCACGCCGCTTGGTCGGCGGGCCCAAGTGCCATTGGCTGCATCTGCAGCGAGAGGAGCGAGGCCCGACCAGGCGATGCATGACAGTTTTGCGATAGCCCCGCGGATCGCGCGCCGCCTCGCCTTGGCGTTGCCGCTGCTTGGCGCGCTCGACGGCTGCGCGCCTGCACCCGGGCCCGAGGCGGCTCAAGCTGCGATCGCACCAGCGCCGGCAGAAACGCAAAAACCCCAGGTTTGTCAGCCGGATTCCGCTCTGCTGGTTCCGCAAAGGGCGCCGGACTGCGTGTTCGGCCGGCCCGATCTGAAGACGCTCGATCCCGAGCAATGGGCGCGGCTCAAGGTCGAATATGAGCGGCAATGCTATCAGCGTGCGGAACGCGCCGTCCGCGAACAGCTGCGCCAGCTCCAGGCGGCGATGAAGTGCGAAAACGCGAGCTTTTCCCGTTAATCATATTTGCAGGTTGTTCCCGCCTACGTCGTGACGACTAAGCCGCACAATTCAGTCATCTTTTTGCCTTTGTGAGACGTGATTATTGGCGTACCAGCGTACAGTTCTCCACAACAAATTCGGCGGAATTTGAGGAGATAGTAAGGGTAAGAGTAACGCGAGTTCGCTTATGGATACGCTGTACGACTTGCTCGGCGCGCTACCGCGTGACGATGCAGACGAGTTGAGGGTCGCGTTTCGCCGCGCCGTCAAGGGAGCCCATCCCGATCTCAATCCCGGCGATCCCGACGCCGGCCAGAAGTTCAGGGAGATCGTGCGCGCCAATGAGATTCTCAGCGATGAGGAGCAGCGCGCCGCCTATGATCATCTGCTCGTCCTCGCCCGCAAGGAACAGAAGCAGCAGGCCACCGCCACGATAATGCACAAGGCCGCGGTCAGCGTCATCGCGCTGGTCGCTGCCGCGAGCGTGGGCGCCACCGGCTATCTCCTGGCGCTGCGCGAGCCGGTGCTCGCAGACACGTTCAAACATTTCGCCACGGTCGCCACCGCACAGCCGGCGGATTTCGCCGGATTGCCGCGGCCCGCAACGACCAGGCCGCAGACGCTGGCGTTGATGGAAGCCTGGGCAGAAGCGAAAGCAGATATCGCTTCGTCACAGAATGCCGCAGCGTCGGCCGCACCACCTGTTCCGCCGACGGTGAAGCAACAAATCGCAGCGAACATTCCATCCGACGTGATCGTGCCGATCGTGGTCACGCCGATCGCAATCACGCCGGTTGTGGCCAAGCCGCCAGCCGATCTGGAGAACGCGATGGCGAGCGTCGGCCCGCCGCTCGAACTCACGCCGGCCGATGCCCCCACCTATCGCGAACGCGGCATTTCGGCCTATCGCACCGGCGATCTCGACGGCGCGATGTCCGACTTTGATCGGGCGATCCAGCTCGATCCGAAATTCTCGGCGGCCTATATCGATCGCGGCATCCTGCTCTATCGCCTGCAGAAGTTCGAGCGCGCCTTTGCCGACATCGCGCAGGCCAAGCGCATCGAGAAGATCAAGAACGCCAAGGCCGCCAAAGACGCTGCAAAGGACGCAGTGAAAAAGCAGAGGCCGCCGCAGGCGGCCATGGTGGTGGGCTTCCCGCCCTTCTTCCAGCGCCACACCGCGAAGCTGGAGCAGTAATCTCAGCCCGCCGCGCGCCGTGGCAGCGTATCGGCGGAGGCGTCGTCAGACGCGAGCGCCGGCACCTGCATCAGGAAGACCTGGCCCGACGGCACGATCTCGATACCGGATTCCTGGAAGCGCCGCTTCAGGCGACGGTTGAACTCGCGCTGCACCGGCCAGCGGCCGCCGTCGGTGCAGCGGATCTGGCCGACGATCGAGGCCATTGAGCCGTCGACCTTGTCGACACCCCACAATTCGAGGTCGCCACGGATCGCGTGGCGATATTCCACCTCGCGTCGCATCTCGGCGACGATGTCTTTCAGGATTTGCCCGGCGCGGTCGGTGTCTTCCTTGTAAGCGACATTGACGCTGACCGCCGCGTTGCCCTCGCCACGGCTGGAATTGGTGATTGTTGTCACCGCGCTGAAGGGAACGATATGCACCGAGCCGTCGCCGGCGCGCAGGCGGATGGTGCGGATCGAGACGTTCTCGACCGTTCCCGACAGGCCGGAGACGCTGACGACGTCGCCGACCTGCACGGTATTCTCCAGGAGCAGGAACAGCCCGGTGATGAGGTCCTGCACCAGCTTCTGCGAGCCGAAGCCGATGGCGATGCCGACGATGCCGGCGCCCGCGAGCAGCGGCGCAACATTGACGCCGATTTCGCTGAGCGCCGTCAGCCCCACGACCGCGACGATCACGCAAAGCAGCGCCGTGCGCAGCATCGGCTGGAAGGTACGCAGCCGCGCCGCGCGGGCATAATGGCCCTCGCGCGTCAGCGTGTTGAGCTGACGATCGAGATAGGCGTTGCTCGCCTCCCAGATCGCCGCCGCCGCGACCGCGGCAATGCCGATCGTCACCACGGCCGACACCAGGCGGCTGCCGATCTGGCCGCCATAGAACCAGACGATGGCATCGACGCCCCAGACTTCCAGCACGCCGACAAAGCCCATGAAGACGATCACCGAAGCGACGATCCGGCGGAGCAGCGGCAGATAGCGGTTGGCGCGGATCTCGAGGCCAGGAAAGCGCTGCAAGATCTCCGGCTTGATCCGAAAGCCGCGGTCGATTAGGCTCAGAGCGACGACGATGGCAAGGCGCGTCACCAGCACCACGGCGATGGTGCCGACGAAATATTGCAACAGCAGCGAATAGCCGTTGTGGATGTTGAGCGCCCACACCGCCCATAGCGCAAGATCCAGCGCGATCGCGAGATAATGCCAGAGCCCAGCGGCACGATCGCGCAGCCGCGAGGCAAAGCCCGTGCGGCTGGCCGGCGCGCTGATGAAATCGGCGACGGGCTTGCGGCATTGCAGGATGATGACGACGATGAAGAGATGCACGACCAGCATCACCAGTCGCACGATCGTCAGGTAGCCGCCGCGATGCAGCCCGAGCAGCAAGGCGACATTCGCAAAGGCGATGCCGGAGACGGCCACAGTGACGATGCGCCGCGTCCAGATCTCGATATAGGCCGCGGTCTCCGCGCGCACCTGGAACAGGCCGACGGGACCTGCGAGGGCACGTACCAGGCAGATGAAGGCGCGTGAGAACGCATAGGCGTTGACGACGGCAAGGATCACGAGCCGGGTGGTTGGCAGATCGCCGATCTCGGTACCAAGCAAGGCAGTTGCGACGCCGATAAAGACGATTACCGGCAAGAGCTCTAGCAACAGCCGCCCAAGCACAAAAGGTAGCCTGACCACCGATTGCCAGGCGCGTGCGAGGCTGAGGCGGCGCTGATGCCGCGCGGGCTCGGCGATGACATCAGCCACCGACGACGGCGGATCGACGGTCATCGCGAGCGCGGGCGCGTGCCCCGGCTGCGGCACGCGCGCTTCCAGTGCGGCCACCGGGCGCTTGATCAGGCGGAAGGCGAGATACTCGGCGGCAAACGCGCAGCCGAACACCAGCGCCAGCTTCCATGCCGTGTCGAACAGCAGATTGGTCGCGTAGGGATCATTCGCGGTGCGCAGGAACCAGTAATAGAACGCCTTGAAATGCGTCAGCGTGTGCGCGAGCTCCGCGATCTGGCTCGAAACGTCGCGCACCTGCTCGGAAACCATCAGCAGCAATTGCGCGCCGAGGCTGTCGGCCATGAGCGGGATCGCGGACGGCTTGTCCGGCGGCGGCGCGGCTTGTGGTGACGGGGCTTGTGGTGACCGGGCTTGGGCCGATTGCGCAGGTTGCGCCTGCGGCGACGCACTGGCGATGGCGCGCAGCGTGTCGATCATTTGCGCGCGCTTGGCGTCGTCCTGCAACGTTTCCAGCGCACGCCGCGCCTGATCCGGCGTCAGCGCGTTCGCATTGTTGGCTGATGGCGCCGGCGGCGCAGCCGCGTCCTGGGCGAGAGCGGGGAAAGCAAACAGGGAACAGGCGATCAAGATCGCGGAAAACAGTTTGTGCGACACGAAGACCCCATTTTCTTGGTTTGACGAGCCGGCAAAACCGCTGTCGCAGACCCATGTCGAAGCGACCCTTTTCTCCGCGATCGTTTGTCAGAAGTTTGCCACTGAGGCGGCAATGTTTCGGCAATTGCCGCGTCGCAGAAATGTCATGGCAAACTGCCGGCCCCTGCCTCCTGGCGGCAAAAATGCCGCGCGCCCTTGCCGTGGGCGCGGGTTGTGCTCGACCAGAGCCTATAGTCAGATAAGCCAAAGGTTCGACAAGAAAGCAGGACAATGCTCGACAAGCTGGCCCCGCCGACGGAGGAAACGGCGCGGGAGACCACCGAGGCATGGATCGAGGCGTTCGGCGTGGAGGTGGCGCGCGGTGATGAGCGCGCTTTGTCCGGCATGTTCGCCGATGACGCCCATTGGCGGAACCTGTTCGGTATCTCCTGGCAGTTTGCGACCTTCAGCGGCAACGACGTGTTGGGCCGCGAACTTCTGCGATCCGCGCGCGAGGTAGGTGCCGAGGGCTTTCGCATCGATGCGGAGCCGCTTCCGCCACGTCGATCCGTCATGGCCGGACGCGAGCTGATCGAAGCGATCTTTTCGTTCGACACCAAAAACGGCCCCGGCTATGGCGCGCTGCGGCTGCTGCCAGCTGCGGACGGACGCGCAAGAGCCTGGACGATCTCGACCTCGCTCGATTTCGACCGGATTTGTGACGAGCGAGTCCGACACGCAGCGCCGACGTCGCAGATGCGCGACTTCGCCGCTCCCGACTGGATCGAGCAGCGGGAAACATCCTCCACCTATGACGGTCGCGAGCCCGACGTGCTCATTGTGGGCGGCGGCCATACCGGCATCTCGGCTGCCGTCGAATTGAAGCGGATCGGGCTATCCGCGTTGATCGTCGACCGCGAGGAGCGCATCGGCGACAATTGGCGGCTGCGCTATCGCGGGCTGAAGCTGCACAACAAGACGCCGGTCAATCACCTGTGCTATTTGCCGTTTCCCCTCACCTTCCCGGACTACATCCCGAAGGACCAGATCGCGAACTGGCTCGAGCATTATGTCGATATCTTCGACATCGGCTTCTGGACCCGCACGTCCTTTCAAGGCGCGAGTTATGATGACGCCTCGGCACGCTGGACCGCGCACATCACGCGCGAAGGCGTGCCGCGCACGCTGCGTCCCAAGCATATCGTGCTCGCCACTTCCGTCAGCGGCACGCCGAACATCCCGCACATCGACGGCATCGACAGCTTCAAAGGCCAGGTGCTGCACTCGAGCCGCTTCCGCGCGGGCCGCGAATGGGCCGGCCGCTCCGTGGTCGTGTTCGGCACCGGCACCAGCGCGCATGACATCTGCCAGGAACTTCAAGCCAGCGGCGCCATCGTCACCATGGTGCAGCGCAGCCCGACCATGGTCGTCAATGTCGAGCCGGCGCAAATCTACGACAAGACCTATCTCGGCGACGGCCCGCCGATCGAAACGCGCGACATCCTCAATTCCGGCGTGCCATTTCCGGTGATGCGGATCGCGCACAAGCAAATCACCGACGAGGTGAAACGATCAGACGCGCCGCTGCTGTCGCGGCTCGAACAAACCGGCTTCCGGCTCGAATTCGGCGAGGACGGCACCGGCTGGCCGCTGAAATTCCGCACCCGCGGCGGCGGCTATTATTTCAACGTCGGCGCTTCCGAGCTGATCGCCGAGAAGAAAATCCGCCTGATCCAGGCCGCCGACATCGCGTACTTCGAAGCGGATGGCTTGCGGCTGAAAGACGGCTCGGCATCGCAGGCCGAACTCTTTGTGCTCGCGACCGGCTACAAAGGCATCGACAATCTCCTTGCAAAACTGTTCGGCGACGAGGTCGCAGGACGCGTCGGACGCGTCTGGGGCTTTGACGAGGCGACGGGCGAGCTACGCAACATGTGGACGCGCACGCCGCAGCCGGGACTCTGGTTCACCGCCGGCGCGTTCTCGCAGGCCCGCATCTATAGCCGCTACATCGCCTTGCAGATCGACGCGATCGAGCGCGGCCGGCTCTGCAAGGAGATCGGCGCGTGAGCGACCGATATCGAGGGCTTGGTCTCCCGCGCCGCCTCGGGGATTGATCGACACGTCCTCGCTCACTCCGGCAGCTTCTCGCCTGCCTGCTCACGGACGATGTAGTCGGCGTACCAGTCCGGCCAATCGTCATCGTGATGTCCGATCCGCTTCTCATGCTCGCCATGCGCGGCCGCCGCACGCTGCAGCGCCTTCGACAGTTCTGCCGAAGAGGTGAACGTCGTGTCGGCATCGACGCGTCCGGGCAGGCGCGCCGTGATTTCCTGGAACAGCCAGCCATTGCCGTCCGGATCGCGAAATGAGACCAATGAGCTGTAGCTGGCACGTTTGGGATCGGGACCACTGACACGGAGCCGGCCGAAAATATAAGGCTCGTCCGGACCGCCATGCTCGTCGCCGCCGCCGTGGAAGATCTCGCTGACCTCGACACCGCGACGCACCAGGTCGGCACGGGCAGCCTCGATGTCAGAGACGATCAGGTACAATCCTTGCGTGGAGCCGGGCACCGCGGCGGTGACGTTCTTGCCGAAGATGACCGATGTGGGCGAGCCCGGCGGCGTGAACTGGATCACCCGCCAGTCGCCCCCGGCGAAGTCGGCATCGAGCCGCCAGCCAAGGTCCGCGTAAAAGCGCTTCGCGCGATCGACGTCTGACACCGGAATGACGACGACTTCGAGCTTCATGTCGGCGTTGCCTGCACTGGTCATGGCTTTCTCCGTGATGTTGCAAGGCGCGGCGCGCAACCGCGGCCGGACCGCGAGCCAGTATACATCCACCGAGCGACATTTTTTTCTTTTCCGCGTCACACGAACAAAGCCATTCGTTTTCGGCCCGGCTGCATCTGCCAAACAGGTAGCTTGGAAACGCCGGACGACTTGCACGGCGGGAGCCTTGCGTGCAGATGTAGGTGACAAAGAAGAACAAGATTGGGGAAGCGCGGCATGGAGTTCGCTGAAATCAATGGCGCCGGGCTGCGCTATGAGCTTGATGGCAGGGGCGAACGCACGCTGGTGCTGGTGCACGAGATGGGCGGCTCGCTCGAGAGCTGGGAAGATGCCGCCCGACAGTTTTCCAAATCCCGCCGGGTCCTGCGCTACGACTGCCGCGGTGCGGGCCTGTCCCAGAAGGTGCGCGGCACGCTTTCCATCGACACCATGGCCGATGACATCGCAGCCCTGCTCGATCACACCGGCATCACCGGCAAGGTCGCGCTGGCAGGCGTTGCCGTCGGCGGCGCGATCGCGTTGCATTTCGCCGCCCGCCATCCTGCGCGCACCAGCGCCGTTGCGGTCGGTAGCCCCGCCACCGGCATCGCCGCGGACCGCCGCGCCGCCGTGCTCGAACGCGTCGCCAGGCTGGAAGCCGCCGGCATGGCGTTCGCCGTCGAAGAATCGATGCGGAACGGCTATCCTGACGAGCTGCGTAGTGACGTCAGGCGGTTCGAGCAATTCCGCGCACGATGGCTCGGCAATGATCCATCAAGCTATGCGACCGTCTACCGCATGCTGGCGGCGACCGAGATGCAGGATGAGCTGACAAAACTGCGCTGTCCCGTGCTCGTGATCGGCGGCAGTTTTGATCGCGTTCGCCCGCCGCACCTTGCTAAGGCCGTGGCAGAGGCGATTCCGAACGCCATCTTCGACGAACTCCGCACCGGCCATTACATGTCGGTGCAGACGCCCGATCTGCTGTTCGAACGCATCGACGCCTTCCTGCGCGAAGTCGGTGCCTGACCCTTTCCTTTCATCCCTGCCAAAGGTTCTTTTCCCATGCAACCCACACAGCAAATTCCCGGCGCCTATCATCGCAAGATCGGCGACATCGTCGTCACCGCAATCAGCGACGGCTATCTCGACGGCAATCTCGATGTGATGCGCAATGTCGATCTCGACGCGGCGCACAAGCTTCTCAAGGACGCGTTCCGCCCCGCACGCAGGACCAGCGTCAACGCCTTCCTGATCCATTCCAAGGGCCGGCTTGCGATCGTCGACACCGGATCGGGCAATTATCTCTTGCCGACCGCCGGCATGGTCCAGCGCAACCTGGCGCGCGCCGGCATCGATGCGAAGTCGATCGATACGGTGCTGCTCACGCACATGCATCCGGATCATTCCGCAGGGCTCACCGACATGACGAACGGCGAACGGCTCTATCCGAACGCCGAGCTCGTCATGCATGAGAACGAGCCGAAGCACTGGTTCGACGATGGCGCGATGGCGAAGGCGGACGAGCGCGGCAAGAAGCTCTATTTCCAGGCTGGCCGCGAGCAAGTCGAGCCCTACAAGGACAGGACGAGGCTGTTCACGCAGGGCGAGGTGTTTCCGGGTGTCACCGCCGTGCCGAGCCTCGGGCATACGCCGGGCCACACCGCCTATCTCGTCGCCTCCGGCAATGAGCAGTTGATGATCTGGGGCGACACGGTGCATGTGCCGGAAGTACAGACTGCGATCCCCGAGGCCGGCATGGCCTTCGACACCGATCTTGCCGCAGCTGCCGCCGCGCGCAAACGCATGTTCGATCGCGTCGCCGCGGACGGCATCCTGATTGCCGGCATGCACGTGCACTTCCCGTCCTTCTCGCGACTGGCCCGGCGCGGTGACGCCTATGAGCTCGTTGCCGAGCCCTGGGTGCACGAGCTGGGCGCGGGTTAGCGACAAGGACTTGTTAGCACGCAACCAGACTCAAAGTCCGTGAGTTCATACCGCGTGCATGGACGTTTTGGTTTGGGCGGTTGAATCACGTCCAAACTGATGCCTTCGACCGACAAAAACGGACGACTGGCATTTCCGAGATTGCCCGCTAGCCAGACATGGCGCGGACCTAACAAGATCGACGCGAATGTCCCACTTCGGACGCTCTGCCCGATCTATCTGAGTCAGGTTTAGGCCATTTAGCGCGCACGACCCGTTCGCAAAGTGCTAGATTTTCGAAATCGGCAACGCACGTTCTCGGGTGGCACATGCGGCGGCGCGAGTTCATCACATTTGTCGGGGGTGCGGCAGCCGCGTTGCCGCGCATTTTACATGCGCAGTCCGCGCGAATGCGGCGGATTGGCGTGCTGATGGGAAACCCCGAAGGTGATCCGCGAGCACAAGTCAATCTGACAGCATTGCGCGAAAGCCTTCTGAAACTGGGCTGGATCGAGGGTCATAACATCCAGATCGACTATCGCTTGGCTGGCGGGGGTCCTGAAAAAGCGAGGACGTTCGCAAGAGAATTGATCGGCATGGCCCCCGACGTGATCGTATGCAGTAGCAATCAGGTAACGGAGATTCTGCTGCACGAAACCAGCAACATACCTGTCGTGTTCGTGTTTGTCGGCGACCCAGTTGGCAGTGGCTTCGCCGCCAGCATAGAAAGACCCGGCGGTAATGCCACCGGTTTCGCCAATTACGAGAACGCGATTGGCGGTAAGTGGCTCGAGATACTCCATGAGATCGCACCGCAAATCGACAGTGCAGGGTTCATCTTCCATCCAGACGCACCACCCAATGTCGGGTTCTTCCGCGCGGCAGAAGCGGCGTCACCTGCACTTGCGATAAAGGTGCTTCCACTTCCCGTTCACAACAGGAACGAGATCGAAAATGGCATCATGGCGATAGCCGCCAACACTTCCAATTTGGGTTTGATTGTCCCGTCCCATGCGCTGCTAATATCCAGTCGTGATCTCATCGTCGGACTAGCGACAGAGCATCATATGCCGGGGGTCTATGGCGATCGTTCTTTCGCTGAAAGTGGAGGTCTGTTGTCGTATGGCAACAACACGGCCGATCTGTTCCGAAGTGGAGCGACGTACGTGGATCGTATCCTCAAAGGCGAAAAACCGCAGGACTTGCCGGTGCAACTCCCGACCAAATACGAGATGGTCATCAATCTCAAGGCGGCCAAAGCGATCGGGCTGACAATTCCTGTGTCATACTTGTTGCGGGCCGATGAGGTGATCGAGTGACGCTTACGACTTCCGCTTGCTGCCGCTTTTCGGACCTCGCGCCAGGTCGGACTTGAGTCCGGAATGCGCAGCAAGGCGGACGTCCGCCCCGAATTTTCATGGGGTCACGCCCTGGCACCCGGATGGCACGCGAGTGCGCGGCCGCTACGGCTCTGATCTTCGCAGCCATAGCTTGACGATGCCCGCGATGGGGATGCCGAACATCACGGTGTGGGCGACCAGCTCCTTGGCGATGATCGCAGGCGCAAAGTCCGGATTCGGCGCGCTCGACAGCGGCACGACGATGAGGTTCATGGCGAGATAGGCCACGACGCCGAACAGTGTGCCGCCGACGAGCCGATGGTCCCGCCACCATCGCTGCCGTAACGCCAGTGCACAATAGAGGCCGGCGGCGACGATCGAGATGAAATAATGCAGGCCCGCGCCGAGCAGCGCTAAGCCGGCACCTCCCTCGAACGCCGCCTCACCGAACAGGCCGGATGCGATCTGCTGCAGGCCATGCGTGAGCGTGCCGCCGAAGATCGCGCCCGCGGCGATCAGGTTGGTGGTGCCGGCCACCAGCCCCGCCGACAGGCTCGCGAGGATTGTTGCACCCGGCGCGGAGGTCATGGACTCTCGCCCGTCGCCGCGGCCGGAACGGCGGCCGTCTTCTTGATTGCGGCGGGATCGTAGAAGAAGCGCTCCTCGATGATCTCCTCGCCGCGCCAGCTCTGCCAGGCGACCTCCTCCATCACACGGCTCGAGCCGTCCTTGCCGGTGAATTCGAAACGCCAGCGGATCGCGCTGTGGTCGCCGTCGAGCAACAGCGGTCCGAGTCGTGTCGTCTTCACGCCCGCGACGCTTGCCAGTACCTTGCTCTCTTTTTCCGCGAGCTTCTCGCGGCCGATAAGCGGTGGATTGTCGTTCTCGCGGGTCGAGGCGTCAGGCGCGTAGAAGCGCAGGATGGCGCCGACATGGTCGTTGGCCTCGACCGTATCGGCGAAAGCCTGCAGCGTGTCACGTGATGGCATCTGGCTATCTCCATTTACCGACTACAAGTCGGTATTTACCGACCAAGGGTCGGAAAGTCAATTGCGGAGATTTTGCTGCTCGCTACAATGTGAGCATGGCAACCCAACCGGAGCGTCGGCAGGCGACGCAGACCGCGATCCTGAAAGCGGCAAGGCGCTTGTTCGGCGAGCGCGGCTTTGCCGCGACCACGATCGACGACGTCGCGGCCGGCGCACGCGTCGCCAAGGGCGCGGTCTATCATCACTTCGCAACCAAGGAGGCGCTGTTTGAAGCGGTATTCGATCAGGTCTCGCAGGAGTTGCTGGTCGAGGTCGATCGCGCCGCGCGCAACGAGAAGGACGCGCTGGCGGCAATGGCGAAAGGCACCCAGGCTTATTTCGACGCCTGCGCCAAGGACACGACCGGGCAGATCGTACTGCACGATGGCCCGGCGGTGCTCGGCTGGGAACGCTGGCGCGAGATCGACAACCGCCATTTCGGCGGCCGCTTCCCGGTGGCCCTGGCGCGCGCCATGGACGACGGCCTGATCGCCCGGCAACCGGTCGAGCCGCTGGCGCGGCTCCTGCTCGGCGCCGTCACGGAAGTGGCGATCGCCTGTTCGGGCCGCGACCTCGCCAAGGCCGGCATCGACTACGCCCGCGCCTTTCACGCCCTGCTCGATGCGTTGCGCGTGAAGTAGGCGCGACGGGCCACGACAAGCGCTCACCCCATTGTGCGCAGTGTCGCCGGAATATCGCATACGGCTGGCAACTCTCCTGTTCAGCCTCGCGGGATTCTCTCGCGAGTTGTGAGCGCAGGAGCACAGCATGCGAGAACCTCGTTCGCGCAATAACGGATCGATCGCACTTTCGATGACGTTTGCCGCTGTCGCCGTCGCGACGCTGGCGGCCGCACTCGCCATCTTTGACCCTTCCCCCGTCGCGGCGTCGGATTGGACCGACTATCCCTGGTGCCTGGAACGGGAGGGCTATCTCTCCTGCTTCTATTCGACGCGGCAGCAATGCGAAGCGACGGCTCGTGCCGTCGGCGGCTGCGCTCTGAATCCGCTAGTGCTGTTCGGACGCGAACGGCTGCGGCCGCGTAGCCGCATGATCGGACCCGGCTCGTGAGGCGGCGTGCCGCAGTCGCCGACGATCCTACTTTCGCGGCCGGCCGCGCTTGGCGAAAACGATGCCCCGAGCGTCGGCACAACAGCGAAGCCGTCCGGCTGCTTTCAGCGCCTCGTTGCGTTTCGGCCCTGGCGGCAATTGGCGCGCCAACTCCAACGCCTCGGCTGCCAGCATGTCCCAGTCGCGCCTGTCGAATGGGCGGCGCGTCTCTCCGCGTATGGCGTGCATGGGGGCTCCGAAGGCAGGCGAAATCTCGGGTGCTTGCCCGAAACCAGACTGCGCGGAAGTGAAAAACATTCCCGACCTTCGATGCGCCTCATGCACGCGTGACTAACGTGTCAAACGGCAGACGCCCAGGCTCACCGTTGCACGACGTGCAGGATCGCCACGCACAGCGCCATGATCGAGACCGCTTCGAGCACGGGCCGGCACCGGCTCAACCGCGTCCACCGTTTGGCTTCGAGCCTTTGTTCCTCGGTGAGATCGCCCAGCTTTTCAAAGCGAAGCGCCCTCGGAATGAAATATGCCATCGACCACGCGCGCGCGGCGAAATGCACCACCAAGGCGGCAGCGGTCCACCAGCGGGCATCGTTCACACTCCAGAGCATCCAAAGGGTAATGAAGAGGGCAAGCTCGTAGAGCGTATGAGCCGGCATCCAGAATGGGGCTCGGTCGATGCCTCCCCGACCGGGCTGGATGAGCGCGGGATTGTCGGGCCAGACACGATCGACGAGGAGCGTCTCGTAAATGCCGCCGCCGAGCATGATCGCGCCAAGGACTGCTGCGGAAAGCGGCGCCAGCACGACGAAAGGCAAGGTCGCTTGCATGGCGTGTCCGCTCGATTTATCTCGACGTGTATATCTCTTAGAAAAAGATTATCTTACATGTCAAGATAATCTGTGGGCGAAGAGCACGGAGTGCCCACGCCTTCCGGTCACCCCTTCGATGCGTTAGCGCTGACGTGAGCGTGAAAGATGAAGATATGCATCGTCCAAATCGGTCATGATGGCTCACCTAAGTTTAAATTGACTCACTCCGGATGCGGCATAGCCTATCCGGCGGATCGGAACCGGCTCCCCACGCCAGCAGAGCCCGAGCGGGTCGCTCCCGTCAGTGCCAGTCAAAGTGGGTTCGATCCGCGCGTAAGGTGCACCAGAACGGCGCTGGCAACAGCGCCGTTTTCGTATCCGGTGGAAAGCGGAGGCGAAGGCGCCTCGCGTGATCAGATATCCCTCGACCCCAGCACCTTGCTCGGCGCGTAGGACGACAGGATTTCCGCACCGGGCCGGGCGTAAAGCGTCGAGCGGATGGTCCACAGGCATGCGAGGCTGAGACAGGCGGCAATGCCGACATAGATGCCGGGAATGAGATTATTGCCTGTCATTCCGATCGCAAATGTAATGGCGAAAGGCGTAAGCCCGCCGATCAGCGTTGCCGTGAAATCGTGCACGATGGCAACGCTCGTGGCACGCAGCGACGACGGAAATAGATCGCAGAGCAAGGCCGGCATCGGAGCCTGATAGGCGGTCAGCATCGTGCCCAATACCGCCTGCGAGAGCAGCAACAGCAACACCGTCGGATGAGCGACGAGAACAAGGAAGCAGGGAACGGCCAGAACGGCGAGGCCCAGCGAAGCGAGCAGCATGATCGGCGTTCGACCGTAGCGGTCGGAAAGCGCGCCGAAGAAGGGAGCGAGGGTGGTCTGTATGGCGCCGATCAACAGCGTACCGGCAAAAGCGCTGACCGGCGGAAGGCCCAGATTACGGACGGCGTAGGTCGGCAGGTAGAATGCGAGGCAATAATTGGCGACCGTCACCAGCACGAACGCGCCGATGCCGAGCAGAAGATAACGGCTATGGCCGGCGATGGCCTGGCGGATCGGCGAGCGCGGCAATGCGCGCTCCACAGCGTCATCGGGCACGACACGCCTGATATAGAGCGACACCGGGATGACGCAGAGCCCGAAGATGAAAGGCAAACGCCAGCCCCAGGCCAGCACCTGATCGGGCGTAAGGAGCCCGCCTACCAGCATGCCGGCAACGCCCGCCAGCACCGAGCTGAAGCCGAGCGCGGCGATATTGAAGCTGGCATAGAAGCCGCGCCGCGTTGGCGGCGACCGGTCGACCAGAAAGGCGGTGGAAGCCCCGTACTCGCCGCCGGACGAGAAGCCCTGAACGCAGCGCGCGAGGATCATGATGAGGGTCGCGTAAATCCCGATGGAAGCGAAGCTCGGCGCAAATGCCGTCATGCCGATGCCGACGGCCATCAGCGAGAGCGTCACGGTCAGCGCGGACTTCCGGCTCACGCGATCGGCGTATGAGCCAAGCACCAGCGCGCCGACCGGCTTCATGATGTAGGACACCGCATAGGTGCCAACGGCAGCCAGCAAGGACACCCAGGCGTTGGCCGCCGGGAAGAACAGTTTGGATATTTGGATCGAGAACGAGAGAAAGAGAAAGACGTCGTACCATTCCAGCGCGGTGCCGATCGATGCCGCCAGGATGGCTTTTTTCGCAATCGGCGCGGGGTTGCCGGCGTCGGCCAGCGGCGGAGAATGAGCTTCGGATGTGAGCATTGACTTCTCCTGCGCCGCGCCCGCCTACATCAGTTTTTCCAGCGCGGGCGGCGAAAGCGGGATCTCCATCAGATCCTCGCCGAAGAAGAGATTGCCTTTGAAAACCGCGCTCATTTCTCCGATGACCCGTTCGCGAACGCCCGGCTTGTCGAACTGTTCGGTGATATGCGTGGTGACCAGATTGCGCACGCCGACGTCCCTCGCGAGCGTGGCAAGCTCCATGTGGCCCATGCAGGATTCGGCAAAACCATCGCTGAGCTGCGTGCCGGAAATGTAATGGCACATGTGGACCAGGACATCGCAGTTGCGTGCGAGCTTCCGGATAGCCTCGCAAGGGCCGCTGTCGCCGGAATAGACGAACGTTCCCGCTGCCGTCGTGAGGCGGTACGCCAGACAATTCAGAGCAGGGTGGAAATGCCTCGCTTCGGAGACTTCCAATGTCCAGCCCCTCTCCTTCACCACCGCGCCGGGCGCCAGCTCGGTAAGATGGGGACGAGGTCTCAAGCGTGGCAGCACGCCGCCGCGCGCTTCATAGATGCGCAGGCTGCAATCGTCCGACGTGCGCGCCACGAGGTCCGAATTGAAGGCGCCGGATTCGCCGAGCAGCGCGGCGCTGAATTGCGTCAGCGGCGTCGGACCGAACACCGAGAGCTCGGGTACCTTCCCCGCGCCCTGGTCCCATCGCGTCAGGACCAGCCGCGCATAGTCGCCACAATGGTCATAGTGCAGATGGGTGAGGAACAGATGCGAGACTTTGGTCGCGGGAATACCGAGCTCGAGCAGCCGGTGATGGGCGCCAAAGCCGTGGTCGAAGACAATCACGTCGTCGCCGGTCTCGACCACATAGCCGGAGCACATACGCCGCAAGGACGGCGTCGGAGTGCCCGTTCCCAGCAACCTGATTCGCATCTCGTCTTCTCCGAAAGTTTTGGCGCACGCGCTATTTTGATACTCGACGAGACGGCATGCTACTTGCATAAATACGACGAGCTGTCGTTGTTAGGCGACATCGCGTTGCCTAAGCACCGGCGCTGATTGTTTGCGTTGGAGCATCGCCATGCCGCGAAACGGGCAAACCAGGAACGATTTTCCCGGCCGCAGGTCGGCGACGCCGAAACTGCGCATCGGATTTCTGCTTGCGCCGCGTTTTACGCTGACCGCCTTTGCCGGCTTCGTCGATGCGCTGCGTCTGGCCGCCGACGAGGGCGATCGCAGCCGAAGGATCAGGTGCGATTGGGACATTCTGGGCCGGCCGGATGAAGCCATCGTCTCGAGCTGCGGCGCCGCCGTGCAGCCCTGGGCGGAGATGAGCGAACCGTCCCGATACGATTATATCGTCGTTGTCGGTGGCCTGCTTCACGGCGGCCAGAAGGTTCTGCCCGGAACGCTTTCGTTCCTGCGCCAGGCGGCGCGGCACAAGGTGCCATTGATCGGGCTTTGCACCGGCCCGCTCATCCTGGCGCGCGCCGGGCTGCTCGACGGCTATGAAGTGTGCGCCAGCTGGTTTCACCGCGAAGACTTTCTCGAGGAGTTTCCAGCGATGAGCGTGCGGTCCGACAAGATGTTCGTCGTGGATCGCGACCGGATGACCTGCGCGGGCGGGACCAGCGTGGTGCATCTGGCGGCTCATCTCATCGAGCGCCATTGCGGGCAGGCCGAAGCCGTCAAAAGCCTGCGGATCCTGATCGAGGATGCGCCGTTGCCGTCGAACCCGTTGCAGCCGGCGGCTTCGCTCACACGGAAAGCGTCGGACAGCCTGGTCTGCGAAGCCATGCTGATCATCGAGCAGAATTTGAACGATGCCTCGCTGTTTTCGCGCTTGCCCGGCGCGCTCGGCGTCAGCCTCCGCCAGCTGGAGCGGCGCTTTGTCGCCGACCTCGGCGTCACCCTGCGCGACTATCGGCATCGGCTGCGCCTTGCCCGGGCCAAATGGATGATCGAACACACCGATCGATCGATCACACAGATCGCACTGGATTGCGCTTTCAACGATTGCTCGCATTTTTCGCGAAGCTTCAAGGCCGAATTCCAGAAGACCCCGTCGCAATTGCGCGCCATCGCGCAGGAAAGCGCTCTCGCCTGAGGCGTCGGGTCGCCGCCTTTGTTGGCCATGATCTTTTCGGAAAACCGTTGCACACTTTTCCGGATCATGCGCCAGCCGTGTCGGATTTGTACTGGCGCGTGTCGTCTGGCGACAAGAGCGACCGGCTTCCGGCTGACATAGTTTGCGAGGCCGATGGCGGCGTGACCGGCCTCAACCGCTGCCGCCGCTGTCATTCTGATCGATGGAACGCAAATGAGCTATGACGTCATTGTCGTCGGCGTCGGCGGCATGGGGAGTGCCACGGCTTTCCAATTGGCCCGGCGGGGGCAGCGCGTCCTCGGCCTCGAACGATTCGACATCCCCCATTCGATGGGCTCGTCGCACGGCATCAGCCGCATCATCCGCCTTCCCTATTACGAGCACAGCGACTACGTCCCGCTGCTCAAACGGGCTTTCGTGCTCTGGCGCGAGATCGAGACGCTGAGCGGCCAGGAGCTGCTGGTGATCACGGGATCGATCGACGCCGGCCGGGAAGACGGCGAGCTCTTCGGTGGCGCGCTGGCCTCCGCCCGACTGCATGGGCTGCCTCACGAGGTTCTGACCGGGGCGGAGGTTAACGCCCGCTATCCCGGGTACAATCTGCCCTCCACCCTGCGCGCCGTTTTCCAGCCGCAAGGCGGTCTGTTGGCAAGCGAGCGGGCAATCGTGGCGCATGTCAACGCCGCGATGTCCTTTGGCGCCGAGATCCACGCCCGCGAACGCGTGCTGGGCTGGGACGCGCATCCGGGTGGCGAAGGTGTCGTGGTGACGACGGACCGCGGCCGCTACGAGGCGGGACGCTTGATCCTGACGGCGGGCGCATGGATCGGCGAACTCGCGCCGATCGTCCGGCGGCTGGCTATCGCCGAACGTCAGGTGCTGGCATGGCTGCATCCGAAGCGCCCCGAATGGTTCACGAGAGAGCGTTTCCCGGTCTTCAACATCGACGTCGAGGAAGGCCGCTACT
>Ga0210410_10000958_pt1 | contig 28220 bp, 22 predicted proteins | sample IncBWC4MmetaG_FD_161058 | JGI IMG/M metagenome (GOLD analysis project Ga0210410, IMG submission 161058) | Forest soil microbial communities from Barre Woods Harvard Forest LTER site, Petersham, Massachusetts, United States - Inc-BW-C-4-M | ecosystem: Environmental > Terrestrial > Soil >... | reverse complement strand
GGCAATCTTGCCCTCGATGCCGAGATGGTCGCCGGTCATGCGTACCGAGAAATCGCCGGCGCGCATGGCCTGCAGCGCGTGCAGCAATTCCTGCGACGCATCCGCCTTGCCGTTGGGGTAAGGTTTGCCTTTCGCGCGCCGTCGCGTTGCGGATGACGTGACGGGATCAAGATCACTCATAGAGCGCCCCCCAGCAATTCACGGCCGATTCCAAAGCCGATATGGCCAAACAAAAAACGTCGGCCGACCCTGGATCAAGCGGGGTGCAATTCTGTGACGCAGGCATGGAACCCGCCTGATTCGGCCTAGCCAGAATAACTGAGTTGGGACGGGAGGGTTCCAGGAAAAAGGAAAAATCGTGCCGACAGTTAGGCGAAACGGCGGAACGCGGAGCCGAGCGTTTGGTTCCTAACTTTCGTTTGGAAGGGAACCCACCTATTGCCGCTTCGGCGCCATCCTGCGCGGCGGGGCCGCGGCGGGCGTGGATTGCGGATCGATCTTGCGGGCAAAATTGTTGGCGCCCTCGCTGACATCGCTCAGCATGCGGCGGCCTTCCTCCAAGAAGGTCGCCGACTTCTGCTTGTAGGTGTCGGCGAGCTCGCGCAGCGATTTCAGCTTCTCGAACAGCTCGGCCGCCTTGCCGTCGGCAAAGCCGGGGATGGCATTGTTGATCCTGGCCATGGTGCTGTCGAAGCCGGCAAAGCTGTCGTCGACCCTGGCGAGGATGTCGTCGACCGCCTCGCCCTTGCTCTTCAGCGACGCCGTATAGGTCTCGAATGAAAGCAGCGAGTCCTTGATGGTCTGGCGGTTGTCGAGCAGGAAGTGGTCGACATTGTGCAGCGTATCCGTGATCGACTGCTGCTCGCTCCAGTCGGCGGTCAGGACGGGAACGCCATCCGCATCGAGCGGTGCCGGCGGCGCGGCGGCCGTGCCTCCAACCAGCGCGATATCGGCGACGCCGGTGAGGCCTTCGAATTCGATGCCCACGGCGGTGTCTTTGCGGATCGGCGCGCTGTTGTCGATCAAAACGGATGCGACGATCTTGGTTGGGCTCTCCAGCTTGATCGACTTGATCTCACCGGCCGGGACGCCGTCGAAGATCACCGTGCCGCCGCGGCGCAGGCCACTGGCCGAGCCGTTGAAGACGATGCGGAGCGGGCCCTGGTTACGGACGGCGCGGACCTTCTGGTAGATCAGCATGCCCGTAAAGGCGGCGGCGATCACCGCAAGCGTCGTCGTCCCGATCACAAGGTTGGTGGCCCTCATGGGTTGATTTTATGGGCAAAAGGGCGCCAACAAAAGGTAAATGGCGGCGGCTGGCGGGCCTATTTGCCGCTGCTTGACAGCACTTTTCTCCGGCGTCACGTTTCCTCGCAAGGCTCAAGAACAAGAATCCGGGAGAAACACGTGCCCAAGGTGCTGAACGAGGCGGAAGTCGCCTCCTATCGTCGCAATGGCTACCACTTTCCGATCGATGCGCTCTCGGCAAGCGAGGTCGCGGATTTTCGTAACAAGCTCGAGGAATACGAGGCCGAGAGCGGCGGCCCGATCAAGGGCGAGATGCGCCATCGCAGCCACGTACTGTTTGCCTGGATCGACGAGATGATCCGCCATCCCAAAATCCTCGATGCGGTCGAGGATGTCCTGGGGCCCGATATCCTGTGCTGGAACACCAGTTTCTTCATCAAGGAGGCGCACGATCCCGGCTTCGTCTCGTGGCACCAGGACGCGACCTATTGGGGCCTCTCCTCATCCGATGTCGCGACCGCCTGGATCGCGATGTCGCCAGCCAACAAGGTGTCCGGCTGCATGAAGTTCGTCGCCGGCACGCATTTAAAGCAGGTCGAGCACGCCGACACTTTCAACAAGGACAATCTGCTGACCCGTGGGCAGGAGATTGCCGTCGAGGTGAACGAGGCGGACGCTGTTCATGTCGAGCTGAAGCCCGGCCAGGCCTCGCTGCATCATGTGCTGCTATTCCACGGTTCCGAGCCGAACCGTTCCGACCAGCGCCGCATCGGGCTTGCCGTCCGCTACATCCCGACGCATCTGAAGCAGGCCGTCGGCTCCCGCGACTGGGCGACGCTGGTGCGCGGCAAGGACAGCTATCATCATTTCGAGCCGGCTTATGTGCCCAGGCGCGACCTCGCGCCCGAGGCGCTGGAGTTTCACAAAATGGTCTCGGAAGAGCAGGTGCGCGTGCTCTATCGCGGCACGGGGAAGACGGCGTATCGGGCGTAGGTCGTCCCCACCTTCGTCATTCCGGGGGCGCTCAAGTAGGATGGGTTGAGCGGAGCGAAACCCATCATGGCGGCCACGGGCGATGGGTTTCACTTCGTTCAACCCATCCTACGATCGCTGCCTTGGTAATGCCCGCCTCACGCCAGCGTCCATTCCTCGGCACTGGCGCCGGCGAGTGCACGCACGCGGGCGTCGTCGGCGGCGAGTTCGTGCGCGGAGCCGGAATAGACCACGGCGCCGTCGTCGAGCACATAGGCGTCGTCGGCGATCTCGAGACTCATCCGCGCATTCTGCTCGACCAGCAACACGGAGATGCCTTCGGCCTTCATCTGCTGGACGATACGGAACACCTCTTGCACGATCATCGGTGCCAGCCCCTGTGAGGGTTCATCGAGGATCAGAAGCCGCGGATTGATCAGCAGCGCACGCGCGATCGAGAGCATCTCCTGCTCGCCGCCGGAGAGCTGGCGGCCGCGGTTCTGCTTGCGCTCCTCGAGCCGCGGAAACAGCTTGAAGATGCGCTCGATGGTCCAGGGCCCCGGGCGCTCCAGCGGCACCTTGAGGTTTTCCTCAACGCTGAGATTGGCGAAGATGCGCCGGCCTTCCGGCACATAGCCGACGCCGAGCGAGGCGATGCGGAAGGTCGGCCAGCGCGTGGTGTCCTGGCCGAAGATCGTGATCTTGCCTTCGCGCGCCGGCGTCAGCCCCATCAGGCTGCGCATGGTCGTGGTCTTGCCGGCGCCATTGCGGCCGAGCAGGGCGGTGATGCGGCCCTCGGCGACCGACAGGTTCACGCCATGCAGGATGTGGCTCTTGCCATAATAAGTGTGCAGGCCTTCGGCTGTGAGTGCTGCGGTCATGCGGCGTGGCCCAGATAGGCGGCCTGAACGGCCTCGTTGGCAGCAATGTCCTTGGGCGTGCCCTGCGCCAGCATGCGGCCCTGGTCGAGCACGCAGACGCGATCGGCGAGGTTGAACACCACGCGCATGTCGTGCTCGATCAGCACGATGGAATAGTTGCTGTCGCGATGCAGCTTTCGGATCAGCTGGCTGATCTGGAAGGTCTCCTGGTCGCCCATGCCGGCGGTCGGCTCGTCGAGCAGGAGCAGATGCGGCTTGAGCGCCAGCGCCATCGCGATTTCGGCGGCACGCTGGTCGCCGTGGGAAAGCTCACCGACCAGGCGGTCGGATTTGGCCTCCAGCGCGACGAGCTTCAAGGTGTCCTCGACATGGGCGTGAACCTTGGCCGCCTCGCTGCGGTTGATCCAGGGCCGCAGGCGGTAGCCGCTCGCAACTTCAGTGGCGATGCGGACATTCTCGAACGCCGTGAGCTCGGGAAAGATCTCGGTGATCTGGAAGGTGCGCGCCATGCCGCGCACGACGCGCTGATGCGTTGCGAGATGGGTGATGTCCTGGCCGTCGAAGATGATGGTGCCGGATGTCGGCGGGAAATAGCCGCTGATCAGGTTGAAGAAGGTGGTCTTGCCGGCGCCGTTCGGCCCGATGATGGCGCAGAGCTCACCCCTGGCGACGTTCAGCGATACGTCGCGCACGGCGACGAGGTTGCCGAAGCGCTTGGTGACGTTGTTGATCTCGAGGACGTTCACGCCTTGCTCCGTTGGAAGAAGCCGAGCAGCCCGCGCGGGAAGAACAGCACGACGAGCACGAACAGGAGGCCGACAAACGACATCCAGTTCACGGTGATGCTGGAGAGATAATCCTGCACCACGACGAACACGAAGGCGCCAAGCAGGGGGCCCCAGAAGCTGCGCATGCCGCCCATGACCGCCATCATGACGAAATCGCCGGACTGGCTGTAATGCAGGCCGCGCGGATCGGCAAAATTGTTCACCAGCGCATAGAGCGCGCCGGCAAAGCTCATGAAGAAGCAGGACAGCGTGAAGGCGATCCAGATGTGTCGCTCGATCGGAATGCCGAGGAAGCGCGAGCGGCGCTCGTTTTCGCGGATCGCGATCATGGTGCGGCCGAAGGGCGAGCGGAGGATGAAAGCCATGGCGCCGACCGCGAGCGCGAAGCAGAACAGCACGAAGTAATAGAAGGCGATGTCGTTGCTGAGGATGTCGATGTTGAAGAAGCCGAAATCGAGCGGTTGGCGGTGGAAGCCGCGCAGGCCGTCGTCGCCGCCGGTGAGCGAGCTCCATTGGAAGGCGATGTAATAGAACACCTGGCCGAAGGCGATCGTGACCATGGCGAAATAGACGCCGCGGCGGCGGACCAGCAGGAGCCCGAGGATGGAGCCACAAAGGCCGCCGAGCAGGATGCCGGCGATAACGGCGAGCGGCGTGCTCAGCGCGAGATATTTGAGGGTGAGGCCCGCCCCATAGGCGCCTAGGCCGAACCAGGCGGCATGACCGAAGGATAAGACGCCGGTGAAGCCGAGCAGGAAGTTCAGCGACATCGCGGCGAGGCCGAGCACCAGCACACGGGTCGCGAGCGCGGTATAGCCGCCGAGCGGCGCCATCCAGTAGGGCGCGAACAGGAGCGCGGCCCAGATCGCAGCGAGCACGATCAGCTTGCGGGACTGCATGGCGGTCAAGACATCATTCCTTCTTCGCCAAACAGGCCGCGCGGCCGCGCCAGCAGCACCACTGCCATCATGACGTAGATGACGGCCTCGCTGGCCGCCGGGAAGAAGACCGCAGTCAGGCCGGAGGCGACGCCGATCAAGAGGCCGCCCGCCAGCGTGCCGGGCAAACTGCCGATGCCGCCGACGATGATGGCGATGAAGCTCGGCATCAGGAGGCCGGTGCCCATGGTCGGATCGAGGCCGATCTGTCCCGCCGCCAGCACGCCGGACAGGCCGGCGAGAAAGATGCCGACCGCGAAATTGAGCGAGCGCAGCATGCCGACGTTGATGCCGAGCGCGGCAACGGTTTCGAGATCAAGCGTGCCGGCACGGATGCGAATGCCGAGACGCGTGTAACGTAACAGCAGGAAGAGCATGGAAATCGCGACAATCACCATCACCACCATGAACAGACGATAGCCGGTGATGAAGAACAGGTCGTTGGAGAGCGGTTGCGCCAGGAACGCTGGGATCGCCATCGGCTTGCCTTGCGCTCCGAAGATAAAGCGCGTGCCGTCCTCGATCATGAAGGCGAGGCCAAAGGTAAGCAGCAGGCTATAGAGCGGGTCGCGCCCGTAGAGCGGACGGATCAGCACACGTTCCACGGCAAGCCCGATGATGGCCGTGAGCAGCGGCGCCAGAAACAGCGCGCCCCAGAAGCCGACATAGGGCGAGAGCGCGTACGCAATGTAGCCGCCGATGACGAGAAAACCGCCATGGGCGAAATTGATGACGTTGCTGAGGTTGAGAATGAGCGAGAGGCCGAGCGCCATCAGCACATAGAACGCGCCGATGATGAGCCCGTTGGTAATGTTGAAGAGCAGAAGCAGTGTCATGATTTACCGCGAAGACGGCGCCAGAAACGAAACGGCGCCCGCGATGCGGGCGCCGAAGGATTTGGCCAATCAGGCCGGCCACTGGATCTTGCAGCCGGTCTCCTCGACGGGGCCGGCGGCCTTGTCGCCGGGCACCGGGTTCTTGACGGTGAACATGTTGTCGGGATCGCCCTGCGGCGGATGCGCCTCGCCGACGAACACCGTGCTCATCAGCTCGTGGTCGCCTGCGCGGTATTCGGGGGTACCCGGCTGCAGCGCGACTTCCGGCGGCAGCTTGAAGCCCGACAGCGCATGCGCAAGCTTGGGTGCGTCCAGCGTCTTCTCCTGGTTGGCGATCAGCACAAGCGTCTGCACCGAGGCATAGCCGAACCAGTTGCGCGCGGTGGCAGCGCCGCCGGTGATCTTCTTGATCGCGGCGTTGAACTCGGCGACATGCGGCACGCCCGGCTGGTCCCACCACCATTCCATGGTCCACCAGCCGACACGGGCGGCATCCGGCACGGCGCGGATGCTTTCGAGCTCGAACAGGGTACCGCCGACCGCCATCTGCTTGTCGAGGCCGAACTGCACGAACTGCTTCAGGCTCGCGACCTGGTCGCCGCCGCCCATCACGTTGATCAGGACCTGCGGATTAGCGGCCTTGGCCTGGATCAGATAGGCCGAATAATCCGTCGAGCCGAGCGGCACCAGCGAGGCGGACGACGTGCCGCCGGCAGCTTTGAGGATCTTCTCGAAGCTCGCCTGCACCGAATGGCCGTAGGCATAGTCGGGGGTGAGGAAGTACCATTTCTTGCCGAACTTCTCGATCAGTGTCGAGGCGATCGCGTTGGCATCCATGGCGGTGGAGTTGCAGACGCGGAAGACGTTCCAGGAGCAGCTCGTGCCGGTGATCGGATCGGTATGACCGCCGGAGACGATGTGCAGCACCTTCTTCTCGCTGGTGACCTGCGCCATCGCGATCGCGATGCCGGAATTGACGTCGCCGATGATGAAGCTGACCTGGTCGCGGTCGATCAGTTTCCGCGTCTTCTGCACGCCGGTGCCGACGTCGTTGGCCGAGTCCTCGATCAGGAGCTCGACCTGGCGGCCCATGATGCCGCCCTTCTTGTTGATCTCCTCGAGGGCGTATTTGGCGCCCACCACCTCGCCCTGCGCGATCGCGGCATAGACGCCGGTCAGGGGATCGACCATGCCGATCCGGATCGGGGTCTCGCCTCTGGCCTTGATGATGAACGGGGATGTGATTTGCGCTGCAGCAATGACAGCGCCGGATTTCAAGATCGTCCGTCGGTCGACCAACCAACGCCGTCGCGAGATAGGCATAGGATCCTCCCGGAAGGTGACTGTGTCTTGTTTGTGTGCATTCTTCGATGCCTTAGGGAAGCGAGCGTAACCTTTCCTGTTTGCGTTTGACAATAGAGCTAGCTCCGACCTTCGGATGAGGGCCGCTCAAAAAGCCGTCAAAAACCAGAGGCGATCTATCGGTCGGCTAATGGCCCGCGGCCTTCCTGGCTGCCTCATTGTTCAGCACGATCAGCGCATCGACCGCGACGCCAGTCTTGGCGTTGATCAGGAACGGGTTGATGTCGATCGAAGCGATGCGGCTCCCGGCGTCGGCGATCAGGTTGGAGAGGCCGACCAGCGCCTTCACCGCGGAAGCCTCATGCAGCGCGGGCTTGCCGCGATAGCCCTTGATCTTGACCCCTGCCTTGGTGCGCCCGATCAGCGCCTTCGCCTCGGCCTCATCGAGCGGCGCGCCGGCGAGCGCCACGTCCTTCATCAGCTCGATGTCGACGCCGCCGGTGCCGAACAGCACCACCGGCCCCATCTCGGCATCGAGCGAGGCGCCGACCACGAGCTCGAGATCGGCCTTGACCTGTTGCGCGATCAGGATGCCTTCGAGCTTCGGCTTGCCCTTGAGCTTCTTCACCCGCGCGGTGATGTCGTTGAAGGCCTTCTTCACGTCGGCTGCGTTGTTGAGGTTGAGCACGACGCCGCCGATGTCGGATTTGTGCAGGATGTCGGCGCTGACGACCTTGGCGACGACGGGGAAGCCGATCTTCTTCGCGATCTTGACGGCTTCCGCCGCGCTCTGCGCGATCGCCTCCTTGGAGATCGGAATGCCGTAGGCTTTGAGAAGATTCTTGGAGGCGACTTCGTCGAGAGCTGCACCCTTGGCATTCTTCAGCGCCTTCTCCAGCGCCGCGCGGGCGGAACCCTTCGAGGTCGAGACGAGGTCGGGCACCTCTTTGCGCAGCTTCGCATAGTCGATCAGCGATTTGATCGCGGTCACCGCGCGATCCATGCCCTGCATGACCGTGATGTGCGGCAGCGAGTTGCGCAAGGCCTTGGTGAATTCAGTAAAACCAATGGACATCGCGCTGATGTAGATCACCGGCTTGCCGCCGTGAGCGGCCATTTCGTTGACGATGCGTAAGTTGCGCTCGCGCTGTTCATGCGGCGCCTTGGGCAGCTCGGAATCAATGATGACGATGTCGGTGTCGGGATCGTCGATCATGATCTTGATCGACTGCATGTAGACGGAGGGATCGACCACCGCGGCAAATCCGGCATCGAGCGGATTGCCGACGATGGAGCCCGGTCCCAGCATCCTGGCGAGTTTGTCGGTGGCATCCTGCTTCAGCGGCGCAAATTCGAGGCCGGCCGAATAGAACGCGTCCAGCAAGAGGCCGCGCTTGCCGCCGGACAACGTCACCGCGGCAAGGCGGTTGCCTTTCGGCAGCGCGGAATGCGCGAAACATTCCGCCGTCTCGATCAACTCGTCGAGACCGCGCACGCGGATCACGCCTTCGCGGGTCGAGATCGCATCAAAGGTTTCGATCGAGCCGGCGAGCGCGCCGGTATGCGCCATCGCCGCGGCGCGGCCGCCCTCGGAGGCACCGAGCTTCAGCGCGATCACGGGCTTGCCCGCCGCGCGCGCCTGTTTACAGGCGTCGCGGAACGCCTTGGTGTTCCGCACGCCCTCGAGATAGACCACGATGACACTGATGCTCGGATCGGCCGCGAAATAGCTCATCAGGTCCGGCGTCTCCAGGCCCGCTTCGTTGCCGGTCGTGACCATGTAGCCGACGCCGACGCCGCGATCCTCCAGCGCCTGGCGGATCGCCATCACGATCGCGCCGGACTGGCCGGCAATCGCTACCTTGCCCTGCTCCATGGTGACGATGCGGTCGTCGATATTGGTGAACAGGTGCTCGCCGGCGCTTAGGTTGCCGAGGCAGTTCGGCCCGGTGACAGCCATGCCGGTCTCGCGCACGGCCTGTTGCAATTCGACCGCAAGGCGCTGGCTGTCCTCATCCTGCAGCTCGGAGAAGCCCGAGGTGACGATGGTGGCCGAGCGCGCGCCGGCCGCGGCCGCGTCGCGGATCACCTGCACGGCAAAGCGCGCCGGCACCAGCACGAGCACGTGATCGGGCTTTTCGGGAAGGCTCGCGAAATCCTTGTAGCAGGGCACGCCCCAGATCGTCTCGCGCTTGGCGTTGAGGGGAAACATGCCACCCTTGTAGCCGTACTTGACCAGATTGCCCCAGATGCGCTCGGCATAATTGCCGGGCTTGTCGGTGGCGCCGACCAGCACGATGTTGCGCGGGTGCAGCATCGCGTGGATGTTCTTGATCATCGCACTGGCGTCAGGTGATGGCGACCATTTGGCTGTTGAAGTGAACGCGGTGCTGACCTGAGCTTCCATTGGCGTAGTTCCCCGAACCCTGTTGTTTTTTCCGCGTGGCGGACGACGCAGTCCACGCGGATTTTCATCCTTATTATGGTTCATTCGCCAAGGTGGCAACCGATGCTGAGGGATAGCCGCCCGCATTCCCGCGGCACATTCATGTCCGGGTGATGCATCGCATGCCCCCCTCGAACCGAAGAGGGCGCAGGGAATGCCGGATGCTGGCCGCACCCATGGCCCGCCTGCAACAAAAAAAGCAGGCGGCAGTCACCACAGGCAAGGCCGGAACAACCGGCATTCCCTGCGCGATGGTTTTAACGGCTGCTTCGTGCTCTCCCTGGAGTGCCGGGCTTGATAGCCTCCATCGCTCGCAGGTTCGTCGCCTGCAAGCTTGACACCAGCGTCGGGGTGTCAGGACCACACGACTTGGCCGTCCGCGAGAATGCCTTCGTCGGCGCGCAAGCGCGCTGAGCATCCAAGCGTCCACCGCATCCCGCCGCCTTACGTCCGTGACGATCGCGATACGCCCCTCAGCGGAGGCGGGATGGGCAAAGGATAATCATGCATTTCTGAAAAACGGAAGTAAAATATTTTTACCGGCGGGGCTTGACATTATTTCTGATTAGGCGAAGTTGTTTGCCGGTTGCGTCTTCCGCAAGCATCGGGTTCAGGCGCCCGCGGCGGAAGACGACGGGCGGCTGGCGGCTCGCCCGGCAGCATCGGCTTGATCGCAACCCTTCATAATCGGCGAGTTCGTGGCGAATGATTCGAGCCTCGGTGTGGGAGTTTGAATCACAGGAGTCCGGCCAAACGCAACGCTCCTGGCCGGGGCCCTCGCTTCGGCGCTGCGGGGCAGAAGCGAACATCAACTATGCGAAAACGCCGATGAATCCGTCGAAAATGGACCCGGAGCGGACATCACCCCTCCGGCACCCCAGCTAAGCGCAGGCCCTCATAGACGCGCTCGCGTCCCGCGCCATACACGGGATTGTTGCTTGGGGTGTTCGTGCGAAAGCGGCAGATAGTGAAACTCGGATAGAGCGCAAGGCCCGCCTGCGCTGTCGCCCGCGCCTCGTCCAGTTCACTGAGGTGCGCCAAGACAGCCGCCAGATAGAAATGCGTAATGTGATTTCGGTTGGCCTCAAGGCTCCGGCGCAGCCAAACAATAGCTTCGGTGTCGGCGCCCTGCCAAAATTTGGCGAGACCGACAAACAAAGTCCAGATGAAGACGTTGGTATCATGTGGAGAGAGGCGGAGCGCCCGCTCGATATGGGCTTCGGTTTCCCCGCCCCGACCGAGGTAGAACTTCGCAAACCCGATGGTCGCGTGCGCTCTGGCCAAATTCCGGTCGAGCGCCAACGCCCGCTCGCATTGGGCGATGCCTTGAGCCGCGCGGTTCGTAAAAGTTTGCACGAGGCCCAGGACGAAATGAGCTACGGCATGGTTCGGTGCCAAGGACAGCGCCTTCGTGACCGCCGCCTCGGCTGCGGTGAGTTGTACCATCCGATCGTCGGTCAAAAAGTTCGTGCCAATCCCAAAGTTGGCCAGCGCTGTGCCGACAAGCGCCTCAACATTTCCGGGTTCGAGCGCCAAGGCCCGTTCAAAGAAGCCGCGCGCTTGTGCAATGTGTTCGGGGGTTCGGCCCATGTTGAACCAAGCGGCGCCCTGGAAGCACAAGTCAGTCGCGTCAGGATGGGGTAAACGCTCCGCTCGCCGCGCTTCGACCGCAATCAATTGCGCGTTCAGCGTATTGGCGAGCCGCGATACGATTTCGTCCTGCATGTCGAAGAGGTCGGCGACTGGTTTGTCGAAGCGCTCGGCCCACAGGTGATTTCCAGTCTCAGCGTCGATCAGCTGTACGTTCACCCGAAGCCGGTTGCCGCCGCGTTGCACCGAACCCTCAAGAACGTACCGGACGTTCAACTCGCGCCCGATTTGCTTAACGTCAACGGCCTTGCCCTTGAAGGTGAGCGCCGTGTTGTGAGCGATGACGAACGAGCCGCTGATGCGCGACAAGTCCGTAGTCAGGCTCTCGGTCACGCCATCCAGGAAGTACTCCTGCTCGGGATCGCCGCTGATGTTCGCGAATGGTAGAACCACGATGGACAAGCGTGGTGCCGAAGGCGGGCTGGGTGTCGTGCTGCCGCCCTTTGTCGCCAGGCTGGGTTCATCACGGACCAAGGCATAGGCCCGCACCGGGCGGTCGATGTTCTTGAGGTTCTGCTCGCCAAGATCAGCGAACTCGATCCCGACCTTGCCTCGGACTTGATCGTAGGTCGAAGACGAGATGCAGATGCCGCCGGGTTCTGCGATGCCCTCAAGCCTCGCCGCGATGTTGACGCCATCGCCAAAGATGTCGTGGGGCTCGACAATTACGTCGCCGATATTGACGCCCACGCGCAAAGCGATGCGTCTGTCTTCCGCGTCACCAATTGTAAGTTCCTTGATGCGGGTTTGAAACTGCACAGCGGCCCGAACCGCTTGGACCGCGCTCGGAAACTCCGCTAAGAACCCGTCGCCGGTGTTCTTCACGAGGCGGCCGCCGTGTTCGGCAATGGCCGGGGCGACGGCGTCCGTCAGAAGCGCGGTCAGTCTGGCATGCGTAGCCTCTTCCTCCGTGTGCATGAGCCGTGAGTAGCCAGCCACGTCGGCGGCCAATATCGCCGACAACCTGCGCTCGACCCGCACTGGTCGCTCTTGCACCATGGCCTGCAATCCAACCCACGAGATATTGTACGACGGATCGGGTGACCGGGCCACACGGCTAATGTCGCCTGTTGGCACAAAACAGACCAACCGGGCTGGTCTCGCGATGTCCGTTGGTGGGGCTAGACCGGAAGTAACGGCGGCGCGTCAAAAGCGACGCATTAACGGACATTAGGTCGCAGCGTCGTTTCTCTTTCCCAAGCGTTCATCAATATTCAATTTCACGGAAACCCTTCCGCCAACGCCGGTCGGGGAAACTATAGCCGGACTGCCGGTTGAAGTTCCGGAAACAACGGAGGCTTCGAAAATGAAGAAAACAGCATTGGCATTAGCGACCGCTGCCACCATCGGTGTCTCTGCCTTGGTGGCCCCGTCACCAGCTCAAGCGTGGCGAGGTGGTGGCTGGGGTCCTGGACTCGCGGCCGGACTAATTGGAGCGGCGGTGATTGGTGGCATAGCCTCCAGCGCCTACGCCTACGGCCCAGGTTACGGTTACTATGGCGGACCGGGTTACGGCTATTATGGCGGCTATGCCCCTGCGTATTACGGCGGCTACGCCCCAGCGTACTACAACTACGGTTACGCCCCCGCATACTACGGCGGATACCGGTCGGGTTACTATGGTCCCGGGTATCGGCGCGTTATTCGCCCCGCATACGCCCACTACGGCCCGGGGTACTATCGCGGGTATCGCTATCGTTGGTGATCGCCGGCGGCGCCCCTGAAGTCCGGACAACGAAAGGTTGCAGGGTGGCCGCGCGGCCTGTTTCGTGCCCGCGGGTGCTTGAGTGATCGTAGCGAGCGGCGAGACGACCGTGAGCATTGACGTCGGCAGCAGACAAAGACCGATGGCCGGCGTGTCTCCTGTTGGCCCATCGCGTCATTTGCTGCGGTTGCGCAAAGGTGGCCGATATCGGAGCGAAGCGGACATGACCAGGGGTCTGGGTACGCGCCTCGGGTGGCAAGCAACGCGAGAACAGCCGCCATGATGGCGGCGACTGTCCAATTACCAGACAGGCCGCGGTCGCGAAGGCGAGGCGATGCCGGCGAGGAGCACGGCGAGAATGCCGGTCAGGAAGATGCCGTCGAATGTGCCGGCGCCGCCGATCGATGCGACCGGCGCGCCGAGGCCGGTGATCTTGTCGAGGTTCGAGAGGTCGGCGCCGATCAGCGTGCCCATCGAGCCGCCGATATAGGCCAGCGGCGCGGCATATTCGCGGCTGAGGATGAAGGCGAGGATCGCGGTCACCACGACCGGCGCGAACACTGGCACCGCGATGCCGACCCCGTGTACGGGCGTCGCCGCCGAATGGATCACGACGGCGATGATCGCGACCGCGATCGCTGCCCGGCCCCAGAGCTGATAGCGCATCATCAGATAGGCCGACATCAGGGTCGGGATGACAGCGCCGCCGACATTGACGGCCAGCACCGTGCCCGGCCAGGAGTTCACCAGCGGCACCACATAGCGCATGCCGTAGAAATCGACGACCTCGCCGGTCGCGACCGGACCGGGCAGTGTCGTGATAGGGATATTGAAATAGCTGCCGATCAGCGAGCCGAACAGAAGCAGCATCGCCGCGCCCGGGCTGATGCCGAGCTTCAGATAGGCATAGCGCAGGATGCGGAGCTGGATCAGGATGATCAGCACGCCGAACATGAACACCAGGACAGCGAACAATCCCGGCGTCAGCGGCAGATAGTGCATCTGGGAGTTCATCGGCGTTTTGGTGCCCCCGGGCGCAAAGTATGTGGACGTTCGTCGTGGGCTGTCATTCCGGGATGGTCCGTTTGGACCAGACCCGGAATGACGAAGTGCCCAAAAAGAAATCGCCCCTCAAAGGGGCGATTTCAAGTTCCCGAATGCGGGCAAATGGCTGAATCTTAGCCGCCGACCTCGGCGCTGATGATATCGCCGAACAGATCCCACTTGCCGTTCTTGAACTGCATCATCTTGAGCTGCTCGATCGGGGCGAAGTCGGTGGCGCTGGTGTTGACCTTGATGCCGGGGATCAGCGTATCCGGCGCAAAGTCCTTCAGGCTTGCGGCCTGCTTCATCACGTTCTCGCGGGTGAGGTTGTCGCCGCACTGCTTGAGCACCTGAACCATGGTTTGCGCAGCGGCGAAACCGTAGACCAGGTTGGCGTCGGCGATGTTGGCGTCCGGCATGTATTTGGCCTGAAAAGCCATGAACTTCTTCATGCCTTCATCGTCTTTCCACTGCGGGTCGGAAGCATCCTTCAGGTAACCCGCCGAAAGAATACCCTCGGAGGCATCGAGGCCGGCGGGCTTCATGACAGCGCCGATCGAGATCGAGACGTCGGTCATCAAGTGCATCGGCTTCCATTGCAGCTCCGCCATCTTCTTGATGGCCTGGGCCGCGAATTTCGGGGTTGCGATGTTGACGAAGACGTCGGCGCCGGTGCCCTTCAGTTTGACGATGTGATTGTCGATCGAGGGCTCGGTGGTCTCGTAGCTCTCTTCCGCCACGATCATGTCTTTGGCCTTGTCGCCGAAGATATCCTTGATCCCCGCCACATAGTCCTTCCCGAAATCGTCATTGGCGTAGAAGATCGCGACCTTGGCGTCCGGCTTTTCCTTCAGGATGTATTTCGCGAAGATCCGTGCCTCGACGCGGTAGCTTGGTTGGAAGCCCATGGTCCAGGGAAAATCCTTCGGGTCGTTCCATTTGCTGGCGCCGGTGGCGAGGAAGAGCTGCGGCACCTTCTTCATGTTCTGGTACTTCTGCACGGCAGTCTGGGTCGGCGTGCCCAGCGCGTTGAAGACGAACAGCACCTCGTCGCTTTCGATCAGCTTGCGAATCTGCTCGACCGTCTTCGGCGGGCTGTAGCCGTCGTCATAGGAGATCCAGTTGATCTTGCGGCCGTTGATGCCGCCCTCATCATTGATCATCTTGAAATAAGCTTCCTCGGTCTTGCCGATGATGCCGTAGGCGGAAGCGGGGCCGCTATAGGCTTCGACGTTGCCGATCTTGATCTCGGTATCGGTCGCCCCCGTGTCGTATTTCTTCTGAGCCAACGCGCTCTGGGTGGCCAGCAGCGATAACGCGGCCGCGGCGGCAAGCAGGGGCAATTTCTTGTTCATCGAGAGCGTTCCTTTGTTTTTTGCTCGTGGTTGGAGTGGGGAGATTCTAGGAGGCTTTGGCCTGAACCAGATCGGTGGGGGAGACGGACGCAAAGTTCTTGCGCAGGGTCGGCTTATGGATCTTGCCGGTGGCGTTGCGCGGGAGCGCGTCGATGAAGCGGATCAGGCGCGGACATTTGAACCGGGCCAAATTCGCAGCACAATGCGCGTGGATTTCCGCTTCGCTCAGGGATTGGCCGGGCTTGATCGCAACGATCGCCATGCCGACTTCGCCCCATTGCGCGTCGGCAATGCCGATCACCGCGGCTTCGGCAATGGCCGGAATCTGGTGCAGCACGTTCTCGACCTCGGCCGGATAGACGTTCTCGCCGCCGGAGATGTACATGTCCTTCCAGCGGTCGACGATGTAGTAGTAGCCCTCCTCGTCCATGCGCGTGGCGTCGCCGGTATGCAGCCAGCCATCGGTGAAGGAGGATCGGTTGGCGTCCGGCCTGTTCCAGTAGCCGGGCGTGATGTTGGGTCCCTTGACCCAGAGCTCGCCAAGCTCGCCGACCGCGGCATCGGTGCCGTCGGGACGCACGATCCGCACTTCGGTGTGCAGCACCGGCTTGCCCGCCGATCCGGCCTTTCGCGCGGCATCCTCGCGGTCGAGCGCGAGTACGGCCGGTGAGGTCTCGGTCATGCCATAGCCCTGCTGCAACGCGACGCCGCGCGCTTCCCAGGCATTGAGCAGCGGCACCGGCATCGGCGCGCCGCCGACACCGCAGATGACGAGCCGGCTGAAGTCCGACTTCTCGAAATCCGGATGCTGCGCCATGAACTGGTAGATCGCGGGCACGCCGAAGAACACGTTGATGCCCTGCGCGGGGTCGCTGATCAGCTTCAACGCGAGGCCGGGATCGAAAGCGCGCATGATCTGTACCGTGCCGCCGACATGCAGCACCGGATTGGTGTAGCAATTGAGCCCGCCGGTGTGGAACAGCGGCAGCACGGTAAGCAGCACCGAGGATGGCGTGATATAGGCCGGCCCGCCGAGATTGACGCAATTCCAGAACGTCATGCCGTGGGTGATGATGGCGCCCTTGGGCTGGCCGGTGGTGCCCGAGGTGTACATGATGGTCGAGATGTCATCAAGCGTGACCTGCTCGATGCGGTCGAGCGGTTTTGACGACGCGATCGCGGCTTCATAGGATCCCTCAGGACCGAGCAGCAGCGCGGCTTCGATGTTGCAGAGTTTTCCGACCGCAAGCGCGGTCTCGGCGAGATCCGCATCATGCACCATCGCCTTTGGCGCGGCATCGCCGACGATGTAGTGCAGCTCCGGAACCGTCAGCCTGGTGTTGAGCGGCAGGAACACCGCGCCAAGCCGGCCGCAGGCGAACTGCACTTCCAGCGTGTCGGTGTTGTTGAGCGCGAGCACGGCGACGCGGTCGCCGCGCGCGATCTTCAGTTGGTCACGTAGATGGGTGGCGAGCCGGGAAATCCGCGCATCGAACTCAGCGTAGGTGAAGCGGCGCCCGCTCGCGAGATCGATCGCCGCCGTCTTGTTCGGTGTGCGTCGGCCGAAATGCGCGATCCAGTCGTAATAGCGAACGGCCAAGACTTCCCTCCCGTCAGTCGCGGTCGTAGCCGCAAGGTCCGTTATTCCGGTGTTTCCGAGCGCACCATGCCCAACTGCGGATGCTCTCGCCAGTCGGACTTTTGGACATGGTTTCCGCGAGGCACAGTGGCCGGTAAAGGGGACTGGTCTTGCGTGGAGTAGCTGGCATGCCGCGATGCGGAATATCAAGGCGGCGCCAGCCACTCGACGCAAGTTAGCAGGTGGCGTTGCCGCCATCTTGCGAACGCTTCACGAGAAACGCCTGCGCATGACCAGCCCGTTCTACACCGCCGAGCACGAAGCCTTTCGCGAGGTGATGCGCCGTTTTGTGGAGAAAGAGATCGAGCCTTACGCGCATGAATGGGACGAGGCCGGCGAGTTCCCACGCGCGCTTTACGAGAAGGCGGCCGGGATCGGCCTGCTGGGGCTCGGCTTCCCCGAGGAGTTCGGCGGCGTGCCGGCCGACCAATTCATGAAGATCGTGGCAAGCCAGGAGCTCGCGCGGGCCGGTGCAGGGGGCGTCAGCGCCAGCCTGATGAGCCACACCATCGGCTCGCCGCCGATCGCGCGTGCGGCGCGGCCTGAGGTGAAGGCGCGAGTACTGCCGGAGGTGCTTTCGGGCCGGAAGATCTCGGCGCTGGCGATCACCGAGCCCGGCGGCGGCTCCGATGTCGCCAATCTCACGACCCGCGCCCGCCGCGAGGGCGATCACTACATCGTCAATGGCGAGAAGACGTTCATCACCTCGGGCGTGCGTGCCGATTATCTGACGGTTGCCGTGCGCACCGGCGGCGAGGGCGCATCCGGCGTCAGCCTGCTGCTGATCGAAGGCGATACGCCGGGCCTGTCGCGGACCAAATTGAAGAAGATGGGATGGTGGGCGTCGGACACCGCGACCTTGCATTTCGACGATTGCCGCGTGCCGGCGGAAAACCTGATTGGCGAGGAAGGCCAGGGCTTCAAGCAGATCATGTTCAATTTCAACAGCGAGCGGATGGGCATGGCGGCGAGCTGCACGGCGTTTGCCCGCGTCTGCGTCGAGGAGGCGATCGCCTATGCCAAGGAACGCAAGACTTTTGGCAAGCTGATCGCGCAGCACCAGGTGATTCGGCACAAGATCGTCGACATGGCGCAGAAGGTGGCAGCATCGCAATCGATGCTGGAAATGCTGGCATGGCGGCTCGAACAGGGCGAAAGCCCCGTCGCCGAAATCTGCATGATGAAGAACCAGGCGACGCAGACCATGGCGTTCTGCGCCTCCGAAGCGGTGCAAATTTTCGGCGGCGCCGGCTTCATGCGCGGCATCAAGGTCGAGCGCATCTACCGCGAGGTCAAGGTCAACGCGATCGGTGGCGGGACGGAGGAAATCATGAAGGACCTCGCGTCGAGGCAGATGGGGCTTTAGCCAATGCTCTTCACCACCGACCACGACGAAGTCCGCCGCAGCTTGCAAAAATTCATCGCAAGCGAGATCAATCCGCACGTCGATGAGTGGGAGAAGGCGGACATCTTCCCGGCGCATGAGCTGTTCAAGAAGCTCGGCGACCTCGGCTTCCTCGGGTTGAACAAGCCGGAAGCGTTCGGCGGGCAGGGGCTCGATTATTCCTACGCGCTCATGATGGCCGAGGAACTCGGCGCCATCAAATGCGGCGGTGTGCCGATGGCGATCGGGGTGCAGACCGATATGGCGACGCCGGCGCTGGCTCGGTTCGGTTCGGACGAGGTGCGGCGCGAATTTCTGGCGCCTGCGGTTGCGGGCGATCGGGTTTGCTGCGTCGGCGTCTCCGAGCCCGGCGCCGGTTCCGACGTCGCCTCGATCAAGACGCAAGCGCGTTCCGACGGCGACGATTACGTCATCAATGGCGGCAAGATGTGGATCACCAATGGCGTGCAGGCTGACTGGATCTGCCTGCTCGCCAACACCAGCGATGGGCAGGTCCATCGCAACAAATCGCTGATCTGCGTGCCCATGAAGACGAAAGGTGTCACTGTCGCGCGAAAACTCGACAAGATGGGCATGCGCTCCTCCGACACCGCGCAGATCTTCTTCGACAATGTCCGCGTGCCCAAGCGCAACCGCATCGGCGAGGAGGGCGCTGGCTTCACCTACCAGATGATCCAGTTCCAGGAGGAGCGGCTGTGGGGAGCAGCTTCCTGCTTGAAGGCGCTAGAATCAATTATCGACGAGACGATCGATTATACCCGCAACCGCAAGGCGTTCGGCGGCTCGATTCTCGACAACCAGGTGGTGCATTTCAGGCTGGCGGAGCTGCAAACCGAGGTCGAGCTGTTGCGCTCGCTGATCTATCGCGCCGGCGAGCAGCTTGTCGCCGGCGAGGATGTCACGAAGCTCGCCAGCATGGCCAAGCTCAAGGCCGGCAGGCTCGGCCGCGAGGTCACGGATGCCTGCTTGCAATTCTGGGGCGGCATGGGATTCATGAACGAAACGCCGGTCAGCCGGGCCTATCGCGATTTCCGCCTGACCTCCATCGGGGGCGGCGCCGACGAGGTGATGCTGATGGTGTTATGCAAGATGATGGGCATATTGCCCGGCCTGAAGAAGGGAAGCGGGACATGATCACGCTCTATCATTGCGACGGCGCGCGCTCGTTCCGGCCGCTCTGGATGCTGGAGGAGATGGGGCTCGACTACGAGCTCAAGATGCTGCCGTTCCCGCCGCGGGTGTTCGCCAAGGAATATCTTGCGCTCAATCCGCTCGGCACGATTCCTTTTATGATCGACGGTGAGACCAGGATGACGGAATCTTCCGGCATCTGCCACTATCTCGGCATCAAATACGGTCCGACGCCGCTGATGGTCGGTGAGAACGACCCCGCCTATGGCGCGTTCCTGAACTGGATGTATTTCTCCGACGCTACGCTGACCTTCCCGCAGACCCTGGTGCTGCGTTACACCCAGCTCGAACCGGAGGAGCGGCGCAACCCGCAGGTCGCGACTGACTATGCCAAGTGGTTCCTGGGGCGGCTGCGCGCGGTGGAAGCCGCGACCGGGAAGTCGGAGACGCTCTGTGCTGGCCGTTTCACGGCGGCGGACATCGTGATCGGCTATGCCCTGCGGCTGGCCAGCACCATCGGGCTTGCCAAGGATTTTGGACCTAACGCCGCCGCCTATTGGGAGCGCCTGCAACAGCGGGTGGCATACCAGCGCGCGGTTGCGGCCGAGCAGAAGGCCGGCGTCGAGCAGAACATCGCGCCACGGGTGCGGGCGTAAGGTTCCCACCGTCATTGCTTCGCTTCGCTCGCAATGACGGTGGCGGCTCCATTCTCGTCACAATCCAAAAATGTCTTGAGTGACAGTCCGCCGATTTGCGCTAAGGTGCTATCCGTCGCAGCGGCCACAAGAGCCGCGCGAGGAGGAAAATCGCCATGGACGACAGAGCCAGCACGTCAGGCCATTTGATGCTGATCACGCCGGAGCGGGTGTTTTACGCCGGGCTCCTGGGGCGGCCGCGCCAGCGCTGTCCGGGCGCGTTCCATGTCTATGTCGCGCTGCGCGGCGGCTTATGGCTGTCGACCGCCGACGGCCGCGAAGCCTTTGGCGAGCTGGTCACGGTGCTGCCAAATGTGCGGCACACCATCGCCAGCGACTATCGCTCCGTCATCTGCATCACCATCGAGCCGGAAAGCGTCCCCGACGGCACGTTCGAGATCTGGGAGAAGCGGCTGCAGGGCGCCGAGCGTGATCTGTTCGCCAACCGCATCCGCCTTGCCTACGAAATGCTGCTGACGCGGCAATGCCGCACCGATATCGGCAGCGCCGAGTTCGACCAGATGTGTTTTGGCGAAACCCTGCCGCGGCGTCCGCTCGATCCGCGCGTGGTTCGCGCCATCGCCCGCATCGGCAGGTTCTCCGGCGAGCCGCTGACGGCGGTGACCTGCGCGGCGGAAGCCTCCCTTTCCGCCTCGCGCTTCCTGCATCTGTTCAAGCAGGAGACCGGCATCTCCTTCCGTTCCTTCCGAGCCTGGAAGCGGGCGCGGCATCTGCTCAACTTCGCCAACCAGGACCTCAACCTCGCCCATCTGGCGCAGGATATCGGCTATCCCGATTCCACCCATTTCAGCCATTCGATCCGAAGATTCTATGGCCTGAAGCCGCGTGCGATCTTCTCCGGTTCGCGCGATCTCATGATCTACCGCAGCGGGCAGGCAGCCGGGTCGCTCTGATAGCGGCTGGACGCAAGCAGCCGGCCGCGCCCGGCTCGCATCATCGCGTGAAGCGAAATTCACAAGGCATTTCATGAGCGACAAGGCCGTCATCACCTGCGCGCTGAACGGCGTGCTCACCGATCCGAAGCAGCATCATGTGCCGGTGACGCCGGAAGAGATGGCGCGTGAGGCCAAGGCCGCCTTCAATGCCGGCGCCAGCATCATGCACATCCATCTGCGTCAGCAAGCGCCGAACAAGGGCCATCTGCCGTCTTGGGAAGTTAACGTTTCGCGCGAAATCCAGCAGGCCATTCGCGAGGCCTGCCCGGGCGTGATCATCAATCACACCACGGGCACGTCGGGCCCGCATTATCAGGGCGCGCTCGATTGCGTGCGCGAGACCAGGCCGGAGATCGCGGCCTGCAACGCCGGTTCGCTGAATTATCTGAAGGTGAAGGCTGACAACAGCTGGGCCTGGCCGCCGATGCTGTTCGACAATTCGGTCGAGAAGATACAAGACTATCTCGACGTGATGAGGGATGCCGGCACCATTCCCGAGTTCGAATGTTTCGATGTCGGCATCGTGCGCTGCGTCGGCATGTACCGGCAGACTGGCATGTATTCCGGGCCGCTCGAATATAATTTCGTGATGGGTGTAGCCTCGGGCATGCCGGCCGATCCGGAGCTGTTGCCGATCCTGCTGAAGTTGAAGGTGCCCGAAGCGCATTGGCAGGTCACCGCGATCGGCCGCGCCGAAATCTGGCCGCTGCATCAGCGCTGTGCCGATCTCGGCGGCCATTTGCGCAGTGGGCTGGAGGATACGTTCTATCTCGGCGACGGCACCAAGGTGACCTCGAACGGGCAACTGGTCGAAGCGCTGGCGGCCTGTGCGAAGCGGGCGGGGCGGGAGATCGCGAGCCCGGCGGAGGCGCGAAAGATGTTTGGGACGAAGCACTAGATGTTGCCTCATCGTCATTGCGAGCGAAGCGAAGCAATCCAGACCGCATCCGCAAGAACAGTCTGGATTGCTTCCGCCTTCGCTCTTCGAGCTCCGGCGGACACGTCGTCGCTTCGCTCCTCGCAATGACGACTAGGTTAGAGCAATGTCCGTAATCGAAAGCACCATCGCCACCACCAGCGCCGCCTTCAAGGCGAATCGCGACGGCATGCTGGCGCTGATGGCGCGGGTGCGGGCGCTGGAAGAGCGGACGCGCACAGCATCCAGTGCTGCGAAGGAGCGCTTCCACAAACGCGGGCAGCTCCTGCCGCGCGAGCGCGTCGCGCTGGTGCTCGATCCCGGCTCGCCGTTCCTGGAGCTATCGACACTGGCGGGCTACATGTTCGACGTAGCGGATGCCGACAAGAGCGTGCCCGGCGGCGGCGTCGTCGCGGGCATCGGGTTCGTCTCCGGCATCCGCTGCATGGTCTCCGCCAATGATTCCGGCATCGATGCCGGCGCGCTGCAACCCTTCGGGCTCGACAAGATGTTGCGGGTGCAGGAGCTCGCGCTGGAAAACAAGCTGCCTTATGTGCAACTGGTCGAAAGCGCCGGCGCCAATCTGCTGCGCTACCGGGTCGAGGACTTCATCCGGGGCGGCAACATCTTTCGCAACCTGGCGCGGTTGTCGGCGGCGGGGCTGCCGGTCGTCACGGTGACGCACGGCTCTTCGACTGCCGGCGGCGCCTACCAGACCGGGCTTTCCGATTACATCGTCATGGTGCGCGGCCGCACCCGCGCTTTCCTCGCCGGTCCGCCGCTGCTCAAGGCCGCGACCGGCGAGATCGCGACCGAGGAAGAACTCGGCGGTGCCGAGATGCACACTTCGATTTCGGGGCTCGGCGATTATCTCGCCGAGGACGACCGCGATGCGCTCCGGATCGCGCGCGAGATCATGGCTGCGCTGAGTTGGGACCGGTCGGACGAGGAGATCGCCTCGTTCAAGCCGCCGCGCTACGACGCGGAGGAGCTGCTCGGCATCATGCCGATGGATCACAAGCGTCCGGTCGACATGCGCCAGGCCATCGCGCGCTTTGTCGATGATTCCGATTTCACCGAGTTCTCGCCGAACTACGGCCCCGCCACCGTCTGCGGCCATGCCCGCATCGAAGGGCGCGCGATCGGCATCATCACCAATAACGGCCCGCTTGACGTTCCCGGCGCCAACAAGGCGACGCATTTCATCCAGGCCTGCTGCCAGACCAAAACGCCGCTGCTCTACATGAACAACACCACCGGCTACATGGTCGGCCGCGCCTATGAAGAGGCCGGCATGATCAAACACGGCTCCAAGATGATCCAGGCCGTGACCTCGGCGACGGTGCCGCAGATCACGCTCTATTGCGGCGCCTCCTTTGGCGCCGGCAATTACGGCATGTGCGGCCGCGGCTTTCATCCGCGTTTCTGCTTCTCCTGGCCAAATGCCAAGACCGCCGTGATGGGCGGCGAGCAGGCGGCCGAGACCATGGCGATCGTCACCGAAGCCGCCGCCGCGCGCCGCGGCAAGCCGATCCCGAAAGAGAAGCTGGAGGCGATGAAGGCCGAGATCACGGGCGTATTCGACGGCCAGATGGATGTGTTCTCGACCTCGGCTCGCGTGCTCGACGACGGCGTGATCGATCCGCGCGATACCCGCGCCGTGCTTGCCGAGGTGCTTGCGATCTGCCGCGAGGCGGGTGCGCGCGAGCCGCAGCGCATGCAGTTCTCGGTGGCGCGGCCATGAACGGCGTGATGAAGCGAACGCCGTTCTTCAAGATTCTCGTCGCCAATCGCGGCGAGATCGCGCTTCGCGTCATGCGCACGGCGCGAAAGCTCGGCTATGGCGTGGTCGCGGTCTATTCGGATGCCGATCGCGACGCGGCGCATGTGCGCGAGGCGGATGCCGCCGTGCGCATCGGCGAAGCGCGGCCGGCGCAATCCTATCTCAACATCGAAGCGATCGTCGCCGCCGCGAAGGTGAGCGGCGCCGGCGCCGTGCATCCCGGCTACGGCTTCCTCGCCGAGAACGAGGATTTTGCCCGCGCCTGCCGTGACGCCGGCCTCGTCTTCATCGGCCCGTCGCCGGAAGCGATCAGAGCGATGGGCAACAAGGCCGAAGCCAAGGCGATCATGCAGAAGGCCGGCGTGCCCGTCGTGCCCGGCTATCAGGGCGGCGACCAAAGTGACGCCGTGATGCTGAGTGAAGCGAGCAGGATCGGCTTTCCCGTGATGATCAAGGCGGTGGCCGGTGGCGGCGGGCGGGGCATGCGGCTGGTTGCGGATGCCGCGTCCTTTCCCGATGCGCTGCGCAGCGCGCGGTCCGAGGCGAAGGCCGCGTTCGGCGATGACGCCGTGATCCTGGAGCGTGCGATCCAGAACCCGCGTCATATCGAAATCCAGGTGTTCGGCGACCGCTATGGCAACGCGATCCATCTCGGTGAGCGCGACTGCTCAGTGCAGCGCCGGCATCAGAAGCTGATCGAGGAGGCGCCGTCGCCGGCGGTTTCGCCAAGGCTGCGGCAGCGGATGGGTGACGTCGCCGTCGCCGCCGTCCGCGTGCTGCGTTACGAAGGCGCGGGCACGCTCGAATTTCTGCTCGATGAGAGCGGCGAGTTCTATTTCATGGAAATGAACACGCGGCTGCAGGTCGAGCATCCCGTCACCGAAGCGATCACCGGGCTCGATCTGGTCGAGCTGCAGCTGCGCGTCGCCAGCGGCGAGCCGCTGGGGCTGGTTCAGGAGGAGATCAAATTCTCCGGTCACGCCATCGAGATCCGGCTGTGCGCGGAAGACGCCGGACATGATTTCATGCCGCAGTCGGGGATCATGGCGCGATGGCGGGCGGCCGATAACATCCGCGTCGATCATGCCTTGCGGTCGGGTGCGGAAATCAGCCCGTTCTATGATTCCATGATCGCCAAGCTGATTGCCTTTGGCTCTTCGCGCGAGGAGGCGCGCAGCCGGCTGATCTGCGGCCTGGAGCAGATGATCGCTTTCGGCGTCACCACCAACCAGTCGTTCCTGATGGCCTGTCTGCGGCATCCGGTCTTTGCGAAGGGCGCAGCGACCACCGGCTTCATCGGCGCTCACTGCGACGAACTCGTCGGCGGTGATATCAGGGAGGAAGCCCCGGTGGAGGGCGTGGCCTCGAATGCCGCGCTTGCCGCGTTGCTGCTGACGATCACCCATCCTCAGGCGCGACCTTGGCGAGGCGGCCGGACGCTGGCTGCTGTGTTTCCGATTCCACTACGGGTCGAGAGCGATGGAAAGGTGCACGAGGTGGAATTGCTGCGTCATCGCGAAGGCGGTTATCGCGTCAATGACGCCGGGCGCGAACATGGCTTTGCGCTCGAGCAGCTGACACCGGAGAGCGTTCGTTTTCGCAACGGTGCCGTCATCGAAAGCGCCGAATATTTCCGCGACGGCAACCGCCTCTATTTTCTCCACCGCGGCGTCACCCACACCGCGCGCGATCTCACCCTCGCCGCGCCGGAAGCCGCGGCAACCAATGGCGGCGACGGCAAGGTCCGCGCCGCCATGAACGGCCGCGTCGTCGCAGTGCTGGTAAAGCCGGGCGATCGCGTCTCGGTGGGACAGCCGGTGATGATGCTGGAAGCGATGAAGATGGAGCATGTGCACACGGCCGGGATCGCCGGCACGGTGTCGGCGATTGATGTGGCGGAGGGTGAGCAGGTGGCGATGGGGAAGGTGGTGGTGGAGATCGAACCGTCAGGCGCGCCTGGCTAGTTGAGCGCCGTCATTGCGAGCGCAGCGAAGCAATCCATCGCGCCACGCGCTGAGCCATGGATTGCTTCGTCGCTACGCTCCTCGCAATGACGAGTTATAAAGCCCGCCCCGTCCCATCATTGAGCAAACACGCCACCTGATGCCCCGCTCCCGCTTCCGTCAGCGCCGGGCGCTCGGACTTGCAGCGGTCGATGGCGTAGCGGCAGCGGGTGTGAAAGGCGCAGCCGGAGGGCGGGTTGACCGGGCTCGGCACGTCGCCATCCACCAGCGGCTTCAAGCGCTTCATCTTCGGGTTGGCGACCGGCACGGAAGCGAGCAGCGCCTGGGTGTAGGGATGGCGCGGATTTCTGAACAGCTCGGTCTTGTCGGCGATCTCGACGATGCGGCCGAGATACATCACCGCGACGCGATGGCTGATATGAGCGACGACGGCCAGATCATGCGCGATGAAGAGATAGGAGAAATCATGCTCGCGCTGCAGGTCGATCAACAGGTTGATCACCTGCGCCTGGATCGAGACGTCGAGCGCGGACACCGGCTCGTCGCAGACGATCAGCCGCGGCCCGAGCGCGAGCGCCCGCGCGATGCAGATGCGCTGGCGCTGGCCGCCGGAAAATTGATGCGGATAGTTCTTCATCTGGTCGGGCCGCAGTCCCACCTGCTGAAACAGCTTTGCGACGCGGTCCTGCTTCTCGCTGCCGAACGCGAGGCCGTGCACGCTGAGCGGCTCGCCGACGATCTCGCCGGCGGTCATGCGCGGATTGAGCGAGGCAAACGGATCCTGGAACACGATCTGCATCTCGCGGCGAACCGGGCGCATATCGGTCTTGCTCAGATGAGTGATGTCCTGCCCGTCGATGCGGATCGCGCCACTCGTCGGCTCGACCAGCCGCAGCACGCTGCGCGCCACCGTCGATTTGCCGCAGCCGGACTCGCCGACCAGGCCGAGTGTCTCGCCGACGCCGACCGAGAAACTGACGCCATCGACCGCATGCACGGTGCCGACCCGGCGGCGGAGCACGCCGGCGCGAACGGGATAATGCTTGATGAGATCGGTGACCTCGAGCAGGGCGCGGTTCTCGCTCATGCCGCCACCGTCTCGGCTGCGCGCCAGCAGGCCGCGAAATGCTCGCCGCCAAAGTCCTGCAGCGGCGGATATTCCTGATGGCAGCGGTCGATCGCAAGCTTGCAGCGCGGCGCGAACGCACAGCCTTTCGGCAGCCGCGTCAGCGCCGGCACCGTGCCGGGAATTTCGGTCAGCCGCGCACCGGCCTTGTTGCCCATGGTCGGCAACTCGGGAATCGAGGCCATCAGCCCGCGCGTATAGGGATGGCGCGGGTTGGCGAACAAGGTCTCGACATCGGCTTCCTCGACCTTCTTGCCGGCATACATCACGATGACGCGCTGCGCGGTCTGCGCCACCACGCCGAGGTCATGGGTGATCAGGATCAGCCCCATGCCCAGCTCCTTCTGCAGGTCGACCATCAGCGCCAGGATCTGCGCCTGAATGGTGACGTCGAGCGCGGTGGTCGGCTCGTCGGCGATCAACAGCGCCGGCCGGCAGGCCAGCGCCATCGCGATCATCGCGCGCTGGCGCATGCCGCCGGAGAGCTGGTGCGGATATTCCTGCGCCCGCCGCGCCGGCTCCGGGATGCGGACCACACGCAGCATCTCGACCGCCTGTTCCCAGGCCGCCTTGGCGCTCATGTCGCGATGCAGCCGCACCGCTTCGCGGATCTGGTCGCCGATCCGGATCACCGGGTTGAGCGAGGTCATCGGCTCCTGGAAGATCATGGAGATGCGGTTGCCGCGGATCTCGCGCATCCTGGCTTCATCCAGCGCAAGCAGGTCGGTGCCGTCGAGCAAGATCTCGCCGCCGACGATGCGGCCGGGCGGGTTCGGCACCAGCCGCATGATCGACAAGGCGCTCACGCTCTTGCCGCAGCCGGACTCGCCGACGATGGCGAGCGTCTCGCCGCGTTTGACATGGAAGGAGACGTCGTCGACCGCGCGGAACAGGCCGGAATTGGTGAAGAACACCGTTTGCAGGCCCTTCACGTCGAGCACGTTGGTTTCGGAAGGAATGGCGATCATCAGCCGCGCTGCCTCGGGTCGAGAATGTCGCGCAAGGCATCGCCGAACAGATTGGTGCCGAACACGGCAAGGCTGATCGCAATGCCCGGGAAGATGACGAGCCACGGCGCGGTGCGGACATATTCGGCCGCCGATTCCGAGAGCATACGGCCCCAGGACGGATAGGGCTCGGGAATGCCGAGCCCCAGGAACGATAGCGAGGCTTCGGTCAATATGGTCGAGCCGAGCTGGGCGGTGGCAAGCACGATCAGCGGCGCCAGCGTATTCGGCAGCACATGGCGGAGCGCGATCCGCGTCTCGCTCATGCCGATCGACTTGGCGGCCTCGATAAACGGTAGCTCGCGCAGCGCCAGCGTGTTGGCGCGGATCACGCGGGCGACGATCGGCACCAGCGGAATCGCGATGGCGATGATGACGTTCGGAAGCGAGGGGCCGAGCGCCGCCGTCATCACCAGCGCCAGCACCAAGAGCG
>Ga0210410_10000957_pt1 | contig 28230 bp, 21 predicted proteins | sample IncBWC4MmetaG_FD_161058 | JGI IMG/M metagenome (GOLD analysis project Ga0210410, IMG submission 161058) | Forest soil microbial communities from Barre Woods Harvard Forest LTER site, Petersham, Massachusetts, United States - Inc-BW-C-4-M | ecosystem: Environmental > Terrestrial > Soil >... | reverse complement strand
GCTACTGTGAGTCCCACGACCAGCACAACTTATGTGGCCACAGCGGTCACATCTACGGGCAGCACGATTACTCAGTCCGCTACGGTGACAGTCAACTCCGGGACCACCAGTCCGATCAAGCACATCTTCTTCATGCTGCAGGAGAATCGCTCGTTCGACATGTATCTCGGTCAGCTGGCGGCATATCGTCAAACGCGGCTCAGTCAGTTCGGAATTACTGATACGGCCACGATCGACGCATTTAACCCGACTGTGACGCTAACCAACGCGAACACCAATGCCAAAGTGCAGCCCTTCCATGAAACCACGGTCTGCACTGAGAACCTGAGTCCCGCGTGGGATGAGGCCCATCACGATGTCTCGCTCGTCGGCGGCGATCCGGCCTGGGCCACTACCACTACTTTCACCAACAGCTCGTTTCTAATGAGCGGCTTTCTTGATACGACCGGCTCCGTCACTCAGACCTACGACGCCAACGGCACTCGGGCCATGGGCTACTACAACCAGACCGACTTGCCGTACTACTACGACCTGTCCACATTCTTTGCCACCAGTGACACTTGGTATTCACCGATCCTGGCCAACACAGTACCCAATCGCATGTATCTGATGGCGGGCAGCTCTTTCGGGCATGAATATCCAGACGGTGACTCGAACCATCCGCTTTACGCTGCGCCCACCATCTTCCGCGCCATGAATACGGCGAACGTAAGCTGGCTTTATTACTACAAAGACGGAATTTTCCTGGCGAACTTTGCAGACTTTTACGACCCGGCGATCGAGCCAAAGACGTTCCCCATTACAGACCTGATGTCGCGTCTGGCCGGCATGTGCAGCGGCGTCACCTGCGATCCCGATCAGGCATTGCCCCAGGTCATCTTTATCGACAGCGCGTCCGGCAGCAGTATGCTGGACGAGCATCCGCAGAACAATATCCAAAGCGGAGCCGCCTATGTGCAATCGATTATTCAAGCGCTGATGCTGAGCGACGCGTGGAAAGATTCGGTTTTCATTTTGAGTTACGACGAAGGCGGCGGACTCTACGATCACGCGCCGCCAATCTTCAACCTCCCGCTGCCCGATACGTGGGGCCCCGGTGACTGTGAAGACCCAAACAATGGCTCGACCAACTATTGCATTGTGGGAACTCTGGGCGGGACCTTCGACATCAGTGGCTTCCGCGTTCCGCTCATGGTGGTGTCGCCCTATGCGATCCCGAATTACGTCTCGCACACGCCCCGCGATTACACCGCGATCCTGGACTTCATCGAAAGCACATTTAACGTGGCGCCTCTAACCAAACGGGACGCCTACTGGCACAACACAGCCGCCAACATGAACGAGTTCTTCAACTTCACCACACCGCTGTCGTTGAACCCGCCAGCGCCCGACAACAACCTGAACTGGACCCAGGTCCTGAGCTCTCAGACCACAACCGGCGTATGCGATCCCACGAAGGAATCCGGACCGTAAGAGATCGAGCTGGTCGGCTGCACGATCAACGGAAGAGTGATCCGCTAACTCGTTTTTTGTGGCCTCCGCTCATCTTCGGCTTAAAGAGGCTTTTGGGCGCGTCACGCTGCCGCTCAGAGTTGACATCCACTGCCACCTCCTCTAGTTTGTATGCCGGAATGTAAACGATTACTTCCGGCTCTTACTCAGTCGAACTGGCTTCACATTTCCGGGGAAAATTCTATGGCTTCTGCTTCCAGACGGCGATTCCTGCGACAAACTGCGACGGTCGGCTTGGCGTGTTCGGCCGATCTTTTATTCGGACGCCCCCTTCTGGGTCAGACCGCATCCTCCGCCGCTCCGACGCGGATTTATCTGGATTCCCGTCGCACCATCGCCTCCATCGACCGCAATCTTTTTGGATCATTCCTGGAACACCTGGGCCGCGCCATCTACGAAGGCATCTACGATCCGGGATCGAGCTTGTCCGACGCCAACGGCTTCCGCAAAGACGTTATGAGCGAAATCCGCGGCATGGGTGTGCCCATCATCCGTTATCCCGGGGGCAACTTCGTTTCCGGATACAACTGGCTCGATGGCGTGGGGCCCAAGGCAGACCGCCCGCGAGTTTTAGATAAAGCCTGGAACGCGATCAACACGAATCAATTCGGCACCAATGAATTCATGGCGTGGGCGCAAGCGGTCGGTACGAAACCGCTGATGGGCCTGAATCTCGGCACGGGCACCGCGGAGCAGGCGGCCGCGCTGGTGGAATATTGCAACGTCGACAAGGGCACGCGCTGGAGCGACCTTCGCCGCAAGCACGGCGTCGCCGATCCGTACAAAGTTGAACACTGGTGCCTGGGCAACGAAATGGACGGCCCCTGGCAGATTGGGCATATGACCGCGAGCGAATACGGCATGAAAGCAGAGGATGCCGCGCGGCAGATGCACGCCGTCGATCCGTCGCTGAAGCTCATTGCCTGCGGATCGAGCGGACCCGGCATGCCCACCTATCTGGAGTGGGACAGGGAAGTGCTCGAGCAGTGCTACGACTATGTCGACGCGCTCTCGCTGCATCGCTATGTCGGCAACACACCGGAAGAAACAGGAGGAGACAGTTCGAAATTTCTGGCACTGAACCTTTCGATGGAGAAGCAGATCGAAGAGACGTTGGCGGTGTGCGACCTGGTGCGAGGCCACAAACGGTCGCCGAAAAAACTCTGGCTGTCGTTCGACGAATGGAACGTCTGGTATCGCGCCCGTGACGCCGAGGCGATGAATGGACATCATCAGGAAGCGCCGCATTCGTTGGAAGAAATCTACAACCTGGAAGATGCGCTGCTGGTGGGAGGACTACTCAATACACTGATGCGTCACGCGGATCGCGTGAAGATCGCTTGCCTGGCGCAGTTGGTAAATGTGATCGCTCCGATCATGACCAATTCGAAGGGACTATTCCGCCAGACAATTTTTCATCCTTACAGTTGGGCGCTGCAATATGCCCGCGGATCGGTGCTCGATGTTTTGATCGAATCGCATTCGACTTATGAGGTTGCAGGGATGGGGCAGGTTTCTCATGTAGACGTTGCCGGCGTCATCGATCCCGACGACGGGAAGACTTCGCTGTTCCTCCTCAATCGCGATTTAACGAAATCGCGGGAAATCGAAATCAACTGGGAGGGCAAGACACCCGGAGGAATCGTAACTTCCTTGGTCCTCACCGGCGACGATCTCAAAGCCGTCAACAGCTTCGATGCTCCTAATAAGGTCGTTCCTAAAGCCACCGACAAACCGTCGAGCGCCGGGGCGCGCACGAAAATCGAATTGCCGCCGCGATCCTATTCTGTCTATCAGTGGGGAGCATAAAGCGTTGGCGATGCCGCGCGGAGAGTCCGAATGAAATGGAATGTTGTTGTCACTGCGTTCGTCCTCTTGATTCCAACCGGAGCAATCTGTCAGGAAAATCCCCAGCCTCTGCTGGCCGCGACTCCGCCCATGGGATGGAACAGCTGGGACGGATACGGAACCACTGTTAACGAAGCGCAGTTCAAGGCTAACGCGGGATGGTTCGCCAAACATCTAAAGCCCTTCGGCTGGCAATATGTCACCGTCGACATGGAGTGGTTCGTCACCAATCCCAGGCCGGAGGGAAATTCCAAAGATTCGCAATACAGTCTGGACGATAACGGCCGATACACTCCGGCGCCGAAGCGGTTTCCCTCGTCGGCGAATGGGGCGGGTTTTAAGCCGCTGGCCGACTACGCACACGCCCTCGGACTGAAATTCGGCATACACATTCTGCGCGGTGTTCCAAAACAAGCGGTCGAAAAGAAATCACCCATTGCCGGATCGTCTCTCCACGCAACCGACGCGGCCGACACTTCAGACACATGCCCATGGAACTTCGACAACTACGGCACCGACGCCAGCAAAGCAGGCGCGCAGGCATACTACGATTCGATCGCCAAGCTGTACGCAAGCTGGGAAGTCGATCTCATCAAGGTCGACTGCATTGCGAGTCATCCTTACAAAGGCGACGACATTCGCATGTTAAGCGAGGCGCTGCGGAAGACCGGACGTCCCATCGTCCTCAGCCTCTCGCCGGGAGCGGCGCCGCTCGACAAGGTCGACGAAATGAAGCAGTACGCCCAGATGTGGCGCATCTCCGACGACATCTGGGATCTATGGCACAGTGCAGTCGCGTACCCACAAGGCTTGGGAGATCAGTTCGCCAATGTGGCCAAGTGGGCCGGCAAGTCCGAGCCTGGGCATTGGGCTGATGCCGACATGTTGCCCATCGGTCGGCTGGGACCGGCGCCCGGCTGGGGGCAAGCTCGGGATACGCGCCTCTCGCACGACGAACAGCGTACGCTCATGACGTTGTGGTGCATGTTTCCGTCGCCGCTGATGATCGGTGGCGAACTGCCCTCGGCGGACGCCTGGACTCTTTCGTTGCTGACGAATCCCGAAGTCATCGCCGTCGATCAGCATTCGACCGGAAACCATCCGGTGATATCCACCGACAAAACCGTGGTGTGGCTCGCCGATTCCACGCCGAGAGGCAGTCAATACAAAGACAGTCAATACCTGGCCGTCTTTAACCTCAGTGAGTCCACTGCCATACTGAGCTACGCCTGGAAAGATTTGGGGCTCAACGGCAAAGCGTACCTGATGCGAGATGTGTGGGAGCGTAAGGATATGGGTTCCGCGGGATCGCTCGCCGTGACGCTTCCGCCGCATGGCAGCGTGCTCTATCGCATTAGGGAGCCACGCGGACACCGGAACTAATGCTTGGGACTAGTAGTAGTGTTCCTCACTACCGACTGAAGTCCCGGGATAATCATTTACAGAGAGGGCGGTATGATCGTGCCGGCATCAGAGACGCGGGATCTATCGAGTCGTGGCCAGCAGCGTCATACTCTTTTTCCCGCCGGGCAGTTGGTCCCTTTCATTCTGGTGACGGCGCTGTTCTTTCTGTGGGGAATCCCAAACAATTTGAACGACGTTCTGATTCGTCAGTTCATGAAGTCGTTCGCGATTACGCGATTCCAGGCCGGACTGGTGCAATCGGCGTTCTACATGGGCTATTTTGTGCTGGCCATGCCCGCGGCTCTTCTTATGAGGAGGGTGGGGTATAAATTCGGATTCGTCACAGGATTGCTCTTATACGGCAGCGGCTGTTTTCTGTTCTGGCCCGCAGCCTTGGCCGGAAGTTACGGATTTTTCCTGGTTGCGTTATTCGTAATCGCCAGCGGCTTGTCGTTTCTTGAGACGGCGTCCAATCCCTTCATCGCCCAACTGGGTGATCCTGATACTTCCGAGCAACGGTTGAACTTTTCGCAAGCTTTCAATCCCATTGGGGCGATCACCGGCGCATTGATCGGGACGGTGTTCATTTTTTCCGGTGTCGAATTGAACCCGCAAGAGATCGCCTCGCGCAAAGCTCAGGGACTCTACGAAGCCTACCTGCGGACCGAAACCGTGCGGGTCATCTCGCCCTATCTTGTCATCGGCGCGATCGCAGTTTTCTGGGCCATCCTGATCATGCGCACGAAATTTCCCGCGATTCAGAGCGAACGCGAGAACGCTGCCGGTGGTCACGGCCGATTCCGGGAATTATTTCTCTATCCTCATTTCTTGTGGGCCGTCGTGGCACAATTCCTCTATGTAGGTGCGCAAGTCGGGACGTGGAGCTACTTTATCCAGTACGTGCAGGAGTCCACACACCAGCCAGAAAAAATCGCCGGCTATTTTCTAACGGGTACGCTGGCAGCGTTCGGCGTCGGCCGATTCACCTCCGCGTATCTCATGCGCACGATCGCGCCCAATAAACTCATGGGCGCCTACAGCGTGGCCAATGTCGCACTCGTATCTTTCGGCGTTTTCTTTCCCGGATGGTTCGGCCTGTGGTGCATCTTCCTCACCAGCTTCTTCATGTCGTTGATGTTTCCGACGATCTTCGCCCTTGGTCTTAAGGGTCTGGGTCCGAATACAAAAATCGGCGGATCGCTCCTCGTCATGGCCATCGTGGGTGGCGCAGTCCTGACCCCGCTCATGGGACTGATTTCCGAGGCCGCTCACAGCGTCGCGATTGCCTACACCGTTCCGCTCGTCGCATACGTGGTTATCGCTTTCTACTCGTTTCTGGGATCAAAGCTGCGGTCGATCTAGAGTTGCGCAGCGGACGCGAGTCTTCCGCGTTTCCGAAAGCACTTGACTTCCCAATCTTACTGTGTATACTCAGTATATAGACATGCACGGCGATCTCGTAATCTCCCAATCCGATGGCCGTCCGATGTATCTGCAGATCATGGAACAAATCAGGCAAAGGGTCGCCGTCGGGGACTGGGTGCAGGGGGCCGAAATTCCCTCGATTCGCCAGCTTGCTGTAACGCTTCGAGTCAGCGTGATAACGGTGAAACGCGCCTACCTGGAACTGGAGCGAGAAGGCATCATTCTGACCCAGCAGGGAAAAGGATCGATAGTCGCGCCCAATCCCCGGCTGGGCGCCAAGCTTTACGATCAGGAATTAGCCAGGCACATCGACCGAGTTGCCCAACTGGGAGAGCTACTCGGCCTCACCCCTAAGGAACTTGCCTCGCGAGTGCGAGAAGCAGCAGACCGGCTGACGAAGGAATACTCATGAATGACCTCTCCGTCCACTTTGAAGGAGTGAGCAAGATCTATCCTCACTTTACTCTCGACGACCTTAACCTCGAGTTGCCCGCCGGCACCATCATGGGGCTCATTGGGGCGAATGGCGCCGGCAAGTCCACGACGATCCGCATTCTGATGGGACTGGTTCATCAGGATCGAGGCCGAGTCCATGTCCTGGGCCGCGAGATGCCCCGAGAACAGGCGGCAGCCAAACTGGATATTGGATTCGTGTCGGAAGACATGCGCCTCTATGGATCGGCGACATTGGCCTGGCACATGAAGTTTATTCGGTCGATCTACCCGCAGTGGGATCAACCCTATGCCGAAACTCTGTTGCGGCGTTTTGACCTCAAGCCTCAGCAAAAGATCAAAGGTCTGTCCCATGGACAGCGGGTCAAGGCCGCATTGTTGCTGGCCCTGGCGCGGCGTCCGCGCCTGCTGGTACTGGATGAACCGACCACCGGACTCGATCCGGTGGCGCGTCAAGAGGTTCTGGGAGAACTCATGGCGGTCCTTGCGGACGAGGACCGGACGATCCTTTTTTCCTCGCACAATACTCTCGACGTGGAGCAGATTTCCGATCAAATCGCGTTCATCGATCGCGGACGAATCATCGCCTCCGACAATAAAGAGATCTTTCTGGATCGCTGGCGTCGCCTGCGGCTGGTGCTTTCGCAGGAAGCAGAGTTGCCGAGTCTACCGGGAGTGGTTGAGGTCGGTGGAAGCGGGCGGCTTCCTGTACTGGTTACCAACCGTTTCGATCCTGCGATGGTATCGGCCTGCAATGATGCAGGCGCGACGGTTCAAGCCGTTGACCCTATGACGCTGGAAGAGATTTTTGTCGCCAATGTGCACAGCAGAAGGGAAAAGCAAACCGTATGAACTACGCGATGGTGAAACAACTCATTTTGAAAGACTGGTACTTGCAGCGTTGGGCGATTCTCGCTTCTCTCGCCGGGGTTGTGGCTACCCTCGGCATCATCGCAACGGGAGGAAAAGTCGCGTTCCTTATCGGCCTTATCCTGCTAATCATGGTGATCATCTCCATCGGCGCGCACATGACCGTGTCCACGATCGTCACCGAACGGAAAGAGCAGACGCTTCCATTCGTTATGAGCCTGCCGATTTCCTACCGCGAATACACTGCCTCCAAGATTTGGGGCAACCTGCTCATCTTCCTGGTTCCTTGGCTCACGATGCTGCTGGGCAGTCTTGGAATGCTCCTGTGGTCGCCAAGCTCGCGCGGCCTAGTCCCCTATGCCGCCATCATGTCGACTGAAATACTTCTGAGCACTTGCCTCATTCTAGCCGTGGCTTTGATCACGGAGTCTCAAGGCTGGGCCGTCGCCGCCATCATGGTTGGCAATTTAGCGGTGAACGGAATTGGGTATGTCGTCGCCCATATTCCCGGCATCGCCAAGGGAATGTGGGGTCCCACTATTCAATGGAGCGGTGCGGCGTCGGCTGTGCTGTTGGCGGAATTCATCCTGATTGTTTTACTGCTAGGCGCTACGTTCCTGGTACAGGCGAGGAAAAAAGATTTCCTGTGAATCGCTGACGGCTAACGAGCTAGCGGAAATTATTTTTAACGATTCACTCTCTGCTGCAGATGCGCTGGGTATCGCTCGCCTTGTACTGCGATCTTCGAAACCGCTGCCGTGATATCGCGGAGATCGTTCTCGGACAGTTCGATGTTCGCTGCGCCCAGATTCTCCTCAAGCCGATGCAACTTCGTCGTGCCGGGAATGGGGATGATCCACGGTTTCTGCGCCAGCAACCAGGCAATCGCGATCTGCGCCGATGTCGCCTTCTTTTGCCCAGCGATGTCGCCGAGCACATCCACCAGGGCCTGATTCGCTTTCCGGTTCTCTTCGTTGAAACGGGGAACGATGTTGCGAAAATCGGTGCTATCGAACTTCGTGTTCTCATTGATTGCGCCCGTAAGGAAGCCTTTCCCCAGCGGACTGAACGGCACAAAGCCGATGCCAAGTTCATCCAGAGTCGGAAGAATCTCGTGCTCCGGTTCTCGCCACCAGAGCGAATATTCGCTTTGTAGTGCGGCGACCGGTTGAACGGCGTGCGCACGACGGATTGCCTGAACACCGGCTTCGGAAAGACCGAAGTGTTTTACTTTGCCTTGTTCGATGAGGTCCTTTACGGTTCCAGCAACATCTTCGATGGGCACGTTGGGATCGACGCGGTGCTGGTAAAAGAGATCGATGACATCAGTCCTGAGCCGTTTCAGAGCTGCGTCGGCAACGTCCCTGATGCGCTCCGGACGGCTATCCAAACCCTTCGTAGCATCTCCATCCAGGAAGCCGAACTTGGTCGCGATCGCCACTTGCTTACGAAAGGGCTCAACAGCCTCGCCCACCAATTCCTCATTCGCAAATGGGCCGTATGCCTCAGCCGTATCAAAAAATGTCACGCCTCGTTCAAATGCTGTCCGGATGAGCGTGATCGCCTGCTGCCTGTCCGTCGCGGGCCCGTAGCCGAAACTCAGCCCCATACACCCGAGGCCGATGGCTGAAACTTCGAGATTGCTTCCTAGTTTGCGTTTCTGCATTTTCGTTTCCCCCGATCTGCGGCTCATGATGACAACGTCTGAAAATAGAAATGATAGTGGTTTCGACATCCGGGATTGAACCGTTCAGCGCATACGGGGCAGCGGGACTCGCTCAGCATGTACTGATGGATGGTTAGCTCCGTCCCGCATGCGCCGCAAAGTATCGCCTGCTGGTTCCAGTCGTTCTCTGGCCAGACCTGTATCTCGTGATCGGCGAGCGCGGCGTGACAATCTTTGCAGGCATAGTAAAGATCACAACACTTCATCTTGATCGCAACGATGTCAGTCGGACCGTGATAGTGTTCGCACCGGGTCTGTGAATCAAGATTTACCCCGCGGACGTTTGGAAAAGTCGAAACCATGTTGACCAGCAGCCGATGCGAATTCACCCGATCGTCAGCAATTCTTCGTAGAAGCCACCGATCTCCCGTGCCCGGTCCACAAAGTGAATCTCGAGTATCCAGTGCCGCTTTCTGCCAGAAGCATCCGGCAAGCGCATTCGCTTGTGATTCATGGGGTGGACGTAAAGAGTGATCTTGTCGTCTGCGATTCTCTCATGCGGGAAAACGCCAATCAGGTGGCCCGCGATGGGACCGCCGTACTCCCAGCCAGCTTGCTGCGCCAATTGTTGGGCGTGCGCATAAAGCTCGGCGGCGGTGATCTCAGGATGTGCGTGAAAATATCGCTTGCCGCTGGCAAATGCCTCTTCAATATCGCGGCACAGCTTCTCTTTCAAAGGATCGCTGCCAACAACATACGTACGGCCAAAATCGGCTTCCAATTCTTCGAATACCGGGCCCAGGTCGAGAAACACAATGTCATCTTCCATCACCGTCAAATCCGGAGGATTCTCATCATACGGCGCCAGGGTGTTCCGCCCCGCGCGCACAATACGTTTGTGCCAATGCCGCGTGACGCCGAACATCTGCGCGGCAAGATCATACACAGCCGCATTGATCTCGCTTTCGGCGGTTCCCGGGCGTATTAGTTCCCGTGTCCGAATTTCGGCAAATAGGGCCTGCGCCTTGGCCTGCGCATCCAATAAAGCGGCAGCAACTGCTTCTTCCGATCGCTCCATGCGACAACAGATTATAGGAATGGCGCCAATCGAAAAGCGCTTCTGGCCGAACGGTACAATAATCAGATTGAAGGGTTGAGAATGCAGGATCAAACGTCACTCTCTAACAACTAGCATTCGCAACGCGGTTGTGGGTTACGACGCTGGCTGTAACTTTTGGCAGACGCATGAATCACACTTGTCGTTGAGGGGCGGGTGAACGAACCGATGCTGATCTATCTCCTGGCGTTTGTTGGCGGTGTTCTGACGATTTTGAGTCCGTGCATCCTGCCGGTTCTGCCCTTTGTATTCGCGCGTGCAGACCAACCCTTCCGCCGTTCCGGTTTGCCGTTGCTAGTGGGAATGGCACTGACGTTTTCCGTGGTGGCGATCGCGGCTGCGTTCGGTGGCCATTGGGTAGTGCGCTTGAATCAAGGCGGGCGCTATGTGGCAATGCTGGTCTTCCTCGTGTTGGGTGTGACTCTTCTCTTTCCATCGATTGCCGAAGCATTGACCCGTCCGCTGGTCAGTGCGGGCGGAAAACTGCAAGGCGGTCCGTCTGCCGAGAGCGGGATAGGGAGGTCCTTTGTATTAGGAATTTCGACGGGCCTTCTTTGGGCTCCCTGCGCGGGCCCGATTCTCGGCTTGATCCTGACTGGAGCGGCGATCCAGGGACCCGGTGCCAGATCTTCGTTCTTGCTATTGTCCTTTGCGCTAGGCGCTGCGACCTCCCTGGGAATTGCGCTCTTCGCCGGCAATAAAGTTTTCTCGGCCCTGAAACGTTCGCTGTCGTTTGAGGTCTGGATCCGTCGCGGATTAGGCGTCGCGGTGATCATGGGAGTTGTTGCCATCGGCCTGGGCTGGGACACAAATCTGCTCACGAAGTTTTCGTTTGTGAACACGGCGAAGGCAGAAGAGCACTTGATCGATCGTTTGCGCCCAGAGAGGCCTGCGTCGGTTTTAGCAGCGAGCGCGCCAGATACTCAACCGAAGCTTGACGATGAAGGCCCCATGCCAGACCTTGACGGAGCAGTCGCATGGCTCAACTCACCGCCCCTCAGTCGCAAGTCCCTCCGCGGCAAAGTTGTGCTGTTCGATTTCTGGACGTATTCCTGCATCAACTGCCTGCGAGCTCTGCCCTATGTGGAAGCGTGGGCCGCCAAATATAAGGATGCAGGCCTCGTCGTCATCGGCGTCCACACGCCTGAGTTCGCCTTCGAAAAAGAGCGCAGCAACGTCGAAAAAGCCGTTCGCGACTTGAAGGTCAACTACCCGGTCGCCATCGACAGCGATTATGCGATTTGGAAGGCCTTCAACAATGAGTACTGGCCGGCGCACTACTTCATCGACGCCAAGGGGCGGATTCGTTATCACCACTTCGGCGAGGGCGAGTACGACGAATCGGAGCAAGTGATCCGTGAGCTCTTGAAGGAAAACGGTGCGCAACTGACAGCGTCCGAGCCCCTTTCTGTATCCGGCGCCGGAGCGCTAGCCGCACCCGACACCGCCGACCGGCATTCACCAGAAACCTACGTCGGCTACCACCGCGCGGAACACTTCGCATCGACCGAAAAGATCGCGCAAGATTCCAAGCGTGCGTATACGCCACAGCCGAGACTCTCGCTGAATCAGTGGGCTCTCGGTGGAAGTTGGAAGGTTGGCGAAGAGAGCGCAGTGCTTCAGGCCGCCCCTGGGAAAATTGTCTTCCGTTTTCACGCCCGCGACCTTCACCTCGTTCTGGGAAGCACCAAGAACGGCAAGCCGGTCCGCTTCACTGTGAAACTGGACGGCACGGCTCCAGGTGACGATCACGGCGCGGATGTCGACAACAATGGTTCAGGCATCGTGCAAGACCACCGGCTGTACCAACTTATCCGGCAGAAGGGGCCTGTGGAAGATAGAACATTTGAGATCGAGTTCCTCGATCCAGGCGTGCAGGCATTCGCCTTCACGTTTGGCTGATCTTGAATCTTCTCCGCCTATTCCATCGCTCCATACGGGGCTGCTCGGGCGAGTCCATCATTCGCTGCAGAACCGCCGTTGATCGCCGCGCAAATTGTTCCGAAGGCGGTTCCGATCTCCATCCGCAAGCAGACCCCTCAGGCAGATCCCTCCAGAAAATTACGGTCACGACAACTAATTGACAAACTCTGTACAACTCCATGACACAAGGAACGGCTGCATCTGTTTAGCTGTACGCATGGAGATTTCATAAATCCCCATTACTCTTTCGCTGACTCGATCAAAACCGCCAAGCCAGCGCGGATTCTCCTTGCCTTCCAACGTGCCACCGCCGGAGAAGTCATTTCGTATTAGGGGAGAACAAAATGTCCGCCATGAAAAAGTTCGGAACTCTAATGTTGTTGGCGATGCTTTCTCTGTTCGCATCAGCGGCGCATAGTGAAGCTCAAACCTACAGCTTCCCCGACCTCGGGACGACTTACACCGCGCTGCAAAGTTTCGACGGCACTGATGGCCGCCTGTCGTTTGCGGGGTTGGTCCAGGCCACGAATGGGAACCTGTATGGCACAACGTATTATGGCGGCACCAAGAACTCTGGGAACGTCTTTGAAATCACTCCGGGTGGAACGTTGACTACCCTTTACAGTCTTTGCTCCAAAAGCGGTTGCACGGATGGCGAGTACACGTACGCGACCCCGGTTCAAGGCACGGATGGCAACTTCTACGGGACAACGTACCTGGGCGGATCCAAAGAATTAGGCACCGTCTTCAAGATCACCCCAAGTGGCCGGCAGACTACGCTGCATACCTTCACCGGCACGGATGGCTCCCAGCCGTTAGCGGGACTGGTACAGGGCACCGACGGGAATTTCTACGGGACAACATACTATGGCGGGTCACAGGGCGATGGGGAGATCTTCAAAATCACCCCGAGTGGCACGCTCACAATCCTGCACAGCTTTTGTTCGCAAAGCGGTTGCACCGATGGCAGCAACCCCTTCGCGGTGGTGATCCAGGGGACGGATGGAAACCTCTACGGCACAACACTGACGGGCGGAGCCAAAGGTTTTGGTACAGTCTTCAAAATTACCCGAGGAGGCACGCTCACCACTCTGCACAGCTTTTGCACGCAAAGCGGTTGCCCCGACGGCTCGTTCCCCCAAACAGGGCTGGTCCAGGCCAGTACTGGAAATTTGTACGGAACAACGGTCACCGGCGGAACCTACGGCAACGGTACCATCTTCGAAATCACCCCGAGCGGCAGGGTCACCACGCTTTATAACGTCTGTTCCCAAAGCGGCTGCCCTGACGGCAATTACCTCTACGCAAGTCTGATCCAGGCCACCGATGGGAACTTGTACGGCATCATGGACGTGGGCGGAGCCAACGGCGCTGGAACAATCTTCAAAATCACTCTGAATGGCGCGCTAACCACGCTTTACAATTTTTGCTCTCAAAGTGGGTGCCCTGACGGCCAATACCCGTCTGGGGGTGTGGTTCAGGCCACTGATGGGAATTTATACGGGACAACGGCTGATGGCGGGGCCAACGGTTACGGCACGGTCTTCAGCCTGTCTGTGGGTCTGGAGCCGTTTGTCGAAACACAACCGACCGCCGCGAAGGTGGGAGCGGCCGTCAAGATTCTGGGCACCAATCTGACGGGAGCGACCAGCGTCAACTTTAACGGCACGGCGGCAACTTTCACTGTGGTGTCGAGTTCCGAAATCACGACCACCGTCCCCGCGGGCGCCACCACTGGTGAAGTGCAGGTGGTAACGCCCAGTGGCACGCTCTTGAGCAATGTGTCGTTCCGGGTGCGATAGGCCATCGGAGATGAATGGCAACGCGGAAACGGGCGCGGACTCCATGAGACGTTCGAGGCCGGCGTTCGCAATTCTGGCAATCGTTCTCTGCCTCGGATCAAGCAACCTCTACGCCCAATCCCAAGCGATCGATGTGAACAAATCCAGTTTGAAGATTCGAGTCTTCAAGTCCGGCGCATTCTCCGCATTTGCACACGATCACGAAATACTAGCTCCAATTGACGAGGGTAAGATCGATTCTTCCGCCAGCCCAAGCGTTCAGTTGCGAGTGGACTCACGAAAGATGCGTGTGCTCGACCCGGAGATCTCGGTCGACAAGCGTGCCGAAATCCAGCACACCATGGAAGGAAATGCGGTTCTCGATGTCGAGCATTTTCCAGAGATTTCATACCGTTCCACTGCCGTAACCAAAACCGGAGACGCTCATTGGGAGGTGCGCGGGGATCTAAACCTCCACGGAAAGATTCAAACCGTTGTTGTGGTGGTTTCTTTGGAGGGGGGACACTACCGCGGTTCCGCATCTTTCAAGCAGAGCGACTTCGGCATACCCCCCATACGCATCGCGGGCGGCACCGTTAAGGTCAAAGACGAAGTCAAAATAGAATTCGATATTGTTGCAGTTCAATGAGGAATACATCCGTAGATATCGGGTGGCTTGCTGCCCATTATTGTTCCTACCGTACTGTCAAAGCAACGGCACCAACCCGTCGCGCTTACCGAACCTGATCCGCCGGGGACAGTGATGGTGCCTCCGCCGCAACCAACGAACCCTGTGGAGATAAGCAGGAGCAAGAGTGCTCAGGCGCGCTGGGCAAAGGAAAAGGAACGTTGATCGTAGGCGAGTTTTGCCGTATGGCGCATTTGGTGTCCGATGCAGTTGGACCCTGCAATTGTTCAGAAGAGTGCGAGAGAGAGAAAAATGACGCCCTTTCGATTGAGCAGACATCGATCATCGCTTGGTGGTATTGAAGCTGGCCGAGTTGGGCGAGGAGATACGCGACGAACTTTTCGACGTGGGGGCCGAACCTGTTGAATTTAGCGTTCGCCACCAGGAACGGAACGCCGCGGGATCAGAATCTAGTCGTGAAGCACAAGCTGCACCCGCTGCTCGCATCCCTTGGGATTCGGCGCTGCGGGCTCCATGCCTTCCGACACACAAACGGAAGCCTGATGGACAGGCTCAATGCACCCATGAAAATACGGCAGGAGCGATTCGGACACGTTCCCGGTTCGAGCCTCAGGCTTGATCTCTATTCTCACACTGCGGAGGAAGATGACCGGCGGGTGTCCGGGCATTGGGTGAGATGTTGTTCCCAAATGCGGCCAAGTTGGCCCAAGGGAAAACCTTCGCGATGAGCGAAGGCGTGGTAATTCAGTATGTTAGTTGGTTGCGGGGGGTGGATTTGAACCACCGACCTTTGGGTTATGAGCCCAACGAGCTACCAGACTGCTCCACCCCGCATCTCGATCATAGCAACCGTGCTGTGGTCCGTCAAACTTGAGCTTGCTGTTCCAGCGGTGGATCAATTACTCTGTCACTCCGCCGCGCTAGGAGTTGTCGTGTTTCTTCCGACCCACGCCCGCCACCCAAATTGCTCGCTTCTTATTTTGCGGTTCCCGCATCCAACCTAGATCGTTGCTGACATTGCAATCGCAGTTTTTGGCTCTGTCAATCTCAGTCTTAGTTCACTTTGCAGGCGGATACCAAAGGAGAGGATGAAGTATGTCGAAGAAAAATATCGCAACCACTCGTCGGGATATGATCAGCGCCCAACCAAGAATTCATCAGCATGCGGCGGAGATCCAGGCATATGGCACGGTCTCGCACATGTTGCCGCTCGATCTTGAGGAACCCGTTCGCCTCGAGATGACCGAGCGGCTTAATCAGCTGTTAGCCGACACCATCACGTTGCGCGATCTGTACAAGAAGTCGCACTGGCAGGTTGCGGGGCCGACGTTCTATCAACTGCATCTTCTCTTCGACAAGCACTACGAAGAGCAATCGGAGATCGTCGACGAAATCGCCGAGCGGATTCAGTTGCTCGGCGGAGTATCGCTCGCGATGGCGGCTGATGTCGCCGAGACTACGCGGATTACGCGTCCTCCACGTGGCAGGGAAGAGGTGCCGGTTCAGATTTCACGGCTGCTCGACGCGCATCAGATCATCATTGGCGACTGCCGCGAATTGGCCAAGCGAGCGTCACAGCTGGAAGACGACGGGACCAACGATTTGGTCGTGAGTGACGTTTTGCGCGCTAATGAACTGCAGGTGTGGTTCATCAGCGAACATCTGGTCGATGTTCCTTTGGTTCGCGCGGTAGAGCCGGACGAGCGCAAGGCGGGATAGTTTTTCCGTAACTCATGATGCAAGTAACCAGGGGCCCTGCGAAAGCAGGGCCTAAACTTTCCCGCATACCGGCGGCTATTTTGCGATTCGCTGGTTCAGGTTGTCATGGTCGTAGTACTCATAAGCCGACATCGGCTTCTCTCCATTCTTTTTCCAGATTCGCGAATCCTCGGGCAGCTTGTTTAACACGCGCGCCATCTCTCGAATGTGCATGGCGACCGTTCCGCAACATGCGCCGATGAAGTTGATTCCCATATCGCGCGCCTGAATGGCATAGTCCGCCAAGTCTTTGCGTGTGAGTTGCAGAGGATCGAGAGCGTAAGGAAATTCCGGCAGGCTGGTGAAGTCGGGCTTATCTTTTGGCGTTCGATAGGCGACCGGCTGACAAGCGAGATAGCCTGAGACCGCTTTGCGCATCTCTTCCATCGGACCCAAAATGTGTTGCGGAGGACGCAGGCAGTTCATCCCAACAATGTCGGCGCCCGCGTCGAACAAAACTTTTGCCGCATCGGCTGCACTCTTGCCCTCCGCGGTTTCGTCTTGGTTTTCGAAGCAAATGGTCACCATCGTCGGTAAGCCTGTTTTCTTGCCGCGTTCAACTGCGATCAAGGCCTCACCCAGCCAGGAAAAAGTTTCTCCGATAATAAAGTCGACGCCTTCGTCGACCTGCACTGCCAACTGTTCGTCAAATGTCTTTCGCACTCGGTCGGCGGCGGAGGGGCTGCCGGGTTCATACATCCAAGTAAGACTTAGGTTTCCAGCGACGAGGCATTGATCTCCCGCGACCTCGCGAGCAACTCGCACGGCTGCGCGGTTCAACTCTTCCAGGCGATTTTCCAGGCCGACGGTCGCAAGCTTGTCGCGGCTGGCGTAGAACGTAAGCGCCTGCAACACTTCGGCTCCGGCTTCGCGAAACTCAACATGAAGTTCGCGCAGCGCCTCTGGATACAGCAGGGCGACCTCTGGTGTGAAAGGACCCGCGCGCACCCATCCGCGTTTTTCCAACTCCAGCAGATATCCGCCATCGCCCAGGACAGGCCCTTCTTTCAGTCGTTCGAGAATGCCCTTCTTTTTCATGCTTGCTCCTCTGAATCCAACTCTGTTCTGCATCTCTTGATTCCGTGATATTCACGCAACGGCTTGCCGTAGCCGGCCCTTCTTCCAATCGCGCAGCGCTTGATGTGCGGCATTGCGGCCTGGAGCGCCGGTTACTCCGCCCCCGGGATGTGCCCCCGCTCCGCATATATAAAGCCCTTCCACCGGGGTACGATATTGCGCCCATCCCGGCACCGGTCGCATGAAGAAAAGTTGCTCCAGGCGCAAGTCGCCGTGAAAAATGTTTCCCTCGGTCAGGCCGTAAGTGCGTTCGAGATCCAGAGGGGTTAGGACCTGCCGCGCGATGATTGATCGGGGAACATTAGGCGCATACGCGGCAATCTTCCGCACAACGCGATTTCCCAGCAGTTCGCGGTTATCGTCCCAATTTCCTGCGCGCAAGTGATACGGCACGTACTGCACGAAGCAGGTCAGAATGTGCTTTCCCGGCGGCGCCAGGGAGCCGTCGGCGTTGGAAGAAACGACGCAGTCCACCCAAAGGTCTTCGGGAATGTCGCCGAACTTGGCTATGTCATAACAGCGCTCGGCAAATTCGAGCGAGGGAACCAGCGTGTAGAAGGTCCGCTCCAGGGCCGTGGCGTGCGGGGAAGTTCCGGTGAACGCCGGCTCCTCGGACAATACCATGTTGACCTTGGCGCAAGGCCCAGCCATCTTGATGGCGCGGACTGCGGAAAGAAAATCGTCGGGCAACTCGCTGGCGTCGACCATCTTTAAGAAGGTTCGCTTGGGGTCGGCGTTCGACAGGATCATCCGCGCACGTAACTCTGTGCCGTCTTCGAGCACCACGCTTCGCGCGCGACCGTTACGGACGTCAATCCTGGCTACAGATGCCGAGGTGCGAATTTCCACGCCTAATTTCTTTCCGGCTGCGGCGAGCGCCTGAGTGATCGAACCCATGCCGCCCATTACGTGGCCGCAAAAACCCTGCACGTCATGTGCGCCGCCACTTAGTAGATGAAAGAGCAGTCCGATCGCGGTCCCCGCTTGATACGGTCCGCCGTGCTTGCCATAAACATTGTTGGCGAGAAACAAGGTCTTGATCTTTTCCGACTCGTAATTGTTGTCGAGAAATTCGCCGAGGCTGCCAGTGAGGAAGGTAATAAGCTGCGAAATCTCAGAGCTGGAAATCCCACGAAAGCGGTTACCGACGCGAAACAGTTCGCCCCAGCCTTTCATCGTCGACGGGTCGATCTCCGGAGGAGGCTCCATAAAAAACGGCTGCAAGTAACGTGCCAGCTTTTTGAGCTGATCGTCGACTTGCACAAGCCGTGCTGCATCTTTTGCGGAAATCTTCGAAAATTCTTTCTGCGCTCGCTCGCGATTTGCCCACCAGGGTAGAACATGGCCGTCAGGGAAGGGGACCTGAATGAAAGGGTCGCAGGGGACCATGCGCAGTCCGTGATCGGCCAGTCGCAATTCGGAGATGACCTCGGGTCGCAACATGCTCGCAACATAAGATGTGGTCGAGACGCGGCAGCCGGGAGCAATTTCTTCCGTGGTGCAACATCCTCCGACGATTTCGCGCCGCTCGAGCACGAGGGTCGACAGTCCTGCGCGCGCCAGGTACGCAGCGGCGGTGAGGCCATTGTGTCCCGCGCCCACGACGATCACGTCATAGATCGACTTCTGGGTGCTTCCTGGTTGTTGACTTACGGTCACAGCGGACTCTCGACAGCTTGGTTACATTATCCGATATGGTTCTAAAAATGAAGTTGAAAACTTCATCAGGCTACGATAGTCTGTCGTGACTAATAGTCATGAACACGCCAACAAGCACTCCCGCTCATCATCGTGTCTTACCCCCCGTCTACGAACATCATCCACCTATTCGTCCGCGATCGGAGGCGAAGCGAAATCGCATTGTCGAAGTGGCGACGCAGCATTTCGCTCAGCGTGGCTATGACGCCGCTCGTGTCGGCGACATCGCCACAGAGCTGGGCATCGCAAAAGGCTCAATCTTCCAGCACTTCGGCAGCAAGGACGGATTATTTTTCGAGGTCTACAAGCGGGCGGTTCGCTCCTTCTCAAAATATCTCGATGCCCCCGCAGAAGTGCATGCGACGGGCTTCTTCGAAGTGCTGCGGTACTGGCTGGTTCGCACCGAACATCTGCTGCATGACGACTGGATTCCTTATCGTATTTCACTGTTGGGCAACTATGGAACGGACTTGGCGCTAAAACGCGAGATCAATCGCTTCATGATGACAGAAGATCCTTACGGCACCGTGAACTTTGTTCGCTTCGGTCTGGAGCGCGGCGAACTGCGCAAGGATATGGATATCGAGATGATCGTCTCCATTGTTGACTGGATGATGGAGCGATTTCAGGATGCGCTGCTCACGGCGGAACTTGACCCCGGGTTATTCCGTAAGCAGGGCGAGCTGCCAGAAAGAAAAGAAGCGCGAATTCAGCAATTCCTGGCCGTGTTGCAGCGGGCCATCGGCGCGGCGAATTCGGCGGCCGCGTACGACCGCCGTTCGCAGGGACGTGCAAATCATCGTCGCTAAGCGCGGTCGAAAACGAACAGGATGTCTATAATTACGGCTGTTTAGATTTTCTGGCGCACTCACAAAGAGAAGTTCGTCGCTGAGACACATTCATGCCAAGTTCTATCGAACAGATTCTTTCCATCTACGACGCCAGTGCTCCGCTGGCCGAGGCGTCGACTATTCCTGCACCGTGGTATACCGATCCGCGCATCGCGGAACTGGAGAGGCTGAATGTTTTCAGCCGCACCTGGCAGTTGATAGCGCGCACCGAACAGCTAGCGAACGCAGGTGATTTTGTTTCCGCGCGAATCGCCGACGAGCCGGTGGTTGTAGTTCGTGGAAGCGACGGCGTCCTGCGCGGCTTTTACAATGTCTGCCGTCATCACGCGGCCGCGGTCGTGACGCAGCCCTGCGGTCACGCGGCGATCTTACAGTGTCCTTATCACGGCTGGAAGTATGGTCTCGACGGCGCTCTGAAGGGCATGCCGGAGTTCGAGGGCGTGCAGAAGTTTGACCGAGCCGACAATGGCCTGGTTCCTCTTCGAGTTGAAACCTGGGAGTGCTTTGTATTTGTGAACCTCGATCCCGGTGCCGCTTCGCTGAGCGACTTCCTCGGGGGCCTGGTCAATCGGGTTGCCCCGCTCGGCATCGGCAAACTCCACTATTTCGATCGCAGAAGCTACGACATCCGCTGCAACTGGAAGGTCTATGTTGATAACTTTCTCGATGGCGGATATCACGTGCCGCACCTGCACAAGGGCCTGAGCAGCGTTCTCGACTACAAGGCGTACACGATCGAGAACGAAGATCGCTACTGCCTGCAGTCGAGTCCAATGGTCGCATCCGACGAAGACGCCGCGACCGGAGCGACGCGCAAAGGCGATCGCGCCTGGTATTTCTGGCAATATCCGAATCTCATGATTAATTGTTATGAGGGATACATGGACACAAACTATGTGATCCCCATCGATGCCGATCATTGCCGCGTGATCTTCGACTTTTACTTCGGCGACGTCAGCGAGGCGCGGCGCGCCTACAACGAAGAGTCGGTCAACGTCGGCAATCGGGTGCAGGATGAAGATCTGGGTATCTGCGAAGATGTGCAGCGCGGGTTGAAGTCGCGGGCTTACGGCGCGGGGCGGCTTTCGGTGCGCCGCGAAGCCGGAGAGCAACTTTTCCACCAACTGTTGGCCGCGGATTTGAAGGGAGTTCGCGCCGCGGCGCTGGCGGTTGCCGAGTGATTCGCTGCGTACTGCGGTCGATTCTGATGGTCTCTTGCCTTCTTCTTGATTGCCTCGCATCGGCTCAAGTAACGGCGATCCGCGCGGGAAAACTGATCGATCCGGCTTCGGGGAAAGTACTTTCCGATCAGATCATTCTGATTCGCGGTAATAAGATCGAAAAAGTTGGCTCTGGCCTCGAAATTCCAGCCGACGCATCGGTCATCGACCTCAGCAAGATGACGGTTCTGCCCGGACTCATCGATTGCCACACTCATCTCGCCGACGGCGCGCACAATCCCGATCCGATGGTGCAGTTCACCAAGACCGCGTCGAGAATCGCGTTGGAGTCTGTGCCCAACGCGCGCGCCATGCTCGAATCCGGCTTCACCACTGTGCGTGATGTGGGCACCTACCGCGCGCTCGGTGACCTCGCCTTGCGCGATGCCATCAACCGCGGAGACATTGTAGGCCCGCGCATGTTCGTCGCCGGAGCCTACGTCACCATCACCGGTGGCGCCGGCGCGCTGACCGGGCTCGCTCCGGATATTACTCTGCCCTGGGATTTGCGTTACGGCGAAGCCAACAGCCCCTGGGAAGTGCGAAAAGTTGTTCGTCAACTGGCGCATGATGGCGTCGATCACATCAAAGTTCTTTCCAGCGGCGCTGTGCTCACGCACGGCAGCAATCCGAACTCGCAGGAGTTCACGCCCGAGGAATTGCAGGCCGCCGTCGACGAAGCCAGCCACTTCGGGTTGCGCGTGGAGGCACACGCGCATTCGCCCGAGGGAATTAAGAACGCGATTCGCGCCGGCGTCGCTTCGGTCGAGCACGCCACCATGATTGATGCGGAGGGCATTGCCCTCGCCAAACAGCGTGGAACTTATCTCGACATGGATATCTACGATGAGGAGTGCATCGAGGAAGAAGGGAAGGCGGCGAGCATCCCCAAAGATTTTCTTGAGCACGATGCGCAGCTCGGTCAAGCCCAACGCGACAACTTTCGTAAAGCCGTTGCTGCGGGAGTGAAGATGTCGTTCGGTACCGACGCCGGAGTTTGTCCCTACGGCGTCAGCGGCAAGCAGTTCGCTTTTATGGTGAAGTACGGTATGACGCCGATGCAGGCCATCCAGGCAGCGACTGCAAATGCCGCGGATCTGTTAGGCCACTCGAATGAGATCGGCTCGATCAAGCCCGGCAAGTTCGCCGATATCGTGGCTGTGGAGGGTGATCCGTTGGCTGATATTCGCCTGTTAGAGAATATCCAGTTTGTGATGAAAGACGGTAAAGTCTACAAACACTAAGTCTGGACGTCGGTCGAAAAGTTTCCCGTACGCCGCAAAGCCGGCCCTATCACTGATGATCGCGCGGAATGGTCTCCTGCCAGGTTTTGGTCTTCATGACCGATCCATCCTTGAGCAACTCACGCGTGTACTTGTAGTAGAAGTTCTGCTGGTCGGTGCTGACCAGCAAATGGCCGCGCCAGGTTAGCGTGCGTCCGTTGAGCGCGAAAATGCTCTCTGCTTCTCCTTGCACCGAACTGGTCTCGGGATGCGAGTCGTCGCCGTCGTAAGTTAGATTCTCGAAATCAGTCTGCTTGCCCCACGGATATTCGTAGCTGTCTTTTCCTTTCCAGTGAACGGTGGTCTTTTGGTGAGCCTCGTCGCGCTCAAGCGTCCATTCGCCCGGCCAGGGGAAGCCTTCATTTTTAATGTCGGTGCGTTGTTCAGAAGGCTCGGGCGCGATGAATGCTGGCGCCGCCGCGCCCTGCACGGGCACAATGGGAAGCAAAAGCCGCGAGCCCTTCTCGCCGCCGAGTTCAAGCATCGTGGTCATGGGATAAGGGGTTGGCAGAATCATCGGCCACAAGGCATTCGAAATGGCGATGCGGATGCGATGGCCTCTGGGGAAAACCCACGACGTGACGTGCATCTCGATGTCGAGCGGATAGATTCGGCCGATTTCCAGATCGTGCGGCTCGGTCATGGACTCCCGCTGCGCCCCGTTGATTCCCGCACCGGTAATTTGAGTAACTGTGCCGTCGGGAGCAACGTCAGAGAGCCGTGCGAACCAGTTCGCCAGTGACGCCGTAGCCGCCGCACGCAGCTGGGCGTGAGGACGGCCGAGGATGGCGAGGTCGTCCCGCAATGGTGGCGAATCGTAGACCAGACTGAATGCATCGACAGGTCGCGGATCACTCAGCAACTCCCCCCACCAGAATCCCGCCTCGACTCCGACGGTGGGAATGTACTTCAGGCGGTGCTCGTAAGCGAGAGGCGCGGTATCGGCGAGCGAGTGATTCGGCTGAATGAAAAAAGTTGTGTCTTTCGCGTCGGTGGGCGGCCATGCATCTTCGCGGCGCCATTCCCCGGGTACGGATTGCAGACTCGGATTCGGAGCATGCCAGTGCTGCATATAGACCGTTAACCGCGGATCGTTTTCCACTCCGGTGTCGCGTCCCTTCAGCCAGTGATCGAACCAACGCACGGCCTGATCACGCCACTCAATCTGCGGTCCGGGAACCGCGTCGTTGGGATAGGTGTGATTCCACGGGCCGAGGATCGCCTTCACCGGCCCCTTCGACTTCACCAGCATGTCGGGAATGTTGTCGCGATAACCGTCGAGCATCCCGCCGATCAGGAAACTCGGAATCGTGATGTCGCTCAAGGGGCGCACGCGGTCTCGCCAGAAGGGACCATCATGCTGATGCTTCAGGTAAAGAAGCGACCATGGTGGCGAATCGAAGCGCGGACCCAGAAGTTTTTCGTCGAGGGAGTACTCGGGCGCGCCCACCCAGCCCTCGGCCATATCCATGTTCAGTTCGAATTCATCGATGTGCGCCATGCCGTCGATGTAGTGAACATCGTCGTGAAACAACTCCGCGGTGGCGTCGACGGCGAGGATTGCCTTCAGAGCGGGAGGATGCCGCATAGCCATTTGGAGAGCGGTGAATCCTCCCCACGATATTCCGAACATGCCAACGCTGCCGTTTGACCACGGCTGCCGCGCCAGCCAGGCGATGACCTGTTCGCCATCGAGTTGCTCCTGCTCGGAGTATTCACGCTCCGGAGGAACTCCTTCGCTGGCGCCGAATCCGCGAATATCAACCCGCACGCCGACGTATCCGCGACGAGCGAAATACGCGTGCTTGGGATAGTCTCCCGCGGCTGTGCCGTCGTCTTTGCGATAGGGAAGATATTCGAGCAGGGCAGGGAAATGTTCGTCGGCCTTGGCGCCGTCAGGCATGTATAGAGTTGCGGCGAGGCGAATGCCATCGGGCATGGGAATCCATGTCTTCTCCATGCGCACCCCGTAGGCGGGTGGCGAAGGCGCGTCGCTGGCAAAAGCCGCGAGGGCGCAAAAGATAGAGATAGGGATAAAGACGAGAGTGATGCCGCTGATCCAGCCCAATGGTCGCAAGTTGTTCTCCGAGAAAGTATTTATGTGGCGAGAAGATTCAATCCTGCGGGCTTTGTTCGCGGCGTATGGCGCGCAGGTCGATGCCAAGTTGTTCTGCTTTCTTATACAGGTGGCTGCGCTCCAGGCCAAGCGCTTTCGCGGCGAGGCTCACATTGTGCTGGCTGCGCTTCAGTTCGGCGAGGATCGCTTCGCGCTCGCAGGCTTGCACACGATCCGCCAGCGGGCCGGTAGCAATACTCCCAGATATCGGAATGCCAGAGGAAGATTTCGGCAGCGCTTGCTGCACCGTCGCCAGATCAACCTGACCGTCGGTAGCAAGGAGCATCAGGCGTTCCACCATGTTGCGCAGCTCGCGAACATTTCCCGGCCACGGATGCGACTGAAGAGCCTGCATGGCCTCGGCGGTGAAGGGAACAGGTCTCCATCCATTCTGGGCGCTCACTTGTGCGGAAAAATGCTCGACCAGCGCGGGAATATCCTCACGCCGCTCGCGTAGTGGCGGCAGCGACAGCGGAAAGACGTAAATGCGATGAAACAAGTCCTGGCGGAATTTCTCGTCGCGCACTCGCGCCTCCAGATCACGATGAGTCGCCACCAGCACTCGAACATTCACCGCCGTAGTCTTGTCGCCGCCGATGCGTTCGATTTCTCCCTCTTCCAGAACGCGGAGCAGCTTGGCCTGCATGGCGAGAGGCATGTCGCCGATCTCGTCGAGAAAAATCGTTCCTTGATCGGCCTGCTCGAACTTGCCGATGTGCCGCGCAGAAGCTCCGGTAAACGAGCCCTTCTCATGGCCGAAGAGTTCCGACTCGATAAGCTCCGCGGGAACAGCCGCGCAGTTCAAAGTGATGAAGGGCCCAGCGGCGCGCGGGCTTTTCTCATGAATCGTTCTCGCGACCAATTCCTTGCCGGTCCCGGTCTCGCCCAGAATGCACACGCGTGACTCGCTGGCGGCGACGCGATCCAGTTGCGCCATCAGTGGCCGCATAGCCTCGCCCTTCCAGATAATTTCGTGTTTGCCCAGGCGCTGGCGAAGCTGCTGATTTTCACTTTCAAGACGCTGCAGCTTTAAAACGTTGTCAACCGTGAGGAGCAACTTGTCAGTGGAGATGGGCTTCTCCAGAAAATCGAATGCGCCGAGCCGTGTGGCGCGCACCGCCATCTCAATGTGCGCCTGCCCTGACATCATCACAACCGGCGACGCGACTCCATGCTTCTTCAAGTGCTCGAGCAATGCGAGCCCGTCCGTGCCGGGCATGACTACATCGGAAAAAATCAGATCGAACGGCTGCGACATCGCCAGCTCAAGAGCCTTGCCAGCGTTGTCACACACGGTGGCCTCGTGTCCGGCGAGGCGAAACGCGCGCGATAGTGAAGCCAGGGTGTTGGCCTCGTCATCGACGATCAAAAGCTGCGCTTTGAGTGGCAACGTGCTCCTCGTTTCCGTGACGTAACTTAATGTGTTTACCTAATGCGCTTCGTGGTGGATCTCGGCGCCTGTGGTAACTCGATCATAACCGTCGTCCCCTGACCCGGTTTGCTTTGCACCGTGACTCTCCCTCCATGATCGCTCACCACCGATTGCACGATGGCCAGTCCCAGGCCAGTTCCGTGCTGCTTACTGGTGTAGTAAGGGGTAAAGATGTGCTCGCATTCCGCTGGAGTCAGACCGGTTCCGGTGTCGGCGACCTCGAGAATAACGTCGCCGTTATCGCGACGACTGCGCAGGAACAGAACCCCGCCATTGGGCATGGCGTCCATGGCGTTGAGCACAAGATTCGAAAGGGCGCGGTGCAGCAGTTCCGGGTCGGCGGCGATCGGCGGAAGAGACTCGTCTAACTCCAGCTTGCAGGTGATTGATGGCCGGCCCGGCGCTTGGGATTGCGCCTGAAATAATTGCGCAACGCCGCGTAGGATGTCGTTCATTTGTACCGTCTGAAGCTGGGGTTGGGGCATGCACGAGAATTCACTGAAGCGTCCGACAATCGCTTTCAGGTTCGAGATTTCTGCCAGCAAGGTACGCGAGCTTTCGGCAAAGACTTCTTCGAACTGCTCGGGACTCCGGTCTCTGGCTCGCAGCAGATTTTCCACTGTCAGTTGCAGCGGAAACAACGGATTCTTCAGCTCATGGGCCAGCCTCCTTGCGAGTTCGCGCCAGGCCGCGACGCGCTCCGCCTGCACCAATCTTTCTTTCTGCGTAAGCAATTCCGAGGTCATGCGGTTGAACGATTCCGCGAGCTGCGAGACTTCGTCATGGCCGTGAACGTCAACCTGCGTGTCCCAGTTTCCGCGGGCCACTTCGTGCGCGGCGCGAGCCAACTTCTCCACCGGCCGCGTGATCAGCGCCGCCGCCCAACTGCTGAGCACGATTGCGAGAATAATGCCTCCGCCCCCTACCAGGAATGCCGAAGCGCGAATTTGACGCTTGAGCTCAACATACGAACGCCGCGAGTTTCCAATCAACAGAATGGCGAGCAACGGCTTGTCCTTCCCCAAGCCCGGTAACGGAATGGCGTGAAAGATTTCGTCGCCGGCCTGGTCCGTAGACCAGTGCACGACCGCAGTTTTTTCCTGCTTGTACTTCAGCACCGCATCGATCAAGGGTTGGAGCTTTGCCGCGGGATGGACATCGGGAGTGACCGCCGCGGGATCGACAAGAAACTCCGGAGAAAAATGTTCCCCGCGATTCTGATAAAGAAGCGCGCGCATATCCGGCGGAGGTTCCAGGCTGGAGAGAAGTCGCTTGTCTACCCGCCGGCCGCCAATCACATAAACCGGAAGGTCCCCAACTCGCACTTGCCGAACCGCAAAGAGTCCCAGTGCAGACGAGTCCTGGAGATCCTCCTGTTTCAGAAATGCCGGTTGTGTGCCGGCGGATTCGAGACTGTCAAAACTATTCTCCGGATAACCGAACTTCGCGGGCCACTGCGCCGACGAAATAATCGTCCCATTCGCGCTCACAAATTCCAGGAAGTCGAGTTGGTGATTCTCTGCCGTGCTGGCCGCGAGGTCGAAATATGCGGCGGAGTCAGCCGGCGCTTGTTCGAGAGCAGTCGCCATACGCGCGACCGCCTCGGACCCTGCGATCGCCTTCACCCGACGCACGGCGTCCTCGCCCTGCAGATCGAACTCGCGTTGAAACTGCGCCACCAGCGCTGCCGTCCGCTGGTCGCTTGTTTTCTCGAAGGCATTGCGGGTCATGGCCGATATCAGCCAAGCCACCGCCGCAACCGATAAGAAAACGGTCAGGCCAAAGACGATGAGCAACTTCCGGCGAAATGTCATGGCCTCGCTGGTCCAAGCCAGGCGTTGTCCAGTCGCCACGTGCCGTCGCCGTGTATCGACCAGCCCCTGACCGTCGGCGCGGCGGCATAGGAAACAGGAAGATGGAAGAGCGGTATTACTCGCTGAGTCGCAAGCAGTGACTTCTCGGCGGCATAGAGTTCGTCGATCGATCCGTTTTCGCGGCTTGGCACCGGCAATCCCGCCGAGACAGCGCAGTCGCCCAGAGCAAGCCAAGGGTCGGTTGAGGACAAGGCGATTCGCACCAGTTTGATGTCCGCCGATGCGCTTGTTGTCGGCTGCAAGGTTAATCCTGCATCTTTCGCGTTCAGTGCG
>Ga0210410_10000956_pt1 | contig 28236 bp, 21 predicted proteins | sample IncBWC4MmetaG_FD_161058 | JGI IMG/M metagenome (GOLD analysis project Ga0210410, IMG submission 161058) | Forest soil microbial communities from Barre Woods Harvard Forest LTER site, Petersham, Massachusetts, United States - Inc-BW-C-4-M | ecosystem: Environmental > Terrestrial > Soil >... | reverse complement strand
CTGAATCTGGATACCAACAAGGTCCCGCAACTGGCGGCGGCCAACACATTCACCGGCAATCAGACAGTAAACGGAAATCTGAGCGCTACAGGAGTGGTGACAGGCAGCGTTTTCAACATTGGCAGTAACATGTTTGCCTTCGGGTCTTTCGCCAACAACAACGCCTTCATGGGTTTTGCCGGAAATCCGACGGTGACGGGCACGTACAACACTGGTAGCGGCGAGAGCGCGCTCGGCGGTGACACCTCAGGCGAACATAATACCGCCACTGGCGCCCTGGCACTTCAATCGAACACAACGGGGAGCTTAAACACCGCCATTGGCTTTACGACACTCAGTCACAATACGACGGGCTCCAACAACACTGCAACTGGTGACGCTGCACTCACTAGCAACATAGGAGATGCCAGCGGTAATGGCTCTAACAATACCGCCAACGGTCTCGATGCCCTGTATTTCAACACGGTAGGCAACAGCAATACCGCCATCGGAGTGAGCGCTCTTCAATCGAACACGACAGGGAACTACAATTCTGCTGTCGGTGACTTAGCGGGCTTCCCTGACGATTTCCATGGCGATGGCAGCTACAATACGTTCGTAGGATCTCTCACGAGAGCGGGCACTGGAAGCCTCACTAACGGCACCGCGATCGGAGCCCAAGCCGAGGTAGACCAAAGTAACGCGCTGGTTCTGGGCAGCATCAATGGCGTGAACGGCTCCACATCCGATACCACCGTGGGTATCGGGACCACGACCCCCGTTTCCTCCGGCCTTTCCGACGGCTCGACTACAACCCTGAATGTTGTGGGTAATAACACGTACGTCCCGCTGGTCGTGCAGAGTCCGAGCACGTTTGGAACCTGGATGCTCTTGAACAACACCAGCAGCGGTGGCAAGAACTGGGCCATCTTTTCCGCGGCATCAGGCAACACCGAGGGGGCAGGAAATCTGGGCATCACCAACTTCACCGGGAGCAGCACGATTTACCTCGAGGGCAACGTACACGTTACCGGCAACCTCAGCAAGGGCGGCGGCTCATTCAAGATTGATCACCCGCTCGACCCGGCGAACAAGTATCTCTATCACTCCTTCGTCGAATCGCCCGACATGATGAATATTTACAACGGCAATATCGTCACTGACAAACGCGGTCTGGCGATGGTGACTCTGCCCGACTACTTCGGCGCGCTGAACCGCGACTTCCGCTATCAACTCACGGTGATTGGTCAGTTCGCCCAAGCCATCGTTCTCAAAAAACTCAATAGCAATCGCTTCACCATCAAGACCAGCAAGCCCGGCGTGGAGGTTTCCTGGCAGGTCACTGGAATCCGCCAGGACGCCTACGCCAACGCCCACCGCATCCCGGTAGAGGAAAACAAACCTCCGCAGGAGCAGGGACATTACTTGCATCCGGAACTGTTTGGGGCTTCGTCCGATCTGGCGATTGGTCTCCGCTCTGCTGCAAAAGGCATTGAAAAAAGATGAGGAAGAGCAAACCCGGCTGGATGGCGGAGCGAGGGGACATCCAGCCGGCTCGATTTGATCCCCGAGGTCTGCACGGGGGCGCGATAAAAAAACTTCGATTCAGGAAAATGGCGCGGTGGACCCGAAAGTTCGCACCGTAAAAAACAATTTCTAGAAAAACCGGAGGAATTTATGACCAGAACCAGACCATGCCAGAGCCAGAGTTCCGCTATCCACCGTCGCGCTATAGGTTGCGCGCTGGCGCTAGGATTTACATTCGTCGCCGCCGCACTTGTAACCCCGCCCGCACAGGCGCAAGTCTATTCCGTCCTCTACAGCTTCAAAGGCGCCCCGGACGGTTCCGGTCCCCAGGGAGACTTGCTTCGAGACTCAAAAGGTAACTTCTACGGCACAACAGCGTTCGGAGGATCCAGCCACGGCGTGGTATTCAAGGTGAACTCCGCCGGCCACGAAAGCATCCTCCACCGTTTCACCGGCGGAGCGGACGGCGGCGCACCCCAGTCGGGTCTGATCAGAGATTCAGCCGGGAACCTCTATGGTACGACTGCCTCCGGTGGCAGGTCGGGCGACGGCGTGGTATTCAAGCTGACTGCCAACAGGGAAAAGGTGCTCCACTCTTTCTCCGGGAAGGATGGAGCTCATCCCACCGCCGGCCTGGTGCGCGACAAAGCCGGCAATCTGTTTGGCACTACCTTCTATGGCGGCACTGCGACATGCGGATGCGGAACTGTGTTCAAACTGGATCCGGCAGGAACAGAGACCGTGCTCTACAGCTTCACAGGTGGAGCGGACGGAAAATTTCCCTCTGGAAAGCTGCTTCTGGATGCGGCCGGCAACCTCTACGGCACCACCTCAGAAGGCGGCATCGTGAACTGCGACAACCTTACCGACGGCTGCGGCGTGATATTCAAGGTAGATCCGACCGGCGCCGAGACGGTGCTGTACAGCTTCAATGGAGGTTCAGACGGCGCCGAGCCTCATGCAGGCTTGTTCCGAGACTCAGCCGGCAACTTCTACGGTACTGGCTTCTCCGCGGGTGACTTGAGCCGCAATTGCGCTCTCAATCACGGCTGCGGCGTAGTGTTCACGCTGAGCAAGGCTGGCGTGGAGAACGCGCTTTACACCTTCACTAATGGCTCGGACGGGGCAAATCCAGCGGGCGGATTAGTCCGGGATTCGGCCGGCAACCTGTACGGCACGACCAAACTGGGCGGCGCCGGCTACGGAGTGGTGTTCAAGCTGAATTCGACCGGCGGGGAAACTGTTTTGTACACCTTCACCGGCAACAGCGACGGTGCCGGACCCGTCGCAGGCTTGGTCCGCGATTCGGCAGGCAACCTGTACGGCACGGCTGTCTTTGGCGGCGACTCGAGCGAAGGCGTGGTGTTCAAAATCACCCCTTGATGGCGAACCTGCATCCCGAAAGCCGCGGTCAGTGTTCCCGCTGAAAGCGGTACCGGCCGCGGCGTTCCCGCGCAATCGTCTCCGCGACTTTGAGAAACGCGCGCGCCGCGTGGGAAAGGCTCGCGGATTTGCGATAAATCAATCGCAGCTTCCGGTGCAGGCGCAGTTCGCGCACCGGGATGCGTATCAGTTCGCCGCGCGCCAATTCATTCTCCACACTGATCTCAGGCACCAATGCGACCCCATTCCCCATCGCCACAAAGCGCTCGATGGCTTGCAGCGTGGGCAGTTCGATGTCCATGTGCAACGGCGTCTTATGCCGCTTGAAAGCCTGAATCACTTTTTCCCGATAAGGAGAGGCTACGTTGTGCGCGACGAACGACTCCGCCCCAAGTTGCCGGATGCTGACCTGCCGCGCCGTGGCCAGGGGATGGCTCGGTGGAACCACAAAAATCAATTCGTCCAGATACACCACCGTGGAACACAACTGCCGTTCCTGCGGATCATAGGTAAGGACTCCGAGTTCAGTGCTGTGGCGCAACACGTCATCCGGGATGTGGCTGCCCAGCGAACGCCGCACCGTGATTCGTATCATGGGATGCAGGCGGCGGAATTCCGCCAGCACGGGCAGCAGATAGAGCGCGGTGAATTCATTCGCCGCAATCGCCAGCTTCCCTTTCTGCAGCTCTCGGAGTTCTACCAGCGCCTCCCGGGCGTCACCTCGCAGGTTCAACAATCGTTCCGCGTATTCCTGGAGCACCCGCCCCGCATCGGTTAGAACGCCGTCTCGCGACGAGCGGTCAAACAGGGGCTCGCCTAATTCGTCTTCCAGTTTGCGGACCGACTGACTCACCGCCGATTGCGTGCGATAAAGCTTCTCCGCCGCGCGCGAGAATCGTCCCTCCCGGGCCACTGCCAGAAACACTTCAAGTTGCGCCAGATCCATTGCAGTCCTTCAGCAAAACTTAGGGGCTCATTAGTCCTGCTTATGATGTTAAGAGTAACTAATGATAATCGCAGGATTATAAGCTTGCTTAATGCTCCTGTCTACGTAGGATGAAGCTTCTGATCCCGTTCAGGAGGCCCGAGGCATGGAACGCATCACGATTTTTGACACCACCCTGCGCGATGGCGAGCAATCTCCCGGTTGCAGCATGAATGTGCTCGAGAAACTGCGCATGGCGCGCCAACTCGACTGTTTGGGAGTCGACGTGATCGAAGCGGGCTTTCCGATTGCCTCGGAAGGCGATTTCGCGGCGGTGCAGGCGATCGCCGCAGCTGTCCAGCGTCCCACCATCGCCGGCCTCGCCCGAGCCTGCCCCAAGGACATCGAACGTGCCTGGCAAGCCCTTCAGGCCGCGGCCCGCCCGCGCATTCATGTGTTCCTGGCTACGTCCGACATTCACTTGAAATACAAGCTTCACATCTCGCGCTCGCAATGCCTGGAACAGGCCAGCGAAGCGGTGTGTCTGGCCAAAACTCTCTGTGACGATGTTGAATTTTCTCCCGAGGACGCCACTCGCACCGACCACGCGTTTCTCTGTCAGGTCGTGCAAGCGGTTGTCGCCGCCGGCGCCACTACCGTGAACATCCCTGACACGGTTGGATACACGACGCCGCTGGAATTCAGCGAACTGATTCGCGCCATCCGCGAAAGCCTGAGCGGAATCGCCGGGGTCACCATCTCAGCCCACTGCCACGACGATCTTGGACTTGCCGTGGCCAACTCGCTGGCCGCCATCGAGGCCGGCGCGCGGCAAGTGGAATGCACCATCAACGGCATCGGCGAACGCGCCGGCAATGCGTCGCTCGAGGAGATCGTCATGGCCATGCGCGTACGCCGCGACCGCCTGGCCTACGAGACGGGCGTAGTCAGCGAGCAGTTATTCGCCGCCAGCCAGACACTCAGCGAAATCACAGGAGTCCCCGTCCAGCCCAACAAGGCAATCATCGGGCGCAACGCTTTCGCCCATGAAGCCGGAATTCACCAGGACGGCATGCTCAAGAATCCGCTGACCTATGAAATTATGACCCCGCAATCGGTCGGAGTACCCGATTCGAGACTCGTCCTCGGCAAACATTCGGGGCGCCACGCGCTCGGCCTGCGCTGCGAAAAACTGGGCCATCATTTCGATCGCAACCAGCTCGATGAAATCTACCGCTCTTTCATCGTCCTCGCAGATCAGATCAAGCAGGTCGAGGACCACCATCTACTGGAACTAATCTCCGCGCTCCAGAAGGATCGAGTTCCATGCAATGACCAAGATCAAATGAAAGCCCGTTCGTTCTCCATCGCACCCGCACCCCGGCCAAACGACCGCGAGCCCGCTCAGCTCCTGCTGTCGATGCCTTTCTCGACTCGCGCCAGACCGGCAAGTCTCGCCGCGAATCCCATCACCGAATCTCATAGTCAAGATGACTACCTATGGGGCGTTTGATACCCCGCTGAAGAAACAGCTCGGGTCGTGCAGGGCGGACACTCCTGTCCGCCGCCTTCGATTGTGGGGATATTTGTTCTAGATTTCCTGCACCAAGATCAGAAGTGGACAAGATCGTCTGGTCCACGCTGGAGGCGCAGCCGTTCTGAAAATGTGCCCACGCTACAATAGACGAACATGCTGCTGAACATCGCCATCCTTCCCGGAGACGGCATCGGTCCCGAAGTTACCGATGAAGCGGTTCGCGTCCTCGAAGCCACCGCCGCAATCTTTACTCACGAACTCAGCCTGAAGAAAAAAGACGTCGGTGGCGCCGCCCTTACCAGCAGCCAGAATCCGCTGCCCGCAGGCACATTGCAAACTTGCCTCGCCGCTGACGCTGTTCTGCTCGGCGCTGTCGGAGGCCCGGCATTCGATCATGTTCCCCCTGATCTCCGCCCTGAAAGGGCTCTGCTGCGACTGCGTCGCGAACTCGGAGCCTACGCCAATCTGCGCCCTGCGGTATGTTTCCCTGCCTTGGAAGATTGCTCGCCGCTCCGTCCTGAGGTGATCCGGGGCGCCGATATCCTGATCGTCCGTGAACTTCTGGGAGGAATATATTTCGGCGAACCGCGCTCGACCGAGGGCGGCCCCGGCAACCGCGTTGCGATCGACACCATGCGCTACCGTGAACCCGAAATCGAGCGCATTGCTCACGTGGCTTTCGATCTGGCCCAATCCCGCCGCCGTCATGTCACTTCCGTAGACAAAGCCAACGTGCTCGATTGTTCCCGACTCTGGCGCGAGGTAGTTACCCGCGTAGCCCGGCAATATCCAGAGGTGCAACTCCGGCACACCTACGTGGATTCCGCCGCCATGGCCCTGGTCTCGCATCCCGCCAGCTTCGATGTTCTGCTCACCGAAAACATGTTTGGCGATATACTTTCTGATCAGGCTGGCGCAATCGTGGGTTCAATCGGAGTTCTGGGATCGGCCAGCATCGGAGGCCCGGTAGCGCTTTACGAGCCGGTACACGGCTCCGCTCCGGACATCGTCGGGGAGGGCATTGCGAATCCGTTGGGCGCAATTCTTTCGGTCGCGATGATGCTGCGTCACTCGTTCCATCTGACTGCGGAAGCGGATTGCGTCGAGGCCGCAGTTGCATCCGTCCTCGACCATGGCCATCGCACGCGAGATCTGGCGAAGCCAGGCCAGCCCGCGATCGGCACCGTGGAAATGGGACGAAAGATTGTAGCTGCGATAAAAGAACAGGCCAGGCTTGCCGAAGCGATATAGGTCATCGGGTCAACGAGGAGGCGCACGTCATGGAACAGCTGAGCAAGACCTTTTCAGTCGTGCTGACAGTGGCATCGGCGGTGTTCGCTGGCGCGCCTTTGGCGGACAATGCTCCGCCGCCCTCAGCGCTCCCTGCGGCCTACGTCCAGTCATTCGATAAATGGAAAGCCGAGCAGGTCGAGGACCTCAAACAGAATTGGTTGTCCCTGGCGGGCTTGTTCTGGCTCAAGCCCGGCGAGAATTCCTTCGGCACGGACGCCGGCAATGCCATCGCCTTTCCAAAAGGACCGGCGCACGCCGGCGTTTTCGAACTCCAGGGAACGGATGTGACGGTGAAACTCTCGCCCGAGGCCCACGCCAACATCGACGGCAAGCCCGTAACCACGGCCAAGTTGCAACCCGACATTTCAGGCAAGGCGACAGTTGTGGAACTGGGAAGCCTGCGCATCAGCGTAATCGTCCGCGGCCAGCGCATTGGCATCAGACTGAGAGACGTCGACAGCGAGCAAGCCAAAAACTATCGTGGCCCCGTATTCTTCCCACTCGATTTGTCCTATCGCGTGACGGCAACCTGGGTACCTTCCGACGGAAAGAAAACGGTTGATGTACCCAATGTTTTGGGGGACACCACGCCAACCCCGGTGGCCGGAACCGTCGTGTTCAAAATCAACGGTCAGGAAGCACATCTCACCGACCTGGGCGGCGATCCCGCCAAAGGCCTCTCTTTCGTCTTCAGCGATCTGACCAGCAAAACCGACACCTACCCAGGAGGCCGTTTCCTCGAAACCGATCCAGTCGTGAACGGGACGGTAGTGATCGACTTCAACCGTGCCTACAGCCCCCCCTGCGCGGTCACGCCCTACGCGACTTGTCCCCTGGCGCCAAAAGAGAATCGTCTGGCGGTCGCGATTTCGGCGGGAGAAAAATACGATCGCACTCACGGACACCACTAGTATCTCTTGCTGTCGCGGAGACGCAGCGAATCCCCCAAAAGGTTTTCTCTGTGCCTCTGTGACTCGGTGGTGAAAATCCCCTGGTCGACTTTAATCCGCCCTAAAGGACCAAGGCCGCACAGGTTACAATAAGAGCGGTATGGCTCATTATTACTAACCAGGCTATCGATCGTGATCAATTCACTATTAGAGCGCAAAATCGAAAAACGACCGGACAAAGTTCGTTTGCCAGGCCGTATTCTTTTTCTTACCGAGGATCCCGAACTCATCAAGCGGCAACTCGCGGGTGAAGACCTGCCCTGGGACACAAAGCATCGCGCCAACAATCCCAAGCTGCGCGACGATATCTCGACCGACGAGATCACTCCCGCCCACTATTGTTTCTATTTCGACGAGACGCTGGGCGAAATCCCGTACCTCGGCCTCAAGTGCGGCAGCGTGTTTCCCATCGGCCGTTCTGACGTGAAAAAAGGCGGATTCGTCTGCGCCGTCAGCGGCAAACGACGAGGCAAGGGTTCGAGCCGCGAGCAGTCGCCGTATGCTGAAATGTGCGCCGGCATTCTCGTCGTCATCGCCGAAAACATCGAGCGCATCTACAAGCAGAACTGCCAAAACCTCGGCCTGCTGACCTCGACCAACTTCTCTCTGATTGACCAGATTCGCGCCGGCGAGGATATCCCGCTAAACGAATTCACCGCCGGAGAAGATGAGATTACGCGCCAGGTGATCGAGTACGGCGGCCTGTTCCCCTTCAACGTAGCGCGAATGCAAAAGAAAGTATTTCTCCCGCCCATCAAGACAGAAAAACGTCCGATGACCCTGGCGGAGAAAATCTTCGCGCGACACATGATCAACGAAAAAGGTGATGTCGGCGTCCCGTCCGTGAAGCCGGGCGACACTGGTTTCGCCCGGGCCGACCTGCGCTTCAGCCACGAATACGTCACGCCCATGGCCTCAATCTTCTTCGAGCGGTACGTAGGCAAAGACGCCAAGGTCAACGATCCCACGAGCATCCTCTTTTTCCGCGACCACCTCACGTTTCTTGACGAGGTGATTTCCGAAGAGAAAAAGAAACTCGGCCTGCTCGATCTGGCAACCCAGCTCAAGCTCAAGCAGCAGGACTTCGCCGCCAAGCAAGGCATCAAACTGCACGGCGAACTGAAAGACCGCAAAGGTTCCGAAGGAATCTGCCACTCGATCGTGCTCGAAAGCTACGCGCTCCCCGGCCAGTTGAATATCGGCTCCGACTCGCACACCCCGCACGTGGGCGCAATCGGATGCGTAGCCTTCGGCATCGGCACCACCGACGTGTTCAATTCATGGATCACGAAAGACGTTCGAGTGAAAGTGCCGGAGTCGGTAAAGATTGTGGTCCGCGGCAAGAAGCATCCCAACGTCGCAGCAAAAGATTTCATTCTGAAAATTCTCAGCCTTGACTACGTCCGCAGCGGCAAAGCCTTGGCCAAGGTCATGGAATACGCGGGCGAAGCCATCGAGGAACTCAGCGTCGACGAACGTGCCACCATGACCAACATGGCCGCCGAAATCGGCGGCTTCACCGGCATCGTCGCGCCCGATCGCAAAGCGGTAGACTTTCTCGTGGAACGCCGCGGCATGGACCGCAAGCAGGCCGAAGCCATGATCGAAGGCCTGTACAGCGATCCCAACGCCCAATACGCGCACGTAATCGAACTCGATGCCGCCGACATTACTCCGATGGTGGCGACGCCCGGCGATCCTGGAAATGGAAAATATATTCGCGACCTGAACACGCCAGTGCCGGTGGAACTCGCGTACGGAGGCACCTGCACTGCGGGAAAAAATGAAGATATGGACATGTACGCGCTCGTGCTCGCCGATGCGCTCAAGCACGGAAAGCGTGTAGCGGACTCGGTGAAGTTCTACATCCAGTTCGGCTCGCAGGAAACGCGCGACTACTGCATCCGCAAAGGATATTTAGAAGTTTTCCAAAAAGCTGGCGCGCACGTGATCGAGCCCAGTTGCGGCGCCTGCATCAACGCAGGGCCAGGCGTGACAACGCGTCCCGAGCAGGTCGTAATCAGCGCCCAGAATCGCAACTTCCCCGGACGCAGCGGCCCCGGACAAATGTATCTCGCCAGCCCGCTGACCGTGGCCGCGAGCGCGGTTGCAGGGCACATCGTCGAATACGAACCCAGCGCCGAGCGGGAGTTAGTGGGCGCGTAGCGAATCGGCGGCCCGGATTCTGAACCCGCTTGTCCTCACTGCTTCGACCAACCCTTGCCGGGAACGAATCCTGCTCCTTCTTTGATCACGATCAACTGATCCGCGGCGACTCCTTTGAATTTTTCCTGAAGTCCGCTCGGCCAACGAATCTCGATGTCTGCGCTTTTTTCGGGGCCCAAGCCGAAGTGTAAGCGTGGATCGTTCGAAGAGTAGAAACTCGACTGGCTGAGCACTTCCTGGACTTGCATCTTCTGCCCGTAACGTACGAGAACCCGCGCTCCAATCGCGCTGCGATTTGATTTTGTTCCTACCAATTTGAGCTTCAGCCAGTGATGCGCGCCGCGCAGATCGTTGCGCAACAAAGACGGCGGCTCGTTCAAGTTCACGATCAAAATGTCCAGATCGCCATCGTTGTCGAAGTCGCCAAACGCGCAGCCGCGGCTACAGTGCGCGGCTGGAACTCCGGGACCGGCTTCTTCACCCAGTTCTTCAAATGTGCCGTTGCCGAGGTTGCGGAATACTACCCGCGGAGTCTTGGTCGGATATTGGGGAAGGGTTCGCTCGACCTGCGGATAAACATTGCCCGTAACCATGAATATGTCCGGATATCCATCGTTGTCGAGGTCCACGATGCCTGCGCCCCAGCAGATGTATTGGGTTTCGACGCCTATGCGAGCCGCTCGCGTCACATCCTCGAAGTTGCCTGTGCCGTCGTTGTGATAGAGGCCGTTGGTGTCGTCGGCGAAGTGGGTCTTGAACAAATCCAGGTGGCCATCGAGATCGTAATCGCCGACGCCAATTCCCATTCCCGCCTGTTCCATGCCGTCTTCGCTGAGCGCAACCCCGCGCAGGACGCCCTCTTCGCGGAATGTCCCATCGTGATTGTTCATCAACAGAAGGCTGGGAGTGGAATCGCAGGCCACGTAAATGTCGGGCCAGCCGTCTTCGTTGAAGTCGGCGGCGACGACCGTCATCCCGTAACTGTCGCGCAGTCCCGCGATCCCGGCTTGACGGCTGACGTCGGTAAACGTCCCATCGCCGTTATTCCGGTACAAAGAGTGGAAAGGGGTGGGCAACCCGCGCGGACCGCACTCTACGGCAACGCCTTTCCAATCGCAGTTGCTGTTCTGGCCGGGCTTGGGCACGTGCTTCAAATCGAACTGAACGTAATTCGAGACGAACAGATCGAGATGGCCGTCGCGGTTGTAATCCACGAAGGTGCAGCCTGCTCCCCAGCGGGGCGCGTCGCTTAGCAGGCCGGCCTGCTTGGTTACGTCGGTGAAGGTTCCGTCGCCGTTATTTCTGTAGAGTTTGTTCTGTCCGTAATAGGTGCAGAACAAATCTTCGTTGCCATCGTTGTTGTAGTCTCCAACGCACACGGCAGAGGCCCAGCCGGCGTCGTGCAATCCGGCTTTCTCGGTTACGTCGGTGAAGGTGCCGTCGCGATTATTTTTGTACAGGCGGTTGGTGGCGCCGGCGGGGGTCTCGTCCAGGCGCGTGCCGCTCAGGATGAAGATGTCCATCCAGCCGTCGTTGTCATAGTCGAGAAAGGCGCAGCCGCAGCCGGTGGCTTCGAGGATGTAATCCTTGCGCTCCGCGGTTCCATAAATCACGGGCGCCACCAAGCCCGCTTCGCGCGCCACATCGGTAAAGTTCGCGTCGAAAGGACGCCCCGAAGGAGCCGGCTTGGCCTGGGCCTTGACTCCGCGCGAAGCCACGCCTTGTCCCAGCATCTTCGCGGCACAGGTGCCGAGAGACAGATAGACAAATCCGCGGCGTGTGAGCTTCATAGAGCAGATGTCGGTTAGCAGGCCTGTGAGCGGCAGTATAAAGCACGGGAAAACCGGCTGTTCGTTTTCTTGTGGATTGGCCCGTTTCGGAACGGAGTTTACTGTTTGGTACCGGGTACCCCCCCTACCCCCTTTGGCTGCAAAATCTAGAGTGCAAAAGACTTAAATTTTGACTATGTGCTAGATCTTTGGGTTTACAAGAGTTACACGCAAAATCTAGAGAACATGGGAGTTACGGCGGGGTACGCCCGGGCCCCGGTTCCGTTTTGGAACTGGGTTGGAGCGCGACCGGAGGAGCCGCGCCCTCGCCTGGGTCAGGTTGTCAAGGATCGATTGTTATCTTGCAGATAATATATCTTACTAAAGAGTATCTTGGTTGGACCATGGCGTCAAGAAAAAAGTGGGGCGGGCGACTGATCGGGCTCTGGGTGAGAGTCTCGCGCCCAACCTTTTCGCAAAGGACGCGAAAAAGGGTGGGGCACCCGGGTGGTTGTTAGGCAAACCGCGAAAGGCCGGGTCAGCCGCCTCGCATTCACGGGGTCAGCTTGAAGACGGTTCCGCCATCATTGGCACCGCCCCCCGAAGTGGCACCGTAAAGGTTGCCGCTTGCATCCGTCACTAACCCCGCGATGGGTGCTGCCCCATCCGTTGGTGCCCCGGCAAAGGTGTGGAGCAAAATCTTGACGCCATTTCGATCTAATTTAAACACGGTTCCGCAACCCAGGTTGCACGCTGGATTGCCTCCGAACTCGGTGGTGCCATACAGGTTGCCGTGTGAGTCCCGCACCAAAGCTCCCATGGGACCACCTCCGTCGCTGCCGCCCTTGAAGCTATACAGTACGGTTTCTTTGCCGTGGCGATCCAACTTGAAGACCGTCCCCCACAGGCGGCTTGATCCGCCGCCGTTGGTCACTCCATAAAAGTTGCCAGCAGCGTCTCGGATTAGCTCACCGGAAGGATACCTGCCATCCGGAGGTCCTGGAAATCGGTACAGCACAGTCTCAGAACCGGTTGGAGTTAGTTTGAACACGGTTCCGCAACCCAACTCGCACCTCTTAAGGTCGCCTCCTTCCTCGGTCGTACCATAGAAATTGCCGGCCTCATCTCGAATCAACCCTGTTGTTGCAAAAGCCCCGTCTGGAGTTCCGGCAAAGCGATACAGTAGAGTTTCTTTGCCGGCGGCATCCAACCGGAAGACCACCCCGCAGCCTGTTTCACAGGCCGGTTTTCCTCCGTTCAGGGTGGTGCCGTAGAGATTGCCAGCCGCATCCCGGACGAGCCTTGCGCAAGGGAGCTTCCCGTCACGGTTCCCACCCATGAAGCTGTGCAGAATAGTTTCGACGTGCTGTTTAGTCACCTTGAATACGGTTCCATCAAAGTGCGTGCCACCACCGCCAGTTCCGTACAAATTTCCCGCCGCATCCCGGATCAAAGTGGAACAGGTTCCGTCGCTGTCCCCTGGCCTGCGAAGTTGTGCACTAGGGTTTCTCTGCCGGTGCGGTCCAGCTTGAACACGGTTCCAGCGCCACGAATTCCGCCGCCGAGGGTAGTTCCGTACAGGTTGCCACGCTTGTCCATGACTAAACCCGAAGGATAGGCACCGTCGGTTCCTGATCCGAAACTATGGAGTATGAGGTAGCTTTGGGCCTGAACCGCTCGGGGCAAAACCAGAACTGCTAGTACAACGCCCCACGCCAGGGTGACGCGAGCTGCCGTGAAACTTCCGGCTAAGGGATTTCGGTGTAGTTTCATGAACCTACTCCCTTGGGTTGTCGCGGCATCTGCCGAGTGCCCAAGCCTTCCGGGGGAGAGTATACCTCGTGGCGAAGGCTCACTTGAAATCGGAGTGCCCCGTAGCTGGCCCACCTTTGCGGTTTTGGCAGGGTGGCGAGTGGCCGACTCACGAGCCGTTCCTCGATCCGTTGCCGTCCATGCGGACCCGATTTCGACGACCCCAATTTCTCGCAGTGCGTGCCGAAAACTGTTCCACTTTCATTCTGCTGGTTCTTTGGCCGGTTTACGCTTTACTGGAATGCCCCGGCCTCTGGGCTGGGAGTTTTTGTTCCCCTGCGGGGCCTGAATCGGATTTGCGCGTTTGCGGCACGACTGAAGTCGTGCCCTCCCCAAAGCCCAAAGAACCGACGTGTACCTGGGGCGCCAAGTCTTCGTATCGATGCGGGTCCAGTAAGCGCGTTGCATCGGGCGGCAGCGGTTCCCACCTTTGCAAAGAACGCAAGGGTGGGGCACCCCTCATTTCAATTTTATAGAGAAAGAGCAAAGTGCACGGTGCTTAGCCAGCCCCCGGAAAGAAATAATGGAGGGTGGGCGGTCGTTAGGAATGGGCCACTGTCTATAAACTTGTCGGCAGTGTCAGGCGACCTGTAAAGTGACCGAGACCAGCCACGATGGGATGCGCCCGGATAGAATATGAAATACAAGGAGTACGCTCCACACACATCGCTTCAGGACCACGTGAAGTGCTTTTGGATCATGGAGCGCGAGTACACGCCCGAGCACCCCACGGAAAACGTGACGCCTGACGCGTCCATTGAGCTGATCGTCAACTTTGGGCATCCGTACGTGTTGCAAACGGAAGGCGCTCCCGACCGCACCATGCCGAGAGCCATTCTGATGGGCCTGCAAAGCAAGCCCTTGGTCTTTCGTTGCGATGGGACCGTCAAGCTGGTGGCGACCAGATTCTACGCCTGGGGTGCACTACCCTTTCTGGCCGATCGAGCGCAGGGACTCAACAAACTGCCCAACACGCTGGGGCGGGAGTGGGACGATTTGGCCACTCGCGTCGAACACTCGGTTCGCCAAGGAGACTTCGATGCCGCCGTCGCCATCGTCGAAGACCACCTCATCGAGAGGCTGCTGACTGCAAGCGTTGAGCTGAAGAAAATCCAGTCTGCCGCGATGATGCTCCATCTCCAGCGGGGGCAGTTTCGCATCGCCGACCTGGCAGAGCATTGCAACCTTTCCCGCCGGCAACTGCAGCGACAATTCCAGGACGTGGTCGGCGTCTCGGCAAAAACTCTGGCTCGCTCGATGCGCTTCGAGGAGATCCGGAAGCGGCTGATGTTCGACCCCGACCAGAGCCTGACCGATCTTGCCTATGAATACGGGTACGCCGACCAGGCCCACTTCATTCACGATTTCAAGGAGTTTGCGGATCGAACACCAAGCGAATTCGCGCGCGAGATGCGCTCCATTCAGTCCATTTTCCACGACAGCGACAATGTCGTTTTTCTACAAGCCTCATCGGCCGGCCGGAGCTAGACTGGCGTCGCAGTCAATCAACCGAATGGGAGATACTCCGATGAACAGAGTGAAGATCGTGAGCGTGCTCGTCCTCGACCAGGACGCAGCCATTGAGTTTTATACCCAGAAGCTTGGTTTTCAACTCCGTGAGGACAAACCTTTCGGCGAGAGTCGATGGGTAACTATCTCTCCGGCGAAGGACAGCGACCTTACCCTTGCCCTCGAGCTGGCCGGAACGGCCGACGACAAAGCGATCGTGGGCAAGCAGGGCGGTAGCCACGCTTTCCTGGGCCTCGACACGTCGGACTGCATCGGTGACTACAAGCGGATGAAAGCCCTGGGCGTGAAGTTCCTCAGTGAGCCGCAGTCCGGCCCGTGGGGCACGGGGGTCCAATGTGAAGACTTGTACGGTAACAAGATCTTCCTGAGCCAGGAACCATGAGCTCGGGCGTCCCCATCCTAATGTTGAAAAGCACGACATTAGGATGGGCCACCCTTCTAGAATCACGCTCTGTGAGAAGACCTGGACGCCTACTTCGGCAAACTGGAACGCGAGATGCGCGAAGTCGCCATTCCACCTTCATTCTGCTGGTTCTTTGGCCGGTTTACGCTTTAGCGGATTGCCCCGGCCTCTGGGCTGGGAGTTTTTGTTCCCTGCGGGACTCGGTGGTTCGAGCCAGGTATGGCCCACCTTTTTTCGCTGGGGATCGTGGGTGGCCTGGTGGCTGAGGTTCGCGTCACGTTCTTTGGACGCTAACCCGGGGCATCAACGTGCGGCGGTCGGGAGCGGGTACTCAACAAAAGAGAAAGCATCTCTCCAATAAGCGTCATCAGCCTTTTTGGATCTTGTTCTTTGGCTGCCAGTCCGCGAAGCTCCATCCATTTTTTTCTTTTCTCTTCAATCATTGCCCCTCCAGCCTGAAAACACTGTGCGTAAGTTCGACCTGAACAACGTGCGGGTTGGTACCGAAAATAGGAGCAGCCGTCGAGGTCCGAACGTCGAATCCGTCAATCGACACTAACCTGCGACTGCCCCGTCAAGCACGCCGAATAATACAAGCCGCAAAATAGGGCGACTGATCAAAATTGCACAGTTGCAAAAATATCAGAGGTCTAAACTGGCACGGTTCGTGACGGAGGCGGTGCTGCACTACTCCGACCCGAACCCGGGACTTGCACACCGAGTTTTGCTGATGTTTCGAGTCGAAAGTTCGACCAGGAGGAGTCTATGAAGAACAGGGTAGTGAGTTTCTTTGCTTTGCTGGTTCTGTTGCTGGCATTGTCTCCGGCCTCGCCCGCGGGCGAGCGGCATAGCCAGATTCAAGCGGCCCTCAACGCTCTACAGGATGCGAAAGCGCACCTACAATCGGCCGCTCACGACTTTCAGGGGCACCGGGTGGACGCAATCAGGGCGGTCGATGAAGCCATTCACCAATTACAGATCTGTATGCAATTCGAGGACTAAAGCCTTCTTCCGGTCTCCGGCGAGTTCAGACAGGTAGCAGGGCAAGATGCGGCTGCCAACTGTGTCTTTCCTTGTCCCAGGAAAAGGGTCATTTGTAGGTCGCTTTGAAGCCTTGGAAGGGGCCGCCCCTGGCGGCTTGGTATGCTCCTACGATGAGCTGATGGTCATTGATGCCGCTGCCGTAGGTTTGGAAGCTTCTCGGAAAGTCGAACTTGTAGTAGGCGCCGTTAGTCAGTAGAGCGCCGTGGCGTCGGTTCTTAGCATCGATCCATTCATAAACAACGTCTTGATTATTGCTAAGACCGAAGACCAGGGAGCCGGTTGCGCCAGGGACGTCGATGGTCTTGTAGGTGGAGCCATTGTAAAGGGACGATTTCTCAACACCCTTCGAGTCTGTCCAGTAGAGGACGATGAACCCATTCTTATTGATTTCCGTCGCTGTGGTGGCGGTTGCACCGGGCACGTCCAGCGTTTTGTAGGCGCCGCCCTTCAGGAGAAATCCATGGGTGGCACCGCCTGCATCCAGGTAGGAACCGACAATCTCTCCGCTGTCGTTGAGCCCGAGAGCGAATGAGCCCGTTGCCCCGGCAGGTCCAGGGACATCGGTAAACTGGCGGTTCTTGTACAAAAATCCAACCGCCTTGCCGCTCGAATTCGTATAGGAGCCGACAATCGCAAGCGCACCCGGAAAACTTATATTGTGGCAGAACGAGTCGGTGCCCTTGGGATCGTCGATCGTAGTCACCGTGTTGCCCTTAAGCATAAAACCGTGGTTGACCGCCCGGTGGTCAACATAGGAGCCGACGATCACCCCTGTCTGGTTGACTCCCCGAGGAAGGGTTTGAGCCGCCCCTGGTACCTCTATCGTGGTGAACCTGAAAGTTAGCCGCGGTGCATCAGCGGCGGTGGCTGCGACCATGAAGGTCAGCACAAACCCCAGCACACACAGTATTGATTTGCGATTCTTCATCGGATTTTTCCCCTTGAATGCCCCTGCCAGTCCCAGCATCGCAAGAAGTGCGGTACGAATTAAAGGAAAGGTCCTCACATTGCCCGAAATGTGCACAAGTATGGCCTTGTTTCGTGTGCGTCAATCCAGAAGTTGCCGAGCGGGGGTGGCCCAGCCTGGGCCGCCCATCGCTAGTAGGCCGAGGTGGCTGTACTCGGTGATCAGGTCACGGCGTGATTTTGAACACCGTGCCAGCATTACATTTGCCGTCGACACTGAATGGAGCAATGCCGAACAGGTTGCCTCGCTTGTCTACAATCACGGAGGCGGTGGGGGTTTGCCCATCTTTCAGTCCAGTGAAATTATGCAGGATCGTCTCCTTCCCGCTCGGGTCCAGTTTGAAGACGGTCCCGCATCCAGATGGGGGGGAACTGCAATTCGAGGCTGAAAACTTGCCACCTACTTGAGTGGTGCCGTACACATTGCCGGACGTATCCAGAACCAGGGGTGACGGAATTGCGCCATCCGAGGGAGATCCATCAAAGATATGCAACGTGGTGAACGTGCCGGCAGAACTCAGCTGGAAAACGGTTCCGCAACCAAAAGGGGAGAGGCAGTTGAAATTGCCTCCAGACGAAGTCGTGCCGTAGAGGTTACCCGCCGCGTCCTGCACCAAACCGGTGAGAGGGCCCCAACCGTCAGCGTCCACCTTGAAACTGTGAAGCACGGTCTCGGTGCCGTCGCTCGCGAGCTTGAACACTGTTCCGGCACCGGACCCACCACCAGAAGCAGTGGTGCCGTACAGATTGCCCGCCGCGTCCCGGATCACAGGCGCCAAGGGAGCGTCTCCATCCGTCCCATTGAAACGGTGCAGCTCGGTCTTCTTGCCGGCCTTGGTTATTTTAAACACCGTTCCGCAGCCTCTGCCGCCTTGTCCGCAGGTAAGGTCACCTCCGTTTTGAGTGGTACCGTAAAGATTCCCCGCCGCATCCCGGATCACGCCGCCAACAGGGTCTGATCCATCTTGTCCATCTTGGAAGGCGTGTAACAGCGTCCGTTTACTAGCATGGCTTATCCGAAAGACAGTTCCACACCCAAATCCGTGGCATCCCTGGCCGCCGCCCTCACGAGAGGAGCCGTAAAAATTTCCCTGGGCGTCCCGTACTATAGCGCTATCTGAACCTAGATCATTCCCACCCTGGAAGTTGTAGAGCACCCTCTCAAAGTTCAGGTCGTGATCCAGTTTGAACAGAGTACCTGAATCAGCATTGCCTCCCCCGCCGCTGTTTCCGTAGAAGTCGCCGACGCCATCTCGAACCAGGCCGATAGGAAACTCGGCGTCGGGCGGGCACCGAAATCGGTAGGTGACCCGGAAAGTTTGTGCCAGCGCAGATGGAGTTGCAAATACCGCAAGTACAAGAGTGGCCGCTAACGTCAAAGCGACATTGGCGGCTCGCCCGCCTACGCCCGGAATCCGGGCTCGAATTGATTTTTCATGGTGTTGCTTCTTGGCACTCATACTTAAGACTCCTCTAGATTCCAGCTCGCCGGGGAGGCAGAAAATCATCCAAGGTGAAGTCGTCGGTTCTATCGTGGGACAGCTGGCCCGGCCCATCCATGAATCAAGATTATCCGCGCTGGACTTTTGCTATTATCTAATGCCTATCGACTGGTTCCGCCGCCAAACCGAAAGTGCGGGTGATCCCAGCGCGAGTGACCACAGCGTGGCTGGTTCGGGAGCGGAAGCAGTGAAGGTGTGATCCTCGATGTCCGAACCCTTCGTTTTGCCCGTGATGATCGGCTTATTGGGGATGCTCTCGTAGGCGTAGCCAGTGAGCGTGCCGCTAACGTTGCCGTTGCAACTGACGTCTAACCGAGCCCATCCATAGTGAACTCTGCCATTAATCATGAACCTCAGGCCCAGGTACTTCTTTGATGCTTGTTGCCACTTACCTCGGCAGGTATCCTCATGCTCAAAAGCATTAGCGTATCTCCCCGCCATTGAGTTGGTGAAAATATGGAAGCGCTTATTGGCTGCGATCTGGAATCCCGCGGGAAGCGCAGCGGCCGATACCACATGGCTCTTTCTATTTACATATCCCCAGATCGCATTGCCAGGCTGGGCCGGTTGGGCGGAAAGAGAACTGCTAACAATACCAGATGACTGAGCTTTGCTGTTCCAGTTCGTAAGGTTGAAATCGACAGTTCCGTCGTTGTTCAGGTCGATGGGAACGGTCGTTCCAGGCGTGATGCTCACGTTCGCGGGGGTATACACGATTTTGGCTTCGGCCGGTTGCGTCATTGCCAATGCTCCGACCCCTGCCGCCGTTGCCGCAAGCGCGTACATATTAAGGTTTCTATGGACTAAATCAGAAAGTGGGGCAGGCTTGCCAGCCCGGAGCGATCTCTTCATAAAACCTCCATTCGACTACCTGCACTACTTACCCGTGATTGCCCTATGCTTGACACGCCAGTTCGAGTTTGCTGCCGCACCCTGGGCGAGGTGCCCGAGTGTGGAGGGCTCGACCACAACATCCGGCCCTTTCGTTTTGCCCGTGATGATCGCTTTGTTAGCGACCGTTTCATAGGCATAACCAGTCAGGGTGCCCGTAATCGTCGTTTTTTGCAGTACCTTGCAGCGGACGCTTAGCCGAGCCCATCCATAGTGAGTCTCACCTTGAATGCTAAACTTCAGGCCGAGATACTTGTTAACTGCGTGTTTCCATCCCCTCCCATGGCACTGGCCCCTACCGCCTCTGCCGCTGGTGTATCCGAACACCATGAAGTTGCGGGCCGTGTGGAAATACTTATTGGCCCCGACCCGGGATCCCGGTAGAAGCGCAACGGCCCTCCAGGGGATGACCTGTGAAGTTTTGCTTTCCCAGACGGCGTTGCCCTGCTGGGCCGGTGTTACCGTAAGCGAATTCGGATATCCCGTGTTGGTGTGAAGAGAGTCCTTCAAGGTGAAGTCAACCATTCCATCGTGATTGAGATCAAGGAGAATGCGGGTACCGGTGTTGATGCTTACTTTCGCCGGCGTATACACAATTTCGGCTCCGGCCGGTGACGCCAATGACAACGCTCCTACCCCAGCCGCTGTGGCCGCAAGTGCATACATGCTGAGGCGCTGATGGACTGACTCGGAGAGGTGAGCTGACTGACGGGGCCGTTTCATAAGGCCTCCTCAAAAAACGGATGCCATTATCCTCCAGCCGTTCTCTATTGTGACGAGAAATTGTCGTCCCGCCCGTTTTCAGTACACGAGAAAGGATCGATGGGCAGACGTGTACCGGTACGCAGCGCCGGGAGCGAGTCCGACGGGCGGCTCGGGTTTCCAGTCGCTTTGCGCCTCGGAATGACTGAAGAATAAATAAAGGAGTGCCGGTAATCTGCGACTTGTTGTAACATACTCGGCACGAGGTCGTGGGTCGATCCCGCCCAGGTTTGCCGTGCCCTCCTAGGGGACGGATCCCGTTGTTTGAGGTGACTTCCATGCCAGTTCTCTTCTTCGGTGAACATTGCTCAACTGATTGTCGTCAAGGCGCTGGCTTTTCAAATGCAGCCGCCGGGGCGGTGGCTCGCAAAATAGTTTTTACATTCCTGTCGTTTCTGGCTGCGAGCGCTGTTTGCCTTGCTGCGGCTGTGGACGTTGTCACTTATCACAACGACAACGCCCGCACCGGTCAGAACACTAAAGAGACAGTCCTGACCACGAGCAATGTGAAGTCCTCGACCTTCGGGAAGCTTTTCACCTTCTCGGTGGATGGCAAAATCGACGCCGAGCCGCTGTATCTTTCGGCGGTCTCGATTCCGGGCAAGGGAACGCACAACGTCATTTATACCGTCACCGAAAATGACAGCGTTTATGCCTTCGACGCGGACGATGGGACTCCGCTGTGGCAGGTATCGGTTGTGGGACAGGGCGAGACGCCTTCTGATGATCATGGCTGTGGCCAGATCAGTCCGCAGATCGGGGTTACGTCTACTCCGGTGATCGATCGCGGCAGCGGCGCGCATGGAACGATTTACGTGGTTGCCATGAGCAAGAATTCCAGCAACTACATTCAGCGTATTCATGCGCTGGACATCACCACCGGGCAGGAAGAATTTGGCGGGCCGACTGAGATCAAGGCGACCTTCCGCAATGGGCACGTGGTCTTTGATCCCAGCCAGTATGCGGAGCGGCAGGGGCTGCTGCTGGTCAATCACGTGATTTATACGGCGTGGACTTCGCATTGCGACACGGGGGCGTATACCGGGTGGGTGATCGGCTATAGCGAGAGTACGCTGAAGCAAACCAGCGTGTTAAATGTTACGCCCCACGGCAGCGAGGGATCGATCTGGCAAAGCGGAGCCGGAATGGCGAGTGATGGCAGCAACATTTACTTTCTGGACGCGAACGGAACCTTCGATACCACGCTCAACAAAAAAGGGTTCCCCAGCCTGGGCGATTATGGAAACGCGTTCGTCAAGCTCTCGACCACGAACAATAAACTTGCCGTGGCCGATTACTTCAACATGTTTAACACCGTGGATGAATCGAACAAAGATCTGGATCTCGGGTCCGGCGGGGCCCTGCTACTGCCGCCGATGAAAGATGTCCACGGGAAAACCCGTTACCTGGCCATCGGAGCGGGCAAGGATACGAACATTTATGTTGTCGACCGCCTGAATATGGGGAAGTTCAATCCTAACAATGACAATGCGATTTACCAGGAGATTGATGGAGTTTTGAAAAATGGGATGTGGGCGATGCCGGCTTATTTTCACGGCAGTGTTTATTTCGGTCCGAATGGCGCACGGCTTCAACAGTTCCGCTTAACCAAGGCCCGGCTCTCCAAGACGGCGGTCTCGAAAAGCAAGATTGGATTTCACTATCCCGGAAGCACTCCGAGCGTCTCCGCTAACGGCGCGAGCAATGGGATTGTTTGGACTATCGAGCACAGTCTCAACCCCGACGTTCTGCGGGCTTACGATGCCACTAACCTGGCCACGGAACTTTATGATTCGAACCAGGCGGCCAACCAGCGCGATCAGTTCGGCATCGCCAGTCATTTTGGCACTCCGATGATCGTAAATGGGAAGGTCTACCTGGGGACGGAGACCAACGTGGCGGTTTTCGGCTTACTGGGACACTGATTAAAGATACAGAACTTCGGCCCGCCGGAAGGGCACTCATCGTGCCTTCCTCCAGCGGGCCGAATTCAGTGTCTAGCGAGCTACGGTCGTCTTGAAGAAGATCGGATCGATGTTGGAGAACGGCCGACCAAAGGGCACGCCGTTTCCTGGGAACACGCCGTAGAACGTATTTCCCACCGCTTTCATCTGCTGATAATCGCCAAGAATGCGCTGCCTCGGGTAGCCGTCGTCGGTGGCGGGCGGGTTTTGCATGCTCGCGTCAGATGCCAGGGAGAGGAGCCGCCGACTTCACCAGATTCGTGCGTCAGCCATTATAGGCAGTCACAGGCCGGTATGCTGGATGAAATTCTGGGCGGTGGCTGGCGATCGCCTGGCCGACCGCCACAAGCGGCGCTATGCAGCTCAGGCTTGATACGGCTAACATGGAATAATCAGCGGCTGACTCGGAAGCGCATGCAGTCCGGTGATTGTCCCGGTCTTCAAAACCGGCGGTCGTCGTCTTTCGGCGGCGATGGTGGGTTCGACTCCCACTCGCTTCCGCCATTTAGATTGAATAAGTTAATCGTTCATTATGCAGATCTCGGAGTGAGAGCTGAGGTTCAAAATCGGTGTGCTGTGATAAAAACGCGATAAAACTGTCGCAGATTTCATCCCTTTCTTGAGCTCCAAGTTGAATTCGCCCGGGTTTCGCGAAGAGTCGAGAGGGCGTACGTACGTCGGCAGGATTTGAGTGCTTGCGTGGCCAAGCAGATGGTGGGTTCCGGTTGTCGAAGCGACATGCAACAAGTGTGAGAATTGCAGCCTCCAGGACTGCTTTTATGCCCTTGACATAGTGGTTCCGGCAAGAGCAACATTCCTCCGCAGGCAATCCCCCCCAAAGCCTGCCGCGCGATTTCAGAGCAAGGAAATGTCCCAATGAAGCTCCACATCTGCGCAATATTGCTTATCAGCCTCCCTGTTACGATTCCTTCCGCCATCGCTTCCCAGCCTTCCGGCACGTTGCAATCGATGAAGCTGCTTGCCTTTGAAGTGGGCTGGGCCGCGACTCAGAACCAACTCTTTTGGACGACCGATGGAGGTACCCAGTGGAGAGATATTACGCCGAAGACCGCCTTGCCTGCGGAGGTCGCCTCGGTTTTTTTCCTCGATACGTCTACGGGATGGGTGCTGCTCTCGGGCAATGATGAAGCCCAGGGTCCGTCACGATTCGATTTTGCATCGACAACCGACGCAGGAACTACTTGGTCGGTTACTCATTTCAATCCTCCGGTAAACTCGAGGCAGTACATTCTCTCTGGCGACGGCCGGGTCGATTTTGTGGATTCGCTTCACGGCTGGGTCAACCTAGGCGTCGTAAGCAGCGCATCTGCCCATCTGGGCATTCTCCTAGCAACCCAAAATGGGGGCAGGACTTGGGACTGGGCCCCTGGAGGATCAGGAGCAGGGCGGGGGGCCATTCTGTTTGTCAATACGGGGGACGGCTGGGCAGTTAGTCCGGAAGGGGACGAGCTTTACTTCACACACAACGGTGCGAAGAGCTGGCATGAGTTATCGTTGGACGCTCCTCCGCTAATGCACTCGACAGCTCAACCCACTTATGACCTACCTGTCTTTGAGGATAGCAGGCGCGGTTTTCTGCCAGTTGCTTTTTCCGGACCAGATGATCCAGCGGTCGAGATGGTGCTATTTGGGAGCAATGATGGCGGCAAGACCTGGAGGCTAAGAGGGCGCATGCCACGAAGCTCCTCCCCTTGGGCAACCACTGTCGCCGACTCAGTTTGGATAGCCGCCACGATTTCGAACCAGGCGCTTGCGTTCACCGCCATCACCCTGGACAACAAGACTGCAACTGGCCGCACCACTACCCACGTAAATGCTGATATCGGCCACGTAGGTCATGTCGATAGCATATCCCAGCTTAGTTTCCTCAACGGGACCAGAGGGTGGTTAACGGCTGATAGTCACAGCTGCGCAAACCTCAGCATGAACTGCCCCGCATTGCTATCGACTAACGATGGCGGGATCAGCTGGAGCAACATCACTCCGCCTAACGCGAATGAATTACCGGCAAAGACTCCGTCACCAGGGTTTCGTGTATCAAGTGGCAGCCATCTCAGTAGCAAAATGGTTTCGAACGGTGCCCCTAGATCGTCGCGACCATCAGACCCCAACAAGGTCGTATATGAAGCATTTGACATAAGCCGTGTTATTCCGATCACTCCGAAAAATGACATGCAGACTTGGTGGACCTACAGCCCCTATTGGGATACAAGCGTTTACCTGCCCAAGTCCCCGAACCGAGGGACCGACAAAAACCTAACTCCGGCGTGGGTCGACGAAGTACGGAAGGAGGGTTGGTCATTGATACCGACGTGGTTCGGTCTGCAGGCCCCGTGCGCCTGCAACTCAAACCTAGGACCGTCCTGCACACATTTCAAACATACGTTTAGTTCCACCCCCAAGACTGCTAAGAAGGAGGGTATAGCCGAAGCGAAAGCGGCGTCACACCAAGCTGACCTCCTCGGCATCGGTGGGATTGTCATTTACCATGACATCGAGAACTACGCACCTTCGACCAAGTGCAGCCGGGCGGTAATCGCGTTCCTAGATGGTTGGGTCAATGAATTGCCGAAGACTGGGGTGCTCTACACCGGCGTGTACGGCAACCCAATTCCGGCAAAAAAGGATTTTTCGCGAGTATCACCCTTGCCGGACGATGTTTGGATCGCCACAGGTAATAAGCTTCAGACGATCTGGGGATTAGATCCTTTGTGTGATCCCTTTTCCAAACCGCCGTGCCCACTGTGGTCGCTCAGCCAGAGAATTAACCAGAACTTCTTGGCACCAAGAAGCTCCAAGGGCGAAAGTTGGGGCAAGACCGTGAAGTATGTGGTCGACCACGATGTCGAAGATGCCGACGTCGTCATTCCGTCCGTTGGAAACCAGATAGCTCAGAACGGGAATAGCGGCACTCCCGGTTCTAGCTGCACCAAAGATTGCAACTTCGACTACACAAGCATCGATTATCCAAACGCTGAACTGACGAATGCTCTGGGAATCAACAATCTTGGCGACATTGTGGGTTACTACGATTATGTTGCGAATTCGAGACTGGGGTTCCTCTACAGCAAAGGTCAGTTCACGACTATTGAGTATCCTAATGCCGCGCAAACTGAAGCTTGGGGCATCAATGATGCCGGCCAAATAGTGGGCTGGTATATTGATTCGAATTCCAATTTTAACGGGTTCCGGGTTTCCCCACCATACAGCGACCAGGATTACAGTTCGATCTCCCTCGGCAACAACACTTTCACAGTGGCTTTTGGCATAAACGATGATAATCAGATTGTTGGCTACTATCAGGATCCAAATGGCTACCACGGCTTTCTGGACAACACCAACAATAATGTGTTTACAACTATCGATGACGGTGGAGGTACGTTGGTGCGCAACATCAATGGCGACTCGCTGATCGTGGGTCTAGTGCAGGGCGGCAACAGTTTTCTCTATGATGCGGTCACTGGCAACTTCACGACTTTCGGTCCCACTGTGTATGGCGTCAACGATAGCCTCGAAATGGTCGGTGGTAATATCTTGTACGATTACGAGAGTGGTGCTCAGACACCTGTCAGCTACCCTGGCGCCACGGGAACCGGAGCCTTTGCCATCAACGACTACGCCAACATTGTGGGCAACTGGTACGATTCAAACAATGTGCAACACGGTTTCCTCGCGACACCTAAGCAGCATTGAAAGGGAAACTTGTAGTCTCTTGGATGTGCATCAAAAGATTTGCATTGTCGGCGAAGAAACATACCTTGCCTTCCCACGGCAGTTCGGACACAACTAAGACTGGCTTTGCTCACAATCCCAGCAAGTTGGGATGAAGTTTGGTGTAGCCATGCTCTTGCGCCCATAGGTCGAGCGGGATCGAGGCGAGTTCGTCGACGATAGGGTCGGCTAAGCCGTTCTTCGTGAGATCAATCGACTTGATGTAGGTATGACAGACATCGCAGCATTCGACGCGCACGTGGGGAAATTGATCGGCAGTGTAGACCGGAAGTTTGGCTTGGTCTTCCTGGCCGCATCCGGCGCAGACGATCCGGCGAAATTCCCACTCGCACAGACAGAAACCGCAGACTAAGCTTCGGCGGGCACCGTCGCCCTGCTGGCGGAGAACGCCGGCACCTGGCTTGCGATTGCAGAACGGGCACAGCGAATGACTGTATCCCTCGAGTTGCAAGCCTGCATGCGATCGGGCGAGTTCAGCATAAGGCTGAAGAACGGCGAAGGCCAGGAATTCTTGAGGAGCGTCGGGCGGTTCGTTGTTCGACCAGCGATTGCTCAGCAGGTCAGACCAAGAAGCGGAAGATGCACTGCGCAGATCGTGAGCGATCTGGGCGAATCGGACCGGCGCTTTCTCTTCTACCAGGGAGAGAAATGCCGTGAAGCTGCTGAGAAGTCCCGGAGCGTCCGACAAACCCGATAACGAGACTGGAGCGCCTTCGCGCTCGAGCCGCTGGTACAGGCTCTGCTGGAAGTGTGCTACATGGGTGTAGAAGCCGAGAATTTCGGACGCGAAGGGGTGCTGGATGGCGAGTTGTTCAGCTCGCCGGATACGTCGCTTCCAGGGAATGCTGGCCACCGGGCGATTATGAGGCTTCGACTCGCGGCGAGCAACTGGGCAGATCTGCAGCGTCGCGGTGTTGCACGTTCCGGGTTGACTTTGAAGAGCCTCCGGCGCTATAGTTTTTTGCAAATTGGTGTCCCGTCTCATGATTTGATTCTGATGTAGGTTTGCGAATCGAAGCGGTCGGAGGATGCACCATGGAACTCTCCCGCAGAACCTTCCTCAGGAGCGCGCTCGTTGGTGGAGCGGGCTTCTCTCTCCTGGGATTTGATTTGACTCCCGCGGTTGCGCAACTGAAAGAGCTTAAGATCGCCCGCGCGACTGAGACGCGCTCGACCTGTCCCTATTGCGCAGTGGGTTGTGGCGTGCTTGTTTACACGATTGGCGACCGCGCGAAAAACGTAACGCCGCAAGTGATCCATGTGGAGGGCGATCCCGATCACCCCACGAATCGCGGGACACTGTGCCCGAAGGGATCATCGCTCGAGCAGGACATCCTTAATCCACGCCGGCTGCTGAAGCCGCAGGTTCGTCGGCCTGGAGCTACGGCCTGGGAAGACATTTCGTGGGATGCCGCTCTGGATGAGATTGCCCGCTGGACCAAGAAAACGCGTGACGCGACCTTCGTGGAGAAGGACGGGAACGGCCATACCGTCAACCGTTGCGAAGGCATTTCTTTCATCGGCGGCTGCACCGACACCAATGAATTCAATTACTTGGTCGTAAAGACGATGAGGAGCATGGGCTTGGTCTATCTCGAAAACCAAGCCCGTGTTTGACACGGCCCTACGGTCTCAAGTTTGGGACCAACTTTTGGGCGCGGGGCCATGACCAATGGCTGGATCGACATCAAGAATACCGACATGATGTTGATCATGGGCGGCAATCCCGCCGAGAACCATCCCTGCGGTTTCAAGTGGGCCATGGAAGCCAAGCGGAACCGCAACGCCAAGCTGATTTCCGTCGATCCACGATTCACCCGAACCTCAGCCACGGCAGATCTCTTCTGCCAGATCCGCGCCGGCACCGACATCGCCTTCCTCGGTGGCCTGATCCGTTACGCGATCGAGAACAACCGCATCGCCAAGGATTACCTGGTCAACTACACGAACGCCGCGTTCATCGTGAAGGAAGGCTTCAAACTTCCGGAGGACGGCCTGTATTCAGGCTTCGATGCCGCGACCGGCACGTACAACACATCCACTTGGAATTACGAACAAGGCGGTGATGTCAGCGGCAAAG
>Ga0210410_10000955_pt1 | contig 28245 bp, 30 predicted proteins | sample IncBWC4MmetaG_FD_161058 | JGI IMG/M metagenome (GOLD analysis project Ga0210410, IMG submission 161058) | Forest soil microbial communities from Barre Woods Harvard Forest LTER site, Petersham, Massachusetts, United States - Inc-BW-C-4-M | ecosystem: Environmental > Terrestrial > Soil >... | reverse complement strand
CGTGATGCGAACGTGTACAGCGAAATTGCCGCCACGCTCGCCGATGCCGACGCCGCCCTGGTAATCGGTGATGCCGCGCTACGCATAGCCATCGCCGCGGAAGCTCAGGGTGTGAAGCCCGGCCCCGACGGCGAATGGCTCACGCCCGCAGCAGCGCTAGCCGACACTCCCGTAGGGGCGCAGCACGGCTGCGCCCCAGCCCGGCACCATGTCACCCCTGAGCAAAATTCACAGCTCCACATCTACGACGTCGTAAAAGAATGGTGGCACTTAACCGAAAAGCCCGCCGTCCTGGCCATCTGGGCCGCCCGCAACCAATCTTTTCCCAACAACCTCGTCCCCGCCTCCGTCACCGCAGACTTCCAATCCTCCCTCGATTTCGGCCTGACCCAAATCCCCCAAATCGCCGCCGAAGCCGCCAACGAAATGCATCTCCCGGAAAAAGAGCTCTGCCTCTACCTGCAAAAAAATATCGATTACACGCTCGACCAGGAAAACCTCCAAGGCCTCCTCCGCTTCTTTCAGGAAAGCCAGGCCCTGAACCTAATTCCTCCCCTAAGCCACATCTCCATAGCCGCCGGCCCCGATTCCCCCGCTCGCCACATCGACTTCACCGTCGCCCAAAAACGCGCGTAGCGGTTCCGCAGATCGTGCCAGTCCTTATGTGCCCTGCTCAGCGGCAGCTCTCCCCGGTCTTGGTCATTCTCCTCTCTTCAAATCCTTATAACCCTATAACCCTCAGTTGAGGTCAAGCATCACATTCGTAAAAGAGAGGAGCGCCGGCTACTGAAATTCTCCCAGCCTCATGCTTCGTGGACTGAATTTTTGAAACAGTGGGTAGTGAGTAGTGAGTAGTGGGTAGTCGTCGGGCAAGCAAGAAGAAAAGAAGTGGGTAGGGGCGTTATGACCCCACCCCGGCGTGTTTTCGTAAATGCGGTAGATAAAGGGGTTAGCGAGCGATTCGGCGTAAAAGCGGTAGATAAAGGACTTACGGTGCTACTCGGCGTACCCCTTGGCTTCGCTCGGGGCAAGAAAGCGGCAGATAAAGGAGTTAGCGCCTGGGGCGAACGCAGGCAGTTGCGTGGCGGGGAAAAAAAGAGACGCAACGGGTACAAAGATCGAGGGTTAGGGGTGTGGCGGCGGGAGGGGCAAGGGCGGTTTCTTCGGGACAACACGCGCAACTGTGTCGCAGGTCTGGACGTATGTCAATAGTAAACTGTAAGTGATATTGTTAGCACATCGAGATGTGCGGTTCTATTAGCACGTGATCTGTCCGGTTCTAGTATTTTGGCTTCTGCCTATCCCTAATTCTTAACCATCGTTGGTTAAGTCATTAAGAATGCCTAATATTGGCCTTGACACGCGGTGGTTAACCGCGCAGGCTGATTACATACCACAGAGGCAGAAACGCAATCTGAGTTGACTTGAGTTATCTGAAATTGCCTTCAGACAGCTTTAATCTTTCGATGGAGGCTACTATGAGAACTATGAATCGTTTGGACCAACCATTCCGCGGGGCTACGACCTTGCAGGAACAATTCAATCACATGTTTGGCAACGGCCAAGCACGGAACAGCGAGGAGTCAAACTTGACCCCTTGGGCCCCGGCCGTGGACATCTACGAGACGGAGAATGAACTGATCGTTAAGGCCGACCTGCCCGACGTCAATCCCCAGGACCTGGACATTCGCGTCGAGAACAACATCCTGACCATTCGCGGCGAGCGCAAGTTTGACACGAAGGCGCACGAAGACAACTATCTGCGCATCGAACGCTGCTATGGCTCGTTCAGCCGCAGCTTCGCGCTGGCCAACTCCGTGCAATCGGAGTCCATCCAGGCCGACTATCACAACGGCGTGCTGACCCTAAGCTTGCCGAAGCGCGAGGAAGCCAAGCCGAAGCAGATCAAGGTGAGCGTCAATGGCGGAACATCGTCCGTGAAGCAAGCCGTGCCGCAAGCACAACAACAAAGGTCTCTAGCAGCCGCCCCAGGCGCCCGCTAAAAGACTCAGGCCGAACACGAAGTGACAAAGGGCTGGCGAAATCGCCAGCCCTTTTCGTTTTATAGACTGTTTATCGACTGCAAGCGGTTAAGTCAAACCCCGCACGCTCGAAAAGCACAAGCGAGCGGCAATAAATCCAGAGCAGCAATGAGGAAGTTTCGCGGGCGGCTCTAACCGAGTCGCCTTTTTATGACTCGCTGCTCCTCCGTGTATGGCCTTAGCCAAGAAGTAAGGCGATATTGCTTTTGACTTACCTAATTTAAGCAGGTATACTTTCCTTCTCGATTCCTTCCGAGAGGGCCCATGAAAACTGAAGTTTCCACCGTCACCACCAAAGGCCAGGTGGTCATTCCTTCTAAGCTGCGCCGCAAATACGCCATCCGCAAAGGCACGCAAGTGGCCTTTGTTGAGGAGGAAAACCGCCTCGTCCTCCAGCCGCTCACTCCGGAGTTTATTCGCAGCCTCCGCGGCTCCCTCAAGGGCGAGCCGTCTGCTCTGAAAATCCTGCTGGAAGAGCGCAAGCGCGACCGTGAACTATGACACGAGCAGCGCGACGTGTCGTGCTGGATGCCAGCGCCCTCATGACCTTCTTCGACGGCCGCCCCGGAGCCGCCACGGTCGAGGAGCTCATCACACGCGCCGCCGAGGGCAAGTGCGAGCTCTTGATGAGCGTCGTCAACTGGGGCGAGGTTTATTATTCCGTCTGGCGCGCCAAAGGCCCCGGGGTGGCACGCAAAATCGCCTCGGACATCGCGCAATTGCCCATTGAACTGGTCGACGCCGGCTACGAACTCACCAAGCTCGCCGCCGAACTCCACGCCGACCGCAAACTCCCCTACGCCGACTGTTTCGCCGCCGCCCTCGCCGCCGATCGCAAAGCCGCCCTCGCCACCAGCGACGCCGACTTCGCCAAACTCGAACCCGGCCTCACGCTTCTCTGGACCCGCTGACTCTCCGCCTTCCGTAGCGGCCGGTGGCTGCTGGAAGAACTCATCGCGACATCTAAGCGATTTAATTTTGCATTGCATGCATATTGCGTAATGCCGGACCATGTCCATTTGGTTGCGGAGGCGTTGGCTGACACTTGTGACCTGGTTCGATTTCTCGATGGATTCAAACAGCGAACGGCCTATGAGTTCAGCAAGAGGCAAGGCACGCGTCTTTGGCAAAGACGCTATTACGATCACGTTCTAAGAACCAACGAAACGATCGAAGACGTCGCCTGTTATGTGTGGTGGAATCCGGTTAGGAAAAAGCTGTGCACCGAGCCGCGCCAGTTTCCGTTATCGGGGTCGCAAACGATTGACTGGATGAAGCAAAGCGCAGCCGCTCCAAGATGGAAGCCGCCGTGGAAGCTGTAGAGGCCTGGCCGCCCTAAAGGACGGCCTCTACAAGAACGTAACGTGTGCGCCGCAATCAGCCGAGGTACACAATTCGCCGGATTCCCGGAGGAGTTTTGATTTTGATAGGAACGAAGGATGGATCGGTGCTCGCAATGGTATACCGACAAGCGGTCGCGCCTGATCGTTTTTTGGGTGGCCGCGAACGTGTTGCTCCTCGCTGTGGCTTACTACCTTAACTGGAAATTCGGTATTGCCTGGACTGTAATCGCGGTATTGGGATTCATTGTTGGTGAAAAGCTGTTGCTGCGCCGGGTTGACGACGCTGCTCCAAGATAGGGTTCATCGCGGTTGGCGTGCGACTGGGCAAAGCACCAAGCCTCAAACGAGGATAATTTCGCTACACGCTACGCGAAGGGCTACTTCAAGATTCCCGAGAATGCGCAAATTGGCGGGCAAAGAACGGCTAGTTGCCAAAACTTCTGCGGCGTTAGGCCTGTCCGCTGACTAGGGTTCAGTTCAGAACGGCGGCCACCATGTGCGTTAGACGGCGCCATAGCTGAGCCGGGTGTCCGGTACGCGCGTCGCGCCCAAAGCGAAAGCTCAGGCTGAGGCCAGAGAGATGAACCGAACGCGGCCCGCCGGGATACGCTTGTCCCGAGAGCAGAGAGGCCCGAATAGGACCAACGCCGGCAAGGCCAAGCTGCCCGTTCTGAATGTGAAGCGTGCTCTGAAAGGCATCCAATTGCAGGCGTCCGCCCCAGAATTGGAAGAGGGGCAAGCTGGACTGCGTGAGAATCACAGTTCTAACCTCGTTCATTGGCGAGAGATGCTCCAGGCTGTAGTCGCGCGGGTAAGCTCCTGCGAACTGGCGGCTGAAATGGGGATTGGATGTGTCGAGGTTGTGGAACAGCAGGAAGGAAAAGGCCGGCAAGGGGGTCGATACCGTTGGGAGTATCGAGAGAGTCGACACGACCTGTTGTTGGGTTAGAAGGATCTGTGGTGTCGCTGTTTGTGCGACGGCCGGACAGTAGCTACCCAGAAATATTCCGAGCAGCAAAATAAATGGCTTGTACGTCATTAGTGGTCTCTTTGCACTGATTCCCGCTTTTCACGAGTGAAGCGAGGAATGACACCGCCACGTCTGGGTCCCCTTCGTTATCACCTGTGAATGAGCGGCGGATTTGGATGGAGAGGAACTAGATTGCGGATGACGAAATTAATTTACTGCGTCGGGATTCGCCTGTCTGTCGTATTACGGACACATTCTGCGCCTGAAATAAATAAAGTCGTGTTTTCTTGCTGTAGTGCCCGAAGCAAAACTGATTTCAGCACGATCCTTCGTAGGCTTGGCAAGGTAAAAACGGAACGATTGAAGGATGGAGTTATTTCTGCAATGCCAACCACAAAGGTTTGATGAGGGCTGACACGCTGGACACTCAGCCGCATTTACCTAGAGCGACGCCTTTAGTCGTGCAGGACAACACTTAGAAGGGATTTGTTGACCTTGATCTCGCCGTTGTATTCGATGAAGCCCAGCTTCCTGAACTTGTTCATGAATAAATTCACCCGAGTACGCGTCGTGCCGATAATTTCCGCGAGCGTCTCCTGAGAGACCTTCCGAAGTACGGGCTCGGGCTGGCCTTCCGTGCCGTAACGAGCGAGCAGCAGAAGTGTGCGGGCCAATCTCTTCTCCGTCGAATTGAAGAGTTGATCGATTAGGTCCGCTTCAACTCGGATGTTTCGTGCAAGCATGTGAGCGATGAAACGGTCGGACAGTGTGTGTTCCGCGCTGACCACGCGGATCATCTCGTCTTTTTCGATTACAAGTACCGTGGTAGGCGCGATTGCCGTAGCCGTCCCCATACGCATCGTCTGACCTGCCATGCACCCTTCTCCAAAAAAATCACTAGAGCCAAAGATCGCAACGATTGCTTCTTTGCCGCTCTCATTCACCACGGTGAACTTCACACTTCCTTTTTGGATGTACAGAACGCTCGTTGCAGCGTCACCTTGAGAGAAAATTATTTCTTTGTCCTGAAACTCGGAAACCCTTCTCGATGCCCCGACCGATTCGAGAAAGACCTGCGGATCGAAGGCGCTTTTCTTCTTGAGTTCCATGCCTGACGACGGAAGCTTCCTCAATCTCGTTCTCGTAGCCATATTGTTCCTCCTGATAAAAGAGGACCCCTCAATTCTACCGCAGGCGAGAACTAAGAAGGGATGAAAACTGTCTAATACTGAACAGTTCCGCTATCTGGCAAGTGCTAGTCTTTTTGTATCAATCATGCGTGACGCGAGAACTACCGCTCGCTTACAGACAGGTGCCTTTCTCTCACGCATACACTCTTAGGTACCTGTCTTCTCCAATTCCATTCGCTTCATGGGTTTCTCGTCGGCGGATAAGGGGCGCAGTATGTCATTAAAGATAACGAACAGCGAAACGGGCGGCACCGCCATTGTGACACTCGACGGTCGCATCGTGCTCGGCGAAGAAGGCAATGCTCTGCGTGAGAAATTGAAAAACCTGATCGCCGGAGGAAAGAAACAAATCGTCGTCAACATGAAGCACATTACGTGTGTCGACAGCTCGGGCCTGGGGACGTTATTCGCGGCGCACTTGAGCGCACGAGCCGAGGGCGCGTCGCTCAAACTGTGTGACGTGGGCAGTAAATTCCAAGAAGTCTTGCAAATAACTAGGTTGGCGACAGTATTCCAAGTGTGCAATACCGAAGCAGCCGCGGTTAAGAGCTTCTTACATTAAGTTTCGGACTAATAAGAAGGGCGGCTCTCAGTGGACGAAGCGGAATTTGCTAAATTGCACGCGAGCTGCGTTACAGCTTTTAAGGAATATATCGTTGAGGCTGAGAAGACAGCCGTCATGTTGGCGGATTGTACGCCTGGACCGCTGCCCTTTGCTAAGCGGTTACGAATGATGTTTCAGGAGAACGCTGAGCGTACAACCTACTCGCTGTACCTAGACACCAAGCGCCTTCTCCATAATGCGGCACGACTGGGTTACGCCTTTTCTGACTGAAGACATATGTCGAAGCGGAAGGACAAAAAGTTAACCCATCCTTTTTTGGCAGGGTAGCCGTGTCACTACAAACCGATCGGGTTGTCCCGAAACAGACAGACTGCTCGTCCGGAAAATTGATACAAAGGGTGCTTCCCAGAAAGGGAGGTACCAGCAATGTTTTTCCCTCTCGATATTTTCAAAACTGATTCGGACGGCAGTGTGCTTTGGCGCGGTGCGGCAGAAACGTGGGTGACTGCCAAGGAGTGCATCAAAAAGCTGTCGCTATCGTCGCCCGGCGAGTATCTCATCCTCGACCAGCACACCGGGCAGCGGGTTCTTGTCACACGCGATGGTTCGTAAAGGCGGGCGATACCGAAGGGAGCCAAGCATCAGTCCGCGACACCTTCGTGCGAATGACTCGTACCATTGCAACGATAGGGCCTCAGTGCTATAAGCCATATGTGACGAGTGTGACGTATGGTGGCCCTCCCAAGCCGCAAGACGTTCGCTACCCACCCCGAAATGGTGTGGGTTGAAAGAGAACGGTTTATGGGTTGGGCTTGTTCGCAGTGCGCATGGGAGTTCAATCCTTCAGGTATACCCGCAGGCAACACCTTAGCTGACATGAAAGAGGAGTACGAACGGCAGCGCGACAAGGAGTTTGCGTCGCATGTGTGTGCAAAGTACCCAATCCAGCACCGAATTCCTCGACAGAGCAGCGATTAAATAGAGCGAGAAAACGTCAAGCGGAGTGTCCCCTTCCGGACAGTTTTTCTCCCTTCACGGTGCTAGCTTTTCTCATTAGCATGGTGAAGCGAGGTTGACCATTCCTCGCTGCCCCCGGATGGGTGCCTTGCCTGTGCCTCCAAATATCTCACGCGGGCACCCGTCCCTTTCTCCCGACACCGAATCGCTTCCACCCTCAACGTTGTGCGGCAGCCTTGCAGTGGCGAGTTGACCTGGTAGGGCAAACCAGAGCACTGGCGGCACCTCTTAACGGTGCAAAGGTTTCATCTCTTTCCCGACCTTCAGACGTTTCGACATTCCGAGCTTCAGGTGTTTTCAGCTAGAATGCTTGAGACGCTATGAGACTGACGAAACAGCAAGCTGTTGAGATGTTAGAGTCGGACGATCTGGTCGGGCTTGGGATGGAGGCGCATCAGATGCGCCTGGCAAAGAACGATCCGCGTGTAGTGACTTACCAGATCGATCGCAACATCAATTACACGAATTTCTGCACGGAGTACTGTTCGTTCTGCGCGTTTTACCGGCCGCTGGGAGCGAAAGACGGGTACATCCTGTCGTTTGAAACGATCTACCAGAAAATCGAAGAGATGCTGGAGCTGGGCGGCACGGGCATTCTGCTGCAAGGCGGGCTGCATCCGGACCTGCAAATCGGGTACTACGAAAATTTGCTGCGGTCGCTGAAAGCGCGCTTCCCGCAAGTGCATCTGCACTGTTTCTCGGCGCCGGAAATTCTGTGCATCGCGGAAGTTAGCGAAATCAGCGTGCGCGAAACGATCGAGCGGCTGATGGACGCGGGGCTGCAATCGATTCCGGGGGGCGGCGCGGAAATCCTGGACGACGAGATTCGCTCGAAGATCGCGCGGCTGAAATGCACCAGCGACGACTGGGAAGAAGTGCATCGCATCGCGCATTCGCTGGGACTTCGCACCACGGCGACGATGATGTTCGGCTGCGGCGAAGAGCTGCGCCACCGCGTCAATCACCTGGAGCGATTGCGGCGGATTCAGGAAGATACCGGAGGGTTCACCGCGTTCATCCCTTGGATGTTTGCGGCGGAGAATACGGCGCTGGGGAAGAAAGTGCAGGAAGCTACGGCGGTCGACTACCTGAAGACTCTGGCGGTTAGCCGGCTGTATCTCGATAACATCGATCATATTCAGTCAAGCTGGCTTACGCCGGGGATTAAGGTTTGCCAGGTGGGGCTGCAGTTTGGGGCGGATGATGTTGGCAGCATATTGATTGAAGAGAATGTGGTGTTCGCGGCTGGCGTGAAGAATCGGACGAATGAGAGCGAGTTGCGGCGGATTATATCGGATGCGGGGTTTATTCCGGCGCAGCGGGATACGTTGTACCGGTCGTATGCGCTGAAGTAGCAAGCGTAGGAAAAGGCCGCATGGCTCCGCGGACTCCGCCCTGCGCTATAGGAAGATGCGTCCCTACTCTGTCAAAAGAGATCTAACTCACATCTAAAGCGGAGCTAAATCGGCGGCGTAACCAACTGGATGAAGGTGTCTCCGGGTGGATACCAATTCATAACGTAATGTGACATAGTACCCCGCATCGTTCCCGCACGTGGGGCCAGACTCGAATGCCATCGGAAAATCGGACGTCTCCTCGCCCATCCTTGGGGCCTAGTGAAGCTCGCGTGGAATATTTATTGCAAGATGTGCGTTTCGCGATTCGCACGCTGCGCAAGAGTTGGGGCTTCTCGCTGACGGCGATACTGACGCTGGCGCTGGGCATCGGGGCAAACACAGCGATCTTTCAACTGGTCGACGCGGTGCGGCTGCGCAATCTGCCGGTGGCGGACCCTGGCACGTTGGCGGGGGTGCGCGTGGACCGCGGAACGCGAGGCTTCGGGATCACGCTGGGCGACTACGACACGATGCTGAGTTATCCGATGTGGGAGAAGATTCGTCAATATCAGCAGTCGTTTTCGGGCGTGTTTGCGTGGGCGCAGAACCGGTGGGTATCGCTGGGGGACGGGGCGCAGGAAAGGCGCGCGCAAATATTGTGGGTGAGCGGCGAGACGTTTTCCGTGCTGGGTGTGCCGCCGCTCAGGGGGCGCCTGTTCACCGAGAGGGATGACCAGCCAAATTGCGGACTGCCCGGCGTGGTGATCAGCGAACCTTTCTGGCAAAGCGAATTTGGCGGAGAAGATTCGGCGATCGGGAGCCGACTTACGATCGAGGGGCGTCCCACGGAAGTAATTGGCGTAACGCCGCGCAGCTTTTTCGGGATGGAAGTGGGAAACGGCTTTGACATTGCGGTGCCGTTCTGTTCGTTGCCCACGTATGCTCCGGCTGTGCTCAAGACTTCACGCAGCGATTATTTTTGGTTACACGTGGGAGGACGACTGAAACCGGGCGTGACGTTGCAGCAAGCGTCGTCGCAGCTGAATGCGATGAGCCCGGAGCTGATCGAATTGACGCTGCCCACCGGATACAACAGCGCTTCGCTGAACATCTACAAGAGCTTCCGGCTGGCGGCGTATCCCGGGGGAAAAGGGATTAGTTGGCTGCGGCAGACGTACGACAGTCCGCTGTGGTTGCTGCTTGGGACGACTGGGCTGGTGCTGCTCATTGCGTGCGCGAATCTGGCTAACCTGATGCTGGTGCGGGCGAGTTCGCGCGAGCGAGAAATGGCGGTACGACTGGCGATCGGAGCCTCGCGGTGGAGGCTGATCCGGCAATTGTTGTCGGAAGGATTTGTGCTTGCGGGATCGGGCGCTGTATTGGGCATTGCCTTGGCGGAGATACTGAGCAGGAGCTTGGTGCATTTTCTCAGCATGGGAAACAATCCCATCCAGCTCGGCATCAGCCTGGAGTGGCGGGTACTGCTGTTTACGGGCGCACTGGCGATTTCGACATGCATTTTCGTCACGCTGGTGCCGGCGTTTCGGTCGTCAGGCGTGGATCCTGGGAACGTGTTGAAGAGCGGCGCGCGCGGTACTACAGCGGGGCGCCAACGTTTTTCGTTTCAGCGGGTGCTGGTGGCATCCCAAATTGCGGTGTCAGTGGTGCTGCTGGTCGGGGCGCTGCTGTTTGCGAGGAGCTTCTGGAATCTTGTGACGCTCGACCCGGGTTTTCGTGAAAAAGGAATACTTGTTGCTTATGTGGACTTGAAACGGCTGGCGTTGCCGCCGGAGCGATACGTGCCTTTTGTTCGCGATTTGCTGGCGGCGGTGAAAACCGTGCCACAGGTGGAGTCGTCGGCTACCTCGACGCACGTGCCTTTAAACAGCCTAAGCACCTGGAACCTGGGCGTGCGTGTGAACGGAGCGGAGGGCGGATCGCAATTCGCGTGGGTGAGCCCGGAATATTTCGAAACCATGCAGATTCCTCTCTTGACGGGCCGAGGGTTCAACGACCGCGACACGCAAACGTCTCCCCACGTGGCGGTGGTCAATGAGTCCTTTATGCGCAAGTATCTGGCTGACGGGAGCGTGACCGGAAAAACGATCCGCACGAACGCTGAGAACGGCTTTCCGGAAACGGAATACGAGATTATCGGAGTTGTGAAAGATACAAAATACACCGACCTGCGCGAGCCGAGCCCGCCGATGGTCTTTGCGCCCGCCGACCAGTTCCCCAACGAGGGTCCCTGGGCGGTCCTGCTGATACGGTTCTCTTCCTCTCCGTCCGTAGCGATGGCGGCAGTGAAGGAAAAAATTAGTGAGATCAATCCGGCAATCAAGACGGAACTTCACGTTTTCCAAACGGACATCGAGAACACGCTTGGGCGCGAGCGTCTGATGGCGGTCCTCTCCGGATTCTTCGGCGCGTTGGCGGCGCTTCTCGCGATGATCGGGTTATACGGGGTGATGTCTTACATCGTGGCTATGCGCAAGACCGAGATTGGGATCCGCATGGCGCTGGGAGCTAGCCGCGGAAGCGTTATCGGCATCATCGTGGGGCAAACGCTGACGCTGCTTGGCGTGGGTGTCGGCGGAGGCTTGGTGCTTTCTCTGGTAGCGGCGAGAGGCGCCAACTCGCTTCTGTACGGGTTGAAAGCCAATGATCCGCTCACACTGTTTAGCGCGGCAGGATTCTTGGCCGCGGTCGCCTTAGTAGCCAGCTATATTCCCGCATACCGCGCGTCGCGCGTGGATCCGATGAACGCGCTGCGATACGAATAGATCGCGGTCTGTAGTCTAACGAACCAAAGTTGAGCTCTGGACGGACGTAGGAAGTAGCCGGACCCTAGCGCTGCGCTAGCTTTTTACAATCGGGCGCACGAGAATTTCGACTTCAGAGCCGTCGGCTAGATCCAGGGGATCGAGCGGAATGAGCGCGCCGTTGCGGTAGCGGGCGCGGACCTTGCGAGGCTGGGGCAGCTGCGGCTTGGTTGCCGGGGCGGCCTGCTGCGGAGGGCGCGGTGTGCCGGAGGTTTCGTCCAGGGCTTCGTTTGCGAGGGCGTCGGCTTCGGCGTTTTGCTCGCGATAGACATGGCCGATTTTGAAGGAGTCAAAGCCTTGGGTCATTTTGCGGGCGCGTTCGAACAGCGGGCGGAGCTCGGGACTTTTTACTTTGTATTGGCCGAGCATCTGGCGGACTAGCAGCTCCGAATCGCTCTCCACACGCAGCGCGCGGATGCCGTGCTGCTGCGCGTAATCGAGCGCGGCAATCAGGCCGTAATATTCGGCGACATTGTTTGTGCCGCGGCCGATGTATTTTTTGAGTTTAGCGACGATCTGTCCTCTGGGATCGCGAATCACTACTCCGTAGGATGCGGGACCGGGATTCCCGCGTGAGCCGCCGTCAATATTTGCGCGATAGAGGGGAGTCGAACCGGTCGCAGCATTCGGCTCAGGCGCGGAGTCGGCGAAGAGCCCGGCACCGCGATTTTGCGTCGGGCGACTGGTCGGTGGGCGCTTGAAAATCACGATGAGCTGGAGGCTGACGAGGCGGCGTTGCCCGAAGTGGCTTCAGAATCACGGGCGGGAATCGGCTCGAGCGAGTACAGAATCAAGCCGCAACTCTCGCAGCGAAAGAGTTCGTCGTTGGCGTCCTGCAGGAGCTGCTGCAAGATGTGGGGCAGCACGCGCATGCCGCAGCCGCGGCACTGGCCATCGCGGGCTTCGGCGAGCGCAACTCCGTGGTGGCGTTTGGCGATGCGCTCGTAAAGAATGCGCAAATCCTCGGCAATGGGTGCGAGGGCGCGCTCGCGCTCAGCCAGCGCAGCGTCCAGCACTTTTTTCTTTTCTGTGTACTGCGCGTGCAGTTCCTTGCGTTCTGCGGCGATGGATTGCTCGGCTGTTTTCAGCGCACTTTCCGTATTCTTCACGCGGCGCTCGGAATCTTCGCTGCCCATCATAATTTCAAGTTGGCGGTCTTCGGCTTTAGCGACTTCGGCTTCGGCGTTGGTGATTTCGTGCTGCAGCGCCTTGTAAGCTTCGTTGGTTTTCACGGCGCCACTCTGTTCGCGGTACTTCTTGGCGCGGTCTTTCCATTGCTGAACGTCCAGCTCAAATTTCTTGCGCTCCGTGAGGCTGTGAGTGTGAGCTTCGCGCGCGGCGGCGACGGCGTTGCGGGCCCCGGTAAGTTTCAGGTCCGCTTCCTGGATACGTTTCGGGAAGGAATCTATCTCGGTGCGCAGAGCGGCGATGTGCAGGTCAACCGTTTGCAGTTCGAGAAGGCGCGGAATTGCAGGATGCATGCAACTCCAGTTTAGCACAGAGGCGCGTTGTGACGTGCCGAGCCGCGGATACGGCAACTTCGGTCCGATTACGGCTACTGGTATCCTTATCGAGTTGTATTTTCCGGGAGAACGTCAAAAAACTTGCCACCGATCATCAGCGCACAAGGGTTATCCAAACGATACGGCGTCGCGCCGCTTTTTCGAGATATCTCTTTCACGATATCGGAAGGCGAGCGCATCGGCATCATCGGGCCGAACGGCTCCGGCAAATCGACGCTGCTCGCGATGCTGAACGGCGGGGTAAAGCCGGACAGCGGGGATGTTGCAATCCGCAAAGGCACACGAGTCAGCTGCGTCTTGCAGATATCGGAATTCGCGCCGGGCGAAACGATTCGCTCTGTGATCGATAAAGCTCTGGACCGAGCACAGGTTCCGAAGAGTGAACGACTGACGCGGATTGCAGAGATTCTGGGGCGCGCCGGTTTTACAGACCTCGACGCGGACGCGGCGACGCTCTCCGGCGGCTGGCGAAAACGGTTAGCAATTGTCGAGGCGCTGGTGCAGAAGCCGGACATTTTGCTGCTCGACGAACCGACGAATCATTTGGATCTCGCTGGAATCAAGTGGCTCGAAACCGTGTTACAGAGCGCCTCGTTCGCGAGCATCATAGTCAGCCACGACCGCTATTTTCTCGAAAACGTGGCGAATGAAATTGTCGAGCTCAATCCCGCTTACGAAGATGGCGCGCTGCGCGTCTCGGGCAACTACAGCGCTTTTCTGGAAGCCAAGGAACTGTATCTGCACGCGCAGCGCAACCGGCAAGAAGCGCTTGAGAATCGCGTGCACACGGAAATCGATTGGCTGCGGCGGGGACCGAAGGCACGAACGACGAAATCGAAGGCGCGCATCGATAAAGCACACGAAATGATCGGTGAACTGGCGGAGATGAACGCGCGCACGCGGAGCACGAACGCGAAAATCGATTTCTCCGCCTCTGACCGCCAAACGAAGCAGTTGATTACTCTCGATGGCGTGAGTTACGCAATAGGGGAGCGTACGCTTTTTCGCGATATTCATTTCATCGTCACTTCCGGCATGCGCGTCGGGCTTGTCGGTCCCAATGGCAGCGGGAAGACTACGCTGCTGCGACTGCTGAAGGGTGAGCTGAAGCCGGCGCATGGCAGCATGAGGCAAGCGGAATCCCTGCGCATCGTGTACTTCGACCAGAATCGCGAGCTGGACCCGGACATCACGCTGCGGCGTGCGCTCGCGCCAGACAGTGATTCCGTTATTTATCAAGATCGGGTGATTCACGTGGCCGCCTGGGCGGCGCGATTTCTGTTCACGGGAGAGGCCCTCAATCAACGCATCGGGCGGCTTTCTGGCGGCGAGCGCGCTCGCGTGTTGATTGCGCAGCTTATGCTGCAGCCCGCGGACGTGCTGCTGCTGGACGAGCCCACCAACGACCTGGACATTCCAACGCTGGAAGTGCTGGAGGAGAGCCTTCTGGAATATCGCGGCGCGTTGGTGCTAGTCACGCACGATCGCTACATGCTCGACCGTGTGTCGACAGTGGTCTTTGGGCTCGACGGCCTCGGCGGTGCAGAACGCTTTGCCGATTACCAGCAATGGGAGGCCTGGCAGCGGTCCCAACTGGCCGCGGGCAGGACCAACGCTTCTGTCGAAACACAGAGTCCGAGCGGAACAGCCAATGCGGCTAAGTCCTCGCTAACTAAAAAGAAGTTCTCCTATAAAGAAGCGCGCGAATTAGAAACCATTGAACAGCGGATAGCCGATGCCGAGAAGGAACTGCAGGCCAAACACGACCTGCTGCAAGACCCCGCGATCATGAGCGACGGCACTCGCCTCCACGCCGCCTCCATCGAAATGGACGCGGCTCAGAAAAGCATCGATCACCTGTACGCGCGCTGGGCCGAGTTAGAACAAAAAAAGAACTGAAGCCTGCGCTTTATTTCTTGTGGAGCAGTTCGAGAGAAATGAATTTCATGTGAGTTGTAACGTTTACTTCTACCTTCTTCATGTACCAGCCCTGGCCGAGGACAGAAGCATAGGCGACGTAGCGGCCCGGAAGTACGTTCTCGAAACTGAAATATTTGACCTTCGGAAGAGGGAAAGAGCCTTGGAAGTTGATAGTTTGTATGTACGAGTTCTGGTATGTGATCTCGTCCAGGCTAACCAGGGCCAGTGAAACGTTTCCCCCGCTAAGCCCTGCCTTGTCGCTAGTGGTGATGAAACCGCGTACCGAATAGGTTTTCTGGGCAGGGACGTTGAAGGAGATGTCGGCCTTAGTCTGACCAGCGCTAATTTCAATTGGGGTGGCCTTGGCGCGGTCGCGCACGCCTGGGTAATACACGGCAGAGATCAACCCCGTGTCCGAGCCCTTCGTAAAATACAAATAGTACCTGCCAGGGCCGAGACGATTCGAACAAAAGGAGCCGTCTGGGTTGACAACTGCGGTCGGGCGATCAACCGGTGAGTAGCCTGCTGTGGAGAGGAAGGAGATGGTGCCGGCACGCGAGTCGCTGGTCTTTTCTCCGATAACAGTGCCGCAGATTTTGCCGGTGACTGCCCCGTAGCGCTTCTGGAATTCCTCGAAATCGCGGTGCCTCCGTTCTTCGTGGTCTGCGGACTCAGCAGGGGTCCATCGCCGGTCAGGTGCCAGATCGCTTGCGATGGCTCGTTCCTTCCGTAGATACCGCAAATCGGTCTCTACAGTGCTGTTTCCGATCCATCCCCCGGGGCTGCAGATACTCACACTAAGTTCGCGCGGGCCTTTGCCGCCAGCGTATACCAGGTACGTTAGCCCGGGAGCGAACACCGCTCCGCAATCTCCTCCGCCCAGGCCGGTGCTGATTTGAACTTCTCGTCCCAAGTCTCCCTTGTACGCTCTCCGGACAAGAAATGTTACAAGCATCCGAGGCCACTCGTCGCTGCCTGCGCCCGGAGTCCCCGCAGAAATTAGCGCTCCCTCCTTCGCGTGCAACAGACTCCATTGGAACTCAAAGCGCTCAGGTGTGCCTTCGAAAATGGCGGTAGAGCCTTCTGCTTCCAGCTTGGCGACCTCTAACGGCTTGTTTCCATAAAAGCTGCTGCTGCACTTACAGGCGAATATCTGGCCGGCACCAATCGTGCCTAGGCTGACAATCGCAGCCAGGCGAAGAAAATGTAGAAGCCCCATCGTCAGTAGGCACCATAGCAATAGACACCATGCCCTGAACGTCGGTTCCCCACCGAGTTCGTCACTGCGTCTTCCCGCCGATTGGCTGCAGCGTCGCATTCACCAGGTAGGGGTCGTCAAATTCGGTGGTGTCGCCGGGCTTTTTTCCTGTCACGGGCAGGAGACGCGCGGAGAGCGGCTTGTGCCATTTGACGGCGAGGCTGGCCATGTCGCCGATGATCAGCTCGAGTTGCTGCTCAGTGATGTCGCCGGGGAGCGGAATGGTATCGAGGCCGGTGCCGCAGACGGCGCTGTAGCTGAGCAGGGAGTCCAGCGAGAGGCGGCCTTCGCTCCAGCGCTGCGCCAGGCGTGAATCCTCAAGGACCGGCAGCATCAATCCGTTGTACCCGGTTTGCTTCACTTGAATGTCGCGGATGGCGGCAGTGATGGTGGCTGCGCCGGTAAGCGTGCCCGGAGATCCGATGGGCTGCGCAGTCAGCGTTTCGAGAGCCGCGGCAATCGAGATATTTTTCATGGGCGCGGGTGAAAGGTCGATGCCCATGTAGGTCCACCCGGTGTCCTGGTCCACGCGGCCCGCGAGCGCCTCGATGTTCCGCGCTTCGCTGCCAAGGCGATCAATGAGTCGTTGGCGCGCAGTGGCCAGATCGGGTGCGCCCTGAAAAGCGGCGGCCACCGTGTTTGCAGATTCCAGCGCGATGGCGAACTGGTGTCCGAAACCGGTGTGGTAAGAGCCGGGGAAGAACGGAGTGAGCGGCGGGACGAGTGCGATGGCGGAGAATTTGAAATTGCCCTGGCTGTGCTCAGTGACGGCAAGCTTTTGCATGGAGCGAGCGGCGGCGCCCACGGAGGGCCAGCGCACGCCGTTTTCATCGGCGACGACGAGGCTGGCATTGATCGATTGTGTGTTCTTGAGGATGTCGACGAGGAGATCGGCTTGCGATGCGGGATCGTCAGCATTGAGCATGGCAGGGCCGATGGAAGCTGCGAATTTTTGTTGCGTGGCGAGCGCGTCATAATTCTTGAAAAAGGCCAGAGCTTGTTCGGTGGTGAGTCCCTTGGTGTATTCGGCGAAGGGTTGCGTGGAGATACGAATCGTTTCGACTTCGTAATCGCGCGATTCGAACACGGTGCGGGCGCGCTTGAGAATGGTCATAGCGTCGGCGACTTGCTGTTGATATTGGCCGCGATCGAGATTGATGAAGGCGGTGATGGCGCGGATTTTGGGGCGCGCGGGGTCGGGCGGGGCTTTGCGCTGTGCGGGCGCGGGGCCCGCGACAAAAAAGATCGAGACGCAGAAAAGAAGAAACGAAAGACGGCTCGTGCCAAGACGCATCGATTGCCTCCAAAGGGGCGCAGCGTTCCCTCGTTGTGCTCGGGATAAAGCTGCGCCCCTACACGATACCGGATTTGTGGGCCGCCGCGACCTGGATTTGAATGCGCGTTGTTCTTTGCAAGAGGAAAACTAAACGAAGGCGGAGATGCCGGTGACGCGCTCGCCGATTACGAGCTTGTGGATGTCATTGGTGCCTTCGTAGGTGTAGACGCTTTCGAGATTGTTCATGTGGCGCATGATGGGGTAATCGTCGACGATGCCGTTGGCGCCGAGAATGTCGCGGGCTTTGCGCGCGGTTTCAAGAGCGATGGCGACATTGTTCATCTTGAGCATCGAGATGTGCGAGTGATCGACTTTGTTTTGATCTTTGAGGCGGCCGACGTGCAGCGCGAGCAATTGGCCCTTGCTGATTTCCGTGATCATCCAGGCGAGCTTGTCTTGCACGAGTTGATGCGAGGCGATGGGCTTGTTGGCGAATTGTTTTCGCGTTTTTGCGTACTGCAGCGCGGTGTCGTAGCAGGCCATGGCGGCGCCGAGCGCGCCCCAGCCGATGCCGTAACGCGCTTGATTGAGGCAGCCGAGCGGACCTTTCAGTCCGACGACGTTAGGCAGCATATTGTCCGCTGGAATTTCGCAATCCGAAAAAGATAAGCCAGACGTTACCGACGCGCGCAGCGACCATTTGCCGTGGACGTCCCAGGTTTTGAATCCGGGCGTGCCTTTTTCTACGAGGAAGCCACGAACTTTTTCGTCTTCGCACTTGGCCCACACGACGGCGACATCCGCGATGGAGCCGCTGGTAATCCACATTTTTTCGCCGTTGAGCACGTACTTGCTGCCTTTTTTTACCGCCCGAGTCAGCATGCCGCCAGGATTGGAGCCAAATTGCGGTTCGGTCAGGCCAAAGCAGCCGATCGCGGTGCCTTGCTGCAGCTGCGGGAGCCACTTCTCTTTTTGCGCGTCGCTGCCATAGGCGTAGATGGGATACATCACGAGGGCACTTTGCACGGAGACGAAGCTGCGCAGGCCTGAGTCGCCGCGCTCTAATTCTTGTGTGACCAGGCCGTAAGCCACGTTGGACATGCCCGCGCAGCCGTAGCCGTGGAGGCTCGCACCGAAAAATCCGAGCTCGCCGAGCTGCGGAACCAGGTGGCGGGGAAACGTTCCCTCGCGGCTGTGTTTTTCGATGATGGGGACGACTTCGTTTTCGACGAATTGGCGCGCGGTCTGGCGAACCAGCTTTTCTTCGTCATTGAGTTGCGAGTCAAAGTCGATGAAGTCAACGCCGCTGTATCCGGCCATGCGTGCTCCTCACTGGTGCTGCGCGGTGACTATGAGTGTGTAGCGGGCGCAGTTGCGGGATGCGTCCGGTTCCGTCGCGGCTCTTGCTTGGTCATTGTAGCAATGCGCCGGAAGAGGCAGCAACCTGGGGACGCACGAACAAGGGTGCAGGAATTGGTGCGTCGACAGAGTGTCACACGCCAGCCGAGAATCCCTGTGCACACTCTAGACTATGGTGGCGCGGGCTCAGCCCTTGCGGTGCTTGAAAAATTCCACTTGCTTGAGGCGCTTTTCCGCTTCCTTCTTGGTTTTGTAAGGGCCGCCCAGATTCTTCTTTCCATTCTCCGAAAGAACTTTGTAGCCGTCAGCAACCTTCTTGATCATCGCCCACCTCTACTGGTTGGATGCAGAGCGTCGTTGCCGGTAGTGCGGGAGGCAAAGGGGTGGGTTGAATCGCTTAGGGCCGATCCGGCATCTTATTGCCCGAACTAAATTTTTTCACTTAGGCGCGTCGCCTTGACACTCAAAAACACGCGGCCTAAACTATGGAGTTTTTAGATGGCCACGAAATCGACAGGGAAGGGCCAGGAAATGCAAATGGATAAGAAACGGCTCGACTATTACAAGAAGAAGCTGGTATCGCGCCGCGAAGAGCTGATGAAGACGATCGCGCGCACTGAGGAAGAAGGACGGCAGGCCGACGACGACCAAACGGTGGACCTCGCCGACAAAGCGGCGAACTCCTATACGAAGGAGTTCCTGTTTGGGATGACCAACACGGATCGCACAATCCTGAGCATGATTGATGCGGCGCTGAAACGCATTCAGTCCAACGAATATGGTTTGTGCGCGAACTGCCAGGAAGAGATGCAGCAGAAGCGTTTGGAGGCGGTGCCTTGGGCCAAACACTGCATCAATTGCCAGGAGAAGGCCGAGCAGGGTCTGCTGTAAGCTCCCCGTCGTCTCCCGGTTTCCACTCTCATTGCGATACTTACCTTCAGGTACATTCTCTCTTTGTTTATCCGAGAAAATAGAGTAGGCTTCCGCCGGCGTGGCGGATCGATCCACTCTGCAGAGACGCGTTGGCGAGTGCTTGTCCGTGGTGGGGGACGCGCTGGTCAGCGTATTCTTCCCCGCAGGTTGCCGGCTGTGCGAGCGCGTGCTGCTTCGAGCCAGCCCGGTACCAATTTGCGAGGAGTGCCTTGGCTCGTTCCCGGCATTGGGAGGAGCGGGGTGCGAGAGGTGCGGTCAGCCTCTGGCGACATGGTCATTGAGTGGTCCGGAGGAGGGGTCAGGGGAAGGCCTACTCTGCCCGGAGTGTCGTACACGGACCTATGGCTTTGATCGCACGCGCAGCTACGCTCTGTACAAGGGCCCGCTGGTGCCTGCGATTATGCTGCTGAAGTTTGAGCGGATCGAGCCGCTGGGCGGCTGGTTTTCCGAGCGCCTCCTGGAGGTTGCGAGGCGCGAAGCCATAGACGCTGACATCGTAGTTCCAGTACCCCTGCACCGCCAAAGGGAACGCGAGCGGGGCTACAACCAAGCTGATCCGGTTGCCAAGCCCTTGGCCCGCAAGCTCGCCTTGCCTTACCGGGCGGTGCTGCTCACGCGGACCAAGCCCCGACCGGACAAACACATCCTCAGTTTGGAGGAGCGCTGGGACTCGGTACGTGGCGCTTTTGCCACTCGTCCCGGCAGCAAAGTTGACAACCTACGCGTATTGCTGGTAGATGATGTAATGACGACGGGAGCCACCCTCGACGCTTGTGCTAAGGCGTTACGGGGCGCGGGAGCCAAGTCGGTTATCGGGCTGACCATTGCCCGGGCGGCGCGGCATCCTGCGGTAGGCTCCGGTGAGTCTAACCCGAGGGGCGCGCAGTGAGCGCAAGACGGCCAGAAGCGTTCGAGTCTCGGGGGCGCAGAGCCCCGGAATCTTCAGGGAAGACCTCGGCTGGTTCAGAGAGTCCCGCCGGCAGTAGGATGCACAACTCGGTTATGATGCGGCGTCCGTCGCTGATGCAGGAGCCTGTCCTGGTCCTGAATGCGACGTATGAGCCCATCAATGTGACGGCAGTTCGTCGCGCGATGGTGCTGCTCCTGAAGGGCGTGGCGCAGGCCGAGGAGATGCACAACTCGGAAGTGCACTCGGCGGCGCATGCGCATCGCGTGCCGTCGGTTATTCGACTGCTCGCGTACCGGCATATTCCGCAGCAGAGCCGGGCGCTTTCGCGGAAGAATATTTTGTTGCGCGACCGGAATACCTGTCAGTTCTGTGGCGCGATTTTTCCGAGTTCCGAATTGACACTGGATCACGTGGTGCCGCGTTCGCGTGGCGGGCGTTCGTCTTGGGAGAATCTGGTGGCCTGCTGCTACCGTTGCAATAACAGCAAGGGCGATCGCACGCCGGAAGAAGCAGGATTGAAGCTGGCGCGGCGTCCGCGGCCCTTTACGCTACATACATCGAGGCAATTGATGCGATTGATAGGCCATCGCGACGAGCGTTGGCGTAAGTATCTTTTTTATTAGCGGTTTCAGGACTAGTGCTTTTCAGTTATCAGAAATTTCATAAAATTTTGGCGCGCATGAAACCTTTTTCGCTGGGACACATCTAAACTATTAACTAACCACTTCGAGGACACACCCCGGGAAGCAGTTAAGGCCAAAACCTTAGCTGCTTCTCTTCTTTTATAAGCACTAATTTTTCTTAGGGCGGACAAATTGCAGCACGGTTTTGCGCTGGCTGCCATTGTCAGGGAAGCTGCGCAGCGCCGCCTGTTCGTCTTGAAACTCCTGAAACACCTGGTAAAGCTGAGTGATTTTCAGGATCTCCTCCACCTTGTCGCTCAAGCCAACCACTTTCATCTCGCCGTCGCGCTTGATCACGCTCATGTAGGTGTGTACGAGGTCACCGATGCCGGAGCTATCCAGGTACGTAAGGCCGGTCAAGTTCAAGAGAATCTGCTTGCGCCCCTCCGTCAGCAATTGCGCGATGCTGCTGCGCAGCGCGCCACTCTCTAAGGAAGTTAGTTTGCCTTTGACCTCGACTACGGAAACGTTTCCAACTTGCCGGATAGCGGCGGAAAAATTCACGGGATAGCCTCTTATTGGGGACCGCACGATTCTACCTTCGCGGGGGGAGAGAGGCCAAAGACATTCGCCATGAGCGGAAAGAATTTTTGAAAATTGAGGTTAAGTTAAGTGCTTGTTACTGACGCATGACTACGCGCACGCCCCGCCGCCAGCTCTCCGCCAAGCCGACACGAACAATTTCCACCTCGGGCGCGAGATAGCGCACCAATTCGTCGGTCGCCGGATGAAACCGCAGGGCCGGCGCCACCAAGTAAACCAGAGGTGGCGCCGCTTGCAGTTCGACGCCGGGAAAATATCCATAACGTGGCAAGTCGCCCTGCTCAAGGTGATGCCGCACATGCCGGCAATACCCCGCAGCCTGCAAAGCCAGGTGAATGTGCTCGGTCGCTTTCAATTCCAGAATCGCGAGGCGCCCGCTGCGTGTGACCCCAAGCAGATCGAGAATGCCGTGCTCGCCACCGGCATTAGCGAAGACTTGTGTGTAGACAAAGCGCGCGTCAAGCTGCGCGTCGATGCGCGTCACGTCTTCGCGAACGATCGCTTCCAGCCAACGCTCCGGCTGCGCACGATAGAGCGCGTGCCTCGTGTCCGAGGCCAACGGATGCCGGTGGATTTCTAGATCCGCCAGCAACTTCTTTAGTCCCGGCCAAGACGCCGTCCTCAGCTCTTCACGCTGCTCGCCGGTTCCAAAAAGGACGCGCCCGTCATCCCATTTGGCAATCGCCAGCCCGCGAAATCGCAGCCAGACTTCTCCGGACGTGACCGACGTCTGCAAGCGGATGTTCCCCGGAGCCAGCGTGACGATCGGCTCCAGGGCCTCACGGGCCCGGTCGAGAAGCGACTGTGTCTCGCGCTGCGGCACAATCCAACTGTCGATATTTCCCCCTGCTCGAGGGTCCAATTTCTCCAACACCTCGCGCACGGGATCACGTTCGTAAAGTTCAAGAGCCAATTGCGGACGCAACGCGCCGATGCGCTGTGCAACGACGCGAGCCCCGCCCCTGGGCAAAATGAGTCGCAAGCCCGCGATGGTTCCCCGGCGGCTCGATTGCCGCGCGCGCTCCAGCCAGAGCAATGCAAACGTGAGGCTGTTTTCAACGGTATCTGCGGACTCGCCGTCATTCACGCCCAGAACGGCCCACTCCGCCGAACCGCGGCGAAGAATGCCCCGCGCGTAATTTCCAGACAGCGAGTGCTCAAGGTCGGATGAAATCGTCAGCGATTCCACGACCTCGTCCGGGAATTGCTCGGCAAGAATGCGGCGAAGCTGCTCACAAAAGGCGTGACGAGTTAGCTCGCGAGCCGAGCGGTCAAAATTCATGCGCACGAATTCGAGTCTGTCTGGCTTGTTCCGCCCAAACCGCTCGACCGCCAGTATCAGGCGCTGTTCGGAGTGATCGGTGATGGCCAAAACACGCCGCGTCAGGTTGTACTCGGCGGACCACAGGTGAAGCAACGGCTTTTCGGCGGCACCGCGCACCTCCCAAGACAAACCGGCGAAAGGAGCCACGCGGCCACCGTTTTCGCGGACCTCTACGGGCGCGGCTGCGGCAAACTCGCGGAGAGTGGCTTCTAATTCAGCGGCAAGTTCCACAGCGTCGGATTATAAGGCAAGTTATCTGGAATAAGTATTACTTAGAGGGAATCATTGCTTTGATGAGGCGAAAAGCAAACCGGTCACGTGCACAGCGGGCGCCTGCATGTTCCACGAGTCAGGGATGTGCTCGAACGACACATCGAAGGCTCGCCGCTCTCCCGGGGCGAGAGGCGGAGTGCCTGAGTGTAACGCGAGCCGCGACTCGCGCAACGCGATCTGGTTCATGTCGTCGTAGAACTCCACGGTCAGTTCGACTTCGCGCAGCGTGCGCTCGCCTGTGTTAACAATGTCGCCCGCAAGAATGGTGACCTCCTGATTGAGAAAATTCTCTGCGCGGCTCAATGCCACATTTTCAATTGTGATTTTCGCGGCGTACACGCGTTCTTCCGGTCCGAAAGGGGGATGGACCTCCTGGCCGCCGCGCGACGGCGATTGCCGCCCGGGCCACAAATAAAATGCCGCCAGCACGATCACCACAGCCGCCGCCGCGACCATCAGAGCGAAACGGGAGGGTCCGCGCTCCGTCGGTTGGTCGCCGGGGATTTCGATTTGAGGTTGTTCATGCATCAAGACAGAGTAAAGCGTGCTTTCAGGATTCGCACGCCAAATCTTGAACCAGGCATGTTTGCTTCCGTTAACGGCCGAGGCTGAGGCGTTGCACAAGCGCCTCCGGCAAGCGCGCCGCGCGCATGCGCGATTGCACGGAAGCGATGTCGTAAGGCACGCGCCAAAATTCCACGACATCGTGTTCGAGATCGGCAATCGCAAATCCCGTTCTGGCGTCGCCATCGCGCGGCTGTCCAATCGATCCCGGGTTCAATAGGTAGCGAGTGCCCGCGTCAATGCGCAGAGCGGCGTACGATTCCGAGGAGCGCGGACGCAGATTCAATAGCTCCAGATTGTTGCTGGCGTTCGAATAAGAAAATCCGCCCTGATGATGCGTATGACCGAAAAATGTAACCACGGCAGCGGAGTCCAGCAGTCCTTCCAGCGCCTGCGCGGGAGTGAAGACATACTCATCCTCGTCTTGCAGCGCTCCGTGCACGAGAACGATTCCATCGGTCTGCAGCGGGCCCGGCGGCAGTTCCGCAAGCCACTTCAGATTGGCAGGAGAGAGTTGCGACCGCGTCCAGTCTACCGCGGCCTTTGCGACGGGATTGAAATCATCCGTTGGCATCAATCCAGCGGCCGCTTTGTCGTGATTTCCTCGAATCGTCTGGGCGCCCAGCTCGCGAATTTTGGAGGTTACTTCATTAGGATCCGGGCCATAGCCAACCACGTCGCCCAAACAGACGACGCGTTCCCATCGTCCCTGCGCCGCAGCGAGGGCCGTTTCCAAAGCAGTTGCATTGGCGTGCAAATCACTGAGAACAAGAATCCGCATCGTCGGGGAAATCCAAAAAGAGCAACTGAGTATAGATGAAGTGGTTGGTAATTTACAGAAAGAAGGATTGGCGTGGAGATGGATGCAAAGCGGAGCCGAAGAACGCGTATGCAAAATGGGTTAGAAGCGAATGTTGGTTCTAAACTTTAGCGAGCGTTAACAAGAAACGGCCAATTTTCAGGCCAATGTGGCTGCAAACAGTGACCAGAAGAACACAATTAAAAACGGAATTTAATCAAAGCCGGCGAAACATTCAGCCTGGGCGCTTCGTCTATACGAGTGCAGCCGATACACACGGCACTAGGTCTCGAACAAAATCAAAACCCCGCGGTGGCAGCCGCGGGGCGGTGACACGCATCTTTCCGGCCGTTAGTCCAGGAAGAGGAGGTGTCGTTTGGGAAAATCTACTCGCTCCCTCGCCTGCGTGTCAACTCCATCGGCCCCTGGTGTCGCTAATTCGGTTGACTCGATTCCATCGAAAGGAAGTTGACCCGCATGAAATCCAATTCTCTCCTGCGAAGTTTCGCGCTCCTGGCGGTAACCGCGCTCGCCGTTCCCGTATTCGCCAAGCCCGTCAGTAAAATGATCAACATTACGCAAACCGCTAAAGTCGGCAAGGCCGATCTAGTGGCCGGTGAGTACCGCCTGCTGATCGACGGCAACAAAGCCACTGTACAAAAAGGCAAATCCGTTGTGGCCGAAAGCGAAGGCCGCTGGGAAGAGCGCGACACGAAATCCATTTACGACGCCGTGCTGCTCGGAGAAAACGGGCAAGTGAAGGAAGTACGCTTCTCCGGCCAAAAGCGCGTTTTTGTTTTCAGCGAATAAACCTCAATGGGCGAGAGGGAGGCCGCAATTCGGCGGTCTCCTTTCTCGTTATCTCGATTAAGATTCCGAGCCTCGCACACCCGCCGGCTCTCCGAGTCTTCAATTCTGTTTGCGATTATCGAATCAACATGCAATCTCCATAGCTATAAAAGCGATAGCCTGCCTCCACGGCGTGCCGGTAAGCCGCCAGCGTTCCCTCACGCCCAGCAAACGCGCAAACCAGCGCAAGCAGTGTAGACCTGGGTAGATGAAAATTTGTCAGCAGCGCGTTCACCGCGCGAAACGCAAATCCCGGCGTAATGAACAAACTGGCTTCGGCTTTGCCAGAGAGTACCAGGCAGTCCGCACTCACCTGCGCCGCGCGCAACGCCGCATCCTCAAGAGCGCGCACCACAGTCGTCCCCACGGCAAGAATCGGCCGCAGCTTAGAATGCGCCGCCTGGATCTGCTGCGCTGCCTGTTCGGCGATCTCATAGGACTCCGTGTGCATGGTGTGGCCTTCGAGAGTTTCGCTGTGGATGGGTTGAAACGTGCCAAGGCCCACGTCCAGCGTCAGCTCGCAAACCTCCACGCCGCGCGCGCGAATAGCCGAGAGAATTTCCGGCGTAAAATGCAGCCCGGCGGTCGGCGCGGCAACCGCTCCGGGTCTGCTGGCAAACACCGTCTGGTATCTCTCGCGGTCGGCTGATTCATCCTCGCGGTCGATATAAGGTGGGAGGGGCACGTGGCCAAGCCGCTCAATTTGAGCCGTGATTCCTGCGGGGGCGTGCGAGGTGAATTGCACGGTGCGCAGCCCAAACTCTCCTCGCGCGGTAATCTCGGCTTCCAGCTCACCTTCGCCAAACACAACCCGCTCGCCGGTTTTCATCTTGCGTCCAGGACGCACCAACGCCTCCCACACGTCTGGACCGATCTGCCGCACGAGAAACACCTCCACAGTTCCGGTCAAATGCTCACCCCGAGTCGTGCGCGAGGGCGCATCTGAGAAGACCCCCCGCCGTCGGCCAAACAGTCGCGCAGGTATGACTCGGGCATTGTTCAGAACGATGAGTTCGTCTCCACGCAGCATGCCAGGAAGTTCGGCAAAAACACGATCGGCCAACTTGCCGGTGGCGCGATCCATGCCCAAAAGACGAGAGCCGTCGCGCTGCGGGAGTGGACGCTGCGCGATCTGGGTTGGCGGGAGCTCGTAGTCGAGTTCGTCGAGGCGCATGGGCACACAGTCTAGCAAATCCGGGCTAAGCAGATGAAAAGCAGGGGCTTGTCTCTTTTTCTGTCACTCCTCGTGTCGCAAATTGCTAATAGATAGACCTGATTGACGGGGACATGCGACGAGCAAATAGTTGCTTTGTTAACAACTTACGGCGAGAAAGATTTGCCTCAAATCTATACTTGACAGTAGAACACGCAGATTATATGCTTCATCTGCAGTCATACATAAGGAGGCATATACACCATGAGAACTCTTAGCCGTTTCGAGCCCTTCCGCGGGTCCTCTTCTCTCCAAGACCAAATCAATCGTTTGTTTAACGATATGTTCGAGCGTCTTGGCGATGAATCCAATCTAACCAGCTGGGCGCCGGCCGTCGACATCTTCGAGACCGAGCACGAACTGATTGTGAAGGCGGACCTTCCGGACATCGATCCGAGGGATTTGGATATCCGCGTTGAAAACAACATTTTGAGCATTCGCGGTGAGCGCAAGTTCGAGAGCAAGGTAAGCGAAGACAAGTACCTGCGCGTTGAACGTGCGTATGGATCGTTCAGTCGCAGCTTCTCGTTGGCCAACACCGTGAATTCTGAGGCGATCAAAGCGGATTATCAGAATGGCGTATTAACGCTGACGGTTCCGAAGCGCGAAGAAGCCAAGCCGAAGCAGATCAAGGTCAACGTCGGGACACCGGCGATGGCGGCTGCTGCGGCTGGCGCGAAGTAAGCGGCACCGCGTGCAAGGCGGTACCGAGTTCGGAGCGTAGAGGGGCTGGCGAAATGCGAGCCCTTTAGGTATAGCTCTTTGGGTATAGATAGATTTGAGGTGTTCTCATGGTCCGATTCGAAAAAATGACGGTGAAGGCGCAGGAAGCCCTCCAAAAAGCGCAGGAAATTGCCGCGAGTCATGAAAATCAACAGATTGAGCCGGTCCATTTGCTCGATGCCCTCGTTCAACAACCTGAGGGCGTCGTGCCGCCGCTACTCGCGCGCCTTGGGATTCGCCCGGAAGCGCTCACACAAGAGATCGAGCGCGAGATTGGGCGCCTGCCGCGCGTTACTGGCTTTGCGCAGCAGCACATGGGCAAGCCGCTGAATGATGTCCTGGAGCGCGCCTTCGACGAAGCGCAAAGATTTAAGGACGAATACGTCTCGACCGAGCACATGTTTCTGGCTATCGCCGGGCAGGATCGCGACCCTGCGGGACAGTTGTTGAAAAAGATGGGGGCTTCACACGAAGCGATTTTGCAGGCGCTCACCAGTGTGCGCGGCACTCAGCGCGTAACCTCGCAAAATCCGGAAGCAACATACGAGGCGTTGGAGAAGTATGCGCGCGACTTGACCGATCTCGCGCGCCGCTCGAAGCTTGATCCGGTTATCGGCCGGGATGAAGAAATCCGCCGGGTGATGCAGATCCTGGCGCGCCGCACGAAAAACAATCCCGTGCTAATCGGCGAACCGGGTGTTGGCAAGACGGCGATTGTGGAAGGCTTGGCGCAAAGAATCGTTGCCGGCGACGTGCCCGACGTGCTGAAAACAAAACGCCTCGTGGCGTTGGATTTGGCTTCGCTGGTA
>Ga0210410_10000954_pt1 | contig 28252 bp, 19 predicted proteins | sample IncBWC4MmetaG_FD_161058 | JGI IMG/M metagenome (GOLD analysis project Ga0210410, IMG submission 161058) | Forest soil microbial communities from Barre Woods Harvard Forest LTER site, Petersham, Massachusetts, United States - Inc-BW-C-4-M | ecosystem: Environmental > Terrestrial > Soil >... | reverse complement strand
GCATCGTAGGCCGCAATCCGGTCCGGCGCGCGCAGAGGCTGGCGTCAAGCTCAGTCGAAGTCACCGGGTCAGTGCCTTCTGTCGTGGATCACTTGCGGGAGAGCGCTGTTGTGGTGGTGCCGTTGCGGGTGGGAGGCGGAACACGTCTCAAGATTTACGAAGCCATGGCCGCGGGCAAGGCTGTGGTTTCAACAACGGTTGGGGCTGAGGGTCTGGACGTGCATCACGAACAAGATATTGTGATGGCGGACGGGTCGGACGTTTTCGCCTCGTCCGTCATCATGCTTCTTCAAGATGTGGAACTCCGGCGTCGCTACGAGCGCGCCGCCGCAGCGCTGGCTGCGCGGTATGATTGGGCGGTAATTGGAGATAAGTTTGCTTACGTGCTGGAAACGCTGGTGGAGACTGGATTGCGAGACAGTTCAAGCTATGCTGAGTCCGGCGCGCTCGATGTTCGGGGGTAGGAGAGGAAAGCGTGTTTGCAAGCAACGATCTTCGAGCTGCTCCGGCGGACAGAGCGAAATTGCGTAATCGCAACGCGGTAACAGCGGAGGCCTTGCCGTCAACCCGTGAAGTCCCGCAAGAGCCCTTGAAGGGCGCCTACTTCTGGCTGGCAGTTTTTTATGTGGTCTATTGCGCCCGGCCAGAAGATTGGATTCCTGGTTTGCAATACGTGCCGTTGGCGAAGATCTCTGGAGGGTTCGCGATCGTTGGATTGCTGCTCAGTGTAGGCCGGTCCAAACGCGGCCTTCGCGATTGTCCCAGAGAAGCCGTGTATTTGCTGCTGCTGATCGGACTGTTGTTCGTTTCAGCGGCGTTCTCTCCAGTGTGGAAGGGAGGTGCGTTTTTTCGTACCCTGGATTTCGCGAAAGTGCTCGTGGCTTGGGTGCTCACATTCGTTGCCGTCACCAGTTTTGCGCGGCTTCGCCACTTGCTCTTCATTCAAACTGCTTCCGTAGCCGTCATCTCTGTTGTCTCGATGGTGAAGGGAGCCTCACATCCCAGGCTCGACGGGGTGTTGGGTGGAATCTACTCGAACCCAAACGACCTGGCATTCGCTATCGTGCTGTCGCTCCCCTTTTGTCTTGCTTTTCTGCTGAGGACAGGCAGCATCTCGCGCAAAGCGGTGTGGACTGTGTCTCTGCTGCTGATGATCAGCGCCTTGTTTCTGACGGCTTCCCGCGGAGCTTTCATTACATTCCTGGTAGCTGGCGCAGTCAGCCTGTGGCATTTTGGCATCAAGGGACGCCGGCTGTATTTGTTTGGAGCGGGAGCTCTGATCGCAATTGTGGTCGGAATTGCAGCTGGTGGCAAGCTTGAAGACCGACTGCTGGCGATGTCTGGTGAAGGACTGGATTCGACTTCACAGAGCAGCGCGTACGGATCTTATGAGCAGCGCCGTATTCTCATCGCTCGCAGTATTGAAGGAATCGAGCACTATCCTGTCCTCGGAATCGGATTGCACAACTTTTCGACGTACTCGGGAGTTTGGCGAGATGTGCATGTTACTTATTTGCAGATCGCGGTCGAAGCCGGCATCCCTGGCCTGATTCTTTATCTCATGTTCTTTGGACGGGGATTCTCCAATCTTAGACGCCTGTGGCGATTGGGAAGCCCGGATCCTGAGGTGAAGCTGTTTGCTGGAGCTTTGCACAGTTCGCTGGTCGGTTTTCTAGTAGGCGCGCTGTTTGCTCCGGAGGCATACCAGTATTTTCCGTATTTCGCGGTCGCGTATACAGCGGTGTTGTTGGCGATCGAACAGGAACAAGAGAGTGTGCAGTCTTTGCCCAGAGGTTCGAATCAGTCAGGATTTCGGGTCGGGCAGACCGGGCGCGATCGAAAACCAAGATTCACCTATGCGTGGTGAGTTTACAAATCGGTCTGCCTGTGAGCCTACGTCTGACGTGGGTCTACGGCCGGGCTTACGCGAAAAGTTGGCTTACGGTTGGCGCCTGCTTCCCAGCTATGCGTGGCAGCGACTTACACGGCGCGGGCGGCGCGGCCGGGTTCATTTGATAATCGCCTTGGCGGATCACTTCGAGCCGTCGATTGTGCCGGAGGATGGTTCGCTGCGTGCTCCATACCAGGAGCAGGAACGCCGTCTTGATTTCTGGTGCCGCGAGTATCCGCGGCTGGCCGAGCCGTGGCGCGACAACGATGGCCGTCCATTTGTGCACACTTATTTTTATCCTGCCGAGCAATACGACCGTCGCCTGATACAACGGCTTGCGGAGCACTGCCGGGAGGGTTGGGGAGAAATTGAGATTCATCTGCATCACGGAATGTCTGCTCCTGACACCAGCGAAAATACCCGCCGCCAGCTTTTGGGGTTCCGGGACGCGCTGGCCTTGGAGCATGGGTGCTTGTCGTATGTCGACGGCGTGGGCGCTCCGAGATATGCGTTTGTTCACGGTAATTTTGCCTTGGCAAACTCGATCGAAGGGCGCTTTTGCGGGGTAGACGACGAGATGGAGGTGCTGGCGGATACGGGCTGCTACGCTGATTTGACGTTGCCCGCGGCAGCGTTTCATCCCGCGCAAATTGCGAAAATCAATTCACTTTACGAATGTGGGCTTCCACTAGGCCAGCGAGCTCGGCATCGCCGAGGTCATGACTTGGAGCGAGGACGGGCGCCAGAAGTTTTTCCCCTGATGGTGCAGGGTCCGCTGATGCTGCGTTGGTTTCCGTCGCGATTCAGGAAAGCGGGCATCGAGAATGGCGCGATCACCCGACGGAATCCGCTAAGCTTGTCCCGGTTGCGATTGTGGAAGCAGGCGGCGATTTCAGTGCGGGGAAAGCCGGACTGGCTGTTTATCAAGTTACACTGCCATGGCATGGATCCGACACAGCAAGATTCGGTGGCCGGAGAGCCGATGCGTGAATTTCTGCGGCAACTAGTGGAGGGAGCGGAGCAACGAGGCGAGACTCTTCACTTTGTGTCAGCGCGCGAGATGGTCAACATCATTCTGGCAGCTTGCGACGGACGCGAAGGCAATCCCGCGGAATACCGGGACTATCGCCTTAAGAGGATGCGGACGAGATTATCTGAGGCAGTGGCCGGCGAGGCGCAAGCAGTGGTGAAGCGATAGGCATGTGCGGAATCGCTGGGGTCGTAAACTCGGAACCCGGAGGAGTTGAAGCGGCCACGATTCGCCGGATGTGTCAGAGCATCGTCCATCGCGGACCCGATGACGAAGGCATTTTCGTAAAGGACGGCGCGGGGCTGGGCGTGCGGCGGCTCAGTGTCATTGACCTTGCCGGAGGTCACCAGCCGGTTTTCAACGAAGACAAGACTGTCTGCGTTGTCTACAACGGAGAGATTTACAACTTTACGGAGCTCCGCCTGGAGCTCGAAGGCCGCGGTCATTGTTTCTACACTCACACCGATACCGAAGTGATCGTCCACCTTTACGAGGAGATGGGGCGCGATTGTGTCCAGAAGCTGCGGGGCATGTTCGCCTTCGCGATTTACGACGTACGCCGTCGGCGCCTGCTGCTGGCACGCGATCGATTGGGCATCAAGCCTCTGCATTACGCCGTCGCGGACGGGCGACTGTTATTCGGATCAGAAATCAAACCGATCCTTGCAGTTGCGCCAGAGCTTGCGAATGTCGACCAGCGGGCTCTGTGGGAATACCTCTACTTTGGTTATATTCCTGATCCCGCGAGTGCTTTCGTGCCAATTCGAAAACTGGCGCCGGGGCATGTTCTCGAATTTGAGCGTGGCCAGGTCAGTCTCCACCAATATTGGGACTTGCCTGAGTACAGCACGCATCGGCCTCGCAGCGAAGAAGAGTGCCTGCAGGAACTAGAGCAGCGGCTGGCGGAAGCCGTCCGCATGCAGTTGATCGCTGACGTGCCTCTCGGAGCCTTGCTGAGCGGGGGCACCGACTCATCCACTGTCGTCGCTTTGATGGCGCGTGCCAACTCTCGCCGGGTCAAGACTTTTTCAGTCGGTTTCCGGCACGCTGATTTCAATGAGGCCCCGTACGCGAAGCTGGTAGCCGAGCGCTTTGGCACTGAGCATCAGGAGTTGATTTTAGAGCCCAGGGTTGTCGAAACAGTCGAGGCGCTTTCGCGTTCGCTGGAAGAGCCCTTCGGAGATTCTTCCATGCTGCCGACCTACTACATTTCGCGCTTGGCACGGCAGCACGTCACTGTGGCCCTCTCTGGTGACGGTGGCGACGAACTGTTTGCCGGCTACGAGCGTTATCAAATTCATTTGCAGCGTCGGCATTTCGGATGGATTCCTGAATGGGCCGGAGATTTTTATCGCGAGCACCTTCATTACAGATTGCCGTCGAGCGTGCCCGCGCGGAATCTCGCCTACAGTGTTTCGTTACCGTGGGCGGAGCGCTACCTCGAGGGTGTTTCTCTTCAAGCCTTCGACCGGGAGATGGCGCTTTTGTCGGATGACTTCCGGGCTGTGGCTCTTGGCGATGACGACCCACTGAGGCCGCTGCGGAAATTTCTCGACGCAGCTCCGGCCCACGATCCGCTGAGCCATGTGCTCTACCTTGACACTAAAACGTATCTCCCTGGGGACATTCTTACCAAAGTAGATCGGATGAGCATGCTCGCTTCACTTGAGGTGCGGGTTCCGATTCTCGATCATCTTTTCGTTGAGTGGGTTGCGGGTTTGGGTCCGGAATGGAAAATGCGAGGGCGAAAGCCAAAGTATATTTTTACCAAACTGGCAGAAAAGGTGGGTGTGCCAAAGCAAGTGCTGGACCGACCCAAGCAGGGATTCGCATTGCCCCTGCGCCATTGGATGCGGACCGAATTGAAAGACCTGATTGAGTCTGTTCTGCTGGACTCCTCCACTGTCCAGCGTGGCTACTTCAATCCACAAGGAGTGCGACGGCTGCTGGACGAACATTTTCAGGGGCGACGCGATCACTCGGCGCGCATCTGGCGTTTTCTGATGTTCGAGTTGTGGCATCGCAACTATCTCGCAAATGTGGGAGTGACGAGCGTGGGGGCGCAGGCTGATCAGGCCGCTTCTTAACGAGGGAGTGGATGAGGCGCAACATCGACAGTGAGTCACACCGGGGGGCGGGAGATATTCATCCGGGGCAGTCTCCTCCGGGGCTGTTTTTAATGACCGACAGTTTTCAGACTGGTGGGAGCGAGCGCCAGTTTGTGGCGCTTGCCCAGTCGCTTAATACCGCAGCGTTCCGGGTTCATCTGGGTTGTATTCAGCGGCGGGGACCGTTGCTCGATGGCTTGGGCCACGTGGCCGAATTTCCACTCGGCGGCAGCCTGTACGGCTTGCAATCATTCTGGTCCCGCCTTCGACTGGCTCAGCATCTGCGCAGGAACAATATCGCGATAGCGCACGCCTTCGATTTCTACACCAACCTCACGCTGATTCCAGCGGCCAGGTTTGCTGGGGTGCCAGTTGTGATCGGCAGCCAACGCCAGCTCGGAGATCTTCTGAGCCGCTCGAAATCGCGGGCCCAAGTGGCCGTCCTGCGGTGGTGCGATGCGGTGGTATGTAACTCGCGAGCAGCCGCAGCTCGCTTGATTGAGCAGGGTTTGCCGAAGCGACGCGTCGTCGTGATCGGCAATGGTTTGCCGGTTTCGGCGTTCGCCGAAACTCGACCCGCGTTGTCTCGCCGCCCCGGGATTCTCAGGATTGGGATGATCGCGCGCATGAACGAGCGGTCCAAGAACCACGGAATGTTTCTCCGGGCAGCGGCTTGGCTGTGCTCCAGGTTTTCCAACTTAGAATTTCTGCTGGTAGGAGCTGGACAACTGCGTTCGGAACTCGAGCGCGAAGCGGAGAATCTCGGCCTCAAAGGTCGCATCTCCTTTCTCGGCGATCGGCAGGACATCCCTGCAATCCTGGCCTCACTGGATATTTCAGTGGTGCCCTCATCTTCGGAAAGTCTCTCCAATGCAATTCTCGAACCCATGGCGGCCGGAGTGCCCGTGGTTGCAAGCCGCGTGGGAGGCAATCCCGAACTGGTTACAAGCGACCGGGGAATTCTAGTTGCACCGGGCGACGACAGAGCATTTGCTGATGCGATCGAGCGCCTGCTGCGGGACGAGGCGATGCGCGCCGAGTTTGGCCGCAAGGCGAAACAATTCGCAGAGGCAAACTTCACACTGGAACACATGCGCAGGCGTCACGAGGCGCTGTACACCGAACTGCTGGAGGAGAAGAACTGGCTGGCAGACAGAACTTACGGCCCGGCTCCTGCAACACGAGGGCAGCGCATTCGAGTTGCCCTGGTAGCCGCTTCGCCGCGCTATGTAGGCGGACAATCTGTGCAGGCTGAATTGCTTTTGCGCCATTGGCAGGGCGATTCTGCGATCGCAGCCCGATTCATTCCCATCGATCCGCCCCTTCCGCGACTGCTCGCAAGGGCAGAGCGCATTCCGTTTCTTCGCACGCTCATCCGCGAGCCCATGTACTTGGTTTCGCTCTGGCGAGGCCTGAGAGACGTTGAGATTGCGCATATCTTCTCCGCGTCTTTCTGGTCATTTGTGGTCGCGCCGTTCCCGGCGTGGCTCATCGCCCGGCTCATGGGAGCGAAGACCCTTATCCATTATCACAGCGGCGAAGCGCGGGATCATCTTCGCCGCTTTCGCAGCACGCGTTGGGTATTGAAAGATGCGGACCAGTTGGTGGTTCCATCGGGATATCTCGCCAATGTTTTTCGCGAGTTCCAGCTCCAAGCCCAGATTGTTCCGAACATGGTGGACGTGACGCAATTCACTTTTCGTGAGCGCAGGCCGCTGCGTCCACGACTGGTTTGTACCCGCGGATTTCATCTTTACTACGGCGTGGATGTGGTGGTTCGCGCTTTCGAACAGATTCAGCGAGCATTTCCCGAGGCGACGCTCGACTTGATAGGAAAAGGGCCGGTCGAGATGCAGATTCGAAAACTGGTGCACGAATTGAAGCTGTCCGGCGTGAATTGTGCAGGCGTGGTGCCGCACTGCGAGATTCCGCCCCATTACGACGCTGCCGACATTTTTATCAACGCTTCAAGTCTGGATAATATGCCGGTCTCGATCCTCGAGGCTTTTGCTTCCGGCATGCCGGTGGCCACGACCGCTCCTGAAGGCATGGCTTATCTGGTCGAGCACGAGCGCACCGGATTGCTCTCGAGGCCGGGCGATGCGGCTGCCCTGGCGGAAAACGTCATACGGCTGCTAAGGGAATCGGAATTGGCTTCACGGTTGGCGTCCAACGCTCATGACGCGATGCAATGTTACTCCTGGCGGGCGGTTCGGCGGCAATGGCTGGAGATTTACCGTGCGCTGGAAGTGGGGGAGACTGCTCGCGCGGAGGCGAACGTCGCTCCGGATCGCATCCATGCGGAGTCGTGGGCTTCTCCTTCCACGCAGACTCGGAACCAGAGTTCCAAATTCAACAGCCGCCAAATGCGTTCACTGTGATCCCGATATCGTGCGCGATGTTCATGGAACAGGCGTTCTACCGCGGCGTACTTGAAGAGTCCACGATTGATGCTGCGGGGTTCGAGAAGTAGATTCTGGATGGCATCCAGGTGCGGTCCGGCTAGCCACATCGACCACGGCGTGGGAAAACCAAGTTTTGGCCGGTTGATGATGGAGCGGGGCAGCAGATCGGCGACGGCCTTTTTAAGGATGCGCTTGCCCGTGAGTCCACTTACCTGGAGTTCGCGCGGAATCGACATCGCGAACTCCACCAGAGCATGATCGAGAAAAGGCACACGACTCTCAATCGAAGCTGCCATGCTCATGTTGTCCTGCTTCATGAGTACTTCGACGAGATAGGTCTTGACGTCGGTGTAAAGAAGGCGGTGCAGCAGATCTCCGGAAGACTGGTTCCAAACCTCCATGACGGTTCGATAGGCGTCGCCATCCGCAAAGCTCCGCGTGAGATCATCGGCGAGCATTTCTGCCTGGTCGTTCTGACTGAACGCCGAGAAGAAATTGTCAAAATAGAATGAGCTCCACGAATCTCCGTCTCGCGCGAGACACGTGTGCGCCAGCTTTCGCTGGATCGTGGTGCTGATCAGCCCGGAACTGGAGATTGAGTCGCGAATCCTGCGGCGAAGCGCTTGTGGAGTCAGATGTCGGTAAATGCGGTCGACTGCGGCATTCTTTAGAGTGAAGGCGTAGCGGGTGTAACCTGCAAGGGTTTCATCGCTGCCTTCTCCGGTCAGAACCACGGTCACCCGTTCGCGCGCGAGCCGTGCCACGAAATAGAGCGCAACACTGGAAGGCCAGACTATCGGCTCGTCCTCGTGCCAGATCATGTTGGGGAGCACGTTGAAGAATTCGTCAGAACTGATCGTGACCTCATGATGAATGGAATTCAGATGCTTCGCGACCTGGCGCGCATCCGGCAGTTCACTGTAAGACTGTTCCGCATAACCGACCGAGAATGTCTCGACGGGCGTGCGCCCGATCTTCGTGGTTAGCGCGGCCACCGCGCTGGAATCCAGTCCGCCACTCAACAAAACTCCGAGCGGAACATCGCTCATCAAATGGCTGCTCACCGCCTGTTCGAGCAGGTCGCGGTACCGTTCAAGGTAGTAGCTTTCGGAATGGCGAGTCGAGTCACTGGTTTGAGGAAGATCCCAGTATTGGTGGATTCGAGGCTCGCCAGTTTCTTCCAGCTCTAAAGTGTGCCCTGGCATCAGCTTGCGGATTCCCGAGAAAAATGTCTCCGGGCCTGAAAGATATCCGAAGGCGAGATATTCGAGCAGAATGTCACGATTGAATTCCGGTTCGACCTCCGGATGAGCGAGGATGGCCTTGATCTCTGACCCGAAGATAAAGCACTCGGAAGTGAGACGGTAGTACAGTGGCTTGATGCCGAACCGGTCGCGGGCGACGAACAGGCGTCGCTGCCGCGCATCCCAGATGGCGAAAGCAAACATTCCACGCAGATGGTTCACGCAATCTCGTCCGTACTCCTCGTAAAGATGAATGATGGTTTCGGTATCGCTGTTGGTGCGATAACGGTGGCCGCGCGCAATCAGTTGCTCGCGCAGAGTGACGTGGCTGTAGATCTCACCGTTGAAGACGATCCAAAGCGTGCCATCCTCGTTGCTGATGGGCTGGTGCCCGGTCGCGAGATCAATGATGCTGAGGCGGCGTACGCCGAGCCCAACACGGCCCTGAGAGTAGATTCCTTCGTCATCCGGGCCGCGATGCAGTATAGCCGCGCACATTTGCCGCAAGACGGCGGGGTCTACCCGTGCGTCCTCGCCAAATTGCACTACGCCGGCAATTCCGCACATCGCTCACTCCGAGGCGGCAAAAGGTCGGAACCGAGCCGCAGGGCTAGAATACAGAATTTGAAAAGCTGTCGCGTGCGCGTAGCTTGCACTGATGATGTGCTGCGGAATTAATGCAGGTACTATGGAAGCGATGAATTCTCCCAGTGCAAGGGAAACGAGCGCGTGAGCCTGTCGATCAGCATCTTTGGCTTGGGCTACGTCGGGTCGGTGAGTGCCGCCTGCTGGGCACGCGCGGGCCATCGTGTGACCGGCGTAGACATCAATTCTGCCAAGGTCGCGATGTTGGCTTCGGGAAAAAGCCCGATACTTGAACCACGCATGAGCGAGTTGGTGTCCGAAAGCCATCGAGCATCCTGGTTGCAAGCCACAACCGATGGAGCCACCGCAGTTCGCGATTCGGAGATTTCATTCGTGTGTGTGGGCACTCCAAGTCTGCGCTCCGGCAAGCACGACCTAAGCCACATCGAGCACGTTGCTGGCGAAATCGGTGCGGCTCTTAAGCAAAAGAAATCTCATCATGTGGTTGTTTTGCGCAGTACTGTGCTTCCCGGCACGACCGAATCTGTATTTATTCCGATTCTTGAGAGCGCAAGCGGTCGCCGTGCCGGCACGGATTTCACCGTCTGCTACAACCCGGAATTCATGCGTGAGGGAAGTGCGGTTGCCGATTTTCTTGAGCCGCCGTACACCATTGTAGGAGCGCAGAGCGCGGAGCATTTACTACTGCTTCGTGAGCTGTACGAAAGTACGCCTGGCCTTAAGTTCGAGACCAGTATTCCAGTCGCAGAAATGATGAAGTATGCGTCCAACGCATTCCACGCTGTGAAAGTCGGTTTTGCTAACGAGATGGGCACACTTTGCAAACACTTAAACGTGGACACGGAAGCCGTGACCAGAATTATGTCCTCGGATACCAAGTTGAATATCTCCCCAGCCTACCTCTCGCCCGGTTTCGCTTTCGGTGGATCGTGCCTGCCAAAGGATCTGCGCGCTTTGACGTATCGAGCCGAGGAACTTCATTTGAGCTTGCCGTTGCTCGAAGCCCTCATGCCAAGCAACGCCGAACACGTAAATCGCGCTGTGGACGCGGTGTTGCACACTCACAAGAAGAAGGTCGCGCTGCTGGGCTTGAGCTTCAAAGCCGGTACAGACGACCTGAGGGAGAGCCCGCTGGTACAACTGGTTCAGCGGCTCATCGAAGAGGGCTGTCAGGTGCGAATCTGGGATCAAGATGTTTCGCTGGGGCGACTGGCAGGCTCGAACCGGGAGTACATCGAGCACGTCATTCCTCACATAGGCTCGTTGCTTTCCGCCGATCTGGAGCAAGTGGTTCGAAGTGCCGAGGTTGTGATTATCGGAAACGCTTCGGCGAAGAGGGAACAACTGGCCCGGTACTTGGACGCAGACCAGATTGTTTTGGATTTGGTGAATTTGGAACGCTCTCATCGCCCCGACAAAACCGCTGTGTATCAGGGAATCTGTTGGTAGGCGCTTTGGCATGAAGGCACCTGTGTTCATCGTGGGTTGTCCGCGCTCCGGAACCAGTTATCTTTATCACCTGCTCCTTTCTGCTGGCGGGTTCGCCGAGTTCCGAACCCAGATGAATGTGTTCGACGTTCTGGAACCCATCTACGGGGACCTCGGCATTCTCAAGAACAAAACCAAGATGATGGATGACTGGCTGCAAAGCAAGGCCTTCGAGATTTCAGGACTGCAGGCCGAGGAAATCAAGGGCAGAATGTTAGCGGATTGCAAGGGCGCAAGCGATTTTCTGCGACTCGTGATGGAGGAGATTGCGCACAAACAAGGAGTCGAGCGCTGGATAGACTCAACCCCGACTAACATTCCCCACCTGCTGAGAATCAAACGAGATTTTCCTGATGCGCGGATCATTCACATCATTCGGGACGGACGCGACGTCGCTTTGTCTTTGCACAAGCGGGGTTGGAGCCGGCCGCTGCCCTGGGACCGCGACCAGGGCCTGATGGCTGCTGGGCTTTACTGGGAGTGGATCGTCCGCAAAGGCCGAAAGCTTGGTTCCATGCTGCAACCGGATTATTTGGAGGTGAATTATGAAGACCTGGTCCAGCAGCCTGCGGTTGCTCTTGAACGGCTCGGCGTTTTTCTTCAACATGATTTGGACTATGCACGAATTGAGGAAGCGAGTATTGGGTCGGTCAAGCATCCTCTGACCTCGTTTACAGAAGATCTGGATCGAGGGAAATTCGCGCCGGTGGAGCGCTGGAAGGATGAGGACAAATTTCCTACGGAGGAGTTGGACCGGTTCGAGAGCCTGGTGGGGGACTATCTTCAGAATCTGGGCTATGCTCTTTCCGTCGACAGGGCGCATGCCACGCATTCGCTGGCGGTAAGTAAGATGCGCTTGGTGTATCGCACGTACTACGAGCTCAAGCAGTGGGCGAAGATTAACACACCGCTGTCTCGCCTGATGGTGGATTACTCGGCCATTCTGATCGACAAATAGTTTTGCTACCTGGGACGCCAGATCGGACCACGGATGAAGTGCCACATTATCGATTTTGAAGCGGTCGACTGGAGTGCTCTCGACCGATTTGCGGACCGCACCGTTTTCCAGACGCGCGAGTGGGTTCAGTTCGTTTGCGAGGCGCAGAAAGCGACACCTCTAATTGCGGAACTACGCGAGGGCGGGGAAGTCGTCGGGTACTTCACCGGGTTAACCTTCAGTCGGCTCGGAGTCAAGATACTGGGAAGTTCTTTCCCGGGTTGGACCACTCCTTACATGGGCTTCAATCTTGTGCCGGGCGCTTCAAGATCGGCTGCGCTGGCTGCTGTAGAAGAGATGGCTTGGGGTAGTCTCCAGTGTTTGCACATGGAAGTATCGGACCCTCATTTCACGATTGGGGACGGCAAGTCTCTCGGGTTCGCATGTGAGTTTTACACCTCGTATCGCACCGATTTGAGGAAATCAGAAGATGAGCTTTTCAACGGCATGGATAGTGCCTGCCGCCGTTGCATTCGGAAAGCACAGAAAAGCGGAGTGACGATTGAGGAAGCGCATGACCTCGCTTTCGCCGATGAATACTACGAGCAACTGGTGGGCGTATTTGCGAAGCAAAAACTGGTCCCGACTTACACCGCGGATCGTGTGCGTACGTTGATTAAACATCTGGAGCCTACAGGTCGGATCCTTCTGTTGCGAGCGCGCGATTCTCGCGGGAATTGCATTGCGAGCGGGATTTTTCCCGGGTTTAACAAGATGGCCGAATTCTGGGGAAATGCGAGCTTCCGATCCAGCCAGATCCTTCGTCCCAACGAATCGATTCAGTGGTACGCCATGCGTTATTGGAAGCGCCGTGGAGTGGAAATCTACGACTGGGGCGGCGAAGGAAAATACAAAGAAAAATATGGATGTGTGCCCCATCGAGTGCCGTGGTTCACGAAATCACGCTCGGAGTTGATTTCGAAGTTGCGTGGTGAAGCGAAGAAGATGTTCGAAAGGAAGCAACGAGTCTTGGGCTGGGTGCAAGGCGAGCGACAACGCTCTTAGCCGCGCAGTTCGGTAAACCCAGTTCGGCGGAAGCTCCATGCGGTGCGCGCAAACGTTACCATCCGTTCGCGATGCAGGAGGTACAAGGTTGAAAGATACGCGCTTGCGCCTGTGGCAATTTCAAGAACCAGCCGCAATAGCAAATGCCCTTTAGGGAGAAGCGTCCACTTAAGCAAACCCACGGCTAGAACCATCGCCACGGTACCATGCAATGCCGGACGCAACGCCCGCAAGTAGTCTCTGACGGGCATTTCCAGAGTCTTGAAAGTCTTCCAGTAGAGGGGCAGAGCCACGAACGGATAGCCCGCCACCCAGCCCCAGGCGATCCCTGACGTGCCCCAATGGCTGCCGACATAAAATCCGGCTGGCAGAATAATCAGCGCCGCCAGATCGTCCCACATCACGAAGCGTGGGTTGCCGACCGCAGTTAGCAGCTTGGCCAACAGCGCAACGATCGAGCGGAAAGTAACGTAGACGGAAAGAATTTCCAAAGGCACGATCACACCGTCCCATTTATGGCCCAGGGCCAAGGGGATAAGATCGCGTGCGACCAGGGCCAGCCCAATCGTTGCCGGAAACGTGGTCAGAGCCAGAGTTTCCGTCAGGGTCCGCAAGTATCTTCGCAGCGCGGCGGGTTCGGTCTGCACCGCGGCGAAATAGCTGGGGATGGTGATGGTCACGAGCGTGGTGAGTTTCTCCATGGGTACATTGGCTAAAGTCCAAGCCATGCCGTAAATGCCGAGCGCTGCTTGCCCCAACATGCGCCCGGCCGTGACGTTATCCAGTTTTTCGTAAGCTGAGGATGCAACCACGGAAACTAAGACGTGCCAACCGAAAGTTAGCGGGCCGCCAATAGATCCCCGCCGCGGAAGAGCGAATCGGTGAGGCCGGGCAGCCACGACGAGTACCGATCGCACCGTGTAACGCGCGAGATTCCCCAGAACCAGAGACCAGTATCCCCAGCCGAAGTACGCCATCAGCAGAGTGGCAATCGCGCCGATGATCGAGCTGATTGCGTCCAGCAGGGAGAGCGTTCGGAAGCGCATTTCCTTGCTTAAGAGGCCTTCCGAAACGGCGCGGAATCCCATCGGAATAAGGCCGGCGCAAGTCACAACCACTACCGAGACCAGTTGCGGAGTTTTGAAGAACGCCGCCAGAGGGTAGGCAAGCGTCGCTCCCAATCCGAAGGAAACCAAACCGAGCAGAAGCGCAACGGAGTTCAACTGCGCCAGTTGATCCTGATTGAGGTCACGTAACGTGACAATCGTTTGCGGAATGCCAAACTCGCCCAGGTAGCGCAAATAGGCCCACAAGACCATGGCCATCGCCACAATTCCGAAGTCTGCGGGCGTGAGCAGCCGGACGACAATGAGGAACGAAGCCCAGCTCAATATCTGGCTGAACCAGTCGGACCCCGCCCTCCACGCCAGGCTGTGCGCGAGGGACTGGTCCATTCTTGCCGCGGATGCGGGTGAACCTGATTCTGTTGCGGAGTGGTCAGGCTTAGGTATTACGAAGTCCGGTGAGTCTGACATTTGGTTCCAGCTACTTTAGCTCCACAATGAAAACGTCAGTTCGATACCGCAACGTCCCAGGTGCCTGCCCCAGTTGATCTTCCCAATCAGAAGTGAACATGTAGAACCGGCCATCCTGCGAGACGTTACCCCGGGGCGACGACCAAAATCCGTTCTGAGCCGTGCTGTAGGTGTGAGCGAATCGCCAAACCTTGGATTCCTTTCGGTCCATCTCCACGCATACTATCTCGTTTTCCCAAGGGCCCAAGACTTTGGGCGCTGCCCCCGGTGCATTCGGATTGTCCCGGCGGTAGGTGGAGAGGCAGGCGGGGTTCGAATCGTCCGCATTCACATTGTTCCAGGAAATGTGCAGATCGTACCAGCCTTGGATCGCCGGCAAAGGCTTGATCAGCGGGGATGTCGCGTCCAACTGATTCAAGGGGCGAATCCAGAGATCCATCGGATGTTCCTGCTCGGAAGGATTCACGAGATGCGAGTACCCCAGGGCGTGATGCCCCTTGCATCCTTTGGGGCCGCAGGGCGCGACGTCCGTCGTATCCAAATTCCAGATGAGCGAGGGCGCGGGGTTTTGCGGCGGAGTAACTCCGGCTACCAAAGCACCACTCCGGTTGATCTCGATGAATCGCCCCGACTTGCTGATCCGAGCGTCGTGAATCAGATAGCGATCAGGCATTGAAATCGTTCCCCTGGCACCCCATTGCCCGCCAATTTCGCCAGTCTGAGGGTTGTACCAGCGGCAACCCTTAGCGCGGTCGTAAACATAAACCAGGTAGTCGGTGTCTTGCTCCGGGCCCACGACCATCGCCATTTGCTGGTCGTCGGCGCTGGTGGAAATTGCGTGACCCACATCTGAAAACTTCAGCTTTACGCACTTGGACACGTCGTGAACGTCGGTAGTTCGATTGGTCGAGATATCGTACTGCTGGAACATCGGACGCCCGCCCGCAATCCCATACAGAATGTTTGGCTGCGAGTAGCTGAACTGAGGTTCTCCGATCCAGGAGACATCCAGCGCGCCGGTCGAGTGAATTGCCATTGTGGATGGATTGAAGTCAAAGAGTTCCACGACGCCGTCGATGCCACGCACATAAAACTTCGAGCTATCGGTGTTCCAGGAATCTTGTTCCGCGGCCGACGGCGTCGAGTAAGACTCCGAAGGTCGCCGCGAATCTGTCTTAGTGTCGGTCACACGAACTATGCGAGAACTAAAGGTGGGATCGCTGAGGATTGAGCCGGCTGGTCCTATTACCGGCGGGTTCTTTGGGTATGGCTCAACTTGCAAATCAGTTCGCGCACAGTAGTGCGGGGGACCGCAGGGTTTCTCTGCGGAGACGTCAACCTGCGCCGCCGCTGCTATCAGTGAAAGCAGCCCCAGCGCAACTCTTACGAAAGTCGGCAAAGCCGTGACGCCTCTCATTCCGTTTCCGTTGGTTCAGGGGAGTCGGATAGTTCCAATGCTTCCAGGTTGGCCAGCCTGCCGGCCGGAGTGCGTGTTTTCAGCCACAGCTTGGCGTTCAACAGGCTGAAGTAAAAAGCCCGCAGGCTGTTTTCCCGGAGGCCTGCCTTCCGCGCGGCGCCGGCCGAGCTCAGTGTATAGCCAAGTTCCTCAAGATAATCGCCGACTTGTGCCTCGATCGCACCCGTCTCGTGGATGGACAACTTTTCTTTCCAGCGATTGACTGGGCTGCGCTGGTCTTGCGGAAAAGAGGAGTTCGATTGTCGAGGTCTGCCCAGGCCCGCACTCTGAATGCGGTCATAGTCCAAATCGTGATCCAAAAACTGTGCCAGCTTCGTTAGGCTCGCGTGGGGATCGGAGACCAGTTCCTCGTAACGCACTTCAAAGTAGTCGCCCGGGACGAGCAGCCCTGATTGGCGGCCTTTGCGGACCATCCACTCCCAGTACAACGCAGTCGCCGGCAGATCTGTAGCTCCGCGATTCCAAGGGAGCGGCTTGAATCCGCCCATTTTGTTCAAAGACAGCGCAACGTCTCGGCCGTCGCGGATGATGTGAATGAAAAGAGCCTCGGGGATATCTGCCTTGATGCGCGACACATAAAGCAGATTGTCGGGATCGTAAACTGCCCAGCGAGCGGCGTTCTGACTGTGGGCAATTTCGCTCATCACGATCCGTAGGAAGTCTCCGCCGGTCCGGCATTCGTCCAACACCTTGGCCGTCAGTTGCTCTGCGTCCAAACCCGACCTGCGGAAGCCCTTGCTGCGAACCCAGGCTCCCATCATTCTTCGTCGATTGTCGAATTTGGCGGGACTTCCGAATCGAGGCATAAGCATTTTGTAAACCGGCAGGTATCCGTGATAGTCAGCGAAACCGCCAGCGGAGAGGAGTGTGTCGTAGAGCAGATTTGTGCCCGAGCGGTGACAGCCCATCACGAAGACCGGGCGTACTTTCCGTTCGATCGAGGGGCTGATCTCTATAGATGTCCTCGATTCGGCTCCGGAAGTGCTCCGAGGTGCGATTATTTCTGGACTGGACGTCTCCATCGGCATCAGTCTAGCACCCCTTCAACCGCTACTTTCCACGGGAAGAGGTCAGGGTCGAAGGCTTATGCGATGATGAGCTTATGATTTTGCTGCGCGAGTGTGAGGTCGGACATTGCCATGCCAGATAGAGGGTGGCGGCAACGCGTGTCACGGCTGGCGCAAATGGATCGGCACGAGTTTCTGGATCGCAGCCGGCAAGAACTGGCGAAACGCGGCGATGCAATTCTCTCTCACTTTGGATTCGATTTTGCGCGAGGCCTCATTCGCTCAGCAAACGCGGCGCCAGGCCGTTTTTTCTTCGCGCATACGTCAGTAAACTCTGTTCTAGAGCTGCTTCGCCAGCGCCTTCCACAACAGGCTGACCTGATTGTTCGTCAGGCCGACAAAATCTGCCGCCAGTTTGACCTTCTTGGCTACGAGAATCTCGACTACGGCAATCCCATCGATTGGCATCTCGACCTGATTCATGGAAAACAGGCGCCGAAGAAGGCGTTTCACAAGATCCGGTATCTCGATTTCGACACGGTTGGGGATTGCAAAGTCACGTGGGAATTGAATCGTCATCAGCATCTGGTGACTCTGGCCAAGGCGTACCGGCTCACAGAGGACCAGCATTACGCGGACGAGATTCTTCAACAATGGCGGCATTGGCACGCGGAGAATCGCTACGGTGTCGGGATCAATTGGGCCAGCAGCCTGGAGGTCGCGTTCCGCAGTCTTTCCTGGATATGGATATACTACTTGCTGGAAGGCACACCGGCACTGCCGCCGAAGTTCCGCCAAGAGTGGCTTCGCGCGCAGGCTCTGAACGGGCGCCACATCGAACTCTACCTTTCGACTTACTTTTCCCCGAATACGCACCTGCTGGGCGAGGCGGTCGCGCTGTTGTTCCTGGGGACGCTGTGTCCAGAGTTTGTGCGAGCAGAGCGATGGAGGGCACGCGGCTGGGAAATCGTCCTCCAAGAAGCGCGGCGGCAAGTTCGGTCCGACGGTTTCCATTTTGAGCAATCTACGTACTATCACGTCTATGCGACCGACCTCTTTCTGCACGCAGCGGTGCTGGCTGGACTCAACAATTTCACGATCCCAAAAGAATTTGAAAAAACACTGGAGAAGATGCTGGATGCTTTGTTGTTGCTTGGGCGGTCGGGCCCACCCGCCCGTTTGGGCGATGATGACGGAGGGCGGTTGTTCGATCCCACGCGTAACCGGAGCGAACATCTGCTGGATCCGCTTGCCGCTGGAGCCGTGCTCTTCCATCGCGGAGACTTTAAGGCCGCGGCAGGTCAGTTGCGCGAGGAAACGATCTGGTTGTTGGGTGAACAGGGCGTGGCAGAATGGGATCGCTTACAGGCGCAGCCACCGGAGATGGCGTCGGCCGGTCTGCAGTTTGCGGGTCTTTACCTTCTCACTATAAAAAATCCGCCTAGCCAACTGGTGATCAATGCTGGTTCGCCGGGGGATCGGAGTGGCGGCCATGGCCATGCTGACTTACTCAGCGTCTGCATGCAATCTCAAGGCCACGCGCTGCTCATCGATCCGGGCACGTTGGAGTACGTTGGGGACGGCCGGGAGCGCGACTTGTTCCGCGGCACGGGGATGCACAACACGCTCAGGGTAGACGGAGCGAGCCAGTCTGAACCCGGTGGTCCGTTTGCGTGGAAGCAACTCGCCCACGCGAGGAAAGAACGATGGATCACAGGAGAAACCTTCGATCTCTTCGTTGGAAGCCACGACGGCTATAGCTGCCTCGCGTCTCCGATGGTGCACCAGCGCTGGGTATTTTCTTTGAAGGCAGGTTTTTTCCTGGTGCGCGACCTCGCTCTAGGCGTTGGCAAGCATCGCCTCGATATCGCCTGGCATCTGGGACCCGCAATGCGCTTGCGCGCTGAGCACTTGTTCGAGGTGAAGGGGACTTCCAGTGGATTGGCGGTTTTGTGCGCGGACAAACATGGATGGTCCGAGGAGGTTCGCAAGGATACGTCGTCGCCGGTCTATGGCAAGAAAGAATCCATCACCGTGCTCAACTTCGGAAGTGTGGCGGATTTGCCGGCAGAATTCGTGACCTTGCTAGTCCCACTGGATGAGGTTCGGAGAGTTCCTGGATCGTTTACTCAGATGTGCGAAGAGACGCCGATGGTCAAGGCATACCTTTACAGCACGCCATTGAAAGAATGCTCGTTCTTCTTTTCCGAACGAGAACGAACCTGGAAGCACGGGAATATTGCAAGCGACGCAGAATTCGTTTTCTGGCAGAAGAAGCGCGATGGTGCAGAGGAGTTGTTGATCTTTTGTAACGGCAGCTATGTGGAGGTTGATGGCCGACGCGCTCTCGGTTGCAAGCATCGGGTTGAACGTTGCGAGATCTTCACGCGCGACGGCAGCAAGCAAGTCTACGCCTCCGAACTGGAAGCCTTGTTTAAAGATGACGGCGATTTGGTTGGACAAAAACTAGACAAGTGATCGGTTGATCTACCGACGATTCGGTTGCGAACCCTCTGGCTGCATATGATTCTCCAGCAATTGGAGAAGAGGCTCGCGCAAGAACGGACCGCAGGCGATCAGGCCCGAAATCAGGGGGTCGCGGCGGTTGCAATCGAGCGGGCGGTTTTCCAGCGTGCTGACAAATCCTCCGCCGCTGGTCACCAGAGCGACTCCGGCAGCTACGTCCCATTCGTTTTTCGGAACCAGAGTGAAGGTAATATCCGCGAGTCCGGCCGAGACCAGGGCCAGTTTGTAGGCGACTGAACCCATGGGGCGAAGTTTGAAATTTGCGCCCTCGAATTGCTTCCACTCTCCGCGCCTGGTTTCGCTCCGGCTGGCCAACACTGTCGCGCCATCCAGCGTGGTTCGCTGGCTGGGCCGGGCGGGCTTGCCGTTGTACGTTAGGCCCGATTCGAGCGATCCGAGGAAAACTTCGTTGGTGGCTGGATTACAAATTCCTCCCGCTACCGGGCGGCCGTTCTCCACCACTGCGATGGAGACGCAAAACTCGGGAATGCCGGCAACGAACTCGCGGGTGCCATCGAGAGGATCCACCACCCAAACGCGTTTCTTATCCAGCCGCATATAGTCGTCCACGCTTTCTTCGGAGAGCCAGCCCTCGCCATCGCGCAGCAATTCCTTGCGAAGGACCGCGTCAAGCGCCCGGTCAGCTTCGGTGACCGGATCATGACCGATCTTGTATTCCGTAGCAATCGCGCCGGCGGTGAAGCGACTGAAAACCGCACGGGCTGCTTCTAAAGCAGACTGGATTCGCTTCAGAGTTTCAGCGTCGGAGTGGTTTGTCATGAGCGAAGGCTGAGACGTAGCGAGCTACGTCTCTACAATAGGTCATTCCTCAGGCCCACAGCATGCGCGCGCCGGTCGCCAGCAGCACGGTGCAAAGCAGGCGCCTCAACCAGGGGACGGGCACGCGGGTGCTCAAGTGCGAACCCAGCAACCCGCCAGGTATGGAACCGATCAAAAGCGAACCCACCAGGTAGGGATCGATGTTTCCCAGCCTAAAATGCAGCAGGCTGGTTACGCCGGTGAGGATCACGGCGTGGACAATGTCCGTGCCAACCATCACCCTGGGCGAGAAGCTATAGAAGAGGAGCAGGAGCATCATGACGATGCTACCTGAGCCAACCGAAGTCATGCCTACCAGAAAGCCCGCCAGAAGTCCGATGGCCGACATCCCGATGAATGACTGCAAGGTCGGAGAACGATGGGCGACGTGCTCTTCAATCCGGTTCTGAAAAAGCATGAGGGTCGGAATGCAAATCAGCAGAATCCCGACTGCCATCGTGATGAACGTATTCACGCCAGTCCCGTACACAGTTCGCAGATGGCCCAGCAGGCTTACTCCAAGAATCGATCCGGGGATGCTGCCTGTGGCCAGCGCCACCACGACCTTGCGTCGAACCGTTCCCTTGCTGAGGTGAACGCAGCTTGAGCCAATTTTCGTGACAAAGTTGAAGAGGGCGTCAGAACCAACCGCGATAATCGGCGGCACTCTCAGAACAAAAATAAGAACGGGCAGCAAGAGAACGCCGCCCCCCACCCCGGTCATACCGATCAGGGTGCCTACCACGAAACCGATCAAGATCTTCTCGATGAGCATACAAAACCTACTACAACTCTGCGGCCGTCTCGCTCCGCGATCAGGCCGATTGCCCGTTGACTCCGATGAATCCCTCGCGCTCCAGATGCAAGATGATCTCTTGCGCAGCTTCCTCCGGACTCAGTTCCGCTGTGTTGATCACAACTTCCGCATCCTTCGGGTCCTCGTAGGGGTCCGAAATGCCGGTAAACTCCTTGAGAATTCCAGCGCGAGCTTTGGCATAAAGTCCCTTGCGATCGCGCTGCTCGCAAGTTTCTACCGGCGTAGCGATATGTACAAGGATGAAGCCGCCGACCGGTTCGACGATACTGCGAACCGCTTTGCGGGTCGCGTCATACGGGGCAATGGGCGCGCAGATCGCAATGCCGCCGTTCTTGGTGATCTCCGACGCCACATAACCGATGCGTCTTATATTGATGTCGCGATGCTCCTTCGAGAATCCAAGTTCGGAGGAAAGATGTTTGCGCACCAGATCCCCGTCCAACAACGTGACGGGACGGCCCCCCGTCTCCAGAAACTTGGTCACCAGAACATTAGCGATGGTCGATTTGCCCGAGCCCGAAAGTCCGGTGAAGAAAATGGTTACGCCCTGCTTGTGCCGCGGTGGATAGCTGCGCCGCAATTCATGCACGACCTCGGGATACGTGAACCAACTGGGAATGTCCCGTCCTCCGTTGAGGCGATCCCGCAAGTCGGTACCTGACAGATTCAACACGCGCGCCCCTTTTGGCACTTCGTTATCGGGCACGTATTGATCCTGGTCTTCGAGGTAAACCATCATGCTGAAAGGCACCATGGCGACGCCGACATCGGCTTCGTGCTTCTTGAACAACTCCTGGGCTTCGTAAGGACCGTAGAAAGGTTTGCCGTTGGAGTCGTTTCCTGGACCAGCGTGGTCGCGGCCTACGATGAAATGCGTGACCCCGTGATTCTTGCGGATCAATGCGTGCCAAATGGCCTCTCGCGGTCCACCCATGCGCATGGCCAGCGGCAGCATGGAGAGTTTGACGCTTCCCGCAGGGAACTTGGAAAGAAGCAACTGGTAGCAGCGTACTCGAGTGAAATAATCCACGTCGCCAGGTTTGGTCATCCCGACTGAAGGATGAAGCAGTAGGTTGGCCTCGACTTGCTTCGCCGCACGGAACGTCAACTCCACATGAGCGCGGTGCATGGGATTACGAGTTTGGAATGCAACCACGCGGCGCCAGCCCAGACGAGCAAATTCGGCGCGCAATTCGCCGGGAGTGAAACGCAAGGTGCGGAAGTCGTAATGCGAAGGCATCTGCAGGCCTTCCACACGGCCTCCGACATACCAGGAGTTGCCCTTGTTGAGCAGATAGTCCACACCCGGATGAACCGCGCTGGTAGTTCCAAATACCGATTGAGCTTCGGCTTTGCGTTCGGGCTGCCAGACTTCTTCAACGTGAAGAACCGCCAGCATCACGCCTTCGGCGTCACGCAGAGCGATCTTGCTGCTTCCCGGCTTGAGTGATTTGGCGAACTCCTCTTTAACATCCAGGGTGATGGGCATCGGCCACAGGACGCCGCTGCTTAAGCGCATGTTGTGGCAGACGCCGGTGTAATCCGCCTGGGTCATGAATCCCCGCAGAGGCGAGAATCCCCCGCTCATCAGCAACTCGAGATCGCAAATCTGGCGCGGCGTCAGATCCCACGACGGCCACTCCCGCGATTGGGCTTTCAGTTCGGTGATTCGTTCTGGCGCTGCCAGCAGGTCGATGAGTTCGCCGCCGTGCGGCGCAATAATATGGCTGATTGAAGCGGTCAAATCCTTAGCTCCTAGGCTCCAGGCTTATTTGCATCTATGTTGTGACTGCTTGCATGGCAGGCAGTATGACGGCGATAGTTTGCGGCCCACAGAAACTAGCGGGAGGTAGCGAAACCAGCGATACGCCAGAATACCGCGTTAGGCGCGGGTCAGCAAGTTCTGACTGGTTCAAGCGGGTCAAGCCTCAATACGAGCAATTCTTGTACCTTTGCCGGTCCAGGCAACGGCCGCTATGTAGTTCCTGATGAGAGGGTTAAGAGAGGCAGTGACTTTCACCCATCGGAGCCTGGAAATAGTGTGAAAAGCTTTGCACTCAAGGTGCAGTTCCACTCCCGTGCCGCAATCTCAACTTCCGCGCCGAGAGAACCGTTCCTGGGAAGGGGAAGTTTTTGAGGAATCGGAAGACTCAACTCTCCGGGCCACGGCCGCAGGCTCCTTGATCGAATACTTCAGCAAGCACCACACCGCGCGAACTCCATCCTTCCAGCCAATCTTTTTTCCTTCCTCGTACGTGCGTCCCCAGTAGCTGATGCCGACTTCGTAAATCCGCAGATGACGCTTCGCGACTTTGACCGTGATCTCAGGCTCAAATCCGAAGCGATCCTCCTCGATCGGGATGGACTGGATCACATCGCGTCGAAAAGCCTTGTAGCAAGTTTCCATGTCGGTCAGGTTGATGTTGGTCAGGCAGTTTGAGAGCAAAGTCAGCACCCGGTTTCCCACCGAGTGCCAGAAGTAAAGCACACGGTGAGGCGCCGCGCCGAGAAAGCGCGAACCGTAGACCACGTCGGCTTTGCCTTGAATCAGTGGATCAAGAAGTATGGAGTAGTCCGCGGGATCGTATTCCAGGTCCGCATCCTGGATGACTACGAAGTCTCCCGTGGCCTCCTGGATTCCGCGACGCAGGGCCGCCCCTTTGCCCAGATTGCGCGGTTGCAGAAGAATCTGAACTTGATGGTACTGGCTCTGCAACTCCAGGAGAATTTCACGGGAACCATCGCGCGATCCGTCGTCTACGCAAAGCACCTCGAGTTCGAGCGGAACCGCCAGCACGCGCTCGATGACGTAGCGCAGTGTAGCGCGTTCGTTGTACACCGGTATGACGACGGACAATTTCATGGCCCGGGAAAAGTCTCACCAGTGTAGAACATTCCCTGATTCTCGATGGCGTGAAAACTTGGAACGTGGCAGCGCGGACGCAAGGGGGGTCAGGGAATAAAGCAAGAGAGGGTGGATGTTCGCGCGCAGCGGTAGATTTGTGTTCTGATTTGTTGCGTTAAACCACAAGCTGCCGCAGCGGTGCCCAAGCTTCCCCGGTGTCTGGTCAAGGTGTAATTAGTTCCCGGAGCCTCGTCCAAGTGGGGAATTTTGTCCTAAGGTTTTTGCCTTAAACCCCGAGTCTGTCGTTCGGGTCGCAGAATGGGATTGTTGAGATTGGTGCCGAAGGTTCGGCATCGCCCGTCACAGATGGGGACCTTGATGCTCCGCCTAAGGGCAGGAGGTCATCACCAGATGCTCGGTTCGCGCCCCTCAGTTTCCTCTTATTTTCTATCACTTAACCGCCAGCGCCAGCATAACTCGATGGGAGTAGAGGGCCCCAGTGCCGTGGTCCGCGCCTGTTGAGCGGCCTTCTGGGCGGGTATCCTCCTATACCGGGCACATTTTGGGGAACCTCAAACCAAAATTGCTGAGGAAATCTGGCTCGCTTGGCAGCGTGAATGCTATGAATTTCTGGAGACCCAGCCAGAGTTTTGTCTGTTTCCTTTGCGGCTGGATGGCGAAGGGCGCTTCCAGCAAGGGATCTGTGGAAAACTTCCCTGGGCGGCGTCGGTTATTATTTTACCCCTGAGGAAGAAGGTGACATGGAGGAAAAGCCTGTTCGCCTGGGTCCGCGGGAGCAGCAGATTGCCGAGTTGCTGTTGCAGGGCTGTGACAATTCGGAAATAGCCGCCCAGTTAAAAATGGCGCGACGAACGGTAAAGGCGCACTTTAACCGTCTCTTCCTGCGCTTTGGAATCAATAGCGGTATCAAGCGAGTCAAACTCGCGACCACCTTGTACCGGAGGCAGCTATGTTTGGAGGAGAGCGCTACGGAAAACGTGTTCCGAACGAACGCGAACAAAGAGTCATCGAGCTCGTCGCCCAAGGGCTCAAGAACAGCGAAGTCGCAGAAGTCATCGGCACCACTGAGCATGTCGTAAAGAATTATCTTCGCGTCATCTATGACAAACTTGGACTGTGGAATCGGGTGGAACTTGCGCTCTGGTACGAGGCGCGCCGGCATGAGACCCTAGCCCAGGCCTGACAGTTTGAATTGAGATTTCCCCAGCCACTAGACGTTGCTTGCAACGTCTCAGTCTGACCGAAATGTTCAGCCCTTGATTTGTTGGGCCGACTGCGAAATACTAATCGCAATCTTTTCGAGCGGCCGGCTCGAACTGGTCCAGCTGTGCATCCCGCTGCGTGGTAAATTTCCCGCCTGGAGTCTTGCCGTACAAATCCGAGTCCGAGCAATAGTAGAGAGCGGTGTGCAGGTCAACCCATACCTGGGCGTTGGGGTTGCCCAGATAAACCGGCGCGGGCGGTGTCTCCGCCAGCCCCAGACTCACCAGCATCCTCTCAAAAAGAGTGAGACTGGGCTGAGCAGGGTTCTTCGATTGAGCAGCATGTTCCGCCGAATGCATTCCCGATCCGGAGAGCACGATCAAAAGCAGAACCACCGCCGCTCCGACATAAATGTCTGCGCGATGCTTAGCCAGCCAGATTCCGCCCGCGGATTTCGCGTGCAACGAGTCCAGCCACCGTTTGGCATTGGTGGCGGAACCCCAAGGTGACGGCGATTTCGCAGGTTCTGCGGTTCCCGGCATAACCGCGGTCGCATCGCTCACAATTGCATCACCGACCTTCGATACGGACTCGCTCTCCGGCGATGCCTCCGGTTCGCCAACCTTGCCCGAGTAATGGGCGATTACTTGCCCCAGCTCAGGCGGACGTTCGGGAGGAGGTTCGTGAGAGAGGCGAGCTTGAGAATTGGCCGACGTTCCAACTTCGCTCTCTTCACTGCCCAGTTCCGTGTCTTCGTGCGGCGGATTCTCCGCTGCCTGCTGGAGACGCCACAAGGAGGCCCACTTGCTCTGCAAGTCCCCCGACGGCAAAGTTCCTGGTGGTCGCGCGGTGCCACACCGGCCGCAGAATAATTCATGTTCCCCTAACTGGTATCCACATTGCGGACAGATCGTGTCAAGGCTCGACCTTACGCTCGACTCGCTGACGGAAAGCGGAATGCGAATCTCTGCGGTTTCGTCTGCGGGTTCGACAACCTTTTCGACCGGCCTCACAAAATGCTCTGCGAGTTTAGCTCCTTCTCCCGATCCCACTGCCAGGCGCTCCAGTTGCGGCTTGATTCGCTCCAGAGCCTCCAGCATGGCAGCCCGCTCCGCCGCCAGCGTCTGCCTCCACTCGCGGTCGGTTGCCCGGGCGATTGCTTCCGTCATCAATCCTGCCATGAGCTGGCAGCTTCGAATCTCCGGTTCTTGAATCGAATCGGCATCGGCGAAGCGAACCTCGAGCAACCCGGCAAGCTTCCCCTCGTGATGAAGCGGCAGAGCCATCGAGGATTTATCCCCGATCTCGCGGATGAACTCCGTGGAGAGCTCGCCGCCAGCGGACAGAATCGACTCCATCGGCAGGCGTGATCCCGCGAGAGCTGCGGCATCTCCCGTGGCCGCGCAGTACTCCAGCTGATTCCCTCGCACCACGGCGATGGCCACGCCGGTCGCATGCGTGATCTCTTGCAGACGCTCCGCAATCAGGTTCGCGGCAACCTGCAAATCGCCGGATTGCGACCGCAGTAGTTCCTGAGTCTCGACGATTTTGGCGAGGGCCTGGGCAGGATCAGGTCGGGGGCGACTCGCGACCTCGAACCCTTTTCGCTCCTGGATCACATGAGCGGCTTCCAGGAGCTGCTGAAACGTGGATTCATCCAGCGCCGGCTTCTCCTGTGCGCTTATGGTCTGTTGCTCCAAGTCGTTATGTGCTCCCGGCTGGTGTGACTCCGCCATAGGCTAGTGCAATCCGCCGTCCACAGTGCTGGGCTCAACCCCGCAACCCCCTGATTTTAGCAGCCTCGACAGGCCCGAACCATACCTGAGTGGGTGCACACAAGTGCTTGCACTTCTTGCGATTATGGAAGCGAATTGACGTCTGCTGTTCGATTGAAGGAGAGTCGTCGAAAAAGCGCGAGATGTGAGAACAGCTAGGGCTGGCGCGATATGCAAAATGCTGCACTCTCATCCGCGTGCTTGCCCAGACGCCGATGTTGGGCTGGGTTCCGCAGTATGACAACGGAAACATGGATGGGTTCTGCCAGATAAAGAACTCCGCAGGTCAGTGCCTCCAGTATTCGTATGTGCAGAGGTCCGACGTGCAACCGTATTTCGACATCGCCACCAACTATGGCTTCGCGAATTATTTTTTTCAGACCAACGAGGGCCCCAGCTTTCCGGCGCATCAGTTTCTCTTCACCGGAACATCGGCGCCGGTCGCGCCTCTCAATCCAAACTACCTGAACTTTGTCGCGGAGAACGGCGCCAACAGGCTCTCTCCCAGCGGTTGCGACGACAATAGCACCAAGGCTGCGATGGTTGATCCCACCGGAACAGAAGGTGCTGGCCCGTTCGAGTGTTACACCCACGACAGCCTGGTAACCAACGCTAAAGGGGACAAGGGTGTGACTTGGCGCTACTACACACCCGCGCTCGGGGTGATTTGGGACGCCCCGGAGGCGATTCCAGAGGTCTGCTACGGACAAAACAATTTAAACAATCAGTTCCAGCCTTGTGCAGCCAGCGAGTTTACCAGCCACGTCGTACTTCCCAACCCAAAGAGAGCGGACGGCGGCGCACCAATTCTGACCGACATCGGGAATTGTGAGCTGCAGCAGATCAGCTGGGTGATTCCCGACGAAGTCTGGTCGGACCACCCCAGCTTCGATACTCACGTTCCCCCGCTCGGACCGTCCTGGGTCGCGAACATCGTCAATGCCGTGGGCAACAGTTGGACCAACAGCAACGGCAAGTGCGACTACTGGGGCTATCCCGCCCATGCTGGCACGACGCCTGAGCCGACCGCGATCTTGGTAGTCTGGGACGATTGGGGCGGCTGGTTCGACCACGTGAAACCACCGGAAGTGTACAGGGGTACGGTCAACCCCCCGGCGTGCACTACCCAGAACGCCCCCAACGGCTGGGGTTGCGGGAATGTTTATGGGTTTCGGGTACCGTTCTTGGCGGTCTCAGAATACACCCAAGCGGGCTATGTCTCCGGAGCGTGCATCGGAAACTGCCCAAACAAGGTCTTCCCCTTCGTACACGACTTTGGCAGCATCCTGAAGTTCACCGAATACAACTTCGGCTTGAATTTTATTGACCAGAGCGGAGACAACGGGTACGCGGACCGCAATGCGCTTGACGGGGCGAACGGAAATATTCCGTTGTCAGACTTCTTTAGCCTGAGCAACCAGCGCAACTTCACCAGTATTCCAGTTGTTACCAG
>Ga0210410_10000952_pt1 | contig 28304 bp, 22 predicted proteins | sample IncBWC4MmetaG_FD_161058 | JGI IMG/M metagenome (GOLD analysis project Ga0210410, IMG submission 161058) | Forest soil microbial communities from Barre Woods Harvard Forest LTER site, Petersham, Massachusetts, United States - Inc-BW-C-4-M | ecosystem: Environmental > Terrestrial > Soil >... | reverse complement strand
GGGAGGCCCGAAGCCCCGACAGCAGTCATGATGTTCCCTATCTTGCCGGTCAAATCAAAGTGGGAAAGGTAAAACTCGGGGTTCGCGCTTTCGAATACGACGACTCGCAGGCTCGGGCTGGCGTTCATTCGCGCGAGCAGATCCTGTAGGGCTTCGAATATGCTGGCGTCTGCGATGTTGAAAGGCGGGTAATCGAACACAACCCTCCAGTACGTAGGCGTTTCCTCAATGACCCGCACGTGCGCCGCAGATTCAGTCATGACTCGCGCTCCTTGCTTGGACCACAATCGAGCGCGACGGCGAGGTGATCTTCTGCTCTTGTCGTCGGAACAGCGGCGTTCATCGGGTCCTACTAAGTTGCAAAGGTTTGCCTAATTGCTCGTCAACTACTACTTGTACCTTCTCGCTTTTGCAACCATCTCAGAAAGCATTCGCTGGCCCAAGCGGGCCTCAAACGCTCGCTGTGTATCCTCCAGCAGCTCTACCATTGCCTGTTTGTGAGTGCAGCTCGTTCGGCAAGTCTTTTCTTTTGGATACTCGTGAATCGAAAAAACAGGGGGCGCCCCTACCGCTTTGTAAATCTCTAACAGACTGATCTTATTTGCTAATCGCGACAGCGATGAAAAACCATTGCGGCCGCGAGATGTCACCACCAGACCAGCTTTGACAAGTTTGGACAGCACACCGCGGACTTGCGAATCATGCGCCCGCACGCTTGCGGTCAAATGTGCTGACGTGACCTGTTCACCGTGATGGTCGCCGAGCGCTGTCATGATGTGAACACCGACTGAGAATTGGTTGTTAATTCTCGACATATTGTCATAATACATGTAACAGTTTACGGCAAGGAAAAAATTTAGCGGGATGGTCTTTAATTTACGCGCAGTGCAAGAATTAAACGGTGCTCCTGGGTCAGCGTCGATGATCCGCTGATGCTCTCATATCACGATCACGATGGGGTGTCCCAGTCCACGAGCAGCTGCTTCTTGTCCACAAAGTTTCAACTGAACCCGGGGCATCCTCCTTGTGAGAACCGATTGTAAACACTCCCGGATAATGGGCAGCGTGGAAATTGGCGCACTGCCGATTTTTTCGAGATTCCAAGGACAAACTTCAGGAGGGAAACGATTTCAACTGGCAGAAGCCGGCGGAAAATAGATGCCCCAGAAGGCGGGCATGGGTGTGCAGAACTCGAGAGGTACAAGGGAGCCTTCCGAAGCGAGCTGCGGCGGACGGACGACCTGGGCCTCGACCACCTTTTGAGTCTTAGGATTTTCGAGCAAGACCTTATTCCCCTGTACGAGCGGCTCCGACATGATGACGAGGGCGCCGTTTTCGCTGACGGTGTGCGTCGTGCCATCGACGGGCTGCGTTTTTCCGGGTACGCGTATGTGCACCGGGATACGAAGCAGAACGCGCTGCGCGCGGCGCCGCTCTTCCGCAGTGGGAGGGCGGGAGGCAACGACGCTCGCGGCGGACTTGGTATGTCCGGGCCTAGCATAAAAATTCTGTTTCACAGTTCGAGCCCCCAGAAATCCATTTCCGGCGCGACCAACTCGACGCCGTATTCCCAGCCATCAGGACGCTGATTGCCCTTCCAAACGATGACGGCGGCGTTGCTGGCGCCGGTTGCGAGATTGGTGAGCGCGAGGCGATGCTCGAGATCGAGCGAGTGGGTGATGACGACCATGCAGCCATACGGATTGACGATCCGGGTGTGAGCTTCCACACGCTGGCGCTTGCCGGTTTCCGCGTCCCACTCGAGGCGGACGGGAACGCGGGAATTCATGCGCCGGCCGCGGCGCTTTTCGTGCAAGCGCGAGCCCAGAGGTTTAGCTTCGCGAGTCTTTACGGGCATTCTCCCCTCGTGTAAGCCATGCTAGAGTTGGGGGAAGTGATGGTCAATGGTACGCGAGCGGCAGTGGGGACCAAAGAATAGCTGGCCTTAGGGACAGGTGCGGCAGAGAGATTGGGACAGGTAGTGAAGAATCTGATTGTCAATGCGGACGACCTGGGATGGACCGAGGGGGTGAACAGGGGGATCGCAGAGGCCCATCGGCACGGAATTGTGACGAGCACCTCGATGCTGGCGAACGGAAAAGCGTTTGCTAAGGCGGTCGAGTTAGTAGAAAAGCTGCCGGCGCTGGGCGTCGGCGTACACCTGAACTTGAGCGACGGCGCGCCCGTGGCCGAGCGGAAGCAAGTTGGAAGCCTGGTGAACTCGAAGGGGATCATGCAGGGGGGCCCGGAGAGCCTGCTTTTGCGAATGGCGCGGCGGGGGCTCGAAGTAGAACAAGTGGAGCGGGAGTGGGACGCACAGATTCGGAAGCTGCGCGACGCAGGGATCCAACCGACGCATCTGGACGGACACAAGCACGTACACATGCTGCCGGGATTGTTTGAAATTGCGTTGCGGCTTGGTAAGCGTCACGGGATCGGCGCGGTGAGGATTGCGCACGAAGCCTCCCCCTTGCGGGCGGCTCTTTCCGCGGGCGAAGAACAGCATGCCGGAGTGGTGATGAGGCAAGGCGTACAGGCGAGAGGACTGAAACTTCTGGCGCGGGACGCGCGGGAACTGGCGGAACGCGCGGGGATCGCTACCGCCGATTATTTTTGCGGGATTGCGCAGACCGGCGAATTGACCCGCGAGGGTATAGCAAGATTGCTGGAGAATTTGCCGGAAGGAACGACCGAGCTGATGTGCCATCCGGGGTACGCGGATGCGGAACTGGAGAAGTCGGCGACGCGGCTGCAGCATTCGCGGCAGACCGAACTGGAGATATTGACGGACAAGGGGATTCGAAAACTTGTCGCATCCCAGGGGATACGCCTGATAGACTATGGCCTAGTAGCCAGCGAAGCATGAAAAGCGAATCATCCATCAGCTACTCGATCGTCGTCCCGTTCTTCAACGAACAGGAAAACATCCCACCTCTCTACATGAAGCTGACCGAAGTGATGGACGGGCTCGGGGAGCCGTATGAGCTGGTGTTTGTGGACGACGGGAGCCGGGACAATTCGTTCAAGGTTTTGTCCGACATATATGAACATGACCGGCGCGTGAACCTGGTGCGGCTCCGACGGAATTTCGGGCAAACGGCGGCGCTGAAGGCGGGATTCGATTTCGCGCGCGGAGAAATTATCATTTCGATGGACGGAGATTTGCAGCACGACCCGGAGGAGATTCCCCGCTTCCTGGAAAAAATCGAAGAAGGCTACGATCTCGTGAGCGGCTGGCGGTACGCGAGGCGCGATCACTGGCTGATGCGGCAGCTTCCCAGCCGGGCAGCCAATTGGATGATGGCGCGGCTTTCGGGCGTGGAGCTGCACGATTTCGGGACGACATTCAAGGCTTACCGGCGGGAAATTATTCAGGAAATTCAGTTGTACGGAGAGCTGCATCGGTTTATTCCGGCGCTGGCAAGCACGACGGGCGCACGAATCACGGAAGTGCCGATCGAGAATCTTAACCGGAAAAGCGGAAAATCGAATTACGGGATCGGCCGGACGATTCGCGTCTTTCTGGACCTGCTGGTGGTGAAGTTTTTGCTGGACTATTCGACGCGGCCGCTGCAGTTTTTCGGCCTGCTGGGCATGGCCGGCACGGGCGTGGGACTGGCGCTGGCGATGTTCCTGGCGTTCGAGAAAATCTATTACCACACCGCGGTGATGGCAGAGCACGGACCGTTGATGCTGCTGGCGGTGGCGCTTTTCGTCAGCGGAGTGCAATTCATCTCGATGGGATTCCTGGGCGAGATGCTGGCGAGGACCTATTACGAATCGCAGAACAAGCCGATTTACGCGCTGCGCGAAGTGAAGAGTCACCGCAAAGAGACGGGAGATTCGGCGGAGCAAGCGCGGCCCTCGGGGAACACCGAACGGTAAGCCGATCGAATGGAACGTGGTCCGTTTTTCCTTATTTTCCCACTGAACCTGAAAGCCGGAATGGAGATTTGCGGCGACCGCTAGATAGGCGGCAAGCAGCCGCGCTTCACGGATTTGCGCAGCTTTCTTGAGAGTTTGCGTTGCCTTGGGGCAGGCAGGAGGAATTGTGAATCGCGAACAGTTTTACGCCATGATGGGCGGAGAAGGAAAGCTCGATTATGAGCTGTATCTAAACACGAAAACGCTGCTCTCCTGCCAGACAAAGTTTGAAGAGCTGTGCAACGCGGACGAGCTGCAGTTTCAATTGGTACACCAAGTCGAAGAGCTGTGGATGAAACTGATCGCGTACACGCTTCTGGACATCGATGAATACTTGCAGCAGGAAAACACCAACCGGGTGCTTACGCTTTTCCGCCGCGTGCACATGACGCAAAGATTGATGATCGAGCAGATTGCGCTGCTCGAGACGATGTCCCCGAAGGAGTACCAGGAAATCCGGAAAAAACTGGGTAACGGCAGCGGACAGGAGTCGCCGGGATTCCGCGTGCTGCTCAGAATGTACCAGCCATTGTGGAATTCGTTTCAGACGCACTACCTGGAAAAGCACGGGTTAACGGTGGAAAAGATTTACGATTCGCAATACAACCACGGAGATGCGTACGTGGTGGCGGAGGCGTTGGCGGAGTTCGACGAGTTGTTCCAGAAATTCCGCCAGGATCATATGCAATTGATTCACCGGACGATTGGTTTCAGCGCGAAGTCGCTAAAGGGGCGGCCCGTGGAGATTCTGGAAGAGGGGATGAAGCACAAATTTTTCCCGGAACTGTGGGACATTCGCAGCCAGATGACGGATCGTTGGGGCGCGGAGTATGGGGTGAGGCGCGAGCCGCTGGGCGGGCATCACTGAGGGAAATTGAAAGCGTCGCGAGGGAGCGGATAGAGCATGGAGAGAAAGATCGGAATTCTAGGCGCCACAGGGCCGGAAGGGTCAGGACTGGCTTATCGCTGGGCGCGTGCCGGCGAACAAATTGTGATTGGCTCACGCGACGCCAAACGGGCAGCGGAAACCGCGTCGCAACTTCGCGCGCGGATTGGCGGCACGGCGCAGATCGAGGGTGCGGATAACGCAGCGACTGTGGCGCAATGTGAAATCGTGGTATTGACGGTTCCCTTCTCCGGGCAGGCAACGCTCCTGAAGCAATTGAAGAGCCTTTGGAAGCCGGGGACGATCGTGATTGATACGACGGTGCCCCTGGCGGCGACGGTCGGAGGATCGCCAACGCGGATGCTGGGAGTCTGGCAGGGCTCCGCGGCGGAACAGACAAAAGAGCTGTTGCCGCCGAGTGTAAGCGTGGCGGCGGCGTTTCACAATCTGGGAGCGGAATTGCTCGCCGGCGAGGGACCGGTGGAGTGCGACGTCCTGGTGTGCAGCGATGACGAAAAGGCGAAGCAAGCAGCGATGGAATTGGCGGAGAAGATTCCAGGGGTGAGAGGGTTGAACGGCGGAAAACTCGAGAATGCAAGGATCGTCGAGTCGCTGACAGCGCTGCTCGTCGGATTAAACATTCGATATAAGGTGCATGCGGCGGGGGTCCGGTTTACGGGACTGCCAGCGAAGTAGCGGATTTCAGACGAATCTGTATTTGCCGGCTGTTCTGCAGGAAGCGATCCCTCGCGCTGCTCGGGACGATCTGATGAAGCGTTTCGAGGCGCCCGTTAGAGATTCAAGAGCGCACTGGCAAGTTTGCGTTTTTGCGCGCGAGTTTTCATTATCGTGGGCATGATGGCAACTTGCATCCCCAGCGATTGAATCCTTTCCCGTTGAGCTATGTCTTGCGTGTCAATCACAAATGTCCCCGTAAAGTCGGCGTAGAGCTCGGCAACACCGGTGGCGGAGGATTTATGGCCAAGCTGCGTGAGCATTTTGTCCGAGGGGCCCTTCAAGGATTTCCCGCCAACGATAGGACAAACGGAGAAAACGTCTTTCTTCCGCGCGCGCAAGGCGCCGTGAATTCCAGGCACGGCCAGAATCGGACCAATGCTTATCAGCGGATTGCTGGGGCAGATGAGAATTCGATCGGCCTCGAGAATGGCTTGAAGGACGCCGGGAGCGGGCGCCGCCGTTTCCACGTTTTCAAAGCGAATCCCGTTAACAATGGGCCGCGCGCGGCGTTTTACAAGATATTCCTGAAAATGCAATGAGCCTTCACTGGAATCAATAATCGTCGGAATGGGCTGGTCGGACATAGGCAGAATTCTGGCTTTAACACCGAGCGCAGTACGTATGGACTCCGCGATTTCAGTGAGTGTCTTTCCTTGAGAGAGCAGGGCCGTACGATGAATATGGGTGGCCAGGTCGCGGTCACCTAGATTGAACCAGTTTTCGCGGCCATAGAGAGCAAGACGTTCGAGGGCATGGAAGGTTTCGCGGCGATGGCCCCAACCTTTTGCAGGATCGACGATACCGGCGAGAGTGTAAGTCACGATATCGAGGTCGGGAGAGATCTTCAGCCCGTGCAAGACGATGTCGTCACCCGTATTGACGATGATGGTGAGGGCGCGGGGATTCATGACTTCATAGAGGCCGAGCAGCAACTTGGAAGCGCCTACTCCTCCGGCAAGGCAGACAATTTGTGCAGACTTTTTCATCGACGTTTTCCGAAGTAACTCTCTTGGCTCGCTTTGATTACCAACGTTGAGATCCTTCGGCGAACTTCGCCGGTTCGCCTCAGGATGACAAGGTTCTTAAGATTGCGTTTGAATTGAGAATTTCTTCGTCAAGATACATCATCCTCGGGCGTATCCGTCAGGAGAGGAGAGTTCGTTTAGAGATTCGCGCACGCGAGGCGATGCAAACTCGGGGCGGCCGATGAACTCGGGATAAAGCGCGAGACGCTCACGCAGAGTGAAGCCACGCCCGTGGGTCTCCGCCTGAAGATGTCCGATCTGCGGCCAGGCAGCTTCCGGATTGATGAAATCTTTTGTGACCGGAGAGATGCCGCCCCAGTCGTTGATGCCGGCTTCTAGGAGGCGAGGAAAGTCTGCATAACTCAGATTGGGGGGCGCCTGGAGATTCATTTTTTCACCCAAAACCAGCCGGGCGAGGGCTACGGTACGCAGCGTCTCTTCCAGCGAAGGATCCGGATGGGCGGCCATGGGAATTTCGGGTTTGGCGCGAAAATTCTGAACGATCACTTCCTGGACATGTCCATATCGTTCGTGGAGTGCTCGAATGGCCAAGAGAGAGTCGATGCGCTCTTCCATGGTTTCACCGATGCCGATGAGAATTCCGGTGGTGAACGCGAGGGAAAGCTTGCCGGCTTCCTCGATGGTGCGCAGGCGGAGTGCGGGTACTTTGTCGGGAGCCTTGGCATGAGGCAGACCATCGCGCATCAGGCGAACGCTTACATTCTCGAGCATCAAGCCGACGCTCGCGTTCGATTCCTTGAGGCGTTCGAGGGCGGGACGGTCCATGACTCCGGGATTCGCATGAGGGAGCAAGCCGGTTTTGGCGAGAACGAGCTCGGCCATGGCGGCGACGTAATCGAGCGTGCGAGCGAAACCCTGCGAACGGAGAAAATCTCGGGCCTCAGGGAAAATGCGTTCGGGCTGGTCGCCGAGACTGAAGAGGGCTTCTTTGCAACCGGCGCGGCGTCCTTGTTCGGCAAGGGCGAGGACTTCTTCGGGAGTCATGAAATGCGCACCGGGTTGGCCGGGGTCCTTGCGGAAGGTGCAGTAGGAGCAATAATCGCGGCAAAGAGTGGTCAGGGGGATGAAGACCTTCTTCGAAAAACTGACGACAGTTCCCTTCCCGGACTGGCGAACATGGGTGGCGGCGGGGAGAAGATCCTCAAGCGGGGCAAATTCGGCGAGGGATAAAGCGGCCTCGCGGTCAATGCCGCGGCCTTCGCGAGCGCGGGCCAGTTCGTCGTCAAGGAAAGAGCTAGTGCGTTGCTGCCTCGAGCTGGTTTGCATACCTGTTAGCGGAACAAATCCTCGTCGGCCGGCCGGATGATGCTGGCAGCATTCTGCCGTGCCGGTTTGTAGCGATAGCCACGAATGACGACAACGGGAACACCTGACGTTTTCCCCATAGCGAGACCAGCGGCGGCAGCCAGTTCATCGGCCACCGCAAGAATCGTAGCATGCAGGGACTTGCCGGAGCGATCCTTGGTACCGCGGAGATCGAGTAACGCAGGCACACCTGCGGCGCCGATGGCAACATTCGTGAGGCCGAGGCGCCAGGGGCGGCCGAAGGTGTCGCTGATGATGACAGCAAGGTGTTTGCCGGTACGTTTGCAAAGTGCCTCTGCGAGGCGGCGAGCCGAACCGTCCGGATCCTTCGGAAGCAAAGTGACGGCATCTTCACCGGGGACATTGGAACGGTCGATTCCCGCATTGGCACAGACAAAACCGTGATGCGTTTCCACGATGAGCGCGCGCGGACCCTTGCGCACAATGCGACGTGATTCGCGAAGAATTACTTCGATCATTCGCGGATCGTTTTGTACGGTCGCTGAAAGCGAAAGAGCCTCTTGCGATGGAGTCACCGTGGAAAGCGCAACTGTACGCCCTTCCGCTTTGGAAACGATTTTCTGCGCGACGACAAGGATGTCGCTGGATTCGAAAGGGATGCGAGCGGCACGAGCGGCGTCAACGATAAGCTTGGGCAGGTTATCGCCCGCTTGTATTTCGGGCAAGCCGGGAATACTGAAAACGCGAATTGTACCGTCGCGCAATTCTTTGGACTTCGACGGCAGGTGTGTCGTTGATTTCGGCATTTGTCGCGGAGGAGACCATCTTACGCGAGCCGAAGCAACGTTTCACGTTCGAAAGGATAAGTTGCAAGCCTGATGACGTGCCGCTGAAGGAGCCCCTGGAGGATGAAAAGAAAACGGGCGGAGCGTCCACTAGCAGTGGCAGTTCCGCCCACAAGAATGGCTGGATTAGGGGTGCGAGGGCTTGTCATCCCTTGGTGGCTTTGACGCCTCTTTTGCTTTCTTGTCCTCTGGCTGATGCTTCTGATCGGGCTTTTGCTGCTGTTGAGGTTGCTTGTTCTCGACGTGCTCTACTTGCTGCTGATGCTTCTCATTGGGTTGAGCTTGCGTCTGGGTGCTGGGATTGGGTTGGTCCACTTTCGCGCGCTGATCGGCTTGCCGCTGCTCTACACCCTTGTGTCCTTGATCCTGTTTCTGGCGGACAGTCTCAACCACCGCCGTCTGCTTTGCGTCGAGCTGCGGATTCACATTAGCGGGCGCATTAGAAGGTTGAGCCGAAGGTGGGCGATCGTTGGACGTCTTATTGCGCTCAGGAGAAACAACGTTTCCCTGCGCCGGTTGGCTACCTCGATTGCCTGAAGCTATAGCAGGCTTCGAGTCGCTGTTTGGATGCTGCTGGTCATTCCGGTCGGGCCGACCATTTCGATCTGGCTTGTTACCCTGCCCCGGTTGGCCACCTGCATTGCCTGAAGCTACAGCAGGCTTCGCGTCGCTGTTTGGACGCTGCTGGTCATTCCGGTCGGGCCGATCGTTTCGATCTGATTTGCTACCGGCATCCCGGTTTCCAACAGCCTTTTGCGCGTGAGCGGGATTGCCCGGTGGCACGTTTCTCGGCGCAACCGTCACTTGTTTCGCTGGCGGAGCAATCTTCACCGTTTGAATAGCGCGGTCGTTATCCAGGTGCAGCTTATGCTCCTCAGCGATCGCAAGGGGCTTGCCGCCGTTGGCTTTAATCGCTTCATGCTCCTTCGCGAATGAAGGAGGTGGGGGAGGGGGCGTGTTCTTGGCAACTACCGCGCGGTCATCAAACCTTGCAGGCGGTTTGACGGCAGCAGGTGTGCCGGCTCCGAGGACTGCTTGTTTGGGAGGCACAACTGCCGGTGTCATGACATTTACTTGTGCGCGCGCTATTTCGCGCTGGTCAACCTTAATGATATTCTTCGCGACCGGCTGTGCGGAGGTAAACGCGGTGTGCGAAGTAGCGGTGACCGCTCCGGGCACCGTCTGGTTGACGTACGTCACGTTGGTCACGTTGACGTTTTTGTTGACGACGACGTTGTTGTAATAGTTGTTGACGACCGTATTGTTCACCGTCGTGTTGGTCACGTTGACGTTGTTCACGTACGTCCGGCTGACGGGATACGAAGGAACGTACACTTCGCGTGGCCCAAGCGGGAACCAGGCGACAGATCCCTCGCTGACGCCCACGCCCCAATGTGCGCCCCCTACCCAAGCAACAAGCGCCGGCGCGTACACTGGGCGCACGTAAGCTACGCCCACAACTTCGGAGCGGGGCGGGCTAGGCACCCATCCCCAAACGCCTCGGACCACGACCCAGCGGCCATAGTGGAATGGGGCAAAACCCCAGGGCTCGTCGTCGACCCAGGTCCAGCCCCAAGGTGAAATCCAGACCCAATGGCCGTAGTGATAGGGCGCCCAGCCGACCACAGTAGTGTGCGGAAACCAGACGTTGCCATACTCCGGCACGGCCTGCCACCCGCCGTATTCGTCGAGATCTTCGTAACCGACAACGTCCGGGGAGACATAGCGTGAGGATTCTGCGTGATCCTCGCGGTGATCACGTTGTGAACACCAACGGTCGAAGTCATCTTGATCACCTTGGTAGTCTTGCAGATCAGCGTTCAATTGGTCGGTACCAGTAAAGGCGCCGACTTCTCCCGGATGGAGGGTAAAAGCCTGGCCACCTCCGGTGACTTCACCTTGGCCGCCGGCGACAGTCACAACGGTGGTGTCTCCTTCTTGATTTACGTTGATCTTATACGCGCCGGGGCGAAGAACGGAGAATGCCAGATTGGGAGTATCGACCTCAAAGGATTCGTTCTCTTCGAGACGCTTGACGCGAATCCGAAGGGTTCCTTCTGTAACGCGGAGCTGGGTAACATTGTCGGAAAGATTGAGAAATGAAAAACCCGTCGTGCTGCCCAGGCGAATGGAAGCGGAACCAATGTGGAGTTCGGCCTGGCTGTCCTGATCGGACCAGAGCTTGTCACCGGTGGTCATCGGGCGATTTACGACCGCGTTAACCCAGTCGTCCGTGCCGGCAGGCTGGAACGAGATGGGGCCATGGGCATAACCAAGACGCGCGACCCGGCTGGGCGGATCATCGTCATCCGCGATGGCGCATTGCGGCCCAAAAAGAGCCAATGCCAGCAAGAGCGAAATCAAGCTCACCAATTTGAGCGCATGTTTTGTCATGTCGGTGTCCTCTCTCCTGAAGCCTACTCTGTCAATCGCTCACCGTTCGCATTTACGCGGGTGAAGAATTGTCCCGTTCATTTAAATCCACAGTAGCATTGCGAGCCCGAGATATATTTCCGGGAGTTATCGCCTTGTTCCCATCAGCAAATGTACTAAAGGACAGGTACCTATTTATCTGGCCCCCGACTCTTTCGCTTTCAGCCGCCGCGCAAAGCGATCCACGAATGATCATCACCGAAAGAATTGGCAACGGGCGCAGAGGAATTGGGTCGCAGAAAAACGTTTCCGCCTGCGGCGCAAGCATCCGGACGGTAAATGACCAAGTAGTCGAAGCTGAGATTCTTCGGGCATCCCCGGCACCGGGATCTTCTTGGGTCCCGCCGGGACGCAAAATGCGCGCCTCGTCGGATGCCCTCAGAATGACACCTCTCGGGCTAGCCATAATCCACAAGGGGGATAAACAGAGCGGGCGGAGCATCCAATTGGGGTGGAGCTCCGCCCGTAAGAATCGGCCGACTAGCGATGTGGAGGTTTATCGTCTTTCGGCGGTTTTGACGGCGGTGGTGCTTTTTTCACCTCTTGCTGGTGTTTTTGTTCGAGCTGCTGCTGTTGTTGATCATGCTTTTGTTCCAGATGTTGGAGTTGTTGCTGTTGTTTGACCTCGACCTGAGCCCGTTGCCGATCGTCGGCATTTTTTTGTTGCAGTTTCTTCTGCTCCTGAATTTGTTGTTGCTCTACCCTCTGACGCTCTTGATCCTGTTTCTGATGGAGATCCTCCACCTCCTTTTGGTGTTTTGCGTCGAGTTGGGGACTGACGTTGCTCGGCGCATTGGAGGGCCGCGCCGAAGGCGGCCGATCGCTGGAGGTTTTATTGCTTGCGGGGGAAATGTTTCCGCCGGGTTTATTGCCCTGTGCCTGCTGACTGGAATTGGCGGGGGCTGACCCTGGTTTGTTGGTAGCGTTAGTATTTGGCCGGTCATTTCGATCCGGTTTGTTATTGTCCGGTTTGTTGCCAGAGGCATTTTGTTGTTGCGCAGGGTTGCCAGGTGGCACCTTCTTGGGAATAACCGTCACTTGCTTAGCTGGTGGAGCAATTTTCACCTGTTGAACTGCGCGGACGTTTTCCGGTTGCAGCTTGTGCACCTCCGAGATCGCCAGTGGCTTGCCGCCGTTGGCTTGAATCGCCTGACGCTGTTTCTCAAACGAAGGCGGCGGCGGTGGCGGAGCATTTTTTGCCACGATTGTACGATTCTCCAGCCTGGCGGGCGGTTTGGCGGCAGCCGTAGCGCCAGCTCCAAGAACTGCCTGTCTAGGAGGTGCAATTGCCGGCGTGGTTACGTTTACAGAGGCGCGCGCTATTTCTCGGGCGTCAACCTTGACGATATTCCTCGCGACCGGCTGCGCCGAAGTGAAAGCGGTGTGCGAAGTCGCCGTCACCGCGCCCGAGACGTTTTGATTGACGTAAGTGACGTTCGTGACGTTCTTATTGACGACCACGTTGTTGTAGTAATTGTTGACGACGGTGTTGTTGACGGTGGTGTTGGTCACGTTCACGTTGGTCACGTAAGTACGGCTAACCGGGTAGGAAGGAACGAACACTTCGCGCGGCCCCAGCGGGAACCAAGCAACGGTCCCAACTCCGACGCCGACACCCCAGTGCTCACCGCCAACCCAGGCGACAAGCGCAGGCGCGTACACCGGGCGCACGTAAGCTACGCCGACAACCTCGGAACGCGGCGGGCAAGGCACCCATCCCCAAACGCCGCTGACGACAACCCAGCGGCCGTAGTGGAAAGGCGCATAGCCCCATGGCTCGTCTTCGACCCACGTCCAGCCCCAGGGTGAAATCCATACCCAGTGGCCATAGTGGTAGGGGGCCCAGCCGACCACGGTGGTGTGCGGAAACCAGACTGTGCCGTACTCCGGCACGGGGCGCCAGCCACCGTACTCGTCGAGATCCTCGTAACCGACGACGTCGTCAGAAACATAGCGCGAGGCCTGCGCGTGATCCTCGCGGTGATCGCGGTCGGAACTCCAACGATCCAAGTCGTCTTCGCCGCCGTTGTAACCTTGGACATCGCCATTCAACTGATCCGTGCCCGTAAAGGTGCCGACTTCTCCCGCATGCACGGTAAACGCCTGGCCACCCCCTGTAACTTCGCCTTCACCGCCGACGACACTGACGACCGTGGCGTCGCCTGCTTCATTCACGTTGATCTTGTAGGTGCCCGGGCGAAGAACGGAAAATGCAAGATTGGGTGTGTCGATTTCAAAAGTTTCGTTATCACCGAGGCGCTTGACACGAATGCGAAGAGTGCCTTCGGTGAGTTGGAGCTGCGTAACATTGTCAGAAAGATTGAGAAACGAAAAACCCGTCGTGCTGCCGAGACGGATCGAAGCGGAACCGATATGGAGTTCCGCGCGGCCATCCTGATCGGACCAGAGTTTGTCGCCGGTGGTCATCGGACGATTCACGACGGCGGTAACCCAGTCGTCGGTGCCCGCGGGTTGAAATGAAATCGAGCCGTGGGTGTAACTGAGGCGCGCCACTCGGCCCGATGGATCGTCTTCATCCGCAGAGGCGCAAAGTGGCAGAAAAAGAACCAGTGTCACCAAGATCGAAATCAGACTCGCCAATTTGAGGTATTGTTTCGTCATATCTCCGTCCTCTCTCCTGAAACGCGTTTAGCTAATCGCGTTGATCTTGAAAATTCCCAGTCCCTGTTCGTTTTGTCCCGATTGAAATCCCACAGTAGCACTCAGCCGCTGCGTTATATCACTCGGACCTAGCTCTCTGTTCCTAACAGGAAATGCCCGGAGTGACGTGCACCTATCTATTTAACACGCAGACGCGAGAAGAGTTGTTCCAAGAAAGAACAAGAAAACTTGAGCGGATTTGACGAAGGATCTCACCGTTGGAATCCTCCACGGAGTCTTGGATGAGATCACCGCCTTTTTGCGGTTGAGTAACGGATCATTTTTGCCCCTTGTGGGAAAATCGGGCCAACAATAGCAAAAAAAAGGCCCGTTCCGGGGAAGCGGAACGGGCCGGAAAAATGGATCAGGGTTTAGCGATGGGAGTGCGATGACGATCCGCCGCCACCACCATGAGAGGCGCCGCTGCTCCCGCCGCTACTGCCATGAGAGCTGCCGCCACCACCTCCGCCGTGATAGCTGCCGCCTCCACCTCCGCTGTAACTGCCGCCGTAACTGCGGCTCGGAGCAGAGTAAGAACGAGACGGCGCGGAGTACGAACGAGATGGGGCAGAGTAAGAGCGCGACGGCGCTGGATTGCTGCGCTGCGGCGCTGAGTAGGAGCGAGATGGCGCGGAATACGAGCGAGATGGCGCTGGGTTGCTACGTTGCGGCGCATAGTTGCGGTGGTCGAACGAGGGCGAAGTGCGCTGAGGAGGATTGAAAGACCGATTGCCGTTGCTCGCAGGCGCTCGATTGCTGTTGCTCGGGGCTACACCCTGCCGGGAGAAGGAACCGTTCCCGGAACTGTTGGAGCCTGCTTGTGCGGGGGCGTTCGCGCCACTGGACTGAGAGGGCCCTGCCCAAGGCGGACGGTCCGAACGATTCAAGCGCGCAGCTTGTGGTGAACCGCCAACTGGGTTGTTGGACCGGCCAAATCCCTGAGGGGCTCGACCGCGATCAGTCGCGGTACCCTGCGCCTCCCAAGTCCGAGAGTTGTTTGCTCCGCCTTGTGCAGGCCTGCTGGTGCTGCCCACGTTAGCCGGAGTCCGGGACAAGTTCTGCATCGCGGAAGGGGGCCGATTCGATGAAAGTTGGCGCTGGCGCGAGGTCATTCCTGCGTTGTTCGACATCGCGGAAGTTCGTCCAGCGTTACCGGAAATATTCGAACCGGAAGCGCGTTGATTCGCCGCACCGTTCGCCGCGCGATTCATCGAGGTGTTCACTGGTGCGTTGCCGGCGCGGCCTGCCACCAATGCCCTGCTGTTGATCGTGTGCACGGGCAAATGGGATGCCCCAGCCGCGGGAGTAGTCCGCGCCATCACGGCGCGGTTCTGTACCGCCGACGATGGCGTGCTTACGCGAGCCCTGGCATTCGCCGAGCCCACGAAACTCTGTTTCGTCGGCGAGAAGGAGGCACGATTTGAGACTTGCGCACCTTTGAGGGACGCAGCCGTGACGTGTGCCTCGCCGCGATTGATTGCCTGACCGTTCACGAAAGCATTGCGAGAAGCGGCTGTCACAGCCGCGGGATTGTGGGCGTTGACGAAATTGAAGTTGCGCGCGTTTGTCGAGTTGAGGATATTCCTGTTATTGATCGTCGTGTTTCTGATGTTGATGTTGTTGATGAACGTCCGGCTGCAATGGAAGCCGGGGAAGAAGGGCTCGCCGAAGCCCAGCGGGAACCAACCAATCCCGCCGCCAAAACCGAATCCGCCGCCGAAACCGAACCCAAAGCCTCCGCCACCAAAGAATCCAACGAAAGCAGGGCCATAAACCGGATACCCATAGTAAGCCCCAGGGCACCAGCCCCACCCGCCGGCGAAATAATTCCAGCGGCCGTAGTGGAAGGGAGCAAAGCCCCAGGGTTCAGTGTCAACCCAGCTCCAGCCCCACGGGCCCACCCAATTCCAATAACCCACGCTGTAAGGCGCCCAGCCCACTTCAACGTGACTGGGATACCACACCGGACCGTAGTCGGGCTCTTCACGCCAGGAGCCATTGTCGTCGAGGTCGGAGTAGCCGGGAACGTCGCGGGAAACATATTTCGCGGAGACAGAGTTGTCCTCCCTAAGATCGCGTTCTTCGGCCCACTTGTCCAGGTCGTCGGGCCCAGGAGCTTGGGACACATTGAATTGGACATTGTCCGTTCCATCGAATTCAGCGCTCTCTCCGGTGTGGATCTCATAAGTCTTGCCGCCAGCGGTCACCTCGCCTTCACCTCGAATCGCGGTGACACGGCTCGCGTCGCCATTTTCGTTGACGTCAATGCGGAAAGCCCCGGCTTGCTTCACGGTAAAGGCAAGATTGGGCGCATCGACTTCGTAGAGATCGCCCTGGCGCAGCTCGCGAACGCGGAAATTGAGGGAGCCTTCCGCCAGGCGCATCTGGATGACGTTCTCATCAAGGTTAAGGAAAGACAGCGCGGTCATGCTGCCGAGATGAATGGAGGCCTGTCCAGCCTGGAGTTCCGCCCGGGAGTCCTTGTCACTCCAGAGCTTGTCGCCAATGGTAACGGGGCGGTTCTTGGCGGCCTCTCCCCAATCGCCGGTCCCGCCTGGCTGTAAGGAAACGGAACCGTCGGTATAGCTCAGGCGCGCCACGCGAGAGGGAGGATCGCCTTCATCCGCAAGCGCCTTGGGCGCGGTGGTAAGAAGAAGACCGGTCAAACACAGAAGCAGACTCAAGCTGCCCTTAACGGTGAATTTGGTCTTCATAAAGTCCCCTGTCTTCGGCTTGGGCGATTGCCCAACCAACGGGAGTATAGCTTGAAGTGAACTCCCACAGGGTAGAACCCCAGGGAGGGCAAGAAGTTGCCCACTCGAAGGGTTGATTCGGCCGAAGTCCGGGCAGGGAGAGGCGACAGGCCAGTTCTAACAGTAACTATAATAGAATCAGTATATTAGGAGGACGCCGACGACGGATGGGCGGCGTTTGTTGGCGCAAGCAGGTTAAGCGGCGAGGTCGTTGCCCCGATTTGATAGCCCACGCCGCGGACTGTCCGGATCAAGGGAGAATTGTAGCCATTGTCAATTTTGCGGCGAAGGTAATTAATGTAAACGTCAACCACGTTGGTCATGGTGTCACCGTTTAGTTTCCAGACTTGTTCGACGATGGCCGAACGGGAAACGGGCCGGCCGACATTGCGCATCAAGAATTCTAGCAAAGCGAATTCCTTGGGACTGAGTCCAATGACGTGCCCTCGACGCTGCACGGAATGGGAGATCCGATCAAGTTCGAGGTCTTCGACGTTCAAAAGAGCGCGAGCTGGACGGTTGCCGCGGCGCAGGACGGCTCGAATGCGGGCGGCGAACTCGGCAAAGGCAAATGGCTTGGCGACCAGATCGTCGGCGCCGGCGTCGAGCCCACGTACTCTTTCTTCGACAGCAGCGGCTCCGGTAACGAACAAGACCGGAAGATCTGGCTTCAGCGAGCGAATGTTACGGAGAACATCGAGACCCCGCGCACCAGGAAGATTAAGATCGAGAATCACGAGGTCGTAAGGTTGAATGGCAGCAAGGCGCTGCGCCTCGGGCCCACTCCCAACAAGCTGAACTGCGAACTGCTCCTGCTGCAACCGCTGGTGGAGGAACTCCGCCAGCGGCGCGTCATCTTCGGCGACAAGAATACGCATGTGCGCGCTCGGTGAAAACTGAATTAGGAAGGGGGTGAGACGAGTTTGAGTATAAGAAGGTGTACTGTCAAGAATGGGCGAGAGCAAGTGAGCGAAAAGAACACCCCAGGTTGGACGGGGTGAAGGATTTGCTCGTCCACGGCGGCGCCGGGCTTTTGCGAATGAACGCGGATGTTGTTCGCCGCCGCGTTCCACAATGCACCGCTATCCCATCCTGAAACATGTTCCTCGTAGAGAATCTTTTTAACGTGGCAAGTTTGCGTCTAAGTGACTGAATCTGTTTCCTCTCCTGGCCCCTCGATTTGAGCATGATGGCGCTCCTCGTGCAGCTACAGGTCTCGATGGAGGTACAGGTCTGCGCTGGACGCCGCTAGCGTGAGCGTTTCTGGGCTCCATCACGGTGATTGAGAAATGAAAAACACACCGGTCACGGTCGCGCCTTTTCAGGACATGCAGGGGAGCGAGCGAGGCGGAGCCAACCCACCCGCTTTGGATCGTGCACCTGCTCTCCGTGTATTGATCGTCGACGACGAACTTTGCGTGCGCAAGGCATTGGCGGTCGTTTTGGAGCAGGAAGGCATCGCGTGTAAAACCGCGGCGGGGGCCGAGGAAGCGCTCGTCATCCTAGAAAAGGAGCCGCTACACGCGGTGATCGCTGATCTACAAATGCCAAAGATTTCCGGGATGCAGCTCTTGGCAGAGGTTCGGCAACGGTATCCGAAGCTGGCGTTTTTGATGGCTACAGGGATGGATAACGTTCGAGTAGGCGTGGAAGCCATGCGTCGAGGAGCGGACGATTACCTTGTCAAGCCTCTGCAGGCAGAGACGGTGAGGGCAAGTCTTGAACGCGCATTCCACAAAAAATATCTCGAGCAAGAGGTGGAAAATTATCACCTGCATCTGGAGAGAATAGTTGGCGAGCGAACCGTGCAATTGCGAAACGCTCTGGAGAAGATAGAAGTCAGCTATGCGGACACTCTGTACGCTCTCGGGGCGGCCATCGACCTCCGGGATAGCCAGACGGCTGGGCACTCGCGGCGCGTGACTCTCTATTCGGTCAAAATCTTGACCGCGCTACACGGCACGCCGCAGCAGCTCAAAAGCACGACGATGGCGGCTTTGCTCCACGACATCGGAAAACTGGCGACACCGGACGGAATTCTTCTCAAACCAGGTCCCCTCACACCGGAAGAACGGCGGATCATGGAGTGCCACGTACAAATTGGATATGACCTCATCAAGCGCATACCGTTCCTCGCGGAAGCCGCGGAGATCGTCCTCACGCATCATGAGCGCCTCGATGGCAGCGGCTACCCCCGGGGTCTGAAAGGTCTTGCGATACCGCTTGGTGCGAGGATTTTCGGCGTGGTGGACACCGTTGATGCAATGACTTCTGACCGTCCCTACCGCTCGGCGCTACCCTTCGAGGAAGCGCAGCGTGTGGTCGAACAAGGGGCAGGAATTCAGTTTGATCCCCAAGTGGCTGCCATATTTCTGGCCATTCCAACGGAAACCTGGCAAGCCATTCGCGAACAGGCATCGGTCGATCAAATGAGCGCCGCTCTCACCGGGATTTTCCGTGAGAACCTTTGCAATTCCACAGAATGCGTAGGCGTCCTTGCGGACTGAAATGGGGGAAATGGCGCGAACGTCCGCGTCAGCGCGAAGAACACACGCGGTGAGAATGAAAGCAGCCGGGCTCATTACGTACCTATTCGATCGTGAGAGCCGGGCCGTGCTTTGAGGGAAGCATACCCATGAAGCAATCAAAAAAGAAGATCGCAACTCTTGAAACTACCGAGTCATCCGGTGCGCGAACATCACATTTCCGCCAGATGGAATGGCGGGAATGGGGCCTGTGGACCGCGGCAGTGATCGTTACACTGCTCCTGACCGCTGGACTAGCGTCCTTTATGGTCCCCACTCTGCATCAGAACGAAAACGAATATTCTCGATTTTATCTTCCACAGGTAGTGCGAGGCTTATTCGCTCTCGTGCTGATATTCAATATTTACACGCTCTATCAACAACTATTGATCCACCGGATTCGCCGCAGATTGCTCCAGCGAGAAGAGCTTTTCCGGCTGATCAGTGAAAATGCGGCCGACCTGATCGCCGTTGTCGACATGGCGGGGAACAGGATTTACAACAGCCTCTCCTATCAGAAGGTGCTCGGATATTCACCGGAGGAGCTGAAGACATCATCTTCCTTCGACCAAATCCACCCCGATGACCGGGAGGGTGTGAAACAAGCCGCCCAGGAAGCCCTAAATACCGGAGTCGGTTCTCCGATGGAGTATCGCATCCGCCACAAGGACGGGACATGGAGGGTGCTCGAATCGACGGCCAGCGTCATCCGTAATGCCAAAGGGGACGCCGAAAAACTAGTCATTGTCAACCGCGATGTCACCGAGCGCAAGAAGGCGGCGGAGGCGCTGAAGCGATCCGAGTCGAGTTTCCGTTCGGTAGTCGAAGACGCACCCTATGGCATCTACCGAGCCAGCCTTGCGGGAGAGTTGCTCCTGGTGAATCCCGCCCTTCAAAAAATGCTGGGCTATGAAACGCTGGACGAACTGGTGCAAGCGAACCTCGCCAGCGATGTCTTTGCATCTCCAGCCGAACATCAGAAAATCAATGCCCTGTTTCTTCACGACCCGCATTTCAAGGACATCGAAGTCGAATGGAAACGAAAGGATAGGAGCTCGATTACCGTGCGATGCAGCGGCCGGCCGGTAAAGGACGAGAGCGGCACTATGGCCTATCTTGAGGTCTTCGCGGAGGATGTTACGGAACGGCGCGTTCTGGAACGACAGCTGCGCATGGCGCAGAAGATGGAAGCCGTAGGTCGGCTCTCCGGGGGAATCGCACACGACTTCAACAACCTGCTGGGAGTCATCATCGGCTACAGCCAGGTATTGAAAAAAAACCTGGGCGCGGGAAATCCCGCATTTGAATACGCCGAGGAAATCGAGAAAGCCAGCCAGCGTGCCGTGGCATTGACCAGGCAACTTCTGGCATTTAGCCGGCAACAGGTGCTCGAGCCCGCCGTAGTGAACCTGAACACGCTCGTATCGGATATGGAAAAGATGCTACCTCGCCTGATCGGGGAAGATATCGAGCTGAAACTGATGCTGGACTCGGACCTCGGCCAAGTGAAGGCAGATCGCGGGCAAATCGAACAAGTCCTGATGAATCTGGCGGTCAATGCCCGGGACGCGATGCCAGACGGCGGAAAATTGATCATTCAGACCAGCAACGCCGAGCTCGATGCCGCCTTCGTGCGCCAACATCCGGGATCGCGGCCGGGCCAGTACGTGATGTTGAGTGTCACGGATACGGGCACGGGAATAGATCCGGAAATTCAGAGCCAAATTTTTGAACCTTTTTTCACCACCAAAGAGCGCGACAAGGGAACGGGTCTGGGTCTCGCGACGGTCTACGGTGTGGTGAAACAGAGCGGTGGATACATTGCGGTTGAGTCCGAAAAGGGAAAGGGAGCTTCATTCCAAGTTTACTTGCCGCGTATCGAGCAGACCGTGGAAGTCTATGCAGAAAGCAGCCCAGTGCCAGCGACGGTTCGTGGATGGGAAACCATTCTCCTGGTGGAAGACGCGGACGCTCTGCGGAAATTGGCGCACATGTTTCTCAAGGGAAACGGGTACCAGGTTCTGGTGGCGGCAAATGGGTCCGAAGCCATAGAGATCGCCCGGCAGCACGTTGGCCCCATTCATTTGTTGCTTACCGACGTCGTTATGCCGGGAATAAACGGGAGGGTGCTTGCGGAACGCCTGGCGCCCAGCCACCCCGGAATGGCTGTGTTGTATATGTCAGGCTACACGGATAGTTTTATCGCGGGTCACGGCGTCCTGGAGGCAGGCACTCACTTGTTGCACAAGCCCTTCACCGAGGAAATCTTGACGCGTAGAGTTCGCGGTGTTCTGGATTCGAAGAAAGATGCCGCTGATTCGCGGGGAATAGTATCTCCACCCAGCGATGTGTACGCTGGCGCGGGTGTTCAGTCGAAACGATAGGAGGCTTCGGGAAATGGAAAAACTCTTGATTGTTGATGACGAAGAACCGATGCGGCGTCTTATGCGGTTGAATCTTTCGGACACCTACGAAATTGTCGATACCGGAGACCCCGAACAAGCATTGGCGCTCGCCATGCAAGACAGGCCCAACGCCATTTTGCTCGATTTGAGAATGCCGAATTTTTCCGGCTTCGAGCTCTGCCGGACATTCAATTCCTTGACCTCCACCCAGCTGATTCCGCTCATTATCGTCAGCGGAGAATCAGGTGGATCGACGAAAGCCTTCTGCAAAGAGCTTGGCGCCGGGGCGTACTTCGAGAAACCAATTGATTTTGAGGCCTTGAAAATAGGCATCGCAAATCTGCTGCGGGCTGCCCGGCCTGAGCGCAGGAGTGAAGTGCGCGTTCGCTTACGCGTGATGTTAAAACTGCGGGGGACAGATAGGGAGGGAAAACCGTTCGAAGAAGCAAGCGCCACGGAAAATGTCAGTAAGAGCAGTTTTTTGTGCGGCTGCGCGGCGCCACTGATGAAGGATTCCCCGATCGAAGTGCATCTGATCACCGGTGGAATCCAATCCGTCGGCAAGGCCCAAGTGGTCCGCTCCGAGAACGATGATACGCCTTACCCCCGCTACGCTTTCCGCTTTGTCGAGAGAACGGGTGATTGGGTTTTGCGTTAGTGTTCCGCTCGGAAGATGAGGAATTACGAGCCTGCGGGAGATTTATTGCGGCCCCGGGCTGCGTAATGAGAGAACCAGTGTGCCATCCGGTCTTGCGTAACGAATCCATACTTCTGTTTTGGATTGAGAACACTAAATTGACTTCGCGGTGGATGGGTGTATCTTAAAACTATAGGTTCACAATATTCCCAGCCGGAGGTGATTCTTGAATCGTCGTTTGACGCTAAGTCTGTTTGCTGTGACTTGTTTGATGTTCTCTCTCGCCGGCTGTCAGAAATCCGCTGATCAGCAGGCTACTTCGGACGCTACGACACCTGCAGCCGCGCCTGAGGCAGCGAAATCCGAACCCAGACGAGCTCCGGAAGCAAGACCCGTTGTAGTACCCGCGGACACCGAAATTACGGTTGTCTTGGATGAGACTGTTGGTTCGAAAACCAGCACACCTGGGCAGGCTTTCAGAGCTACGGTGCAAGAACCTGTCGAAGTCGAGGGCAAGGACGTGATTCCCAAGGGTGCGCGTGCGAGCGGTACGGTGAAGGATGCCAAAGCTGCCGGCCGCTTCAAGGGCGGTGCCGTGCTGTCGTTAACTTTGACAAGCATCGAAATCAACGGCAGAGAACACGAAATCCAAACCAGTGATGCCACCCAGGTAAGTAAGGGCAAAGGCAAGAGAACTGCCGCCCTGGTCGGCGGGGGCGCAGCGGGCGGCGCAGGTATCGGCGCGCTCGCTGGTGGTGGGAAAGGCGCCCTCATCGGCGGGCTCATCGGCGCTGCTGCGGGCACAGGCGGTGCGGGACTTACTGGCAATCGCGACATCACTTTGCCGGCGGAAACCGCACTCAGTTTCAAACTATTACAGCCGCTTGAGGTCAAGGTTAGACGCTGATTTTTTCCGCCCTGCGGTTACTTCTCAAGTTCCGCAGGGCGTTTTTTTTCACTTCCCGCTAACGTCTCGCCATCTTTTCATTGACGCGGCACGGCTCGCCCGGTAGTGTCTGGGCTTCTTAGTGGCCCAAGAGCCCAGCCTTGTCAATGAAAGCGTCGACGTCAGCTATGAGTTCGTCTGATCGTCCAGCCCGCGTCCTAGGCTTTCGGGATGTTCTGTTGTTCTACGTGGTGACTGGCATCAGCCTCCGCTGGATCGCGACCGCGGCGAGCATTGGTCCAAGTTCCGTGGTGCTCTGGATCGGCGCCTGGCTTTTCCTCTATGTGCCTCTGGCGCTTTCCGTTATCGAACTTTCCTCGCGTTATCCCGCGGAGGGCGGCCTGTATGTGTGGACCAAGAAAGCCTTCGGCGAGGGTTCCGGCTTCCTCGCGGGGTGGATGTATTGGACTAGCAATCTGCCCTACTATCCGACGGTGCTGATTTTTGCGGCCAGCAACCTGCTTTTTCTCCGCCCGGAATGGCAACGCTATTCGCACGACCCCGCCTACTTCACTGTTTTTTCCGTCCTGGTGCTGGCCGGTCTTACGCTGATCAATCTTGTTGGTTTGAATATCGCGAAGTGGTCTTACAACGCCGGTGCGCTGGCCATGTGGATTCCGGCAGGCATGGTTGTTGTGATGGGTGTCATCGCGGCGTGGCATTCAGGTTCGGCAACTTCTTTCCGCCCCTCCAACCTATACCCGGGCGTGCATCCGAGCGACATCATCTTGTGGAACACGTTTATTTTTGCCTTCATCGGCAGCGAAGCAGGCTCAATCATGGCGGAGGAAATCAAGGATCCGCGAAAAAATATTCCGCGTGGTTTATTGCTTGCGGGTCTGACCGTTGCGGCGTGCTATATCCTGGGAACAATCTGCGTACTTTTTGTTCAGCCGGCCTCGGTGACGAGCAATCTGGATGGCTTGGTCCAGGCGATTGCAAACACTTCAAGCCGCATAGGAGTATCCGGCCTCTCGCGGACGGCGGCGGCATTGATCGCCGTCAGCAACATCGGGGCTGCGGCAGCGTATCTGGCGGTTGCTTCCAGGCTCCCGTTCGTCGCGGGGATCGACGGCTATTTGCCTCGCGGATTTGGCAAGCTCCATCCGCGTTGGAAGACGCCGCACGTCTCTGTCCTGACTCAGGGGATTATCGGCATCGCCTTTGTGTTTCTTGGCCAGACAGGAACTTCCGTCAAAGGCGCTTACAATGTTCTCGTCAACATCAGCGTAATCGCCGCTCTCATTCCTTTTTTATTTTTGTTCGCGGCTGTTATTCGCGTTCAGGATGAGCCGGTCGGCCCCGAGGTGATTCGCATACCGGGTGGGAAGCCGGTGGCGCGAGTGGTCGCCTGCATCGGTTTTTTGACCACTCTCTTCGCCACCGTTCTCTCGCTATTCCCATCGCCCGACGATCCTCACATCTTTCTCGCCGCCGCCAAGATTCTTGGTTCGACCACGGTAATGGTTGGAGTGGGCATCGTCCTTTATTGGATCGGAAAATCGAAGGCCGCTCGTTCGGCTCGATCGCCTGTGCCATCCGATTGAACCGCTACTCCCCCGAGCCCAGCCGTTCATTCACATAGCGCCGGATGTCCAGGCTCATGTCTTCCATCGGCGCGTAGTAGCCGAACTTGTGCACGCGCGCGCCCATTCCTTGTTGCACCCGTTTGCAGATCGCCCAGTCCTGCTGGTTGATCAGGTCCCAGAAATTGACGGCGTCGCCCGGATCAAAATCCGCCTTTGCGATTTCATCCGGATGAAAAAGAAACTCGCAAATTACGCGTGTCCGCCCTGGCCCGAGCGGCCACAGCGTGAACGCCGCAACATGATCGGCGGCAAGACTCAGCATGAAATTGGGATAGATCAATTCCCCTTTGTGACGTACCTTCTCATCCTCGTTCAAACCTGGAAATGGCTTCCGCCGCGTTTTCCCGGTGGCTGTGAACGTAAATGCGCCCTCCTTGTGCGGTATCCCTCGCTCCCAATCGAGCGTTCCGCCTCCCTGCTGTCTGAATGCCGGCACGACTTCGCACAGTTCCGGATGCACGCCGCCGCAGTGGTAACACTCATTGTAATTTTCGACGATGACCTTCCAATTCGCCTCGACCTCGTACTCGATTCGCCGTGCCACCCGCAGATCGCCCAACGGATAGCGTCTGACGCGCCCCGCCGCTTCTCCCAACTCCCGGCGTAGCGTTCTGCCTTCCTTCGCCGCTGCATCCGGTGTCAGATTTAAGAAGACAAATCCTCCCCATGTCTCCACGCCGATCGGATAGAGCGAAAAATCTTCTTTGCAAAAACCGTCGCCCTCGCGGAGGTGCGGTGCATTGAGCAGCTTGCCGTCCAGCGCGTAAGTCCATTGATGATACGGGCACCGGATGCCGTTCACTCCCAACACGCCGCCGCTCAGCTTCACTCCGTCCACGGCAGCTCCCGCTGTTGTTTCGCAAAGCCGCGCCCCGCGGTGGCGGCAAACGTTGTAATGTGCCTTTATCTCGCCCGCTTTAGTTCGAACTACCAGGATACTTTCCCCAACGACATCAAGGACGGCGAAATCCCCTGGCTTCTGAAGCTGCTCCTCCCTTCCCGCACAAAACCATTCCCGGCAGAAGATTCGCTCGACCTCTCGCTTGTAAATCTCTTCCGACAAGTAGTAGGAAGTCGGCAGCGATTTCTGGAGCACGCTTTCTGTTTTTTCCTCGGGGCTGGTCATGGTTTCCTCACGCCTGAATCTTCTTCCAGTCTCGCAGCACCTGATGCGCCGCATTGTGCCCTGGCGCTCCGGTCACTCCGCCTCCCGGATGCGTCCCCGCGCCGCACAGGTACAAGCCCGCAACTGGTGTCCGGTATTGTGACCAACCCGGCACCGGCCTCATAAAGAAAAGTTGATCGAGGCTCAGCTCACCATGAAAAATGTTTCCCTCCGTCAACCCGTACGTGCGTTCGAGATCCAGCGGTGTCAGAACTTGCCTCGCAATAATTGCCCCGGGAACATTCGGCGCGTATTCGGCAATTTTTCTGACTAAGCGATCCCCGAGCAACTCCCTCTTCTCATCCCAGTTCCCTTCCCGCAAGCGATACGGCACGTACTGCACGAAACATGTCATGACGTGCTTTCCCGGCGGCGCGAGCGAATCATCGACATTCGAAGCCACCACGCAGTCCACCCACAGCTCTTCGGGTATTTCCCCAAATTTAGCGGTGTCGTAACACCTCTCCGCGAACTCCAGCGACGGTACGAGTGTAAATAAGGACCGTTCTTGGGCCGGCGCATTTGTCGATGTTCCAGTGAATCGCGGCTCCTCGCTCAGAACCATATTCACTTTTGCGCACGGCCCATCCATTTTGATTCCGCGCACGGCGTGGAGGAATTCTGCTGGCAAACTATCGGGCTCGAGCATTTTCAAGAAGGTGCGTTTCGGATCGGCGTTCGAAAGAACCGCCCGCGCGCGAATCTCTGTTCCGTCTTCTAGAATCACTCCTCGCGCTCGGCCATCGCGCACGTCTATCTTTGCGACCGGAGCGTTCACGCGAATCTCCACGCCAAACTTTTGCCCCGCCGCTGCCAGCGCTTGCGTGATCGTCCCCATTCCTCCCATGACATGCCCGAAGAACCCTTGAAGCTCGTGCTCGCCCCCACTCAAGAGATGAAACAACAATCCTATCGCTGTTCCCGGCTGGTAAGGACCCCCATGTTTTCCGTAAACATTATTTGCGAGAAACAATGTCTTGATCTTCTCGGATTCGTAGTTCCGATCGAGAAACTCGCCCAGACTGCCCGTGAGAAAAGAAATAAGTTGCGCGATCTCACTGCTAGAAATACCGAAGAAACGTCTCCCCGCGCGAAATAGATTCATCCACGCGGCGAATGAGTCCGTCCCCGGCTCCGGAGGCGGCTCCATGAAAAACGGCTGCAAATAACGCGCCAGCTTTTTCAATTGGTCATCGACGCGGACAAATGTCGCCGCGTCCCTGGCTGAGATCTTTCTAAACTCAGCTACGGCGCGGTTGCGTTCCGCCCACCAGGGCACAACCTGCCCGTCCGGGAAAGCGACTTGAAGCATTGGATCGCACGGCACCATCCGCAGACCGTGCTCGCGCAAGCCCAGATCCTTGATAACCTCGGGGCGCAACATGCTCGCAATGTATGAAGTCGTGGAGGCGCGGCAACCCGGTGCAATTTCCTCTGTCACGCAGCAGCCGCCCACAATCTCCCGCCGCTCAAGAATCAACGTCGAGAGACCTGCGCGCGCGAGATAAGCTCCCGCGGTCAGGCCATTGTGCCCCGCACCCACGACGATGACGTCGTACGCGTTTTTGGACGGTTCAATCATTCTTAGCAGCAACCATCAGCCATTTCTTCCGACTCCGGGGAAAATTTCTCGCCGCTAAGAATATACGAGTTGGCCGTCGGTTTGGCCGTCCTTTTCTCCCTCGACGTGCCGCCATAATTGGCGTGCCTGGCCGCGCTCCCACCGATTTCACTCCTCACTCGCAACTGTCATACAATTTCAAAGGACACTCGAAATTATCCGGTGCAGCGCCACCACGAACGGAACGCCCTTTCATGGATCAAGCTTTCATTTGTGACGCACTTCGAACGCCAATCGGGCGCTACGGCGGTTCCCTCGCCTCCATCCGCACGGACGATCTCGCCGCGCATCCCATCAAAGCTCTGATGGAACGCCACCCGTCCGTCGATTGGTCGGCTCTGGACGATGTAGTCTACGGTTGCGCCAACCAGTCAGGCGAGGACAATCGCAATGTTGCGCGAATGGCGCTCCTCCTCGCAGGCTTGCCAAAAGAGGTCTCCGGCTCGACGGTCAATCGTCTCTGCGGCTCCAGCATGGACGCCGTCGCAACCGCCGCCCGCGCCATCAAGAGCGGCGAGGCTTCCTTCCTAATCGCGGGTGGAGTTGAAAGTATGTCGCGCGCTCCTTTTGTCCTGGGAAAAGCCGACGGGGCTTTTTCGCGCGGTATGAAGCTCGAAGACACCACTATCGGATGGCGTTTTGTTAATCCCCTGATGAAAGCAAAATACGGAACGGACTCGATGCCGGAAACCGGCGAAATTGTCGCGGAAGAGTTTCACGTTTGCCGGCAAGATCAGGACGCATTCGCCCTGCGCAGCCAGCAGCGTGCGGCGGCGGCGATGCAAAGTGGCCGGCTTGCGCAGGAGATTACGCCGGTTCCCATCTCTCAAAAAAAGGGTGCGCCTGTCCTCTTTTCTTGCGATG
>Ga0210410_10000949_pt1 | contig 28312 bp, 27 predicted proteins | sample IncBWC4MmetaG_FD_161058 | JGI IMG/M metagenome (GOLD analysis project Ga0210410, IMG submission 161058) | Forest soil microbial communities from Barre Woods Harvard Forest LTER site, Petersham, Massachusetts, United States - Inc-BW-C-4-M | ecosystem: Environmental > Terrestrial > Soil >... | reverse complement strand
CGATCCTTCTTGGCTTCATCCTCGGTGTGGCGATGACGATCACAGGCGCCTTCGCGTTTGATTCCGCGACCGGTCGCGCCGCCAATGGACTAACGCCCACGAGTCAAGTCACTGGCCAGGCGCCGATGGTGAATTGGGCTGTGGTCGGCAGCGAATGGCAGAGTTTTCGGGATAACGTTCGTACGACCGCCGACAACCTCGAACGCACCATAAAGCAGCACGCCGGTTGAAGCTGACCAAAGCCAGACGTCGCCTGTCACGGTTGTCTCAGTCGATCGCGATCTAAAAGCTTGGCGTGCCGGCACACGAGATCAGTCCGGCTCGACCGTCGAAGACGGTTCGACGAGATGGGTCCATTGCGCAGAAGCTTTGAATTTCGCGTTTTGCCGTCAGCGCCACTGCCCGGCTGGTTTCCCTGAATAAGCGCTCCGATGGAAGATCCGGGCAACGATTAATCGCGGCGGCGATAGCCTACGTCGTCGGATTCCGTCGTCCAGAGGCCGCATTCGCCGCAACCATAACAATGGTATCCAGAAATCCCGCCGCTGTGCGCGGCGCTTCGGGATAGTTGCATTGTCCGTCCGCAGTTGGGGCAGGGATGGGGCTGTTCCCACACGGGGGTGACGCGGATCTGAGGCGCTTCGCGAATGATAAGCATCTCGAATACTCCCAACGCTGTGTTTCAAACGATTGAACGAAATTCAAACAGTCGTTTGAGACGGGGATGTGGCAAAAACGGATATTTTACGGGGCGCGTGGACACGAAAAATTGCGCCAGGGTTGCGTGGTTTTAATGATTGCAGGCCCGTGAGTGGCGCGGCCGTTTGCACGGGAAGCGGTAACTTCATGTCCCGTCTGGGCAATCCGGTACGAGATGGATAGGATGACGGTCTTAGAGGGTGATCACCGGTACGATTTCATACGGGCGGTGAGGGAGGCGATCATGCGTGTTCACGCGCTAAGGCAAGCAAAACTTTTCTGCGTTTTGTCCTGCTTAATCGGCGGCATCGGTACGGCATCGGCTCAGACCATGAGCTATGCCGATGCGATCTCGCAGCTCGCCGCGGCCTGCGGTCGCGACGTTGCCAGATATTGCAAAGGCGTTCCGCTCGGCGGCGGGCTCAAGAACTGCCTGGACGGCCATGCCAGCGTCTTGTCGCCGGGCTGCGCCCAGACCCGAGCCACGGTCTATGACTCGATCGGCCGGCGCGCCGCGGCGCAAAGCCATATCGGCGATATTTGCGGTGCCGATATCGAGCGGCTGTGCGGCACCTCGCATGCCGACTCGCATCTCGTCGAATGCCTGCAGATGACGTCGCCGGTCGCGATCAGTCCGGCCTGCAATCAGGCCTTCACCGATACCGGCTGGCGCACGGAGAGGGCGCAACAATGAAACCGCATCATATTTCCGCCGTCGCGGCCTTCACTTTCGCGCTCGCTCTGACGGCAGCCTTTGCGCAGAACCGGTTGGGCTCGGGCCAGATTACCAACAGCCTTGCCGCCGTCAGCGGCAATGTGCGGCTCGATCTGACCGCGTCGCAGATGCGGCAGGCGGCCTTGGACAATATCCATAATTATCCGGGGCCGATTCCGCCGCGCCCGCTGTCGTTTCCGCAGCTGCAAAACCTGGCGCAGTTCACCGTCGAAGTGGATTTCGATTTCAACTCGGCGGTGATCAAGCCGTCGTCGTATCGCACCGTCGGCGCCATCGCCGATGCGCTGCATAACCCGATCCTGCTCGGCTACGGCTTCCTGGTCATCGGCCATACTGATTCCGTCGGCGGCCGCGAATACAATATCGGGCTGAGCCAGCGGCGCGCTGAAGCCATTACCGCGGCCTTGGTCGATCCGTTCGGCGTCAATCCCGCCATACTGCAGCCGGTCGGTCTCGGCGAAGAGCAATTGCGCGACCCGGCGCATCCGACGTCGGGCGTCAATCGCCGCGTGCAGCTGATCAATGTCGGCAAGAAATTCTGCTTCGGCCGCGCCGGCGAGCAGTTTCAGTGCCAGTAGCGTAATGGATCAGACTTCATCGTGAACCGCTCGTCCCCCCGAAGGCGGGGACCTAGTACACCAACTTGATTCCCGCTTTCGCGGGAATGAGCGGAAAACGAATTTCACGGCCGCAGATAGGCGTAACCCTGTGCCTGCAATTGCGCGAGCCGCACCACGCCGCCTTTATCGGCGACGGCAAAGCCCGGCAGCAGATCGGCCAGCGTGACGTTTTGCGCCTGCATGGCGAAAATGCAGGCATTGGGCGCCAGCCCGGACTTCACGAGGTCCGCAATGCGCTTTGCCACATCGGGTGAAGCGCCTTCGGCATGAAACGCTTTCAGCGCTGGGCCGTGCACCACGAGCGCGATGGTGACGTTTTCAGGTCCGCCCATGCCTTTGTAGTGATTAGCGATATTGCCGAAGACGAATTCGACTTTGTCGAGATCGGCGAGATGATAGACCACTTTGGCGGCTTGCGGCGCGTCGGACTTGGTGTTGGTTTCGGCGTCGGCGCGGGTCGCGAGCAATGAAGCTGGCGTCATGGCGAGGGCAAGCTTTAAGAGATTGCGGCGGCGCATGAGGACTCCTGTTTACTTATGCCGCATCGCGGCGAGTTCCTTGCGATCGGTGACGAGCGATTTGCATTCGTCGAGGCTCGTGCGGTCGAGCCTGAATATCTTGTCGTCGGCGCCGCCTTGCAAGGCCCGCGGCGCTGCGCCATCCGGATCGGTGCTCTTCCAGATGCGAACGCGATCGAGCTTGACGATGAGCGAACTGTCGCTGTTGGCGAGATTGACGGCAATGCCGCCGCCGTCGCAGTCGACGTCGCATTGAAAGTCGATGCCGGCTGCCGGCATCGGATCGGTATCCGGATTGCGCACCGTCGGCGCATGGCCGCATTCGCCGCTGGAATCGAAATCGCCGGGCTGGTCGCGGAAATTGACGCCGAGCCGGAACGAATAGTCGAGATATTGGTCGTCGGGCAATTTTTCGGACGTGATGAGAAGCCTCATCACGGTGACCTTCTGCTGTGGATGCTCCGCCATATGCGCCGCGTCATAGCGCCGCGTGAAACAGGCATAGGCTTTCGGCCGCCCGACATTGCCGGCGAAAAAACGCTTGGCGAAACCGGTATCGGCCTGCTCGTCGGCGCGCAGCGGCGCCGCAATCAGCACGACCGCTGCGACGAAGAGACCGAGCGGAATTGCCCGCAAAGACTGCATTTCGTTCCCCGTTTCAAACGCTTTGGCGGCTATACATTGTACTTAGTCGTCGGCAGTTTGTGGGCCGTTCAAGCCCGGGCCCGGAGCGCTATAATCCGCGCAAAATAGAATTGGGCCAATTATAGTTGGCACAAAACAGCGAGCGCCGGATGAAGGCGCCGAATGACATACGTTTAATGGGGAGGAGTGAAATGAAGTCTTGGTTTCGCTGCGCGGCAGCGATGGCCTGTTTTGTTGCGGCCGCTGTCGCCGTGATGGCCACTGCGGCGCGCGCCGACAATTACCCGTCGAAGCCCATCACCATCATCGTGCCGGCTTCGCCGGGCGGCGTCACCGACATGCTCGGGCGGCTGCTCGCGCAGCATTTCATCGCCGATTTCGGCGCGCAGGTCGTGGTCGAGAACAAGCCCGGCGCCAATAATCAGGTCGCGGCCGAATATGTCACGCACCAGGCGGGCGACGGCTACACACTGCTCATCGGCCCGGAAACGACCTTCATCGTCAATCCGACGCTCTATGATCATCTACCCTATGACCCCGTGAAAGGCTTCACGCCGATCTCCGGCCTGGTGCAGATCGATCACGCGCTCATCCTCAATCCGGCGGTGCCCGCCAACAACGTCAAGGACCTGATCGCGCTCGACAAGGCAAAGCCCGGCCAGCTCAATTACGGCACCTATGGCGTCGGTTCGAGCGGCCATCTCAACATGGAAATGTTCAAGGCCATGACCGGCGCCAGTTTCGTCGCCGTGCACTACAAAGGCGCGACGCCGGCGATGCAGGACGTCATGGGCGGACAGATCCAATTGATGTTCGTCTCGACCGGGAGCGGCATGCCGCAGGTCAAGTCCGGCACGGTGAAGATGATCGCGGTCGGCGCGCCCAAGCGCATGGCGCTGTTGCCCGACGTGCCGACGGTTGCCGAGACCGTGCCCGGCTTTGTGGCGGTGTCGTGGTTCGCCTTGTTCGGCCCGGCCGGCATGCCGGCCGACGTGACCGGCAAGCTCAACGCCGAAGTGCGCAAGATTTTCGCCGACCTCAATGTGCAGAAGACATTCCTCGATGCGCAATATTTCGAATCTATTGCCGGCTCGCCCGAGGATTTGACCAAGCGCATCGCCACTGAGGAGCCGCGCTGGCGCAAGCTGATCGCGGACGCCCATATCAAGCTCGAATGAACGGATGCGCGCGACCGTTCATTACGTGACCTTAGCGCCACCGCGCGGCGATTTGCCGTAAATCTTGGCCGCCCGCTTCGCGCAGGTCGCACAGCGGCAGCCAAACGGCGCGATGAAAAGGTCGAAATATTCCTTGCCGTAATCGAGCGTGATTTCCTCGCCGGGTGCAATGTCGCGCAGCGCCACGAACATCATCCGGCCCTTGCGCAGCACGGCTTCGCAATTCGGCCGGCAGGCGTGGTTGATGTAGCGCCCGAGATTGCGCCGCGACGAGCCGTCGATGGTCCACTGCCGGTTGATCTCGAACATAAATTTCGCCTTGCCGTCGCGCTCGCGGCGCTGCGCCTCGGCGGTCGGGATCCGCCGGCCCTGATAGGTGACGATATAGGCCTTGGCGGCGATCGGCTTTGCGGCGAACAGGCCAAGCCCGGTTGCGGCGCGGCCGATGCGGACGATGCTGGACGACATGTCGAGCCATTAGCAGATTCGGTGCATGCAAGCGCGCGCCGGCTATTTGAGCCGGTCGCTGATCTTGTCGAGCCCGGCTTTGGCGCAAGCTTCGTCGAGATCGCCGCCCGGCGCGCCGCCGACGCCGATCGCCGCGATTGCTTCCCCGCCGGCCTTGATCACCACCGCGCCGGGCGTCAGCAAAATGTGTGGCAGCTTGGCGAGCCCGCCGGGCGAAGGCGTCGCACCGAGCCGCTGGCTGACGGCGCTATTGGCTTCCTCGCCGCGCGGCGCGCCGAGCATCAGCACCGTAAAGGCCTTGTCGTGCGAGGCTTCGAGCGCGGTCATGGTCGCGCCGTCGCCGCGCAACATCGCCTGCGTCACGCCGTCGGTATCGACCACGGTCGCGGTGACTTTGTAGCCCTGCTTGGCGCAAGCCGCGACCGCCTCGGTCACAGCTTCCGCGGCAAGCCCCGCGCCGAGCCGGTGCGTGGTCAGCACATTGTCTGCGCGCGCCGGTGCGGCACATGCAACGACGACGGCGAAAGCACAAAACGGCGCATGGAACAGCGATACGGGCTTCATTTCTCTGCCTCCTATTGGCTGCGACGCGGCTTGCGCCATGAACACCGCCACCTTGGTGCAAATTCCCATGCGCCTGGCGCCTTGTCGAACACGAACCCATTCCGGAATTGCAACGGCTGTCGCGTTGCTCAATCCGCCCGCCGGGCTATAAGTCGTCCTCCCGCCGCCTGTCTCGCCGACGCCATCCAAGAACGCTCAAGGAAACGCCGAAAGGAATTGATATGCGCACCATCACGCTCGAAGAGCATTTCACGACGCCGGCCTTTCGCGCCGGCGCCGGACGCCATCGCGAAGAGCACGCGAAAAAAGTCGGCGGCCGCCTCGCCAAGGTCTTCGAGCAGCTGGCCGATGTCGGCGACAAGCGGATTGCGGAGATGGACGCGGCGGGCATCGATATGCAGGTGCTGTCGCTCACTTCGCCCGGCTGCGAGCAGTTGGACGCCGCGGACGCCGTCGCGTTGGCGCGGGAAGCCAACGATTTCCTCGCCGCGGCGGTGAAGAAGCATCCGAAGCGCTTTGCCGGGCTTGCGGTGATGCCGACCGCTGCGCCGGACAAGGCCGCGGCCGAGCTCGAGCATATGGTGCGCGACCACGGCTTCGTCGGCGCCGTCATCCACGGCCACAATCGCGGCCGCTATTTCGACGACAAATTCTTCTGGCCGATCCTGGAGCGCGCGGAAGCGCTCGGCGCGCCGATCTATGTGCACCCGACTTTGCCGCCGCAGGCTGTGATCGACGCCTCATTCGGCGGCCTACCGCAGCCGATCATCGAGGTTCTCTCTGGATCGGGCTGGGGCTGGCACATCGAGACCGGCCTGCACATTCTGCGTCTCGTGGTCGGCGGCGTGTTCGATCAGTTTCCGAAGCTGCAATTCGTCATCGGCCATCTCGGCGAAGCGCTGCCGTTCATGGTACAACGCTTCGACGAGCGCTTCTCGCAGTCGGTGACGAAGCTGAAGCATCCGGTCAGCCACTATCTACGCCACAACGTCCACTACACGATTGCGGGTTTCAATTTTCCGGCGACCTTCCTCGATCTGCTGCTCGAGATCGGCGTCGACCGCATCATGTTCTCGGCCGATTATCCCTACAACACGATGGAGGCGGCGCGCGCCTTCCTCGATCAGATCCCGGTCAGCGCCGGTGACCGCGAACGCATCGCACACGGCAATGCGGCGAAGCTGTTCAAGCTCTAGCGAGGCCTCGTCATGGCCGGACTTGTTCCGGCCATCCACGTCTTGCTCTCTCGTTGCTTAAAGACGTGGATGCCCGCGACAAGCGCGGGCATGACGGTGTGTCATTAAAATTGTAACGAGTTTTAGAACGGGCAATTAGGACGCGTGGCGCTATCGACGGGGCATGAGTTCGATCCTCTCGATCGCGGTGTCGGGAATAACGGCAGCGTCCGAACGCCTGCAGGATTCGGCGAGCAATGTCGCCAATGTCGAATCCGACGGTCCGACATCGTCCGCGAGCGCGGCGGTGCAGGCGCAATATCCGGCAGCCTATACACCCAAAGAGTTTCATCAGGTCGCGACCGCGGGCGGCGGCACCAGGGCCGTCACCACCAACGTGCAGCCGGCGACCGTTCTCGCCTACGATCCGACCGCGCCCTATGCCGACCAGAACGGCGACGTGGCACGGCCAAACGTCGACTTCACCAGCGAGGCCTATCAGCAGCTCACCGCGCGCTACAATTTCGTCGCCAATGCCTATGTGATGCGCATCTATTCGCGGATGATGAAGTCGCTGCTGGATATTCAGACCTAGCGGCGGCGCTCTCGGGTCGATCTACCAAACTGTTCTTCGCGTCATTGCCGGACTTGATCCGGCAACCCATAATTTCCAATACAGCTAGACCTGTAGTGAGGCGGAGCCATGCCGCAATTCGGCCTGGATGCGCGGTTCAAGCCCGCCTATGACGGGCGGGAAAAGTGTATAGAAGTTCTTGACCCTCACGAAACCGAACCAGGCCCTCATGAACGCCCCCCTCACGTCGCATCCCCTCCCGCCCTATAAGCACACCCCGCTATTTCCGCTCGGCAAGGACAAGACCACGTACCGGAAAATTGCCGATGGCGTGAAGGTCGAGCGCGTGATGGGCGAGGAGGTGCTGGTGGTGCCGCACGAGGCGATCCGGGCGCTCGCCGAAGCCGCCTTCACCGACATCAATCATCTGCTGCGGCCGGCGCATCTCGCTTCGCTCAAAGCCATCGTCGAGGACCCGGAAGCCTCGTCGAACGACAAATTCGTCGCCTATGATTTTCTCAAGAACGCCAATATCGCCGCGGGCGGCGTGCTGCCGATGTGCCAGGACACCGGCACCGCTTTGATCATGGGCAAGAAGGGCCGGCTGGTCTGGAGCGAAGGCGACGATGAGGCCGCGCTGGCCGAAGGCGCGCGCGACGCCTATCTCAAGCGAAATCTGCGCTATTCGCAGCTCGCGCCGCTGTCGATGTTCGAAGAGAAGAACACGCGCAACAACATGCCGGCGCAGGTCGAGATTTTCGCCGAGCCGAAGGGTGAAACGGATTCCGCCTATAAATTCCTGTTCATCGCCAAAGGCGGCGGCTCGGCCAACAAGGCGTTTCTGTTCCAGGCGACGCCGTCGATCCTCACCCGCGAGCGCATGCTGTCCTTCCTGAAAGAGAAGGTGCTGACGCTCGGCACCGCGGCGTGCCCGCCTTACCATCTCGCCATCGTCATCGGCGGCACGTCGGCCGAATTGACGATGAAAACGGTGAAGCTTGCCTCCTGCAAATATTACGATGAATTGCCCGATCACGGCTCCGAGGACGGGCACGCGTTCCGCGACAAGGAGATGGAGCAGGAAATCCAGAAGATGACGCAGTCGCTCGGCGTCGGCGCGCAATTCGGCGGCAAATATTTCTGCCATGACGTGCGCGTGATCCGGCTGCCGCGTCACGGCGCGTCGCTGCCGATCGGGCTCGGCGTGTCGTGCTCGGCCGACCGCCAGGCGCTCGGCAAGATCACTAAGGACGGCGTGTTCCTCGAAGAACTCGAGCACAATCCGGCGAAATATCTGCCGGAGGTCGATACCGCAAAGCTCGGCGGCGAGGTGGTCAAGATCGATCTGACCAAGCCGATGAAGGACATCCTCGCGCAGCTTGCCAGACATCCGATCAGGACGCGGCTGTCGCTCAATGGCCCGATGATCGTCGCGCGCGATCTCGCGCATGCCAAATTGCGCGAGCGCCTGGAGAAAGGCGAGGGACTGCCGGATTATTTCAAGAACCATCCGGTCTATTACGCCGGACCCGCCAAAACACCGGAAGGCTATGCCTCGGGCGCCTTCGGCCCAACCACAGCGGGGCGCATGGATTCCTTCGTCGCCGATTTCCAGGCTGCCGGCGGCTCCATGGTGATGCTCGCCAAAGGCAACCGCGCACCGGTGGTGCGCGATGCGTGCCAGAAATACGGCGGCTTCTATCTTGCTTCGATCGGGGGGACTGCGGCCAACCTTGCCGAGCACTGCATCAAAAAGGTCGAGTGCATCGAATATGCCGAACTCGGCATGGAAGCGATCTGGCGCATCGACGTGGTCGATTTCCCCGCCTTCATCGTCATCGACGACAAAGGCAACGACTTCTTCAAGGCGTTGAATCTGGGGTAATGTATCTGCCCGCTTGCACGGGGACGAGCCGAAGTAGGGCGGACAAGACAACGTTCAGGGACGCGCCATTGCCGGAGCAAAACCACACTCGCCATGCGCTGGCTTTGCTTGCGCTTCTCGCGTTGCTTGCCGCGCCTTTGATGGCGGCCGCGCAGCCGGCGCCTGAGGGCTCGGTTCCGGTCGAATTCAAGGCCGGCATCGCCGATCCGTCGAGCGCTGTGCTGGCGCTTTATATGGCGCGTTCTGCTGGCCTCGACACCGCACAAGGCCTGAGCGTCGATATCCTCGACATGAACGGCGGCAGCCGTGGCGCCGAGGAATTGCAGGCCGGCCGCATCGACGTCATGCAGGTGGGCTTGTCGTCGGTGCTCAAGGTCAATCAATCCGGCGGTAATCTGCGGCTGATCGCGGCTTTGTCCAATGTCATGCGCTTTACATTCTTTGTCGCGCGCGGCGTCACCGCTGCCGCCGATCTCAAAGGCGCAACGATTGGCATCAGCACGGCAGGTTCCGAGAGCGATTCCGCGCTCACGCTGGCTTTGCAAAAGCTCGGCCTCGCTCGCACCGACGTCGTCATCAAGGAATATGGTTCGAGCGCCCACCGGCTCGCCGCCTTGAAATCGGGCGAGATCAAAGCCGCGTTGCTTGACGAGCCGGCAGCGTCGGTGGCGCGCCAGGCCGGTCTCAATGCGCTGGTCGATCTCGTGCCGATGCAGATTCCGTGGCTGTTTGCCGGCGTCGCCGTGCGCCACGACGATATCGGGGCGCGGCGCGATCTGCTTACGCGCTTTCTCAAGGCTTGCATCGAGGGCAATTATCTTGCGCTGAGCGACGAAAAGCGCGCCAAACAGGTGCTGGCGAAAGACCTGAAAATCGCCAGCGCCAAGGATCTCGACACCGCCTATCGCGATTTCGTCGCGCAATCGCCGCCCAATCTCGAGCCGTCGCTCGCAGGCGTCCAGAACGTCTTGAAAGTGTTCCCCAATGCCAGCCAGAATGCTGGCGATTTTGTCGATCTGAGCCTGCTCGACGCGCTCAAGAACCAGGGCTTCTTCGCCGCCATGGAAGCGAAATATAAAAGGTGAGTGCCCGCGTAGGGGCGACAATGCTGAAGGAATGACAATGCAATCGGTGACTGCCACAGCGCCTGCGAGAGTCAAAGGTCCGATCGTCTGGCTTGACATGGACCAGCAGGAACTCGACGACGCTTATGATCAGATCGTCTATGCGCCGAACCGCGACCAGGTCGCCAAGCGCCGCCACGCCAACAGTGCCGCAGCGCGCACGCGGATCGGCGAGCCGTTGCGCCTTGCTTATGGCCCAACGCCGATCGAAGGGCTCGATGTTTATCGCACCCCCTCCTCATCCTCCCCCGCAAGCGGAGAAGGGAAGGAAGGGGGCGCGCCCGTTGCGATCTTCGTCCATGGCGGCGCCTGGCTGAACGGCACCGCGGCCGAATTCACCTGTCTCGCCGAACCTTTCGTGCATGCCGGCGCGCATTTTGTCGTGCTCGACTTCACCAATGTGAACGATGCCGGCGGCAGCCTGTTTCCGATGGTCGAGCAAGTGCGCCGCGCGGTGGGATTCCTTTATCGGCAGGCCAAGACATTCGGCGGCGATCCCAACCGGCTTTATCTGATCTCGCACTCATCAGGCTCGCATCTCGCCGGCTGCGTGGTGACAAGCGACTGGGCCAAGGACGGCTTGCCGCGCGACATTCTCAAAGGCGCCGCACTGTCGAGCGGCATGTACGATCTCAAGCCGGTGCGGCTGTCGAAGCGCTCCAAATATGTGAAGTTCACCGACGCGATGGAGGAGGAGCTGTCCGCCATTCGCCATATCGACCGGCTCAATGCGCCGCTCGTTCTCACTTACGGCACCTATGAGACGCCGGAGTTTCAGCGCCAGAGCCGCGACTTCGCCGCCGCGGTGAAGGCCGCCGGAAAGCCGGTCGAGCTCCTCGTCGGCGAGGGTTACAATCATTTTGAAATGCTGGAAACGCTGAACAATCCTTATGGACTGCTCGGCCGCGCGGTATTCAAACAAATGAGATTGGGCTAGCGGCCGTTCCGGCGTGGCCGGGACGATGTCGAACTAATTAGTTTGGAACTTACGCCGCCGCCGGCTTCTGCGCGGATGGTTGATGCACCGAGGTGCGGATCAGTTCCGCGCCGCAGCGTCGGCAGCCGTAGATCGTATCTTCGACGTCGGGGGCGATCAGGCGGCGGCCGCTATAGGCCATGCGGCCCGCGCAAACCGGGCACGGCATCATCAGAGACGGCAGACTCGACGTGGGTGCAGCCATGGGATGGCGCATCAAGCAAACCCTCGATCGGCCGGAACTAAAATGACCGATTTGTGAATTACCTACCCGTTTCAGCATCGAGTCAAGAAAAATTTGTGCGTTGCACACTTTTTTGCTTGCGCTGCGGCAAGCCGCGGCGGCAACGGGTCATTCTGGGACTGCGCAATCCCAACAAATGACAGGGCGGGATTGTTCCGGCGGCCTGCTTAAGGCCCGTTTACCATGGGGTCAGACAGACAATTCAGCTGCCGTGAGGTTATGTGGCTTGCGCCTGTAGGCGCCGGTCGACCTCGGCGGCGAGCTTGACCAGATCGTCTGCGACTTCGGCCGGATAGGCGGCGCCGGGCGTCAATTGCCGCAACGCTTGCGGCAGGCATTCGAGCTCGCGCTTGGCAAGCTTGCGGATGTCGTCGAGCGAAGGTCTGGGCTGCAAGCGCCGGCCGCCGCGCATCACCGGATGAATGAGCGGCTCGCCGCCTCCACCTAACCCTCCCCCGCTTGCGGGGGAGGATAGGGAGGGGGCTGCGAGCGTCAGCATGTCGCCGGACATTCGGCCGTCGGCGCTATGGCGCCGCCACACCTGCTTGCGGCCGGGCCAGGTGGCCTTGTTCTCCGAGCGTTTGCGCCGCGGCAGGCCGGCATAGTCCTGCAATTTGTAAACGCAATCGATCGACGGCACGTCGGCGGATGTCGTCAGACTCGTGCCGATGCCGATGCCGTCGATCGGCGCTTTGGCTTTGGCGAAGGCAATCAGCGAATCTTCATCGAGGCCGCCGCTGACGAAAATCGTCGTCTCTTTGAGCCCGCCGGCATCGAGGATGCCGCGCACCGTCTTGGACAGTCCAATCAGATCGCCACTGTCGAGACGGACGCCGCGGACGGCGATGCCGGCCTGCTTCAGCCGCGGGGCGAGCTTGACGACCTTATGTGCCGCGGCCGCGGTGTCGTAGGTGTCGAGCAGCAGCACGACATTGTCGGGCCGCGTGCGCGCGAAAGTCTCGAAGGCTTCGGCCTCGTCGGCAAAAGCCTCGATGAAGGAATGCGCCATGGTGCCGAACAGCGGAATGCCGAATTGCTCGCCGGCCTCGACCGTCGCAGTCCCGGCAAAGCCTGCGACATAGCTCGCGCGCGCCGCCATCAGCCCGGCCTCGGCGCCGTGAGCGCGGCGCATGCCGAAATCGACCAGCAATTTGTGCGGCGCCGCGAGCACGCAGCGCGCCGCTTTGGCGGCGACCAGCAACTGATAGTGCACGATATTGATGAGACGCGATTCGACGAATTGCGCCTGCGGCAGCGGCGCGGTCAGCCGGAGGATCGGCTCGTTGGCAAAGAACACCGTGCCCTCGGGCATGGCGTGGACGTCGCCGGTGAAGCGGAAGTCGCGGAGATAATCGAGGAGGTTCTGGCTGAAGCGGCCGGTGCTTTTGAGCCAGGCGATGTCGCTGTCGGAAAAACGCAGATTTTCCAGGAAATCGAGTGCCTGTTCGAGGCCGGCGGCTATCAAAAATCCGCGCCGCGGCGGCAGCGTCCGGACGAACAGCTCGAAAACCGCGGTCTCGGTATCGCCATGGTCCAGATAGGCCTGGATCATGTTGATCTGGTAGAGATCCGTCAGCAGTGGACTAACGTCTTGCATTGCGGCTATCCCACCAAAGGCCCGATCGGGGCGCTTATCCCCTCATAGCTCAAGTCGTCCGTCCAATCGATAACGCAGTCCCGAAAGGTGCTATTTCGCAATTGCGCAACGGCATCATCACCTTTTTGCAGACTGTAAAATTTGCCGCAGCCTTGGATGTCGAGAAGCTCGTCGCGATGGCGAGCCAGCCTGTTATGTGCTATCCGGCGGAGGTCGTCTGACTTCAAATTGAACTTTTATCTCGGCGAGTTATCTGATTACCTCGCCAGTTCTGTAGGGGTTTGTCATGTCGCAGTCACAACCATCCAGCGTCATCCATTCGCTCCAGGCCGTTCGGGATAAAGTGAAACTGCGGTTAATGAAGGTGCCGGAATATCGGGCAATACTGGCCATCGAAATGCCGATAGCGGAAGTCGCCGATCTTCCCGATCTCGTTGCCCATTTGCAGACGGCCAAGCAGAAAATTCTGGAGCGGCTGACGACGACGCAGGAATACCGGGCTCTGCTCACGGTCGAAAAAGCGATCAAAGATATTTCCGAAGTTCTCGACGTTGTCGGCAATGATGCAAATATCGACGCCGCGCCCGCTGCCGCGGAAAAAGTGTTAGGTGAGGAAGAGGTGTTGGCAATCAAAGCGGCTACCGTCACCGAGATGCAACAATCCGTACCGGAGATTGCTGTCGCGGCCCCCGGCACCGCACGCCTTTCGACGCTTGGTCTCGTAGAGGAATGGCGGCTCACGACACTCGTACGCGGATTGGACAACGAAGAACCTCGGTCTACCGGTGAAGGCAAAGCGGAGGCAGAAGCGGCTAAGGTTGCATAGAAGACGACCGTGCCGGGGCTGGGCGATGCCACTGGCGGTTTTAAGTCGTCTAATCAAAACACCTGATCGGGTTTCGGCGAAACCGCCGCGAGGCGGTCTTTCTATTTAAGTCTCGCAGGTGAAGTCGCAGCGCGTATGTCTGCTCATGGCCCTTAGCGGGGGATTCCGATCCGATCAACCGAGGCCCGCTTTTGATGCTGTGGACGGCTCCTCCAACCGGCACGTGAGTGCCACGGATGTGGCGCTGCTGAGGCTCCCACGATTCGGAGGAGCTATCCATGCAAACGGTCACGACCTCGGTCTGGAGATCGCGAAGTCAGTTTTTCAGGTCGACGGCGTTGATGCTTCCGCATCATGCTGATGCCGAATGAGATCCTAAAATCGGAATCCGAATAAGTTTAGATTAACGATCTCTAAACGGGTCGATGTCACACTTCCAAATTCCGTTCTATTTGGATAGACGCCCATGCACAGGTCCAGCCATGACTCAGGGCCCGGGCAAACACTATTGTGTCTCCTCACGGGCACGGTGATTGGGTTCGCGTGCTGCTTTGGAGCGGTCATGACACGAGCGCAAGCTCCCAAGACCTTGAAGCTTGGCTACATCCTCTCGGCACATTCTCAGCTCGGCGCCGGTGCTGCAGTATTTGCCGATGAAATTGCAAAGCGTACCGAGGGACGCTACCAAATCGAGCAATATCCGAACTCGGCCCTGGGTGGCGAGGTCGAGATGCTCAAGGCCGTGCAACTAGGCACGGTCGATCTAGCTTTCATTACGGGAGCTCCTCTGCCGAACTTCCTGCCCGATATCGGTATATTCAACATTCCATTTCTTTTCCGCGATGTGAGCCACGCTCACGCAGTTCTCGACGGTCCGATAGGACAGTCGTATTTGTCACACTTTCGAGACAAAGACCTCGTGGCTTTGGCCTGGGGCGAAAATGGAATGCGACATCTCACCAACTCCAAGCGCCCGGTACGCTCGCCAGAAGACCTTGAGGGACTGAAGCTACGCGTACCGCAATCCGATGTGATGCTCGCAGGATTTAAGGCGCTGGGTGCAGATGTCAGTTCGCTGGCATTCCCGCTGCTCTATGGGGCTCTCCAGTCGGGACAGTTTGACGGGGAAGAAAATCCAATCGCGACCATCCAATCTTCAAAATTCGATCAAGTACAGAAGCATCTGACGCTTACCGGCCATGTCTATGATCCGGCCATCCTATTCATGTCAGTTGACGACTTTGATGATCTCTCGGCTGGAGATAAAAACACCTTCATTGAGACGGCAAGACTCGCAGGAGAAGCGTCGCGCCAATTTGCTGCCGCCGCCGAGAAAAATGGGGTCACCGAACTGGCGCAGTCAGGCATGGAGGTTGTCGCCGATGTCGACCGAGCAAAGTTTGCTGCCGCAATGGCGCAGGCCAATCCCGTATTTGCTCAACAGTTTGGTGACGACCGCATCCGACAGATACGAGAGTATCGTTAACAACCGTGGGCCTATAACGAACGAGCGCGGCAGTGATACGGCTAAATTCGCTCTTCACCCTTGATCGCTTGTCGATACTTCAACGCGTGTCCGGCGGGATGTGTGTCATCCTGCTCCTGCTGGTCGGACTTTCCGTCAATTCCTGGCGTACAATAACCGAGGTGTACAATAAAGCTTCATATGTCAACTCAAGTGTGGCTGAAACTGCGGCAGTGACTGAGTTGGCCACCCGTGTCGGTGAAACGCGTTCGGAAGTAGCTCAATACGCTCTTTCCGAGAATGACAGCGACTTGCGAATAGCGCAGCGTTCTCTGCATCGACTTCAGGAAGACATTGACTCGGTGAGAGAGGCCGCTGTCTGGGGCGGTTCTGACGCCGGCATTGTTGATCAGCTAAAGAGCCTCGTTGATAAGTACCGAAATTCTGTGGTCGCAACGATAGACACCATAGACGCCCGTAAGGCCAACGGGATCGCACTCGTGGAGAGTGCGACCGAACTAAATACGACCGTCGCGGCAATTGTTGAAACGCTTGCCCACGATAGCAACGATGCCAGCGCTTTGGACGACGCCATTCGATTGATGGAAGCCTTCCAGAGCAGCGATGCAAGCGCGACGCGCTTTTTGGCGTCGCGGAACCCTGCGGATTCGGACACGACCCGCGTAGATATTCAGGCGATGAGCCGCTCCTTGCAGGCACTGCAAGCGCGCAATGTCAGCAATCCTCGTGTTCAGCGTTTTCTGAAGGCGATGATTGCGCCCACCGAACACTACGAAAAAGCGTTAGACGGTCTGATTTCGGCCACTGACCGATTTGCACGTGTAGCAGTTGATCGAAATAAAGCGGCGACTACGTTGATAGATGCAACCCATCAGATTCGGTTTGCAGCCACTGAGGCGCAGCTTGGCACGGTGGGAGGGATGATGATTACCGTGACATCGGCACGTCATCTCGAATACTTTGCATCAACGCTTGCAATTGTTGCCGGGGTGATTCTAGCGTTCGTTATCGGAAGAGGTATTGCTCGGCCAATCCAGCAAATCACGGCCGTAATGGGAGAACTTGCAAGGGGCAGGACTGATGTGGTGATCCCTCCCGTTGGGCGCCGGAATGAAATAGGCGCTATGGCGGAGGCCGTACGGGTATTTAGAGATAATAAGATTCAGGCTGATCGGCTTGCGAGTGAAAATGAAGCTGAGCGGCGAACTAAAGAGCAGCGGACTAAGAGCCTTGAGGCTCTAAACCGAGATTTTGAATCGACAGCCGCAGCGCTTACCTCGACGCTTGCATCAGCTGCTGTCGGCCTGAAAAAAAGCGCGGAAGCGATGTTTACGACGACCGAGCAGGCTGGCCAAAGATCGGCGACCGTCAAGGCTGCTGCGCAACAAGCCTCTACCAACATTGAAACCGTTGCTGATGCCGCTCAAGAGCTTTCGGCGTCAATCGAGGCCATTAATGATAGTGCCACTCGCTCATCACTTCTTTCAACCAAGACAACCGAGGAAGCGCATTCCGCCAATCGGGCTGTACAGGTTTTAGCGGGGGACACGCACGAAATCGAGAGAGTGACGAGCCTCATCAAGCAAATTGCCGAACAAACGAATCTTTTGGCTCTTAACGCGACGATTGAGGCGGCCCGTGCCGGCGAAGCTGGTCGAGGCTTTACTGTCGTCGCGGGCGAAGTAAAAGACCTTGCGGCACAAACCGGCAGGGCGACGGAAGAAATTGCATCCCAAATCACAAGAATTCAATCAGTCACCGCAAAGGTGGCCACTGCAATCCAGGACATGGTAACAAAGATTGGCGAAATGAATGCGATTACAACATCGGTCGCCGCGGCTGTGGATCAGCAGAGAGAGGTCACCCGCACCATTGCGCAAAATGCTCATGAGGCATCGTCGATTGCGGTAGAAGTAGTGCGCGCGATTGCCAGCATCGAGGATGCAACTGTGACAACGAAGGTTGAAGCCAATCAGGTTCTATCTGCGGCAAGTCAGCTATCTCAGCAATCCGACGAACTTCACGTCGAGTTCGATAAGTTCATCGCGGGTGTTCGTGCGGCCTAGGTCTGAGACCGGCCGACGAGGGATCAAAGACACCGTGTTTGGGGGGGTGTCGGCTCGGGGCGAAACGGACCTGCTGTCGGTTTGTCATCATGTCCGCTAATGACCAAAAGCGGCCGCCGGGTGTTGGAAAAGTTCAATATGTCTTGTCGCGATTGATCAAAGATTGGGCCGCATCGCCAATCGATCTCCGATCCCGACTACGCCGTTCTCCGCTCAACGCACGTTCTTCATCGGACCGGGTATCCAGACGGCTACGGCGATCCTGACCCGATCGTAGTCGGGCGCTAAATTGCCATTCATCGGTCGGTGACGCTACGGTTGCCTCGGTAGGACCTGACGTGTCGTGACTGGTGGTAGCAGTGCGCACCATCCAAAAACGAAGTGTCCGCTGCGCGGTCGCTGTCGAAAGCGCAATGAAACAACTTTTCCAGCGAGCGAGGTCGTGTTCGGATATCGAATGATGAGCGACCCTAGTCTTCAAAATGGCGTTCACGGTCGTCCATTTGAGATCGGCAGCCTTGCAAGGGATGAGCAATCCGTCGGGCGTCGCCGCCTTCATTAGAGGCTTAATTAGTTCGATCGATGCGCCACAAAGCAGCGAGAGCGCGGCGACCGTTTCCTCGTATTTTCGCGCATTTGCGAATTGCAAAAGTACAGCCTCGTTCAATTGTTCTTCCCGTTTCATCGAAAGAACAACTTCCAACGCCTTAGTGAAGTCACGAGGTGCCGTCACCTCCTGACCGACATCACTGCAAATTGAGCCGAGTACTCGTCGAATCTCTTCCTGATTTTCTGGACGTGCCAAGGAGAGAAGACGCGCTCGTACTGCTTCGGTTGCCTTCAAGAGAAGCTCTCGCAAGAGCCGTATCGGAAGGTCCAGCCTTAGTCCGACTTTTTCGGAAAGACCCTCGTCGGTTTCTCCGGCCTTTACGAGAGCCTCAAAACCGGCCTCGGAAAAGCGAGCGCCAGAATTGGTGGCGAGCCGGCATGCGACATCTCGATTGCCGTGCGTGACCAGCACATCGGTGACGGCTTCTCCAAGTTCACGCCGCCCAGATATTGCCAATAAATGGTCTTGGCTTTTCGTCTGAGCAACTTCGATGAGATCATTTGCTGTGAGGCGCGGCGACTCTGCCAACACCGGACCGGCGACGGATATCTCGTCATGCCGCGCAAGACTTCGGATGACGTCTATAGGCGCGCTGTGGATCGGTGCCAAACGGGAACTGAGCTCTGCGAGCGCCCTGGTCTCGATTCGCTGTATAAGCTTTCCAAGAACGTCGTCGAATAAATGGATTTGTTCTTCATTCAAGCGGTCCGCTTCACCGAGAAAGAGGTCCGTGACGCGCCGCAGCGTTGCCACTCGTCTTTCCGCCGAGTGGCTATGAACCGCCTCTTCAAGCTCGGATATCAGGGTATTGCTAATAGCGGGCATTAAAATGCGCTGCGTTGAAGTCGAGATTCCGGCACTCGTTACCTACGGAATTTAACCGCTAGAAATTGCAAACCCGTCAAGATACATGCTTGATGACTAATAAAGGCCGCCTCTATTGCCGACCTCGAAATCATAGGCCTTATCCGCACGCGCCGTGACGATCTGTGGCATCTTGAGACCGAGTGCCTGGGCCGTCGTGAGATTGATCGCCAACTCGAATGTAGTCGGCTTGCTTGCAGCCATCTGCTCCGGACTAACCGGGTTACCTTCTGGCGCGGCCGCGCGCTGGGTTTGCGATCTTCTCGGCCATGGCGACGATTGACCGGCGCAGTGATCGATCCTCGATCGTCACGAATGCCTTGGCGAGATCAATCCCGTCGCGCGTGGCGAGCAATTGCTGCGCCAAGTCTTGAGTCGGGTTCTTATGTTTCGATCCTTCCGATGAACGGCCCTCGAAAAAGAACGACACGGGCACATCGAGGATTTTTGCGAACTGCTCGAGCCGGCTGGCGCTGACTCGGTTATTTCCTTTCTCGTATTTCTGAATTTGCTGGAACGAGATGCCACAGGTCTTGCCGAGATCGCTCTGCGACAAGCCGATCACGATCCGGCGCATGCGGATGCGCTGGCCAACGTGGACATCGGTCGGGTGTGGCGGCTTCGTTCTCAACAACCGTCCCGTGGAATAAGCGGCGACCCAAAGTGGCCGCGACGAAGTTCGCGCTCACGACATCAAATAATTTTGTAGTCTGTTCGCCCGTTCCGCCGCCGAGACCTTCGGTTCTCTGCGCAAATTACCCTGCGTGGCCGCTAAATCACGACGCACAAAATCTTCTTCAAGATCGGCGGTCGAGACTAAAAGCTTGGCGAGCTGCAGATAGCACTGGGCGAAGGGTGCCGACGTCGTATTTTTTGCCGATTGCTCACACTGACAAGCTTTGAACCGGCAACGCTCTGCGGCCGCCAGAAGGTCAAACATCACCCGCGCTCGTACTTTGCCTACCGACGCATAGTATCGTCGCCGCCCCTCTCGATGACAAGTTGGGGTTGTGGATAAGATCGATCCGCCCCCACCCGCCAAAGGCGGACCTGGGGTGGTCGAATACGCAGGTCAACGACCCGACATCGCGCGATCTACCGCGTCCTGCACCGCGCGCGAAAAACCTCGACCTACATCGGTCGTTTGCCGCCAAATGTCCGCAGTATAACGACCTTCGAATTTGTACAGATCAAATGCCCAGAGCGCGCCGAGAATAACGACAGTGAGAATCACGTAGCCACGCATTTCAAAACATTAACATAGCGGCGCCGAGTACGCGATCGACGTCGAGTGCCGGCCGAGTTAGAGGCAAGCGTTTTGAGTTGTCGTGTTGATGATTTCATGTTCGATACGATCAAATCGCCGCAATAATCGCGTATTCATTGGACCGGCACTCCATTATACAAGACTACCAATGCTGACAGGTCTTCGCTGCTGAGTACGACATACCCCGGCTCCAGCGAAACCCATGTCCTGGCTTGCGGAGTTTCGGGGTGGCCTCGCTTCGCTATCCGTTTGCCGTCAAAGATCACATAAATTTCATCCTGGCCTGTTTCAGATTGATCGGCGGGTATCACTTGGATTTCGCCGAACTTTTGCATCGCCCCCTCCGTCGCTGACTTGAGCGTGCTGCTGCGGCGGTGCCCGACAGGCACAGGGCCGAGTGAACCCGTCACTGCCGAGTAGTGCTGATGATCGAATATCCGCAGGCCCTTGCCGGCAAACAATTTGCGTTTAAAGCCGCGATTGTCCATCCGCGTGCCAGACGCAAATAGGTGTCTCGTACTTCCTCGGTTTCAGCCTCAGCGGCCCACCTATAAAACTTCAACGCTAATCCCCGATATTCCTTAGCCGTGACCATAGGCATAACCCCTCACCAAACGCGCTATCTCACATGCGCAATCGAAGGCGCTGGCGGTCAAAATGGTGTTACCAATATGAACATGAAGCCGACCGCGGCACAAACCGCCACGGTGCCTAGCGCTATCGTAGTGACCAGCAGATCGGTCCGCAGGTCCGTACTGATGATCGGATGTTTCATTGAAGCCCCCGCTGGACGTCCGATATTCCGCGCCTGGGCAGCAGCAATCCATTCAACGTTGGGTGAGGCTCGATATACTTAGGTATAGCTGACCAGAGGTCGTAAGCAGACACCAGCCGGCCGAATAAAAGAGCCTCGGCACTAGAATGCCAGGGCTCAGTAAGGGGCAAGTGGATGCCGCCCGCTCGGCGGCGACACGACGCAAAGTGTCAATCGCGTTGCAGGTGGTCCTGATGTTAGAAAAGGCCGAGTATCGGCCGAAACAGGCTGTGGTGGCCGGGCAACACGAGGCTGAGGATGGGAAACCAGGAGAGAGTGGAAAGTCGCGTCGCCGGGGTGCGAGTGATTAAGTGGGACAAATACCACTATGGCGTCATGATTGACTACACGGACGAGAAGCACACCGCCTACCCCGTCGGGACCAGGATCCAGGCACTAGCTGAGGCTAGAGCCATCCGCGCCGGCAAACGAAAGCCTGCTCTGTTGCAAGATTAAACATCCCGCCTCGCGTCGCGCGACTGAGCACAGCCGGGAAAAGGGTAACGACAAAACTGTCCGGCGAGCACACGAACACTAATCCGCCAGAGAAATTTGATCGAGCCAAGTACAGCCCCCAGTGCCGAATAGCCATATCCTTTTATCGGGCCTCGGTATTATCAGCTTGGGCCAGCTCCGCACGCACGAAGAGGATGGCGGCCATGGCGCGGTAACTTGCCTCAATTCGCCGGTTGTTGAACTGATCCGGGAAATAACAGCGCCACTCGGTGCCGGACACACAATGAGCGGATCGCCGTTCGCGAGAAGGCCGGTAATCGGCGGAAAGCAGAACTCTGATTTGTGATCGGCACCTCGATCAACAGGCCCAAGCCCTTGTAAAGTGGCTTGCGATAATTCCTTGCGCCAAACTAACTGGTCTTGATTCAACTTAGCCACTTTCAGCGGGTGCACCTGTACAGATTGGTTATTGAGAGGCTCCGACCGGGCCGAAAAGACATAAAGTTCGTCGCTGGATTTCCCAACAAAGAGTCTCATGAAAACAGGGCCTAGACGTTCAACAATTGCTTTTTCAATGATTTGATGGTCTAGCGGCTCGCCCTCTGCGTTGAAGCGCCAAATTCCCTCGCCGTCGGTACCAAACCCAGCTACAACGATTTTGTCGCCACTTAGGGCCACCGCGGCCGCATATCGAACGCTAATGCTGTGTTCCCAGACAACATGCGAATCTGCCGATATTCGAGCTAGCCATTGTTTGTCGTTTGAGTTTCCGACAACGATGACGTCGCCATCCGGTAAAGCAGCCAAATCGTGAAGTGTCTCGGTGCTTCGGCCCCCGAAGTTGTGCTCGCCGACAACTATCCCATCGGAGTCGAGCTCCGCGAGATACGCGTCCGATAGCCGGGCACTGGCGAAGGATGGTCCGTCTCGATAGTTGCGTGTGCCTGCGATCCAAATTCGACCCGCGACTCCCGCAAAGAGTCGAAGGCTGTATGATGGCACGGTTGCGAGCGCGGGAAGTTGAACGAACCGACCGGGGCCTCTTTCATTCGCACCAACGAATAGCGACTTATTGTCTTTCTCATCTGAAACGAGGAGATCCACGGAGTCGTCGGACGATTGGGCTAAGTCGAGTTGCCACAACGGCAGTGGTACATTGTGCGGAGATAAATTCGACGGCGCTACATTCTCCCAGAGCGTTTCTAGGCGAGTTCGGGCTTTGTCATTGACCGACTGAGCTTGAGTAGACATCATGAAAGCGATGAGAGCCAGAATGGCAATCCATCGACAGTGAAAAAAGACTAACCGCATGATGTTTCTGTATTTCCTACTTGAGCGTTGGAACATGGATTGGGAGACTGCGGGCTTCAGAATATGACGATTGTCGCAAGTGTGGCAGCGTAGCCGCGAGGATGCCTCCTAGCTAGAAGATCAGAACTTCGTCTTTGGGTCATTATCTGCCGCGACCGGCTAATATGTCCGTTGTCTCGTATGACCCCAAAAGCGGACATAGACGGGGCAAACCAGGAGCACTTTCCGGGCCCGAACTGGTCGCGCCCGCTGACGCGCCGACCTGTGATCAGCGACTATGCGCGAGCTACAGTTTAACTGCACGCGCTGAGACGGGAGGCTTTTTACCAAGGCAGCCTGGTGCAGGGGGTGGCCAGCTGTATTTTTTCCGCCAAATATCCTTGAACGGTTCGAGCCATATAGCGGGCGCGAGCGGGAGTTGGCATTGACGAAGCAATACGCTGCCGTAAGGTCTGTGGCGACTTGGATTGGAGTGGCTCTTTCTTTTTGAGCAGCGGCGCTTCGGCGAGGAGGGAAAAGATGAAATTATTGCGCACTACGGCTTTAGCAGCGTCGCTGACGGCTGCCGTCGTTGCCTCGCTCGCATGTCCAGCGGAGGCTTGGGATGGTCCTGGCTGGGTTTCCAGCTTTGGCTATGACAACGACGTCGTCTTCCACCACCCGCGGACCCGCTTTGGTTATGACAACGACGCCGTTTTCCACCACCCGCGGACCCGCTTTGGTTATGACAACGACGCCGTTTTCCGCCATCCGCTGACCCATTTTGGTTATGACAACGACGCCGTTTTCCGTCACCCGCTGACCCGCTTTGGCTATGACAACGACGCCGTCTTCCACCACCCGCTGACCCATTTTGGTTATGACAACGATGCCGTCTTCCACCATCCCCCGGCCCGCTTTGGCTATGACAACGACGCCGGCTTCCGTCACCCGCTGACTCGCTTTGGCTATGACAATGACGCCGTTTTCCGCTATCCGCCGACCCACTTCGGTTATGTCAACAGTGACTAAAGCATCGTCGTTGTTGTGCCTAGCCAACCCGTCCTCTTGCGCGCAGGACGTTCTATGCCACGTTGTGTCGTCCAATCCCGATAGGGTCCTTCGGGAGATCAATCGGTGGCTTTGTCGGCCGTTGCGCGGTTCTTAGCAGTGTCGCAACTCGCTGCGACAAGCTTTGGCTAGACTGCTTCAGCCCGGACTAAAGCGGGTCCGTCCTGTTGCCTCAGGCCCGGTATCACTTCCCGGCATCTACCGTGGCGGCCGGCCGACGCCAAACGGTGATGGCCTGTCTGTTCCGGTTTCCCCTCCTGACTGGTTGAGGTTAATTGCCGCCCGGCGCGTATCGGCCTCGCACATTGTACCTACGTACCTACGCGGTACCTGCGCACTACCTGGCTACCGGCAGCGCTTTACTTTGTCGCGGGGAAGTGCCCCCACGCCGTTAATAAGTCCTTGCCGAACGTACCCAATTTGTAACAATCTATTGATGTGGCCGCCGGGCATCGGGACGAGGGTCGGCTACGACTAATAGGCACTCCAGGGGGAGTTAGGCAGCGACGCTCTAGAGGGGCGGTTGGATGAATTTTTATGCGTCCGCAGCTAATGGAAACCACAGCGATAGTCTTTCGCTGATCGAGCCCGATTCGCATTTTCCGGACGCGATTGTCGTCCCCGATGCAGATCTGCTGATTCACGGCAGCTACCATCGTTCCGGTCTTGATCTGGTGCTAACCGGCCGCGACGGCCAGCATCACGTTATTGCCAGCTATTTTGCGAGCGAGCATCCGCCCGCTTTGGCGGCGCCGGATGGCGCGCATTTCTCGGCGGATATGGTCGAGTTGCTCGCCGGTTCGCCGGCTCCGCACGAATACGCGCAAGCCCAAGGTCAGACTGCCGCACCAGCGGATTCGATCGGCAAGATACAAAAGGTCTCCGGCGACGTTTCCGTGCAGCGCAACGGCGTTTCCGTCGCGCTCAATGTCGGCGACGTGGTTTACAAGAGCGACATCATCGTCACCGGCGTCGATGCCAAATGCGGCCTTACTTTTCCCGACGGTACCGCGCTTGAGATCTTGCCCAATTCGCGGATGGCGCTCAACGAATATGACTATGACGCGAAATCAACGTCGAACCAGGCGCTGTTCACACTGGTCGAAGGCACGTTCGGCTTTGTCGCCGGAAAGGTGGCGCATACCGGCGACATGAAGATCGGCACGCCAGTTGCGACCATGGGTATTCGCGGCACTACCGGTGTGGTCCAGGAGGTCAATTCGGCTAACGGCGGTACCACATACTCTTATTCCGTCTACGACGATCCCGGCACGAGCCATAGCGGTTCGTGGGACATGTTCGTGGACAATCCAGACGGCACTGAGAGCCTCGCTCTTACCGTATCGCAGCCGGGCTTCGTGACTTTTGTCACGTTGCGCGGTCTGCATGAGCCGCGACTTATTTCCACCGTACCGCTGACCGCCTCACAGATCGACGCCGCCCGCCTGATCATGAACGATCTCTCGGAACTCGCAGGTCTTGCCGGCCCGCACTCGATCGGCATTCCCGGCAGCGGCGACAATCCGCTGCTGCAGTTGCCGCCGAATTTCCAGCCCGAGATTTTCAGCAACGGCCCGAACGTCACGTACAATTATCAATTTCTCCCGCCTCCCGGCCCGGCGGCGCCGCAGAACCCCCAGGACCCGGTCGTTCAAACGGCGACGACGGCGTCGAACGTCTTCATTTGGTCGTCGCCCAACAACCAGATTTTTCCGAACGGGTCGTTCTGGAATCTGGGTGCTGCTCCAATCAGCGCGGACGATATCGTCGTCATCTTGACGGGCATTTCCCAATACACCGAGAATTTCACATTTCAAAGTTTGACCATCGATGGGTCGGCGCAGAACGGCGGCCTGCCGCCCGGCGAGCTCGACATGATGGGCGGCGGGTTGACCGTGACAAACGGCCTCGACGTGGCCGGCACGCTGCTGCTCCAAGGCGATCCGCCCACCTTTACGAGCTATGGCACATCGATTGTCGAAAGCACCGGCGAAATCATCGCGCAGGGTGCGGGCACCGTCGTCGAGTTCATGCCCGACCCGTCCAATCCGACTCCAGCGTTCGTCCTCGTGAGCAATTTCGGACTGATCGCCGCCGAGAGCGGCGGCTTGGTCGAGTTTCTTGAAACCTCTGTCACCAATGAAGCGGCCGCCACCAGCACGGCGCAGCCCGGTCTCATCGAATCGATCGGCGCTGGGTCGCTCGTCCTGTTCGAGGCCGGCAGCACGCTCGATAACGGCGGCACCGTCACAGCCAAGGATAGCGGCACCATCGAGTTCCTGCACGCCGGGACCGTCATCAACGAACCGGGCAGCAATAGCGGAGGCGTGGAGACGGCGCCAGGCGAGATCGAGTCGACCGCCGCAGCCATTATTTTCACCGACACCGATCTCGACAATTTCGGCGGCGTCAGTGCCGACAGCTACGGCACCATCACATTCAGCGACGCCACCATTGTCAATGAAGCCGGGACAACGTCAGGCGAGGACTCTTCGCCCGGTGGCGAGATCGAGGCAAAGAACGACGGCTTTATCGGCATCACCGGGGGTAAGATCGTCAACGAGGCCGGCGCAACGCTTGATGCCGAGTTTGGCGGCTTGATCGATATCACCTCGGCCGAAGTCGACAACAACCAGTTCGCCGTCATCACAGCATCGCATAATGCCGAGATCGATCTCCTCGACACCAATCTGAGCAACGAAGGCACTGTCGCGGCCGAGGACCATAGCCGCATAGTCATTGGCGCCTTTGACAGCGGCTCGGTCACCAATCTCGGCACGATTGAAGCGTTGGATCACAGCACGGTTCTGTTCGTGGACGGCGCTGTCACCAACTACAATCAGGTTACGGGACAGGGCGACGGCGTGATCGCGGCGTTCGGCGCCGGCGCGATCGCCGAACTCCTATCCACGACCATTGTCGGCGGCACGCTTGAAACCCGGGACGGCGGCGCGATCGAGATTATCAGCCCCGAACCCGATGTTACGAACGTCGTCGTGTTCGATGGTTCCGGCGAAGCGGTGACGGTCGACGGTTTCGTGCAGGTCGAGCCGGGTGCCACACTCAAGCTTGTCGGCACCATCGACAACGATGGCACCATTGACGTCGATAGCGCGACATCGGGGTCCGATCTCGCCGTCGACGGCACCGTCGAGCTCCGGGGCTCCGGCGTGGTCACCCTTGATGGGCCGGGTGACGAGATCACGGGCGTCGGTGGCGATCCTCTGCTGGAGAATTACAGCAATATTGCCGGCAGCGGCAAGATCGGCGGTGGCGGGCTGACGCTGTTCAACGAGGCGACCGGCACTATCGATGCCGATGACGGTCGCTTCAGGCCTCTCGTCATTGATACCGGAAAGGACACGATCACAAACGACGGTCTGGTGGAGGCGGTCTGCTACAGCGTCCTCGCCATCGAAAGCCAGTTGGACAATTTCGGCCGGGTGATCGCCTCGAGCGGCGAGGTCGTGGTTGCCGCCGATCTGCTCAACGAGAGTGGGGGCTATGTCGGGTCCACCTTCGGCGGCGCGGTGACGCTCGACGACATCAAGATCACCAACGACGCCTCTGCCCTCATCGAGGCCGACGGTGCGTGTTCCATCGTCAACATCGCTTACGACCTCGTCGACAATGACGGTCTGGTCGAGGCGAAGAACGGCGGCAGCGTCTTCGTCGCCAATTCCTTTATCGATAACATCGGCGGCACGTTCGCAGCCGACGGGTGGGGATCGGTCATCGACTTGTCGAACGTCCTGATCAGCCAGGGAAACCTTGAGACCAGTTCCGGCGGCTTGATCCAGACGGTGTGCGGCGTCAGCACCTTGAGCGACGTTTCGATCAGTGGCGATCTTGCGGTTGGCAGCGGAACGACGCTGATCCTGGATGACGGCACGACGATGGACGACGGCGTCATCTTTGTCGCCAAGGGAGCCACCCTCGATATCGAGGCCTCGACCGGCGCGACGCTCAGCGGCGTCACCATCATCGATTACGGCACTGTCAATGTCGACTACAACTACGATACGTCACCGGTGACGCTCACGCTGGACGACGCCTCGAGCGTCTTCAGCGGCACGATCGCGATCGGCGACAGAGGTACGCTTGCCGTCGGCTCCGGCGGTGCCATGCTCGACGGCGTCGATGTCGATGTCGGCCCTCACGGCAATATTGTGGTGGGCCCGTCGGCCTCGCCGGGCCTGTCGCTTGCCGTTGACGAGGAGATGCAAGCTCCCAGCGCGATCCTTACGCTTGATGACGGCACTAACGTCAGCGGCGGCACGCTCACGGTCGAACATGACGCCGAGCTGCAGATCGAGCACGGGATCCGCGGTCCGGGCGCAACGCTCGAGGGTGTTAACGTGAACGATTTCGGCGTCATCCAGGTCGATGCGCCGACGGTTGCCACCACGCTGACGCTGGATGACGGCACTGAACTCAGCGGCAGCGGCCTGCTGTCAATCGGTCCGTCGGGCCTGGTCGACATCGAAGGCGCGTGGGGTGCGATCTTCAACGGCATCGATGTGGACGTGAGCGGGCATGGCAGTCTCGCCATCGGGCTC
>Ga0210410_10000948_pt1 | contig 28322 bp, 25 predicted proteins | sample IncBWC4MmetaG_FD_161058 | JGI IMG/M metagenome (GOLD analysis project Ga0210410, IMG submission 161058) | Forest soil microbial communities from Barre Woods Harvard Forest LTER site, Petersham, Massachusetts, United States - Inc-BW-C-4-M | ecosystem: Environmental > Terrestrial > Soil >... | reverse complement strand
CGACGAACCCCTGCCGACCGACGACCAAGGGCCAACGACGAGCGACCGAGCGGCGACGACCAACGACCAACGACCGACGACCAACGACGAGCGACCAACGACAGTGTTTCCATGGCAGCTAATTCCAAGCCCGGTAACAATTCCCGCCTCTATCTCTTAGGTGCGGTTCTTTGCCTATGGTGCGTGGGGATTTGTGCGCGGCTGGTTTATCTGCAGATTTTCTCTTACGGCAAATATGTCAAGCAGGCCGAGCACCAGCAGCAGCGGGCGATTCCGCTTTCTGCCAAGCGTGGCGTGATTTATGACCGCGCCGGGCATGAGCTGGCGATGTCGGTGCTTGTGGATTCTGCGTTCGCCGTGCCCACAGAAGTTAAAGACCTGCCGACCGCCGTTTCGCTCATCACGCGCATCACCGGCGACGATCACAACGTGGTTCTCGCCGACTGCCAGGCGCACAAGACTTTTTGCTGGGTGGCGCGTAAGGCTGATGACGAAATCATCCAGCGCATCCAGTCATTGCATTTGCAGGGGATTCATTTTCAGAAAGAGCCGAAGCGGTTTTATCCGGCGCGCGATTTGGCGGCGCAAGTCCTGGGCTCTGTGGGCATGGAGGATTCTGGTCAAAGCGGCATTGAACATGGCTTTGACAGCGAATTGCGCGGCAAGCCCGGCAAGATGTTTATCTCGGTCGATGCGCGGCGGCAGTGGTACAGCGATGTGGAGAAGCAGCCCGAGGCCGGAGAGAATCTTGTTCTGACCATCGACAAGAACATTCAGTACATCGCCGAGAAGGAGTTGGAACAGGCGATTCATGACACGCAGGCGATTGCGGGCACGGTAATCGTAGAGAATCCGCATACCGGGGAAATTCTGGCGCTGGCCAACCGGCCAACGTTCAATCCGAATTTGCGCAAGCAGATTACGCCGGGAGCGCTGACCAATCGCGCGGTGAGTTACATCTACGAGCCGGGCTCTACATTCAAGCTGGTGACGATCGCTGCGGCGCTCGATGAAAAGCTTACAAATCCAGACGAAGTCTTCGATTGCCAGATGGGAGCGATCGTCTATAACGGCATGCGTATTCGCGACTCGAAGCCGCATGGGCTGCTGCCGGTGTGGGGCGTGCTGTCAAAGTCGAGCGACGTGGGATCGATCAAGATCGCCCTTCGGTTAGGCGAGGACCGCTTTTACAAGTACATCCGTGCCTTCGGATTTGGTCAGCAGACCGGAATTGAACTGCCGGGCGAGACGCGAGGCATGACCAAGCCGGTCAGTCGTTGGTCCAAGGTTTCGATCGCCGCAATTGCGATGGGGCAAGAGATTGGCATTTCGCCGCTTCAGTTGTCGGGGCTGGTGTCGACGTTCGCGAACGATGGGGTGTGGATGCCGCCGCATATTCTTGCGGGCGAAGTGCAGCCGCAAGGGTCGCCGCAGAGTGTCGCATTTCATCCGGGCGAAGGTCGCCGGGTGATTTCTTCGCTCACTGCGGCTGAGATGCGGTCGATGATGCAGAAAGTAGTGCTGGATCCGGCGGGCACCACCGGCGGCAGGGCGCTTCTCGAGGGATATTCCTCGGCGGGCAAGACAGGAACGGCGCAGAAGGTTGATCCCGCGACGGGAGCGTATTCGAAGACGAAATACATTGGATCATTCGCGGGATTCGCGCCGGTGAACAATCCGCAGATCGTGGTTGCAGTGATTCTTGATTCCGCCGTCGGCCTGCACCAGGGTGGACAGGTGTCGGCGCCGGTGTTTCATCGCATCTCGCAACAGGTGCTCGAATATCTGCACGTGCCGCACGATTTGCCGCTGGCGCCGCAGCATCGGCTGCTGATGGCCGCAGCCAAGACGAAAGAAAAGGATTTGGAAGAAGGAACGCCGGATCATCCCGGCGAGCCGCTGGAAACGGCGGAGTTGAGCGGAGATTCGTCGGAGTCGGCAGGGAAGGAAAATGTGGCGCGGGCGCCCACGAACGCGAATGCCGGTAGCGGCGGCAATCCAGTGGTTGGACAAGGGCAAGTGGTGCAGGCAGCGATGCATCAGAGTGAGTCCATGCCCAATATGCCCGATCCTCCCGTGCCGGTTGCGCAGCAAAAAGCATCAGAGGTAATTGCAGCCCCAGCGCAATCCCAGATGCCCACCAGCGGCACAGTCATCCTCAATATCGAACAGGGAGGCATAGAGGTGCCGTCCTTCGTGGGCAAGACCGTGCGCGGCGCGGTCGAAGCCGCTCAGGACATTGGACTCGACCTGGAAGCCGTAGGAAGCGGAGTCGCGCGCCAGCAATCTCCGGCGGCCGGAACGCACGTGGCCGCGGGGGCACGAGTGACAGTCCAGTTCGGGCGGTAGAGTCAAGATTTCAACCACAGAGGACACGGAGGACACTGAGGACTTCCCGTGAAATCCTCTGTGCTCTCTGTGTCCTCCGTGGTTACGTCCTCCCGTTTGACCGGCGGAAAAAGCGCGTGATACGGTAATCAGTCACACCATCTCCTGCGACCAGCGCCGCGCCGATTGAGGTTTTCTTGTCCGCTGTTGAGGCTACGACTCCCGCCATTCGCAAGACTGCGCTGAACGCCGTCCATCGCCAGATGGGCGCGAAGATGGTGGAGTTTAACGGCTGGGACATGCCGGTAGAGTATCCCGCGTCGATCGGCTGCGGCATCGTCAACGAGCACATGGCGGTGCGCACCGGTGTCGGCATTTTCGATGTCAGCCACATGGGTGACATTCGTCTGGCCGGGCCACAGGCACTGGCAGCAGTGCAGCACATTTCTATGAATGATGCGTCACGGCTGGCTGTTGGACAGGCGCAGTATTCGGCGCTGCTTTATCCGGCGGGGACGTTCGTTGACGACGTTATCGTGCATCGGCTGGGGGAAGAGGAATATTTGTTGGTCATCAACGCGGGCACGCGCGAAAAAGACTTCGGCTGGGTGCGCGACAATACCCGGCAGTTCGATTGCGCGGTGGAAAATCTTTCCGATGAGTTCACGCAGATTGCGATTCAGGGGCCGAAGGCGGTCGATTTGCTCCAGAAGTTGGTCGAAATCGACCTTCGCTCCTTGAAGTTTTATTGGGTGACGAACGGCGCGATCCGATTGGAGAACCCGACATCGCTTCGCTGGATCGGCATCCTGATCGCGCGCACCGGCTATACCGCCGAAGACGGTTTCGAGATTTATGTTCCGCCCGATGAGGCGACGAGCGCATGGATCTGGAACGACCTTCTGAAAGCGGGCAAGGAGTTCGGCGTTGTCCCCTGCGGCCTCGGGGCGCGGAATACGCTGCGGCTGGAAGGCAGCTTGTCGCTTTACGGGCATGAGATTTCCGATACGATAAATGTTTGGGAAGCGGGACTCGACCGCTTTTGCAAAATGGAGAAGGCGGAGTTCCTCGGCCGCCAGGCATTAGAGAAGGCAAAAGCCGCGGGGATAAAGCGCACGCTTGTAGGACTCGAAATGGTCGAGCGCGGCATTGCTCGCGACGGTTATAAGGTCTTAGACAACGAGGGCCGCGAGATTGGATATGTGACCAGCGGATCGCCGGCGCCGTTTCTGAAGAAGAACATTGCAATGGCTTATGTGCCGGTGGAGTTCGAGGCGGTTGGGACGGCGCTGAAGGTTGAGGTTCGCGGGCAGGGCGTGGGGGCAGTGGTTGTCCCCACACCGTTTTATAAGCGTCCGAAGAAAAGCGTCTAACCACAGAGGACGCCGAGGACACAGAGGAGTTCAGCAGAAGCTTAGGAGCAAGCGACAATCATGGCCTATCCGACAGATCGTAAATATACCAAAGAGCACGAGTGGATTCAGGTCGACGGAACCGATGCGACGGTGGGCATTACTGAGTATGCGCAGGGGTCGCTGGGCGACATTGTTTTCGTCGAAGTGCCTAAGGTTGGAGCTGAACTGACGAAGGGCAAGACATTCGGCAGTGTCGAATCGGTGAAGGCGGTTTCGGATTTGTACTCGCCGGCGTCCGGCACCGTGACCGAGGTCAACGAAGCGCTGGCGACGTCGCCGGAAAATGTCAATAAAGACGCGCACGCTTCGTGGATGCTGAAACTGACTCTGAAAGATCCGAGCGAAGTGGACGGGCTGCTTTCCGCCGCGGATTATGAAAAGTTCGTAGCGGAAGAGGCAGGACACTGAGGGCGGGGGAGAATTGTCCGCTTTCGTTATGAATTTTGCCCACAATTCGAACCCATGTAGCAGCGGCACAATCCAAAGGACCTCGACGCACATCTAAACGGCATCTGCTAAAAAGCATCTATGCGCTATTTACCCAAATCACCTGCCGACCGCGAAGCCATGCTTAAGGCGATGGGGTTGAACTCGGTCGACGAATTGTTTGCGCCGATTCCGGCGGAGTATCGCTTGAACCGCGACTTGAAGATTCCGCGGCAGATGGCCGAGTCGGAGATCGTCGACTATTTCCGCCAGCGTTCCAGCGAAAACGGCGAGCATTACACGAGTTTCCTGGGAGCAGGAGCTTACGCGCACTATCGTCCAGTCATCATTGATTCGCTGATCTCGCGCGGCGAGTTCCTAACTGCTTATACGCCGTATCAGGCCGAGATCTCGCAGGGCACGCTGCAATCGATCTTCGAATTTCAGACGATGATCTGCGAGCTGACGGGCATGGAAGTCGCGAATGCGTCGATGTATGACGGTTCCACTGCCGCGGCCGAAGCCGTGATGATGGCCGTTCGTCTTACCGGACGGCGGTCGGTGGTGGTGGCGCGCACTCTGCATCCGGAGTATCGCGAAGTGCTGGCGACTTACGCGACGCATCAAGGAATGCCGCTATCGGTCACGGGATTCGGCAGCGATGGGCGTTTGAATCTTGAGGAATTGCAGAAGGCGATTACAGCTGAGACTGCGTGTGTGCTGATCCAGTCGCCGAATTTCTTCGGCACGATTGAGGATGTTGCCGCGATTGCCGAGATCGCGCACAAGCATGGAGCGATGCTGGTGGTTTCGATTGCCGAAGCTGTTTCGTTGGGGATCGTTGAACCGCCGCGCGAAGCCGACGTCATCGCGATGGAAGCGCAGTCATTCGGCGTGCCGCTGGGATTCGGCGGTCCGTATTGCGGCGTGATCGCAACACGCGAAAAATACGTTCGGCAGATGCCGGGCCGTTTGGTCGGCCAGACCACCGACAAGCAAGGCCGGCGCGGATTCGTCCTGACTCTGGCCACGCGCGAACAGCACATTCGGCGGGAGAAAGCCACGTCGAATATCTGCACCAATCAGGCCCTGGTTGCGTTGATGGTCAACATTTTCATGACGGTTTATGGCAAGGTCGGGCTGAAAGAATTGGCCAAGCAGAATCTGGCAAAGGCGGCTTATGCCGCGGGGCAGTTTGCGAAGCACGGCAAAGTTCTGTTCGGCGAAGCGCCACGTTTTAATGAATTTGTGGTGACGACGAGTGAAGATCCGCATGCAATCAACGGTCGCTTGCTCGGCCACAAGATTGTCGGCGGATTGCCGTTGAAGAAATTTTATCCCGAGTTGGGGAATGCGGCGTTGTGGTGCTGTACGGAACTGACCACGCGGTCGGCGATCGACACTGCGGTCGGTTTGGTTGCGGAGAGTGAGCAATCAGTGCGGTCGGCGAAGGAAGAAGTGGAAGAGGTAGCGCGATGAAGCACAGGCATATTCGGCAAGAAGGAATTCATGTCGGGCCGTAACGCCTGCACGAGTTGTCGCGGCGATGGGAAGTGCTCGGAATGCGCTGGCACAGGCATCAACACACACCTGAATGAAGGTGAGCCGGCGTGCCGAAACTGTTCGGGCAATGGAGTGTGCCCGACGTGCCACGGGAGCGGCCGTGCTTTTTCGATGCAACCAGAAATATTGGATTTAGGTCTGAATAATTTATGAAGCACGAGACCCGCAAAGCCGCGCTCCAGGTCAATCAGAACGAGGGCTTGATCTTCGAGAAGTCGTCTCCCGGCAAAGCAGCGTGGAAGTTGCCGCCGCTTGATGTGCCGGAGGTCGATGCGGCACAGCTTCTCGGATCATCCGAACGAAAAGATTTAGGCAACATGCCGGAAGTGAGCGAGATCGAGATCATTCGCCACTTCACGCGTATGTCTACGTGGAATTACGCAATTGATTTGGGCATGTATCCGCTGGGCTCGTGCACCATGAAATACAACCCACGGGTAAACGAAGCGGTGGCGCGCGTCGAAGGCATTGCCAACGGGCATCCCTACCAGCCTGAGAAGATTTCACAGGGCGCGCTGCACATTCTAAAGGCGCTGAGTGAGCAGTTGATCGAGATCACCGGCATGGATGCGATCACGATGCAGCCCGCTGCCGGCGCGCATGGCGAGATGACCGGACTGCTGATGGTGCGCGCTTATCATCAATCGCAGGGAAATGCGCGCAAGAAAATTCTGATTCCGGACTCGGCTCACGGGACTAATCCCGCGACCGCCGCGATGGTGAATTATGCCGTCGAAAATTTGAAATCAGATTCGCGCGGCATGGTGGACATTGCAGCGCTCGAAGCGCAGATGAACGAAGACGTGGCTGCGCTGATGCTGACGAATCCGAACACTCTGGGAGTGTTCGAGCAGCAGATCCACAAGATCGCCGACATTCTGCACGCCAAGGGCGGCTTGCTCTACATGGACGGCGCGAACATGAATGCGCTGGTGGGCAAAGTGAGGCCGGGAGATTTCGGCGTCGACGTGATGCACTTGAACCTGCACAAGACTTTTTCCACTCCGCATGGCGGCGGCGGTCCGGGATCGGGGCCGGTGGCGATCAAGAAGATTCTCGAGCCGTTTGTGCCTGCGCCGGTTGTGATTACGAAATCCGACGGGACTCTGGGCTTCGATTACAACCGTCCGCAATCGGTGGGACGAGTGCGAGCCTTCTACGGAAATTTCGGAATGTTCGTTCGCGCGCTGGCCTACATTCAGGCCAACGGTCCCGACGGCCTACGTCAAACTACCGAAGATGCCGTACTCAACGCGAACTATATTCGCAAGGGACTCGAAGGAACGTACGATCTGCCCTACTCTACGCCTACGATGCACGAAGTAGTTTTCAGCGATAAGCTGCAGGCGAAAAAAGGCGTGCGCACTATGGACATCGCCAAGCGGCTGATCGATTATGGATTCCATCCTTACACGACGGCCTTTCCGCTGATTGTGCCGGGCGCGCTGATGATTGAGCCGACCGAGAGCGAGTCGAAAGAAGAGATGGACCTGTTTGTCGAGGCCATGAAGTCGATCGCAGAAGAAGTGGAAGAAGATCCACAGACGGTGCTCGACGCGCCGCATTCGACGCGGGTTTCGCGGCTGGATGAGACTGCGGCCGCTCGAAAGCCTGTTTTGCGGTGGAAACCGGCCAGCTAACTTTCACAGTGACTTTTGTGTTCCTTCCTCTGTGAGCCACAGTGTTCTCTGTGGTTAAATCCTTCTATTGCCCCTCGTAAAAAAAGCTGCGCCTGAAGTCACGGTAACCAATTCTCCGGGACTGTTTGCGTCTGCTGAAAAGCGCAACCCCCTCGCGTGCCTGCTGCTCGCTGTGGTCACGTTGGCGCTCTACAATCCGGTCAATCAGCATCCGTTTGTGAATTATGACGATGACCGCTACGTCACCGAGAATCCGCACATTCGACAAGGGCTGACTGCTGACACATTCACCTGGGCGTTGACATCGACCGAGCAGGCGAATTGGCATCCGCTGACGTGGATGTCTCACGCCCTCGACGTCTCGGTGTTTCGTATGAATCCTGCTGGACACCACTTCACCAGCATTCTGATTCATGCGGTGAATGTGATTCTTCTGTATCTGTTGCTGGTGTGGGCGACTGGGCGATTGGGCCCGAGTCTGTTTGTGGCGCTGCTATTTGCGGTTCATCCGATCAATGTTGAGTCGGTGGCGTGGGTGGCGGAACGGAAGAATGTTCTGTGCACGATGTTCTTCTTTCTTACGCTTTGGGCGTACGGATGGTATGCGCGAAACCCTGGGTGGAAGCGGTATCTGGCGGTAGGGGCGTTTTTTGCCGCCGGGCTGGCGTCGAAGCCGATGGTGATCACGTTGCCGTTTGTGCTGCTGCTGTTGGATTGGTGGCCGCTGCGTCGAGTTCAAGTTGCGAACTCCGATGGCGTGAGGCCGAAAAGTTCGTGGTCGCGACTGGTATTGGAGAAACTACCGCTGCTTGCGCTTTCTGCCGCGAGCGCCCTGATCACGATGCGGGCCCAGCAAGCGGGCGGAGCGGTCCGCACGACCGAGGAATTTTCGTTAGGAGTGCGCGCCGCCAACGCGATCTACGCCTACGCCATGTATCTGTGGAAGATCGTGTGGCCGGCGAAACTGGCGCCGTTATATCCGCACCCGGGGAATTCGCTGGCTGGTGGGCAGGTCGCTGTTGCCGCGTCCGTGCTGATTGCTATTTCTGCGTTCGTTCTGAAGTTTCGCAGGCGCCGTTATTTGCTGGTCGGCTGGCTTTGGTTTCTCGGCACGCTCGTTCCAGTCATCGGACTGGTGCAGGTCGGTGACGCCGCAATGGCTGACCGCTATGCGTACATCCCGTTGATCGGGATTTTCGTGATGATTGCCTTCGGCGCTGCTGATTTGTGGGAAAGCTTCTCATCAGAAAAGCGGCGACGTGTGTGGCTCGGAGTACCTGCAGCCGCGGTGCTCGTTGCTCTCGCGCTTGCCACACATCGGCAAATCGGCTACTGGCAGAGCAACTACGATTTGTGGACGCATACGCTGGTCGTCACCCGGAACAATTTCATCGCCGAAGATAATCTGGGCGGGGCGCTGATTCTTGAGGACAAGGAAGAGGAAGCGCATCCGCATTTCGAAGCGGCGGCTCGTATCAATCCACGCGATGCCATGAGCCGCAGTAATTTGGGGACTTATTTCGAAACGCATAATCGGATGCGCGAGGCAGTCGCGCAGTATAGGGCAGCGGTCGAGTTGACGTCGGACCCGATGCTGTTGGCACAGACTTATGCCAACATGGGTGCGGCGCAGCGGGCGCTCGGAGACGACGAGCCGGCGCGCGCGAGCTTCGATCAGTCGTTGCGCTTCAATCCCAACCAGTTCAACGCCTGGCTGGGCCTGGGGTTGCTGGCGCAGAAGCAGGGCAAGCTCGAAGAAGCTATCAGCGATTTGTCCAAGTCAGTCGAGACGCAGCCCACCGCGGAAGGTTACTTTGAACTTGGCCGCTCGTTCGCGCAGGCCGGACGCATCCCCGATGCGATCGCGGCTTACGAGCAAGCTTTAAAGCTTGCTCCCGATCCGGCTGCGCTCCAGCAAGCGATCGAGTCGCTCCAACAGCAGCAACGATGAGCTCGTGCCTGCCGAGCCCATCGTGATGCTTGGCAGCGGCTGAAGCCGACAACGTTCTTGCCGGGCATTGTTCTTGCCAAACCTGCGGCATCGCTGAAGCGATGCCCTGATACGAACCCTGCCCTGAGACGAACCTAATCGCTCGAATCTACTTTGCCGAGATATCCACCGATGCGCGCGTGGTTTCCCAGTCGATTTGCATGGTGCATCCCATGCCTGACTTCGCGTAGGAGATCGTAAAGTTCTCGAGCGGTGATGGCAACTTCGACACTTTCATGTCGACGCGGGCCAATTCGTCGCTCTCGTATTTATAGGGAATGCCCCACTCGCCGGTTTTCTTGTTTACGATCAGCGTCCACTTGTTGGCGGTGGGCACGGTGAAAATCGTGTAACTGCCGGCCGGGACCGCTTTCCCGCCCACCACCACGTCAGCGCTCGTAACGAATGTCGTCGCTTCGTTCGCGCCCGTGCGCCACACTTCGCCGAAGGGGACGAGGTCGCCGAAAATCTTGCGGCCTTTCATGCGCGGGCTGGAGTAATCGGTCTTGATGGATTTTCCTGCGCCGAGGTCGCATGACGCCGACGCGGCTGGGCTTGGCTTTCCGCCCTGACAAGCTGCGAAGACGCTGAGGGTGAGAATCAGTCCGGTGAGTAAGGCCACTTTCTTATGCATGGTTTCTCCTTTTGAGTGGGTGCCAAGAGTGTTGGACGTGCCAGAAGAGATTATGTCAGCGCCCCATTATGCCCTGCGCGCAGCCGCGTTTACAATCGAGCCTTTACAATCGAGCGTTTACAATCAACCCATGCCCGTATTCGAGGAAAAGCAGGAAGAGCTTGAGCATTACGAGACCATGATGGGCGTGCCGCGTGGCCGCCTTGCCGTGACCATGGACACGATTACCGATGCGATGGCGCTGGTCGGACAGCACGGAGTCTATTGCCAGAGCCAGCGCTGGCCCGGCAAGCCCGTCATGGACATCCAGATCATCATGAAAAGCCTGACCGACGCCAAAGAACTGATCCAGAGCGTGATGGAAGAGCTGAAGAAAAAAGCCTGAGTCTTTTCACCACGGAGACACGGAGAAACCGATCAATTCAATCGCTTCTGTTTTCTCTGCCCCTCTGTGTCTCTATGGTGAGTTCGGGTTAAGGTTTCACAGTTACCATCACCACACCGTGCGATGCGACGGCCGCTGAAAACTTGCCGGCCATCTTTCCTAAGTCTTTGTGCTGCCACAGGTCGCGCACGGCCGCGCTGAGATGTTCGGGATAACCCAGGTCTGACCAGTTCGCTGTGATTTCCTGTTCACTGCCGCCGCGGTTTAACAAGATCACCGCGCGGCTGCCGTCTTTGAGTTGCTTGGCCCACACTTCCAGATCGCCATTTTTCGCGACGCGCTCGCCTTCACGGCCCAAGGCATCCTGATCGACGGCAATTACTTCTTTGTTGGTCAGAATATCGTGAATCTCCGGGCGCATGTGCTGAAGGTCGTTGCCCGCGATCAGCGGCGCTGCCAAAAGCGCCCACAGACTGAAGTGCGTTTTGTATTCCTCGTCGGTCATGCCGCCGTTGCCGACTTCGAGCATGTCCGGATCGTTCCAGTGTCCCGGCCCGGCGTAGGATTGAAGCCCGATCTGCTGATCGAGAATCGCCAGCACGCCGTTCGAGCAGCAGGTTCCATCCGGCCATTTCTGCGAACCTCCCCATCGATCCTGGATATCGCCGGTGCTCCGCCACAGGTTTCCGCCAACCTCTTTGCCCCAGAGCCACGGCTTCGCGGTGCCCCATTCGCAAATGCTCAACACGATGGGGCGGCCAGAGGCATCGAGCGCCGCACGAATGTTGGCGTAAGACGCCCTCGCATCCTGCGTGCCGGTGTGGCACCAGTCATATTTCAGATAGTCAACACCCCACGCAGCGTATTGCACCGCATCTTGATATTCGTGGCCCAGGCCGCCGGGGCGTCCGGCGCAGGTCTGCGAGCCCGCGTCAGAGTAGACGCCGAATTTCAGTCCCAGCGCATGGATGTAGTCCCCGACGGCCTTCATGCCGTGAGGGAAGCGCTGCGGATCGACGACGATGTTGGCATTCGCGTCGCGGCTAACCTGCCAGCAATCGTCGATGTTGACGTAGACGTACCCCGCGTCTTTCATGCCCGACTTCACGACCGTGCCTGCCATGCCCTTGATCAAGTCTTCGCTTACGTTGCAGGCAAACTTGTTCCAGGAATTCCATCCCATGGGCGGGGTGAGCGCGAGATTGGCGGAGGGAGAGGAGTTTTCCTGAGCGGCAAGGGCGGCGACGAGTAGAACGCAGCAAAAGATGGTTGCGAAGAAACGTCTCAGTTTCATGCAGACGTTTTTATCAGAACTGCCGCGAGATTGAAACCAGAAGATGAGGCTCGTTTTGCATTTCTGATGGCGTCTCCGCTGCGACGCCGTGTGCCACGGGAGATCCCTCGGCCCGCTGGTAATAACGCGGGCTCTTCGGGATGACGCCTTTTGAGATTCGGAGTTCAAACCAGAAGATGAGCCGATGGGGCGGGCGCGATCCGATTTACAATACCGAGTCCATCTTTCTTTCTGTCGCGGGAGAACATTCATGTCCAAAATTGGCCGTGCGTGGTTGATTGCGTGCTTTCTGTCCATCAGCAGTGCGTCTCTTGCGGCTGAACCTGCGGCTAGTCCGGTCGGGATTTTTGAAAGCCACGGCGACGTGGGGACGATCCTGCATGCGGGTGCGGTCGACTACGACAAGGGCGCGCAGGCTTACACCATCAGCGCCAGCGGCGAGAACATGTGGATGGGCGTGGATGCCTTTCAGTTTGCGTGGAAGAAGATGTCGGGCGATGTCTCGCTCGGGGCCGACATTTCGTTTCTCACGATGACGGGGAATCCGCATAAGAAAGCGGTCTTGATTCTGCGGCAAAGCCTTGACGCGGATTCGGTGTATGCCGACGTTGCCCTGCATGCCAGCGGCATGACCTCGCTGCAGTTCCGGGACGAGAAAGGCGGGCTGACGCAGGAGATCGAGTCAAAGATTTCGGCGCCGAAGCGGCTAAGGATCGTTCGACGCGGCGAATACGTTTATTTTGCTTTGTCGGCGGATGCCGGCGAGCCTGCACTGGCCGGAGGATGGCACAAGCTTGCGCTGCGTGGCGAATTCTATGTGGGTATCGGAATGTGCTCACACGACAAAGATGTGGTCGAGAAGGCTGTTTTTTCGCACGTTGAGTTAAAGCAACTGGCTTCGAGTGCCGCCGAAAAGCCGGTTCTTTACAGCATGCTGGAGACGGTTCCGGTCGCTTCGATTGACCGGCGCGTGGAATATATATCCGAGGGGCGATTGGAAGCGCCAAACTGGACACGAGACGGCAGCGCATTTCTTTTTAATCGCGACGGCCACATCGAACGGCTTCCGGTCGAAGGCGGAAAGCCTGCCGTCATCGATACCGGCTTTGCGAACCGTTGCAATAACGATCACGGCATTTCTCCGGATGAAACGCAAATCGCGATCAGCGACAATTCGCAGGAAGATCACAATTCGCTCGTCTATATCGTCACCCTCGCTGGGGGAAATCCGCGGCGCATCACGCAGAAGTCGCCATCGTATTGGCATGGCTGGTCGCCGGATGGGAAGACCCTGGCGTTCGTCGGCCAACGCAACGGAGATTTCGATATCTACACGATTCCTGCGTCGGGCGGCGAAGAGACGCGCCTTACTACCGCCAAAGGGCTCGACGACGGTCCCGAATATTCTCCCGACGGCGGATACATTTACTTCAACTCCGAGCGTACCGGCCACATGCAGATCTGGCGCATGAAGGCCGATGGCAGCGAGCAGGAGCAGGTCTTCGCCGACGATTTCAACAACTGGTTCCCGCACATTTCACCGGACGGGAATTGGATGATATTTCTGACCTATGAAGCTGACGTGAAGGGGCATCCAGAGAATAAGGACGTGATGCTGCGGCTGATGTCGCTTACCGACAAGAAGATTGCGGTGCTGGCGAAGTTGTTTGGAGGGCAGGGGACGATCAATGTTCCGTCCTGGTCGCCGGATAGCAAGCGGGTGGCGTTCGTGAGCTACGCGCTAGTTCCGCCGGAGAATGCGGGCGGGAAGAAATAATTGCTCGGATCCGACGGGATCAAGGCGCATTTCCTATCTACCGTCCGACCTTCTCGTCGAAGAACTTTGCCATCAACTCCAGGGCTTCTTTGGTTTCGGGCAATTGGAAGTGATACCAGAAGGCGTGCGGCAGAGCGTCGAATACGACAAGTTGCGCGTCGACTCCGTCGCGGAGCAGAGCGCGGTGAAAGTTCGCCGTGTCGTTGAGCAAAATGTCGCGTGTGCTGGTAACCAGCAAGCTCGGCGGCATGCCGTGGAGATCGGCGAACAGGGGCGATAGCATGGGATCTTTGCGGTCTGTCTTGCCCACGTATTGATCGTCCGGCAGATGGTTCGGATCGACCGGCTTCATCTCGCCTGGGAACCCATTGAGGGTGAACAACTGCCGAGACTCGCTGGGACGGCTGAAATCGGCGAGGCCCGAAAAAATCCCCAGCGCCGCCGGCAGCGGCAACGCCAGTTGCTTGAGCTTCACCGCAACTTCGCAAGTCAGGATCGCTCCCGCTGAAGTGCCGAAAATCCCGATGCTCATCGGTTTGTAAGTCTTGAGAAGTTCTTTGTAAACGGCGACCACGTCGTCGACGGCGGCGGGAAAGGGATTCTCCGGAGCGAGGCGATAATACACCGAAACTACTTTTGTTTTCGCCAGGTTCGCGATCGGAATGCCTTCAATCAAAGAGCCGGAATCGGAGTTAAATCCGCCGCCGTGCAGGTTGACGAGCACGCGGTTGCGATTGGCTTCGGGCATCGCAAGAGGCGTGATGATGTCGGTGCGTACTCCAGCGATCGTGGTCTCGTCCACCTTGGCGGGATAATATTTGCGGGCTTCGGCGGTGCCGAACTTTCGCCAGGCATCGGTTCCCGCCCGCCGGTCAGCGAGAGACTCGGAACCGCCTTTCTGGGTTGTAAGTGAAGCCAGCCACTGCTGCGCCTCCGGACTGATAGTCGTGGGCATTGGCACTACGCGAGTCAGGTGCGCAGTGCCGTCGGCGTCGAACGTCGCCGAGTCTTGCGGCGCAGGCGGAGCGGACTGGGCGAGCGCCGACTCTGCGAATGCGGCAAGGAGGATAAGTACGCAGGTTTTCATCGGACCATTTGTATCAGAATCGTGGGTTGGTCGCGGGCGGGAATTTACTAACTCGATACATTTCCGGCAATCGAACGCCGGTGAATCTCACCGCCGAGATCGCGGTCAACATTCCTAAAACTTCTTTTCAAAATCGGCAAAAGCAGCCTCGAGCTTCCACTGTTCGCGAGCGCGTTCATTGACTTCAAGAAACTTTGCGCATGTTGCCGATGGCCGCTCCGCGCCGATGGCGTTTGCCGCACACGCGTGCACCGGGAGGAAAGATCCCTTGGTGCTCGCCCACAGGCTTTCTCCGGGCAGGAAGCTGTGCACGAGACTTTGCCGCGTCATACGCTTTAGTTCTGTGTAAGGCAGGCGATAGCCTTCCACCGCGCGTAGGTATTCGTGGGTCATGTCGGAGCGGGCTACGCCTTCGTCGTCGGTGGAAAGGGCGACCGGGACGCCGTACTTCATATAGATCGGCAGGGGATGGTCGTTGTCGCTCACGCCCAGGATCTGATCGTTTGAAGTCAAGTTAATTTCGACCAGTACATTGCGCGCAGCCATCTCTTTCAGAAGACTCGTGGCATCTTTTTCCAGCATGACATCGACGCCGTGGCCGATGCGCTCGGCGTGGCCGCGCTCGACGGATTCGCGAATGTGGTAGGTGAGATCTTCAGGCTTTACCAGGCCTTCTACGATTTCGCCCGCATGCAGGCTGATGTGAACTTTGGGACAGACGCCGTGCAGATAATCGAGCATGGCCATGTGTTCGTGAAAATCATGAATCGGGACATACCAATCCTCGGGCATGACCAGATTCAATCCCACAAAATGCGGATCGGTGGACGCAAGTTCAAAGCCGAGCAGGATCTGCGCGAAGACGGCTTCGTGCGGCAAGCCACGCAGCACTTGATAAAGATATCGGACTGAAACGCTGCATCCCGGCTCGGCATTCGGTGTGCCGCACTTGAGCTCGGAGCGGGCTCGCGCATCGTCTTCAGCGAGAGTCTTGCTGGTCGCAGCGGCAATGTCCTTTATGCCGCCAGTGAGCAACGTTTCGCGCATCTTCGCGAAGTCCGCTTCCCATCCCAACTTCATGCCGAGTGCAGGCGCAGCGCCTCCGTCGGCGGTGTGCATGAATTCGATGTATTGCAAATGTTCCATCGCAGCGCGATTGATCACGGTCGCGACCGACTCGGCGGTGTGGTTGTGCGAAGTCAGTCCAAATTTGTCGAAGGTGGCGAAGAAATGATCGTGGCCGGATTCGTCGCCCGGACGCCAGTTGCGCATCGACCAGGCATCGATGATTTGGTTGTAGAGAATGTGATCGTCGTAAGCGCAGCGTACCGCGGGTTTGGCCGTGTATTTCTCGCAGGAGTCGCAGGGCGCGCCGAGCAGCTTCGAGGTGGTGCGATCGACGCAGAAATTGTCGAAGGAGGCGAAGTCGATCAGATCTTCGGCATACGTTGCGCCGCTGAGATGGTTGTGGAGATCGCCGCCCTTGGGCATGTCGTGCAGGAAAGCCAGCAGCAGCGGCGGCTGTTGGCGCACCGAATCGAAATAGCGGGAGGTTTTCTGCTCCGGCGTCTGCGCCAAGGCCAAAGGGCCGGACAAGAACATCATCAGATAGCCTAAGGCCGTTATCCGCAACCGTAGTTTCAGTATCACAAGTCGCCCTCCACAAGCTCGGGTAGGAAATTGTAACGTGCTTCACCTCGGCGCAACGAAGTTCAAACATCGGTTGCTCACCACCAAAAAAGCGGCACGTCTAATCTTCACATTGTCGCGGCTTGCGTTCGCTCTGCAATTCCCAGGTCGTGACGGTATCTGCCGTTCTTCCGGCAGCAAAAAAGGAGATCTTCCATGCGTCGAGTTTCCCTGCTCGTTTTGCTCTCAAGCCTATTGCTCGCTGCCAGTCTGAGCCCCGCGCAAACTGCTACCGGCGAGACCCTTATGCTGGATCTGCCTCGAGCCAGCCAGCATGCGCTGGTGAGCCAGCGGATCGGCCTTACTGACATCACCATTAACTATCACCGGCCGCTCGCCAATGGCCGTCAGGTCTGGGGCAAACTCGTTCCCTACGGCCAGGTTTGGCGCGCCGGAGCCAACGAAAATACCGTCATCACCTTTACCGATCCAGTGACCATCGAAGGGCAGCCGCTCGACAAGGGGACCTATGGTTTGCACATGATTCCGGGCGAGAGTCAGTGGACCGTGATCTTCTCGAAAGACTACAAAGACTGGGGAAGCTTCAGTTACAAGCAGGAAGACGATGCTCTGCGAGTGAATGTAAAACCGCAGAATGGTGAAATGCACGATGCTCTCGCCTACGATTTTGACGACGTGAAGGCTAACTCCACCATGGTCACGCTGCGCTGGGAAAAAGTGGCAGTGCCGTTCAAAGTTGAAGTGAAAGTGAACGATCTAGTGACCGCGAGCATTCACCGCCAATTGCATGGACTCAACCAGTATTACTGGGAGGGTTGGGACGACGCGGCCGGATACTTCCTGGCCAACAAGATCAATCTGGATGAGGCGCTGAAGGATGAGGATCAATCGATCCAGGTGGAAGAGCGCTATGACAATCTGCTCAGCAAGGCGAACATTCTGGACGCGCTTGGGCGCAAAGAAGACGCCAAGGTCTTCCGGGCGAACGCGCTGGAAAAGGCCAACGCGCTGCAACTTTATGTTTACGGACGGCAGTTGCAGGGAGAAAAGAAGCAGGACGAGGCGCTCGCCATGTACCGCGCCAATGCGAAGAAATATCCGGAACACTGGACTTCGCATCTGGGAATGGCCCGCGTTTACAGTGCTCAGGGAGACTTCGACAATGCGGTGAAGGAAGTGAAGCTTTCGCTGAGCGGCGCTCCGGATGCCAACAAGTCGAGCCTGGAAAATTATGTGAAGCGGTTGCAGTCGAAGGATGACATAAACCGCTGACCGGATGATGCACGGAAGGAAGAGGGCCAGCAGCGAGCTGGCCCTTTAGTTGAACGCTGGCGCCTTGACTACTGAGGCGTCAGCAGGAAGCCGTGGGTCTTGCCGTTGACGGTGCCTTGTCCGACGATCTGCCCGGCGTTGTTGATTCCGTTGGCGGTGATCAGCACCCAGCCTGTACCAGCGGGAATCAGCTTATTCAGGTCTTTGATTTTGCCTCCGCTGTAGACAAAGGCATGATAGGTGCCGGCAAACGTTGATTGTCCGACCACGACTCCAGAATCGTTGATGGCGAATCCCCAGACGCTACTGAAGGCGCCGGCAAAGGTGCCAAGATCGTGCAGAGGAGCTCGCGGTCCGTTCGCGATGAAGCCGTGAGCGCTTCTATTTTTTGTATAGGCGAGGCCGGTGATTTGACCTTTGTTGTTGATGGCATAACCCTGGCTCCACGGACCGCCGAGGGTGCCAACTTTCTGCATGGTTCCGTTGCTCCACACGAACCCGAAGAAATTACCGGTTGCATCGTAAGAGGTGCCGACAACCGCGCCGGAATTGTTGATGCCCTGAGCGCTGTTCCACCAGTTATTGCCGCTTGATCCCAGGGTACCGAGATCGAGCATCTGGCCGCCGCTGTAAAGAAAGGGATGATTTTCGCCTTTGGATGTGACCGCGGAACCCACGACCTGCCCCGCATCGTTGATGGCATACGCGACAGCCGAGCCACCGCCGAGATCGCCGATGTTGGTTAGCGTACTCCCGCTCGATACAAAAGCACGATAAGTACCGGTAGAGTCGGTGGAGTATCCGGCGACGGCACCGGAAGAGTTGATGCCATTACCGATTCCCGTATTTCCGCCCAGCGTACCGAGATTATTGAGTGTGCCGCTGCTGTAGAGAAAAACATTGGCCGTGCTGCTGGAACTGTAGGCGAAGCCCGTGATCTGAGCGGTTGCATTGATGGCGCGGGCTCCGGTGGAAGCGCCTCCGGGCAATGTGCCGAGGTCGGTGACGGTATAGGTTTGGGCGGCGCAGGTTGCGGCGGCCAAGATCGCGAGGCAAGTAAGGCGGAACTTCATGCTGGTCTCCTTGGCGGACATGAGAATCTTTCCACGATTGGGGAAGGGAAGTTGTCAGAGAAATGTCAAAGTTGTGAAAGCGGTGTAAGGACTTCGACCGGGCGGGGCTGTGGTGGGCCGCCGATCTTGGCTCGGCATGGACGGGCGAGGGCGCCCGTCCTCACACAAACTTTCCTTCACGCAACTTAGTCCACCGATTCAGTCCAGCTTACGACTCGTTTTTCGCGGCTGCTTTTGTGGGCCAACAGGACTCCGCGCATGGTGCGGAGAGCCTGCTCGGGAGTTACTTCGAGCGGTGTGCGTTTTTCGATGGCGTCGCGAACGTTGGCGTAGAAGCCGCGGTAGTCGCCGACTTCGGTCTTAACTCTGCGCGTCTCGCCATTGACCAGGCTCAGGGTTCCCCAGAGTTCGGTCTTGTCTTGTCCCCAATCCGCTCCCCAATTCAGACCGTCGGGGCAGTTCTCGCTGCGCAGAATTTCTTCTTGGGGATCCATGCCGTACTTGATGAATGATCCGGCGGTGCCATGCATAAGGGCACTGGGTCCGGGAGCGAAGGCCAAAATTCTTGCGCGCAAGATGGCGCGGGTCCGCGGGTACTCCATGTAGACGTCGAAAGCGTCGTCAACCTGAGAAGATTTCCGCTGGCTAAATGCGGACGCCCAAATCGACTGCGGCTCTCCGAACAATACCAGCGCTCCGTCGATCAGGTGCGGGCCGAGATCCCATAAAACGCCGGCTGCCGCCTGATCCGGCTGCTCGCGCCAGGCGTTGGGCTTGACTTCGAGCCGGAAGCGGTCGAAACGCGCTTCATATTCGGCGATCTCGCCCAGAGTGCCCTCCGCGACCAGCTTTTTCAGGGTAAGAAATCCTCCGTCCCAGCGGCGGTCTTGATAGACCGACAGAAGGCGGCCGCGTTCCGCGGCGAGCTTGACCAGTTGTTCGGCTTCGGCGAATGTCGGGGTGAAAGGCTTGTCGACGACTACGTCGCGGCCGGCTTCGAGCGCAGCTTTGGCATAAGAAAAATGCGAATTGTTGGGCGTAGCGACGACGATCAATCCGATTGACTTGTCGGAGAGCATCTCGTCGAGATTGCGCGCGACGCGGACCTCAGGATATCTTTTCTGCGCATTCGAGCCGTGCCGTTCGAGGATGCATGCCAGTTCCATCCCCTTAACCCCACGAATCATGGGAGCATGAAAGGCCTGTCCTGCTAATCCAAATCCGATGAGTCCAACTCGCACCATAGATTGCCTTCTTTCGTTCTGACCTACTGCGATAGTTTTGACGGCTAACTGGCCGGGCAAATGTTCGCGGGTGGCGGATCGTTTGCCGCAAACTATCCCAATGTTAACGATCTTTCAATCGCCGCACGAATTTTAGACCCGACCATACCTCTGATACCGCGCAGACCTTCACGTCGACTAAGCCTGCAGCGAGCCCGATTTCGCGCACGACATTTTCGTCGAGATCGGTTTTTACGCCGGAACTTTTCTTGGGCCAGCTTACCCATAACATTGCGGCCGGAGTCAGAACCTTGGCGACGCGGGCGAATTTCGCATTCAGGTCGGCGGCCACAGTTGCGAATATCATGGCGAAGTCGATCGGAGCGGCAGCCTTCGAGATCACCTCGCATTGATCGAGAGACGGGCTCAGCTCCGCGTGGATTTCCGGCGGAAGATTTACGAAAAAGGCACGAAGGCCGGCTTTGATTCCCAGCTTCTTTGGAAGCGGCGTGCCGGAATATCCAGGCATAGACTATTGGGCGGCGGGCGCGAAGTAGCCGCGGCGAGCGCGTACGAAAAGATTCTTGCGGTCGTTGGCCACGATTTCGATGGTGCGGTAATGCCCGTCGGACTTGAAATCAGCGGGCTTGTATGAGACCGCATATTGGCTGCGAAGTTCGTTCTGAATCTCAGCGAAGGCGTTGGCCACGTCGCGGATTTGAAAAGGGAAAAATGCGCGACCGCCGGTGGCCTCGGCGATCCTTTGCAGGATTTTGTCTCCAGGTCCCTTGGTGCCGCTGATGTTCGTGCTGATGGTGTAAACAATCGCTTCGGCGCGCTGCGCCATTTCGATCGCCTCTTCCCGGGTCACGTGGCTCAAATTGTCTTCGCCGTCGCTGAGAACGATGAGCGCGCGCCGGTTTTGCGGGGCCTTGGAAGCTTTCATCAATTTGTCGCGGCAGGCGAAATAGATGGCGTCGAACATTGCAGTACCGCCGCCGGGGCGGAGTTCGTGCACGCCGTGTGCCAGCAGTTCGCTGTCATCGGTGAAGTCCTGCGTGACCTCGGGAGTGGCGTCGAATCCGACGACGAACGCGTGGTCATAGTGCTTGCGGATCGTCTGATTCAGAAACTCAATCGCGGATTCCTGCTCGAACTTGAAGCGGTCGCGAACCGAGTTGCTGGCGTCAATCAATAATCCCGCCTGCAGTGGAAGATTCGTCTCGGAGTGGAAGCTGCGGACCTCTTCCGCGGGCTTCTTGTCGTCGACGAAGCGGAAATCAGTTTGCTTGAGGTCGGTAATGTGCCGGCCGTGCTTGTCGGTCACGGTGAACACGACGTTCACTTCGTTGATGACGGAACGGAGTGTGGTGAGGCCCTCATCGGCTGGTGGCTTGCTGTCATCGGGTTTCGCGGCTTGAGGAACGGAAGTCTGAGGCTGCGCCTCTTGTGTGGTGGAAGGCGTTGTGGCGGACGGCGTTGTGGCAGAAGGCGGCGCTGCCGGAGCGGGATCAGTAGTCTGCGCCGTCGCAGCAACCGCGAGCATTACCAGCGATACGCAAACGCTCTTCGCGAGAGATTTTACAGGGGGCTTATGCATCTCGGTGACATTATAGACCGGAGCCTCGAAATCAGGCGTGTGACCGTGCATCCAGGGTTTCAAGAAAATTGCTCAGTTCCGGCGGCAGCGGACTTTGCAGTGCGATCTTTTTTCCGGTTCGAGGATGGAGGAATTCCAGCGCCGAGGCATGGAGAAAATTGCGCGACAGGGAAATTCTGTCGGCGTCATTGGATGCTGCGTTTGCCTTCTTCTTACTGCGCACCCTTTGCCCGCCGGCGATCATCTCCCTGGGAGCGCCGTAAAGCCAGTCTCCAACGATAGGATGGCCCATCGACGACAAGTGAACCCGAATCTGATGGGTTCTGCCGGTGTCGATTTTGACTTCCAGGAGAGTAAATCCTCCGAAGGTGGTGTCCAGGCGTCGCACTGCGTGATAGTGGGATATGGCGGTGCGTCCGCCCGCGAGTCGCGTGGTCATGCGGATGCGGCGAACGGGATCGCGAGCGATGCTCTTCGAGATAGTTCCCCGCTCCTGCGTCACTGCTCCGTGAACCAGTGCCACATACGTCTTCTTGACCTCGCGGCTGGCGAACTGCTCCGCCAATTTGCGGTGGGCGTTATCGTTCCGGGCGACGATAATCAGCCCGCTGGTTTCTTTGTCCAGACGATGAACAATGCCGGGACGCGTCTCGCCGCCCACACCCGAGAGAGTGGAGAAATGGTGGAGCAGAGCATTCACCAGCGTCCCGCGATTGCGTGCCTCTTCGGTCGCGCCGGCTCCCATATGCACCATCATCCCGGCGGGCTTGTTGATCACGGCGACATTGTCGTCTTCGTAGAGGATATCCAGAGCAATATCTTCGGCGATCCCTCGCAGTGCGGGGCGCTGAACATCGTTCACCACGCTGAGACGCTCGCCCCCTCGCAGTTTCAGAGAAGTTTTGGTGGGAGCGTCGTCGAGCTGAATTTTGTTTTCGCGGATCAGTTCCTGCACCCTCGCCCGGCTGACGTCGAGCTGTGCGGTAAGAAAGCGATCAAGACGTTCCCCCGCGGCCTCGGCGGGAACAACGATCACGCTGGGAAAGGACGCGGGCATTTTCGGGATGCGGCGAAGTCTGAATCTTAAACCACGAAGGCCACGCAGTATCACGAAGGAATTCTTCGTGTTACTTTGTGACCTTTTTGGATCGAAGTCTTGTTCTGGCCTAAATTCTTGGGGCCGACTTTACTGCACCGCGGGGCTTTCTTCCTCCGGCTCCGGAGCTCCGTGGCGCCGCAACAACTGCGGCAGATTCTGCGAGAAAGCCGAACGCGGCAACACCATGTCGCAACCAACTTCGTGAGCCTTTTGTTTCAGGTCGCCCTGTACGTGCGAGAGAAATCCGATAATCGAAGTCCCCTTTTTCAGTTTCGTCTTTAACTTGGGGATCAGGGTGAGCGGCTTCACGCTGGCGTTGTTGAGATCGAAGATGATCAGCGACGGTTTCTCTTCCCCGTTCTGATGCATGCGTTCCATCAACTCTTTGTCGCTCTTCACGAACTCGACCTTCACATTCAGCTTGCGCGCCGTCTCCTGAATCTTAGCCATGAAAAAGAGGTCGTCGATAAAGGCGAAAATTCTGGAGTGCGCATCTTCGGGCTGCGCGGGTAGAGGATCCGGCTCAGGCTGGGGATACTGGGTCGCAAAGCCGGGACGCTGCCGGCCGCCTTTGTGGCCGTTGTTGTTGCTGCCCATGGTGGCACGGTAGCTGTGATCCATTGGAGCGGTGTAGATGCCGTCCTGGTTTTGGCGGGTCTGGCCCTGTCCGGGACGTTGGCCGCGCTGGTTCGAAGGCCTGCGGCTGCGTCGCCTTCGATTTCTTCCTCCGCCGCCACCGGCGGGTCTTCCTGGTCCTGCGTTCATATTCCTCACAAGCTGGTTTCGCACCAACTATAGACTTACAGAATTTAACAGCGCATGAAAGCGCTCTCTCAGCCAGTCTCGCAGAGCTGGGCTTGGGGACAGGGCCCTCGCATCTTCGCAATACAGATTAGGGCTGGACACACTCTGGAACAAAACTCCACTTTTGAAACGGTCTCAACTCCACAACCATCCAAACTTTAAGTTAGCGGGTTTCCGTTTTCGGATCCGTTAGCGTCGCCTCGGAACGGCTTACGCGGAAGGCCTTCGCGGGAACGAGGCCTAATGAGAACAAGATGATGGTACTCGTCCCGGCTCTGCCGCGCAAGTGGCAAACCTGCGATCTTTTGCACAGGAGGGTATTATTCTTTAGTTTTTGGGCGCGATGAGTTCGGGATTCGAGCTCCTTAGCCCCCGGTCGAAACCTGCCGTGCCCACTGCTGTGCCTGCCAGTAGATACCGGCGACCGCCTCCGGATCGAGCTTCATGCTCTGGGAAAGGTCTCTGGCCGATTCCCACTCGCCGCTTTCATGGGCCAGCATGAGCTGAAATACAGGGCGCAAAATTCCCGGCTGGCCCAGTAAAACGTTTCTGGTTTCGCGATCGAGCGGCAGTTTGTCCAGCACGGTTTCCATGGTGGTGTCGAGCATGGCATCGATAAGCGACAGCAGGCCGACCAGGAATAAGTCGGACTCGCCGTGAGGGACGCGAGTAGATAGTAGTTCTCCGAAGCGGGCGCGGACCAAGGCAGACAACACAAGATCGCTGGGTTTGTCTTGCCCGGCACTGACGGCCGCGACCAGCCGCACCCAGCGGCGCACCTCTCGTTCACCCAGGATGGAGAGCGCATGGCGGACGGAGTGGATCTCACTCTTGAAGCCGAAGGAAGCCGAATTCAGATAGCGGAGAAGGCGGTAGCAGACCGAGGCCTCGCCCTTGATGATCCGCTCAAGGGCAGCGACATCAAGATCGGGTTGGGAGACAGCCTGAAGCATGCGCAGAAAGTTCAGATGGTTTGCTGGCATGTCGCGCGTGGTGACCAACTCGGGCTGGCGAAAGAAATATCCCTGAAAATAAACAAACCCCTGTTCACGGGATTCGGCGAGTTCGCTTTGCGTTTCTACTTTTTCTGCCAGCATCCGGCACCGCCGAAGCTCCGGGTTCTTGATCAGAGCCGCTCGCTGCTCCAGCGTGGTCAACCTCACATCTACCTTGATGATGTCCGCCAGGTCGGCCAAGGACACACGCGGATCGTGCGGCATGTAGTCGTCCAGTGCGATCATGTAACCAGCTTCTTTCAGATGGCGGCAGGCGGCGGCGACATCGGGGTCGGCGGGCACGGTTTCGAGAATTTCGACGACCGTTGACTGCGACGGCAGCAACGTGACCAAGCCTTTGATCAGCGTGTCTTTGGTGCAGTTTACGAATGCGCGCCGGCCGTCGCAGAGAACTTCGAGGCCCATCAAAAGCGAACTGTCCAAGGTCGAGCGCGACGCCTCGTCGGCATCTTTCGCGCAGAATACGTTCTGAATACCATCGCGGAATAAGAGCTCGTAGCCGAAGACTTTCTCGTCCCGGTCGACAATCGGCTGCCGCGCCACGTAGCGCAGGGCATTCGATTGGTCGAGGGCTGGAGCCTGCGCGGCGGTGTCCTTCACGTAACTGTCTATCGGCAAAGAAAGAGGAAACCTGAAGTGGCTATGACCCCGGTTTGACGCGAGCCGTTTCAGGAAATCTTAATTCGGTCTCAGAGACTACGGATTCGTTTTGTGCAGGGAATTAGCGGGGTTAAGGTGGTCAGCGGATGACGTGAATGCGAACGCCCACTTTCAGACTCTTCCAGGATCGGTCTGCCGTGTAGACGGGAGCATGCAACGATAGCGCGAGGGCCAGGCAAGCGCGGTCCCCAAGAGAAAGACCGAGAGACCGGGTCTGGGCAACCAGGCTGCCCGCAGTCTTGGCCTGTTCATCGTCGAAGGGGACCGAATCGTGAATTGGACTTAGGGCGACCAGCCACGCATCGTCCGGGCGGATGCCCCGACCGACGAGTTTGCTCTGAACCTCGGCCAGATTCACAGTGCTGCACACCGCTTCGCTCAGCAGGCTGGCGGATAGTTGCTCGGCTCCGGGTTCCTGGTTCAGCACAGCCATCAGAGCCGACGCGTCAAGCACCGCGCTACTCACGTTTCGCCGCTTCGCGCCGCTCGGCGATCAGTTCGTCCACCAGCGACGTGCCGGGCTTGACGAACTTGCGGACGAGGCGCTGCGCCCGTTCGATTCGACGTTTCAGGGTGATGATCCGCAATTCGTCATCTTCCACGCGCAACACAATCACGTCGCCGGCGTTGATCCCGAGCGCTTTGCGGAAAGGCGCGGGGATGACGACACGGCCGTTCTCGTTTACTTTCAGTCGGGCTTCTTTGGCGATGACACCTTCCGTTGTTAATGACATAAACGTAGTATATGCCACAGCCACAGAATATGACAGAGAGCCCGCTCTTTGGTTCCTACCCTGGAGGCCATGCCAAGTCGCGACCGCCCAGCAGGTGAACGTGAAGGTGAAATACAGATTGCCCAGCGCCAGGTCCTACGTTTAGAACGGTACGATAACCCTGCTCGAGATTGCGATCACGCGCGATCTGAGCTGCCGCCAGGTGGCATCGGCCAATTGTTTCGGCATCACCGGCCCGGGCTTCGTGAAGTCCGGAGAAATGCCGCTTGGGAACGATGAGCACATGAGTGGGCGCCTTTGGACTGATGTCTTCGAAGGCGTAAACATGGTCATCTTCGTAAATCTTCCGGGAGGGAATTTCCCCGGCAACGATGCGGCAGAAAAGGCAGTTGGAATCGATCATGCTGTATCACCCGCTGTAGCAACCGAAGAACAATAACATCTGGAGAGAAGGCCTGTCAGCCACGGGTAAGCTAGTCCAACCGCACTAAGAAGACCCCGCCTTCCTTCGTTGTAGTCTCTGCGGCTAGCTTTTGTGCGCGCGAATGCTCGTCCTCAAGCACACGGACGCGAACCCACCAATCTCCCGCTGGACTCGCGAAATGAGTCACCTTAGCGGTGCGATAGCGGCGGGTGAGATGGTCAGCTAGTTTCGCGGCGCCGTTTTCGTCAGCGAATCCGCCGATCTGCACCGCCCACTTTCCAGCGGCACTCGCTGACCCCGGCGTCTGCATCAATTCCACTCGCACTTCCGCCACTCCAGGCCGCCAAACGTCAAGCTTCTTGGCGGCGGCGAGCGAAAGATCGAGAACGCGGCCTTTGATGAACGGTCCGCGATCGGTAATGCGAACCAGCGCGCTTTGGCCGGTCTTCACATTCGTGACGCGCACAATCGAGCCCAGGGGAAAAGTTCGATGCGCCGCTGTCATGGCGTGCATGTTATAGACTTCGCCGTTCGATCCGCGACGGTTGTGATAAGGAGGACCATACCAACTGGCGAGACCAACCTCGGTGGTGACGGGCCGGGCGTTGAGAGGGAGGGTTGGCTCGGCGAGATCGGCATCGGAAGGACTGGAAGTACCTTCGCCTGCTCGCGATTCGGAGGGCTTCATTGCCGGGGCCGGTTCATTCTCTTCGCTGCCGGCCACTGCAGGCGGTGGTTCGGGAACGTCGACGTGCGCCTGCCTGGGATGTCCGCAAGAGCTGAGTAGAAGGGCCGCGAGAATCAGAATCAGGATCATAAGAACGCTGGAGCTACGTCCTATGGTGCTGAAATCGGCTACTTGCGTTGGTGCTGTTCCATGTAATCGGCGAATTCGGCCAGCTTTTCCGACGCGACGCGCAGAGCCTTGGTGGAATGCTGCCGCACCGAGGGGACAACCTCGTCGTTCAAATACTTGATGAACTCGGGGATCTCTTTTTCGAGGCGCTCGGCGGGTTCGCCGATAGTCTGACCGACTCTTGCGGACGTTTCTTCCACTTTACGGTTGAAATCGCTCATGGGGTTCCTCGACGACCGTTCAAGAAAAATCTGTTCAAGCTCTCTCTCGCTCCTGGCCAAGCTACTGCCGGGCCGTGCTGACGGTTCGCACTGGAATCGTCTTCGCTCCCGGCCGCAGCCACCAGATAAATCCGCCGGCGATTACTAATCCAATCGATATCAACTGCGTACCCGTCATCGCCCCACCGAAGACTGATCCTCGGCCGGGGTCATCGCGCAGATACTCCAGAAAGAAGCGGGCGACGCCGTAGATGAACATGAAAGCGCCGAAGACTTGTCCTTCGAACTTGCGGTGTTTGAGCATCCACATCAGCAAGAAGAAATTTGCCAGTTCGACTGCCGACTCGAAAAGTTGCGTCGGCTCCAGGGGGACGTTGAGCGGCGTGCCCGTGATTTCATGCGCCAGCGGATTGCGAAAGACAACTCCCCAGAAATGATGGGTTTCTTTTCCGTAGCAGCAGCCTGCGGCGAAGCATCCGATTCGTCCGATGGCGTGTCCTAGCGCCAGTCCCGGCGCGAACGCATCACAGGTTCCGAGCGCCGGCATCGAGTGCCGACGAACATACCATGCCGCCGCTACAAGTGCGGCCAGCAATCCGCCGGAGAAGACTCCTCCTGCCTGTAAGGTCGCCACGCTGAAAATCTCGCGTGCATGGGTCGAGTAATATCCCCAGTCGTTAATGATGTAGAGAAGTTTGGAGCCTGCGATTCCGCACAGCACCATTAGAATGCCGAGGTTCCACGCCTTGTCGCCGTCAGCGCCCATCCGCTCGGAGTTGCGCACGCTGATCCACAGGCCGATCAGCACGCCGATGGAAACCAGAAATCCGTAGGTAGGAAGGAAAAACTGCCCGACATGAAAGAGTTGAGGATACACAATTAATTTGGATGCGGGAATGCTAACGTTTGCTACTTCGCCAGTTTAGCAGGAAAAGCAGAGCAGACAGGTCAGACACAGAACAGTTGTTCGAGTGGTTAGGGTTTGCAGCCAGGCGTGCTGCGGAAATCCGGCGGCCGGAGTGAGTCTGACATCGCTGCAGCTTAGTTGCTATAATCAAAAAGTTGCGGTGGGAATAGCTCAACTGGCAGAGCACCGGACTGTGGCTCCGACGGTTGCGGGTTCGATTCCCGTTTCCCACCCCATATTTTTC